>Ga0207650_10001201_pt1 | contig 19013 bp, 19 predicted proteins | sample KBSS63metaG_FD_184325 | JGI IMG/M metagenome (GOLD analysis project Ga0207650, IMG submission 184325) | Switchgrass rhizosphere microbial communities from Kellogg Biological Station, Michigan, USA - KBS S6-3 metaG (SPAdes) (version 2) | ecosystem: Host-associated > Plants > Roots > Rhizosphere...
TGCTTGCCGTTGATCGCCGTCGTCTGCATGAAGTCGGCGATGTCGAGCATCGGCTCGCCGAAGAAGCGGTCGCCACCTTGCACCGCAATCTGCATCAGGCCGCGCTGGATCGCGCCGACGCTGGCGGCGCTGACGTTGCCGTAGCCGGTCTGGTACTGCGCCGAGTTGTCGGCGACGTGCTGCAGCATCGCCCGCAGGTCCTTCAGGTCGAGCAGCAGCAGGCCGTTGTCGTCAGCGATCTTGAACACGAGCTGGAGCACACCCTGCTGGGTCTCGTTGAGATCAAGCATGCGGGCGAGCAGGAGAGGGCCCATGTCGCTCACCGTCGCCCTCACCGGGTGCCCCATGGCCGACTTGGCGTCGGCGAAGACGTCCCAGAGCGTCGCCGGGCACGCCGCGGGTGCTGCCGGCTCGATGCCGCGCTCCTTCAGCAGCGCCGCGAGCTTGGGGCTGACGCTGCCCGGCTGGGTGATGCCGGTGAGGTCGCCCTTGACGTCGGCCATGAACACCGGCACGCCCTGGCGGCTGAAGCTCTCGGCCAGCGTCTGCAGCGTCACCGTCTTGCCGGTGCCGGTCGCACCGGTGACGAGGCCGTGCCGGTTGGCCATCGCGGGCAGGAGAAAGCACTCGTGATCGCCGTGCTTGGCCAGGAGGATCGGTTCGGCCATGGTCGCGCCCGAAAGCAGGAAGGAAGGCTCAGTTTAGGGCCTGCTCTCGCCGGCGGCAGCGCTCAAGCGCCCGCGACCGTGGGGTTCTCGCGAGCGGGGCAGGCGCGGGCCAGACCTAAAATCCCGCGATCCTTGCAACGTCACAGCCGCCGCGAGCGCGCTCCGAGCACATGGCCGGTCATTCGAAGTGGGCCAACATCCAGCACCGCAAGGGCCGGCAGGACGAAAAGCGCGGCAAGGTCTGGACTCGGCTGATCCGCGAGATCGTCGTCGCGGCGCGCCACGGCGGCGGCGACCTGACGATGAACCCGCGCCTGCGCCTGGCGGTCGAGAAGGCCAAGGGCTCCAATATGCCGGCCGACACGATCAAGAAGAACATCGACAAGGCGACCGGCAACCTCGAAGGCATGCACTACGAGGAGATCCGCTACGAGGGCTACGGCATCGGCGGGGCGGCGCTGATCGTCGACTGCATGACCGACAACCGCGTCCGCACGGTGGCGGAGGTGCGCCATGCCTTCAGCAAGTACGGCGGCAACCTCGGCGCCGAGGGCTCGGTCGCGTTCCAGTTCAAGCACGTCGGCCAGTTCGTGTTCGCGCCCGGCACCAGCGAAGACGCGGTGATGGCGGTCGCCCTCGACGCCGGCGCCGACGACGTGATCAGCGACGCCGACGGCGCGATCGAGGTGCTGACGTCGCCGCCCGACTTTGAGGCGGTGAAGGCGGCGCTCGACCAGGCGGGCCTTCATGCCGCGCTCGCCGAAGTGACGATGCGACCCGAGAACACGGTCGCTCTCGCCGGCGACGACGCCGAGCGGATGCAGAAGCTGATCGACGTCATCGAGGACCTCGACGACGTTCAGGCGCTCTATCACAACGCCGAGATGGTGGATTGAAGGCGCTCGTCATCGGCGGCGGCGGGCGGGAGCACGCGCTCGCCTGGAAGCTGGCGCAGTCGCCGCGTGTGGACGCGGTCTTCGTCGCGCCGGGCAACGCCGGCACCGCAACGGAGCCGCGCGTCGCCAACGTCGCCATCGCCGATCTCGCCGCTCTGGCCGAGTTCGCGCTCGCCGAGGAGATCGACCTCACCGTGGTCGGCCCGGAGGCGGCGCTCGCCGCGGGCGCGGTCGACCTTTTCCGCAAGCGCGGCCTGCGCATCTTCGGCCCGACCCGCGCCGCCGCCGAGCTCGAAAGCTCGAAGGCGTTCGCCAAGGGGTTCATGCAGCGGCACGCCATTCCGACCGCCGGCTACAAGGTCTTCGCCGACGCCGCCGCGGCGCACGCGCACATCGCCGCGGCAGCGCCGCCGATCGTCGTCAAGGCCGATGGTCTCGCGGCGGGCAAGGGCGTCGTGGTCGCATCGACCCGCGACGAGGCGCACGCTGCGATCGAGGCGATGCTCGGTGGCGCGGCGCCGGCCGGCAGCCGGGTCGTGATCGAGGAGTTCCTCGCCGGCGAGGAAGCGAGCTTCATGGTCCTGTGCGACAGCCGCAGCGTGCTCGCGCTGGCCACCAGCCAGGACCACAAGCGTCTCGGCGACGGCGACATCGGCCCGAACACCGGCGGCATGGGTGCGTATTCGCCGGCGCCGGTGGTGACTTCGAAGGTGCACGCGCGCGTCATGCGCGAGATCGTCGAGCCGACCATCGCCGGCATGGCGGCCGAGGGCCGGCCGTTCAGCGGCTTTCTCTATGCCGGACTGATGATCGACGAAGCCGGAGCGCCGAAGACGGTCGAGTTCAACTGCCGCCTCGGCGATCCGGAAGCGCAGGTCCTGCTGATGCGGCTGAGGAGCGACCTGTTCGAGCTGCTCTGGCAGGCGACCGCGGCGAGCGCCGAGCAGCCGCTCGACCAGGTCGAGCTGGACTGGGACCGGCGGGTCGCGCTCGGCGTCGTCATGGCCGCAGCCGGCTACCCTGCGGCGCCGCGCGCCGGCGATGCGATCACCGGCTTGTCGACGGCGCCGGCAGCAGGCGCCGGCGAATCGGCAGCCGGCGACGGCGTCAAGGTGTTCCACGCCGGAACGACAACGCGCGGGGACGATGTGGTCACCTCGGGCGGCCGCGTCCTCTGCGTCACCGCGCTCGGCGACTCGACGCGGCTGGCGCAGCAGCGCGCCTACGACGCGGTACGCGCCATCGCCTTCGCCGGGGCGCAGTGGCGCCGCGACATCGGCCAGCGCGCGATCGAGCGCTGAGCGGCGCCGACCGATGAACCCCGCTGCCGTCCGCGACTACCTGCTCGACCTGCAGGCGCGAATCGTCGCCGCGCTCGAAGCCGAAGGCGGCGACGCTTTTGCCAGCGACGCCTGGCAGCGCGAGCCCGGCGGCAAGCTCGAAGGCGACGGCATCTCGCGCCTGCTCGAGGGTGGCACCCTGCTCGAGCGCGGCGGGTGCGGCTTCTCGCACGTCAGGGGCCACGCCTTGCCCGCCGCGGCGACGCAGCACCGCGCCGCCGATCTTGCCGATGCACCGTTCGAGGCGATGGGTGTCTCGCTCGTGTTCCATCCGAAGAACCCGTACGTGCCGACGGTGCACATGAATGTGCGCATGCTCGCGGCGCTGCCGCCGGGGCGCGATCCCGTGGTCTGGTTCGGTGGCGGCATGGACCTGACTCCGTACTACGGCTTCGAGGAAGACGCAGTGCACTTCCATCTCGCCGCGCGCGATGCGCTGAAGCCGTTCGGTGCCGACAAGTACCCGCGCTTCAAGCGCTGGTGCGACGAGTACTTCTTCCTCAAGCATCGCAACGAGCCGCGCGGCATCGGCGGCATCTTCTTCGACGACTTCTCCGAAGGCGGCTTCGCCAACGGCTTCGCGCTGATGCGCGCGGTCGGCGATGCCTTCCTCGGCGCCTACGTGCCCATCGTGCAGCGGCGACGCGCGCTCCCCTACGGCGAGCGCGAGCGCGAGTTCCAGCTCTATCGGCGCGGCCGCTACGTCGAATTCAACCTCGTCTTCGACCGCGGCACATTGTTCGGCCTGCAATCGGGCGGGCGCACCGAGAGCATCCTGATGTCGATGCCGCCGGTCGTGACCTGGCGCTACGACTGGCAGCCCGCGGCCGGCACGGCCGAGGCGCGGCTCTACGACGAGTTCCTGCGTCCGCGCGAGTGGGCCGACGAAGGCGGCGCGACCGTGACGGCAGTAGGCGGGACGCGGCCTTGAAGCGCGTCGGCCTGTTCGGCGGCAGCTTCGATCCGGTGCACAACGCCCACGTCGCGCTCGCCAGGGTCGCGCTCGACCAGCTCCGGCTCGACGAGGTGCGCTGGATTCCGGCCGGCCAGCCGTGGCAGAAGACGCGCGTGCTCACCAGTGGCGCCGACCGCGAGGCGATGGTGCGCCTGGCGATCGCCGGCGAACCGCGCTTCACGCTCGATCGGATCGAGCTACGCCGCGGCGGCATCACCTTCACGCTCGACACCGTGCGCGTGTTCGCCGCTGCCGAGCCGGCGACGGAGTGGTTTCTTATCCTCGGCCAGGACCAATACGCGACGCTGCACACCTGGCGCGACTGGCGCGAGCTGGTCGCGCTCGTGACGCTGGCGATCGCCGACCGTCCCGACGCCGAAACCACCGTCAATGCCCACATCGCCAAGGTGCCGCACCAGACCGTGAGCCTGCCCATGATGGATGTCTCGTCGACCGAGGTTCGCCGACGAGTGGCGGCGGGCGAGCCGATTGCCGACCTCGTTCCCGTCGCGGTCGCAAGCTATATTGAGCGCCGTCATCTCTACCGCTAGACACTTCACCAGGAGCTGAATGGACATTCGCAAGCTGCAGCGCGTCATCGTCGATGGTCTGGAAGACGTCAAGGCCCAGAACATCGTTGTCTTCAATACCGAGCATCTGTCGCCGCTCTTCGAACGCGTGATCGTCGCGTCGGGGACGAGCAACCGGCAGACGAGGTCGCTGGCAGCCAGCGTTCGCGATGCGGTGAAATCGGCCGGCGAGCCGTCGCCCCGCACCGAAGGCGAAGACAACGGCGAATGGATCATCGTCGACTGCGGCGCCGCCGTGGTCCACGTCATGCAGCCTGCGATCCGCGAGTACTACCACCTCGAGGAGCTGTGGGGCGACAAGCCGGTGCGAATGAAGATCGGCGCCGCCCCACCAACCCGGCTGGTCAAGGCCACGCCGGCGCCGAGCGAGGCCAAGCGACCGCCGACGCGGCGAGCGGCGAGCGCGCCGGCTTCGGCGCCGGCGAAGACCGCCAAGCGCCCGGTCGCGCGCCAGCCGGCGCCGGGTCGTCGCGTCGTTCGCACGGTCGGCGTCAAGAGCGCGGGCTCGGCCGCCCGGCCGGCCGGCGGGGCGCGTCGCGCGCCGGCCAAGAAGCCGAGCGTCAAGCGCTGAGCGGCAGCGCCGCCGCGGCGAGAGGCGAGGGCGGGCGATGAAGCTCGTGCTCGTCGCCGTCGGCACGCGTATGCCGGCGTGGGCCGACGCCGCCTTCGCCGAATACGCCAAGCGCTTCCCGGCCGAGGTGCGGCTCGAGCTGAAGGCGGTGAAGGCCGAGCCGCGCGTCGGCCGCAATGCTGCGCAGCTGATGGCCGCCGAGGCGGTGCGCATCGACGCGGCGCTGCCGCGCGGCGCGCGCCGCATCGCCCTCGACGAGCGTGGCCAGCGCGTCACGTCGGCGGAGCTTGCCGCACGCCTCGTTGCCTGGCAGAACGACGGCCGCGACGCGGCGCTCATCGCCGGCGGCGCCGACGGGCTCGATCCGGCGCTGAAGGAGAGCTGCGACGAGAAGCTGCGGCTGTCGGATCTGACGCTGCCGCACGCCCTCGTTCGGGTGCTCGTCGCCGAGGCGCTGTACCGCGCCTGGTCGATCAACGCCGGTCACCCCTATCACCGCGAATGAGCGCCTGCAACCGATGAGGCGCGCGTCCTTCGTCTATCTCGCGTCGCAGAGCCCGCGCCGGCGCCAGCTGCTCGAGCAGATCGGCGTTCGCCACGAGCTGCTGCTCGCGGCAGCCGACGAGGACGTCGAGTCGCTCGAGGCGGTTCGCTCGGGCGAGCTGCCCGGGGCCTATGTCGAGCGTGTGACGCGCGCCAAGCTGAAGGCGGCGGTCGCGCGACTGGCGACGCGTCGACTGCCCGCGGCGCCGATCGTCTGTGCCGACACGACCGTCGCTCTCGGCCGGCTGATCCTCGGCAAGCCGGCCGACGCGGCCGACGCGGTCCGCATCCTGACGCTCCTCGCCGGCCGCACGCATCGCGTCGTCACCGCGGTCGCACTCGCGGCGAGCGGCCGCGTCCGCCTCGCGGTCAACACATCGCGGGTTCGTTTCGCACCCATCGCGCGCGATCGCATCGAGCGCTATGTGGCCAGCGGCGAGCCGTTCGGCAAGGCCGGCGCCTATGCGATTCAGAGCGCTGCCGCGGCCTGGGTCGAGAGGATCGAAGGCAGCTACACCGGTATCATGGGTTTGCCGCTGCACGAGACGGCCGCGCTGCTCGAGTGGGCGGGGGTCGACGTCGGGCCTTAGTCCACTCCGGAAACGCCGACCTCGATGCAAGACATCCTCATCAACTGGGCGCCGCAGGAAACGCGCGTCGCCGTGGTCGAGAACGGCGCGGTGCAGGAGCTGCACCTGGAACGCGAGCTCGAGCGCGGCCGCGTCGGCAACATCTACATCGGCAAGGTCGCACGCGTGCTGCCCGGAATGCAGTCGGCCTTCGTCGAGATCGGGCTCGAGCGCGCTGCCTTCCTGCACATCGCCGACGTCCACGTCAACGGCGGCACCTCGCGCGGCGATCACTCGCCCGGCGCCGTGCCACCGCCGCCGATCGAGCGCATCGTCTTCGAGGGCCAGACGCTTACCGTCCAGGTGATCAAGGACCCGATCGGTACCAAGGGCGCGCGGCTGTCGACGCAAATCTCGATCGCCGGGCGCCTGCTGGTCTTCCTGCCGCAGGACGACCACATCGGCATCTCGCAGAAGATCGGCTCGCACGAGCTGCGCGAGCAGCTGCGCACGCGGATGACGGCGCTGGTCGCCGCCGACGCCGCCGAGCGCGCACGCGGCGGCGATGAGAGCGGCGGCGGCTTCATCCTGCGCACCAACGCGGCCGAGGCGAGCGACGCCGAGCTCGCCGACGACATCGCCTACCTTCGGACGACCTGGGCGCGGGTCAAGGAGCGCGCCTTCAAGTCGCCGCCGGGAACGCTCCTGCACCAGGACCTGAGCCTGGCCGAGCGGGTCCTGCGCGACCTGGTCGACGAGCGCACGCAGACGATCCGGATCGATTCGCGGATGCAGTTCGACGAGCTCGCGAAGTTCGGCCGCGAGTACACGCCGGGCGCGGTCGACAAGCTCCAGCACTACGCCGGCGAGCGGCCGATCTTCGACCTGTTCTCGATCGACGAGGAAATCGAGAAGGCGCTGCTGCGCCGGGTCGAGCTTAAGTCGGGGGGCTACCTGATCATCGACCAGACCGAGGCGCTGACGACGGTCGACGTCAACACCGGCGGCTTCGTCGGCGCACGCAACTTCGACGACACGATCTTCAAGACCAACCTCGAGGCCGGCCAGGCGATCGCGCGCCAGCTGCGCCTGAGAAACCTCGGCGGCATCATCATCATCGACTTCATCGACATGGCGCGCGAGGAGCACCAGGCGGCGGTGCTCGCCGAGCTGAAGAAGCAGCTCGCACGCGACCGGACCCGGATCACGGTGAGCGGCTTCACCCAGCTCGGCCTGGTCGAGATGACGCGAAAGCGCACCCGCGAATCGCTCGCGCACCTGCTGTGCGAGCCGTGCCCGACGTGCCAGGGCCGGGGCGAGGTGAAGACGGCGCGCAGCGTCTGCCACGACATCCTGCGGGAGATCCTGCGCGAGGCGCGCCAGTTCAACCCGAAGGAGTTCCGCATCATCGCTTCGGCGGCGGTGGTCGAGATGCTGCTCGACGAGGAGAGCCAGCATCTCGCGGGCCTCTCGGACTTCATCGGCAAGCCGATCTCTCTGCGCGCCGAGCCGTTCCCTTCGCCCGAGCAGTACGACATCGTCCTGCTCTAGGAGCGTCTCCTCGTGGCGACCCCGCTTCGCGCCGACGACCGCTTCGAACGCATCATCGTCATCTGCACGCGCCAGATTGGCGACGTGCTGCTCACCACGCCGCTGATCGCCGCGGCCAAGGAGCGCTGGCCCGAGGCGACGATCGACGTCCTCGGCTTCGGCGGCACGCTCGGCATGCTGCGCGGCAACCCCGACGTCGCCGAGCTGATCGAGGTGCCTGCTGGCAGCGGCTGGGTCGAATCTCGGCAGCTGATACGTCGTCTCTGGCGCCGCTACGACCTGGCGCTGATCGCGCAGTACTCGGATCGCGCGCACCTGTACGGCTACGCCGCGGCGAAGCGGCGGAGCGGCCAGGTGACCGACGAGCCGAAGTCGTGGTGGAAGCGGGCGCTGCTCGATCACCGGGTGCGGATGAACGACGACCAGTCGCATTCCGTGGTCGAAAAGCTGCGCCTGCTCGCGCCGTGGGTCGAACCGCGCGGCGCGCGCCTGGTCGCGCCACCGGCGGCGCCGCTGCCGGCCGAAGTCGCGGCGGCGCTCAGGGCGCCGTACGCGGTGCTGCAGGTGCCGGCCGCGGTCGCCTACAAGCTGTGGCCGCTGACGCACTGGCGCGCGCTGGTCGCGGCGCTGCTCGAGCGCGGCCTGCAGGTCGTCCTCACGGGCGCGCCTTCGGTCGGCGATCGTGAGCTGGTCGCGGCGGTCGCCGACGGCCACTCGGGCGACCTGGTTGTCGACCTGGCCGGGCGGCTCGACCTCAACCAAGTCGGCGCGCTCCTGCGCGGCGCGGCGCTCTACATCGGCGGCGACACCTCGATCACCCACCTCGCCGCGGCCTGCGGCATCCCGGTGGTCGCCCTCTACGGGCCGATCGACCCGCGCTATTTCGGGCCGTGGCCGCCGAACCCGACGCTCGCCGTCCCGTATCGCAGCCACGCGCTCGTGCAGCGCGCCGGGCCGGTCACGGTGCTGCAGGGAGCGCCGGCCTGCGTGCCGTGCAACCGCGCCGGCTGCGAGGACCGCAACGACAGTCCCAGCGTCTGCCTGCAGACGTTGATGCCCGGGCGCGTGATCGCCGAAGTCGATCTGAGTCTCGGGCGCGCCGCTGAACGACAATGAGGCGATGAGCGCAGGCGATCCGAGCGAAACGGGCGGGGCCGGCAGGCGCGGCCGGGTCAAGGCCGTCATCCTCGCCGGCGGCTACGGCAGCCGCATCGCCGAGGAAACCAGCGTCAAGCCCAAGCCGATGATCGAGATCGGCGGCCGGCCGATCCTCTGGCACATCCTGAAGATCTACTCGGCCGGCGGCGTCAACGACTTCGTGATCTGCTGCGGCTACAAGGGCTATGTGATCAAGGAGTACTTCGCCAACTACTTCCTGCACATGTCGGACGTGACCTTCGACATGGCGAGGAACACGATGGAGGTGCACCAGAAGCACGCCGAGCCTTGGCGCGTGACGTTGGTCGACACCGGCGAGGACTCGATGACCGGCGGTCGCCTGCGCCGGGTCGCCGACTACGTTCGCGACGAAGATTGCTTTTGCTTCACCTACGGCGACGGCGTTGCCGACATCGACATCGCCGCCGAGATTGCCTTCCATCGTGGCCACGGCAAGCAGGCGACGGTGACCGCGGTGCAGCCGCCCGGGCGCTACGGTGCGCTGCGTCTCGACGGCGCGCGCGTCGACGGCTTCATCGAGAAGCCGCGTGGCGACGGCGGCCTGATCAACGGCGGCTTCTTCGTCCTCTCGCCGCGGGTGCTCGACCGCATCGACAGCGACGCGACCAGCTGGGAGCACGAGCCGCTCGCCGGGCTGGCGAAGGATGGCGAGCTCATGGCCTACGTGCACGGCGGCTTCTGGCAGCCGATGGACACGCTGCGCGAGCGCACCCTGCTCGAGGAACTCTGGCAATCGGGACGCGCGCCATGGAAGCGCTGGTGAGCGGCACCCGGGGCGCCGCTTTCTGGCGCGACAAGCGCGTTCTCCTCACCGGTCACACCGGCTTCAAGGGCGCGTGGCTGGCCCTCTGGCTGCGCCAGCTTGGCGCCGACGTCACCGGGCTCGCGCTCGAGGCCTCGTCTGAGAGCCTTTATCGGCGCGCTGGCCTCGATGACATGGTGGCGAGCCGGCTCGTCGATCTCCGCGACGCCGCTGCGACCGCCGCCACCGTGCGGGAGGCGCGACCGCAGATCGTCTTCCATCTCGCAGCGCAGGCGCTGGTGCGCGCCAGCTACCGCGATCCGATCGCGACCTTCGCGACCAACACCATGGGCACGGCGCATCTGCTCGACGCCTTGCGCGATCTCGACGATGTCTGCGTCGCGGTCATCGTCACCACAGACAAGGTCTATCGCAACAACGAGTGGCCGTATCCGTATCGCGAGGAAGACGCCCTCGGCGGCCACGATCCGTACAGCGCGAGCAAGGCGGCGGCCGAGCTGGTCGCGGCGAGCTACCGCAGCGCGTTCCTGGAGGCGCAGCAGACGGCGGTCGCGACCGCACGCGCCGGCAACGTCATCGGCGGCGGCGACTGGAGCGAGGATCGGCTGATTCCCGACGCGGTGCGTGCCTGGCAGAGCGGATCGGTGCTGACGATCAGGAGACCGCAGGCGATCCGTCCATGGCAGCATGTGCTCGATCCGCTCGCCGGCTATCTGCACTTGGCCGAGCGGCTCTGGCACGCGCCCAACCTGGCCGGCGCCTACAACTTCGGCCCGCGCACCGACGAGGCGGCGACGGTCGGTACGGTCGTCGCCCTGGCACGCGCCGCCTACGGCTCGGGCGAGTGGCGCGCCGAGAGCGACGAAGCCGGGCCGCACGAGGCCGGCCGGCTCGCGCTCGAGGTCGCGCGCGCGCGTGCGGTGCTCGGCGTCGCGCCGCGATGGGGCCTGCCGGAAGCGGTGCAACGAACGATGCGCTGGTACCGGCGGCTCGCCGACGGTGCTTCGGCGCGAGCGCTGTGCGAAGCCGACATCGCCGCTCACGAAGCCGCGGGGGCCGCGGCGCTGGCGCTCGACAACGTCGGGCCGAGAGGGCACGCGCCGTGAATCGGCTCGAGGTCCAGGACACGGCGCTCGCTGGCTTAAAGCGCGTGCAGCGCTTGCGCCTCGGCGATCAGCGCGGCTTCCTGGCGCGCCTTTTCTGCGCCGACGAGCTGCGCGACGCCGGCTGGAACGCGCCGGTCGCGCAGATCAACCATACCCGCACGGCGGATCGCGGCAGCGTGCGCGGCCTGCACTTCCAGCGTCCGCCGCGAGCCGAGAAGAAGCTCGTCCACTGCCTGCGCGGCGAGGTGTTCGATGTCGCGGTCGATCTACGGCGCGGCTCGCCGACCTTCCTGCAATGGCACGGCGAGCGCCTGAGCGGCGACAACGGCGTCGCGCTGCTGATTCCGGAAGGCTTCGCGCACGGCTTTCAGACGCTCGCTGGCGACGTTGACATGATCTACTGCCATTCGGTCGCCTACTCCGCCGAGAGCGAAGGCGGAGTTCATCCGCGCGACCCGCGCCTGGCGATCGGCTGGCCACTGCCGATCGCGCTCCTGTCGCCGCGGGACGACGGCCACGCCTGGCTTGACGACAGCTTCGACGGGATCGCCTCTTGAAGTGCCGCCATTGCGCTGCCGAGCTCGAGCGGGTCTGCCTCGACCTGGGGAGCGCACCGCCGTCCAACGCCTACCTGAGCGACGCGACGCTGCGCGCGCCCGAGCTCTGGTATCCGCTGCGCCTGCTCGTGTGCGAGCGCTGCTGGCTGGTGCAGACCGAGGACCATGCCGGCCGCGAGGCCCTGTTCGGCGACGACTACGCTTACTTCAGCTCGTTCTCGTCGTCCTGGCTGGCGCATGCCGAAGCCTATGTGCAGGCGATGCGCGAGCGTTTCGGCCTCAGCAGCGCCAGCCTCGTCAGCGAGGTCGCGGCCAACGACGGCTATCTGCTTCGCTTCGTGCGCCAGGCCGGCATCCCCTGCTACGGCATCGAGCCGACGGCCAGCACGGCCGCCGCGGCGCGCGCTCTCGGGCTCGACATCGTCGAGCGCTTCTTCGGCGTCGACCTGGCGCGCGAGTTGATGGCGGCGGGTCGCCAAGTCGACCTGGTCGCGGCCAACAACGTCCTGGCCCACGTCCCTGACATCAACGACTTCGTCGCCGGCTTCACGGTGCTGCTCAAGCCCGACGGGGTCGCGACGTTCGAGTTCCCGCACCTGCTGCGTCTCTTGCGCGAGAACCAGTTCGACACCGTCTACCACGAGCACTACTCGTATCTGTCGCTGACATCGGTGCAGCGCATCTTCGCGGCCAACGGCCTGGCCGTGTTCGACGTCGAGCAGCATCCGACGCACGGCGGCAGCCTGCGCGTGTTCGCCCAGCGCAGCGAGTCCGGTCGACGCGCTACCGGCGAAGGGGTGGCGAAGGTGCTGCACGAGGAGACCGTCGCCGGCCTGGCGACGGCCGCGGGCTACGAGGGCTTTCAAGCGCGCATCGACAAGGTCAAGGACGACTTCACGGCGTTCCTCATCGAGGCCCGGCGGGCCGGGCGCAAGGTCGCCGCCTACGGTGCCGCCGCCAAGGGCAACACGTTGATGAACTACGCCGGGACCCGGCCCGACCTGATCGCCTTCGTCGTCGATCGCAACCCGGCCAAGCAGGGCAGGTACATGCCCGGCAGCCGGATTCCGATCGTCGCCGAGGAACGGCTGCGCAGCGATAGGCCCGACGACATCGTCATCCTGCCCTGGAACCTGCGCGACGAGGTGATGCAGCAGCTGGCCTACGTCCGCGAGTGGGGCGCACGCTTCGTAACCGCCGTTCCCGAGCTGAGGTGCGTGCCTTGAAGGTTGCGGTGAGCGGAGCGAGCGGCTTCGTCGGTCGCCACGTCGTGACCGCGCTCGAGCGCGCCGGCATCTCGCCCACGCTGTGGGTCAGGCCGTCGTCGTCCTTGCCCGAGCGCTCCGAGCACCGCGTCGTTCGCGTCGACGTTCCCGGCCCTCCGGAACAGCTGTTCGACCAGCTCGGCCGGCCCGACTCGCTGATCCATCTCGCCTGGGGCGGGCTGCCGAACTATCAGTCGCTGCACCACTACGAGCAGGAGCTGCCGGCGCACTACCGGCTGTTGAAGCAGCTGGTTCGCGACGGCCTCTCGAACCTGGTCGTCGCGGGGACCTGCTTCGAATACGGATTGCAGTCGGGCGCGCTTGCCGAAACGATGGCCGCCGATCCCGCCAATCCCTACGCGCTCGCGAAGGACACCCTGCGCCGGCAGCTGCAGTGCCTGCAGCGCGAGCTGCCGTTCGCGTTGACCTGGGCGCGCCTGTTCTACCTGCACGGCGAAGGCCAGGCGCAGACTGCGCTGCTGCCGCAGCTGCGCCAGGCAGTCGCCGCCGGCGCGCCGCTGTTCGCGATGTCAGGTGGCGAGCAGCTCCGCGACTACCTCCCCGTCGAGCAGGCGGCCGACCACCTGGTTGCGCTCGCCGGGAAGCAGCGCGAGCACGGCGTCGTCAACGTCTGCTCGGGCCGGCCGATCTCGGTGCGCTCGCTGGTCGAAGGCTGGATCGCCGCGAACCGCTGGCAGATCGGCCTCGACCTCGGCCGCTATCCCTATCCCGCCCACGAGCCGATGGCCTTCTGGGGCGACAACGCGAAACTGACGCAATGCCTGGACGCCTTCTAGTCGCGCCGAGCGACGATCTGCGCGAGATCTATCGCGCCGAGCAGCTGCCGGTCCTGCAGAACCGGATGTTCGCGAGCGCGCAGGCAGCGCGCGAGTGCGCGCGCGGCGACGTCGTGCTGGTCCAGTCGCGCGCCACCGGGCTGATCTTCAACGCCGCGTTCCGGCCGGAGCTGGTCGAGTACGACGCCGACTACCAGAACGAGCAGGGCCTGAGCGCCGCCTTCGCGCGCCACCTCGACTCCGTGGTGGCGGTGATCGACCATCACTTCGCCGGCTCGACACTGATCGAGGTCGGTTGCGGCAAGGGCCTCTTTCTCGAGCGACTGCTGGCCAGCGGCTTCGATGTCACCGGCCTGGATCCGACCTACGAGGGCACCAATCCGCGCGTGATCAAGAAGTTCTTCACGCCGGAGGTCGGCCTCTTCGCCGACGGCATCGTCCTGCGCCATGTCCTCGAGCACGTCGTCGACCCGGTGGCATTTCTCGGCGGCCTGCTTGAATCGAACGGCGGCGAGGGCCGGATCTACATCGAGGTGCCGTGCCTCGACTGGATCGCCCGCAACGACGCCTGGTTCGACATCTTCTACGAGCACGTCAACTACTTTCGCCTCGCCGACTTCGATCGCATGTTCGGCACGCTTTACGAAGCGGGCCACACCTTCGGCGGGCAGTACCTCTATGCGGTCGCCGACCTGGCGACGCTGCGCACGCCGCGCGGGCGAGCGCGCGACGAGTTCGCGTTGCCGCCCGGGTTCATGTCGTCGTTCGAAGCCTGCGAGGCGCGCCTCGCCGCGCAGCCCGCACGCGCGCCGCGGGCCATATGGGGCGGGGCGTCGAAGGGCGTGATCTTCGCGCTTTTCATGGAGCGCGCGGGCACGCCGATCGACACCGTGATCGACATCAATCCGGCCAAGCAGGGCCGCTATCTCGCCGCGACGGGACTGCGCGTGCAGTCGCCCGAGGAGGCGATGGCGCACCTGCCCGACGGTGCCGACGTGTTCGTCATGAACAGCAACTATCTGCGCGAGATCGAGGAAGCGACGGCGCACCGGTATCACTGTCTGCTGATCGACCAGGGGAACGAAGCATGAACGACGAATTCGAGCGCGAGGTCGCCGCACGCGTCGCGGCCAACGGCAGCGACGCGCCGCTGCAGGCGGCGACGCGCAAGTTCATGGCGAGCTCGATCGCCGCCAAGTACTCGTACAACTTCTCCTGGCTCGGCCGGCCGATCATCCAGTACCCGCAGGACATCGTCGCGATGCAGGAGCTGATCTGGTCGCTCCAGCCCGAGCTGATCATCGAGACCGGCATCGCCCACGGCGGCTCGCTGATCTTTTCGGCGTCGATGCTCGAACTGAACGCAGCCTGCGGCGGCCCGGCCGACGCACGCGTCGTCGGCATCGACATCGACATCCGCGCCCACAACCGCGCCGCGATCGAGGCGCATCCGATGATGCGGCGGATCACGATGCTCGAGGGCTCGAGCGTCGCCGCCGACGTCGTCGCCCGCGTGCGCGAGCTCGCCGCCGGCAAGAAGAGCGTCCTCGTCTGCCTCGACAGCAACCACACCCACGAGCACGTCCTCGCCGAGCTCGAGGCCTACGCGCCGCTGACGACGGTCGGCAGCTACTGCGTCGTCTTCGACACCGTCGTCGAGGAGTTGCCTAAGGAGCTCAGCTTCGACCGGCCCTGGGGCCCGGGAGACAACCCGATGACGGCGGCACGGCGCTATCTCCGGGACCATCCCGAGTTCGAGATCGACGAGCGTATCGACCACAAGGTGTTGATCGGAGTCGCGCCAAAGGGCTATCTCCGGCGCGTTCGCTGAGATGGCGCTGCCGGCCGACGCCGGGCTCGTCTACGCGTGCTTCACGCACGTCCCGCTGACACTCGCGCTGCCGCCCTATGTCGTGCCGATCTATCTCGGCGCGGTGCAGCATGCCGGCGCGCTGAATCTGCGCGACCTGGCGCCCGAATGGGAGCCGCACCATCCCGTGCTGGGATCGACGGCGGGCGCGTTCGCGCTCAAGAACCTGGTGCGCGAGCGCTTTCCGCAGGCGACCCGGATCGGCATCTGCCAGTACCGCAAGTTCGTCTCGCGCGAGCGGATCAGCGCCGTGCGCGACCCGCGCTATCGCGTCATGGACGTCGTGCCGCGTGAAACGCTCGCCGGCGATCGCTTCGCCGAGCTGCTCTGGCCGGGCGCGGCGCAGTTCCTGGTCAGCGGCCCGCGGCGCTTCACGCGCGTGCCATGGCACCGCCGCGGCTATCTCAAGGAATACGCGCGCGATCATTGCGTCGAGGACTTGCTGCGCTTCACCGCCGAGGCCGTCGACCAGGGCGTGCTCGAACGGAAGGAAGTGCTGCCGTTCTTCCGCGAGGACGTGATCGTTCCGGGCGGCGTCGAGCTCGGCGTCTATCCGGCCTCGTTCTGGCTCGCCAGCACCGACAGCATCGAGCGCGTCGTTCGCGCCTGCGTCGCCAAGCATGCGACGGTGCGCGACGGCTACCAGGCGCGGCTCTGGTCGTTCTGCTCGGAACGCCTCGGCAGCTGGCTGCTGCTGAGGCGCCTGCGCGCCGAGGTCGCGTCGATTCCCGGCAGCGGCATCGAATGGCTCGGTCGCCGGCGCTGGCGGCGTCGCTTCGTCGGCCAGCTCAATCTCGTCACCGAGGGCGCCGCCCACGCCGGCTACGCCGGCGGCACCTGAGCGTCACAGATAAAGGGCGTCGCGCCAGGCGCCGCCTTCGCGCAGCATGTGCATCGCGTAGCCGTGCGCGGCACGCTCGGCCTGCACCCACTCGCGCGCCAGGCGCGAGCGCTCGGCCTTAAAGCGCTTCCGCGCCCACCAGTTCATGCCCACGCGGGCGTAGAAGTAGTCGCGGTCGCCGAGGTCCTTCTGGCCGGTCTCGAGCTTGATCGCCTTCTGCGTGATCGAGCCGAAGTGATGCAGCAGCGCGTCGCCGACGGTGCCGACCGGAATACCGTTCCTCCGGCAGCGCACCAGGTACTCGACGTCCTCGCGGCCGCCGAGGCGTCGGTCGGTGTCGGGAAAGCCGATCGACTCGAACACTTTTTGCCGCACCGCGAAGCAGACGCCGTGAAACCAGCCGGGCCTGAGCGTGCCTGCCATGGCACGAACGAACGCGGCAGCATGTGCCTCGAAGTCGTAGTCGAGCGCGCCCTCGGCGAGCGCCGGGCTGACGACGTCGAGGCCATGGCGCTCGCCGGCGTCGAGCAGCGCCTTCATCGCGTCGGCGCTGACGATGACGTCGTTGTTGAGCAGCACGACCCAGTCGCTCTCGGCGAGCAACGCGCCCTGGGTCCAGGCGCCGCCGCAGCCGAGGTTGACGGCGTTGCGGACCGAATGGATGGCTCGCTGCGCCGCGAGCCACGCCGGGGTCGGGTCGCTGCTGCCGTTGTCGATCACCAGGATCGCCTCGGCTGGCGTGCCGTGCTCGAGCAGGCTCTGCACGCACTGCTGCGTGTAGTGGAGCTGGTCGAGGACCGGGATGACGACGGTGTAGCGCATGCGGACGGAACTAGGTCTTCGGCCGCGGCACTCGTCCCATCAGATAGAACTCGTCGTTCGGCCGCATCGACGCGACGTTGGCGATCCGGTTCGACAGGCCGAAGAGGGCGGTGATGCCGGCGATGTCCCAGGCGTCGTCGTCGCTGAAGCCGTGCTCGCGCAGGGGGGCGAAATCGGCGTCGCCGACAGTCGAGGAGTCGAGCGCGACCTTCATCGCGAAGTCGAGCATCGCGCGCTGGCGCGGCGTGATGTCGGCCTTCCTGTGATTGACCGCGACCTGGTCAGCGACGAGCGGGTTCTTCTCGTAGATGCGCAACAGCGCGCCGTGGGCGACGACGCAGTAGAGGCACCGGTTGGCGCCACTCGTCGCGACGATGACCATCTCCTTCTCGCCCTTCGTGAGCCCCGACTCGCGCAGTAGCAGCGCGTCGTGATAAGCGAAGAAGGCGCGGAACTCGTCGGGCCGATGGGCGAAGGCGAGAAAGACATTGGGAACGAAGCCGGCCTTCTCCTGCACCTCGAGGATCTTCTGCCGGATGTCGTCGGGCAGGCCTGCAAGCGCGGGGACGGGAAAGCGGCTGATCGGCTTCGCCGACGAGGTGGGTGCGGCGGAGGAGGGCTCGGCCATGGTCAGCTCCTGAATTGCAAGGTGTGCAGGCGTGCGTACAGGCCGCCCGCGGCGAGCAGCTTCGCGTGGCTGCCCGATTCGACGATGCGCCCGGCCTCGATGACGACGATCCGGTCGGCGCGCTCGATCGTCGACAGGCGATGGGCGATGACGAGGCTGGTGCGCCCCTTCATCAGCCGCTCGAGCGCCTGCTGGACCAGTCGCTCCGACTCCGAGTCGAGCGCCGAGGTCGCCTCGTCGAGGATCAGGATCGGCGCGTCCTTGTAAATCGCCCGGGCGATCGCGAGGCGCTGGCGCTGTCCGCCCGAGAACTCGCTCGCGTTGTGGCCGACGACGGTGTCGAGCCCGTTCGGAAGCGACTCGGCAAACTCGAGCAGGTTGGCGCTGGCGAGCGCGGCGCGGATCCGCTCGCGGTCGGCAGCGCCTGCTTCGCCAGTGCCGAGCGAGACGTTGGCGGCGACGGTGTCGTTGAAGAGAACGACGTCCTGGCTGACGAGGGCGAACTGGCGCCGGAGCGCGACCACGTTCCACTGCGCCAGCGGCTGGCCGTCGAGCAGCAGCGCTCCCGACGTCGGCTCGATGAAGCGCGGCAGCAGGTTGACGAGCGTCGTCTTGCCTGCGCCCGAGGGCCCGACCAATGCCACTGTCTCGCCGGCGCGCAGCTCGAGGTCGATTCGGTCGAGCGCTGGCCCCTGCGCCGCGCGATAGCGCAGCGTCACCTGGCGCAGCTCGATGTGGCCGGCGCTTCTGCCCGGGTCGAAGCTGCCGCCGCGCTCTGGCCGGCTGCCGTCGATCAGGCCGATGCCCTTGTCGAGCGCTGCCAGGCCGCGCGTCACCGGGCCAGCGAGCTCGGAAAGGTGCTTGATCGGCGGCACTAGCTGCAGCATGGCGACGATGAAGGCGACGAAGCTGCCGACCGAGGTGCCGCTGTGGGCGCTCTGCCAGAGCGCGACCACGATCACCGCGGCGAGCGCGCACGACGCCAACAGCTGCGTGATCGGCGTCATCGTCGACGCGGCGACCACCGACTTCATCGACAGCCGCCTGAGCTGCTGGCTGACGCGCTCGAAGCGAGATGCCTGCGAGGCCTCAGCGCCGTGCAGGCGAACGCTGCGCCATGCGAGCACGTTCTCCTCGACGACGTAGGCGAGCTCGTCGATCGAATGCTGACCCTCCACGGTGACGCGGTGCAGGCGACGGCTGAACTTGCGCATCACGTAGGCGAGCGCGGGGAGCAGGATCGCAACGAAAATCGTCAGCTGCCAGTTGAGCCATACCAGGTAGCCGAGCAGCGCCAGGAAGCGGAGCGAATCGCCGACCAGGCTCTGCAACGAGTAGACGAGCTGGGTGGCGCCGTTCTGGACCTCGAACGTCAGGGTGTTGACGAGGTTGCTCGCCGTGTTGCGGCTGAAAAGCGCGGGCTCGGCGTCGAGGACGCGCTGAAACATCGACTGGCGCATCTGCATCGTGCCGCGGTTGGCTGCCCAGGCGAGACCGTATTG
>Ga0207650_10001212_pt1 | contig 18926 bp, 19 predicted proteins | sample KBSS63metaG_FD_184325 | JGI IMG/M metagenome (GOLD analysis project Ga0207650, IMG submission 184325) | Switchgrass rhizosphere microbial communities from Kellogg Biological Station, Michigan, USA - KBS S6-3 metaG (SPAdes) (version 2) | ecosystem: Host-associated > Plants > Roots > Rhizosphere...
CAGGCCTTCCGCAAGGAAGAGGGCTTCCTCGCGACGGGCTTTTTTGTCGCGCAGCGAGCGCAAGCGCTTCACCGTCGGATTGGAAAAGGCGGTGACGAGCCGGGGCATCAATCCTCCCCGAACCGCTCCTCGACGAGGGTCGCGAGCTTCTTGAGCGCGTCTTCCGCATGCATTCCCGAGACGTGAATGACGATGGAATCCCCCTTGGCGGCGCCGAGCATCATCAGGCCCATGATCGACGTGCCGCACACTTTATTGCCGTCCTTCTCGACTTCGACGTTCGCATCGAGGCTGCTGGCGAGATTGACGAACTTCGCGCTGGCCCTCGCGTGGAGACCCCGCTGGTTGGTGATCTCGACCTCGCGCCGGAGCGCGGTCAAGCGGCTGCTTCCCCGAGGATTTCGGACGCGACCGAGATGTACTTCCGGCCTGCCTCGCGGGCGGCCGCGACCGCCGCGTGAACGCCCATCACCTTTCGGGCGCCCTCAAGCCGAATCAGCATCGGCAGGTTCACGCCTGCAATCACCTCGATATTCTCGGTCTTCATCAGCGAGATCGCGAGGTTGGAGGGAGTTCCGCCGAATAGATCGGTGAGGATGATGACGCCCTTGCCGCGATCGACCTTGCCGATCGCATCCGCAATATCCTGGCGCCTTGCCTCCATGTCGTCGTCAGGCCCGATGCAAATGGCCTCGATCGCCTCTTGCGGCCCGACAACATGCTCCATGGCAACCACAAATTCGGCCGCAAGGCGGCCGTGGGTCACCAATACCAATCCGATCATCCGTTCAACTCACCACCAGAATCGCCGCCAGGAAAGCCTGCTTCGGCTTGCCCGGAACTCTCGATCGTGTCGCTCGGCTGGGAGGCCAGGTCACGGTGTCGAACGATTGGGGAAAACCCCGCACTTCGCAACCGTCCTGCAACTTCCTCCGCGGCACAGACTGACCGATGCCGTCCCCCCGTGCAGCCGAATGCCACGGTGACATAGCTCTTGCCCGCCGCCCAGTAGCGGGGAATCCAGTCTGTGAGAAGCGCCTCCAGTCGCGCCATGGCGTCAGTCCACGCAGGGTCCGTAGCAAGGTGATCGCGCACCGGCTCATCCAGCCCTGTCAGAGGTCGCAGATCGTGCACCCAGTGAGGATTATCCAAAAACCTCATGTCGAACATCAAATCCGCAGTGCGTGAAACGCCTCGTGCGTATCCAAATGAGACAATCGTTAGCACCGGCTGACCGGTGTGGTCGCCGTACCGCCGTCGGAGCTCCTCGCGCAGCTCGGGCGGGGTGAGGTCGGTGGTCTCGATGACGCTGTCGGCTGCCGCCCTGAGGGGAGCCATGAGCGCTCGCTCCCGGGCGATGCCGTCCTCCGCCGGACGGTCCGGCGCCAGCGGGTGAAGCCGGCGCGTCTCGTTGTACCTCCGCATGAGCTCACTTCCGGCGCAGTCGAGGAAGAGGATCTCCGGCCGAACGCCTTCAATCGCCTTCAACATCCTAGGAAGAGACGCCGGGTCGAACCCGCGGCTTCGCACATCCATTCCGACGGCCGCGGGAACGAGGCGGCATTCGCTGGTGTCGCCGTGAACGAAGCTGTCCAGCAAGGCTGTCGGCAGATTGTCCACGCAATCCCAGCCCATGTCCTCGAGCGCATCGAGAACGCTCGATTTGCCCGCACCGGACATGCCGGTGACGAGAAGCAGTCTAGGAGGAGACGGACGGCGGTCGGACACCGCCATTGTCTTAGAATCTCAAGCCGAGGCGGTCGAGAGCAAGCGCGACCTTGGATGCGGCAGAAGCCGTTAGGGCATCGACGCTTACCAGAGGAACGTTCACACCAAGCACCGGGCGTTCCCTCCGCTCGTCGGGCAGGCGCTCGATCTCGCTCGTAAGCTGGACCACGAGGGCGACCGGAGCGTCGTTCACTGTTTCCATTTCAACGATTCCGACGCCTCGGATCTCAAGCTTGCCCGCAATTGTGGGAGGAGCACTCGCGAGCAGCCGATTGCCCTCCCGGCGGACGATCGTCTGATCGTCGCTCACCAGCGTGAACCCGCGGTCGATGAGCCGTAGTGCCAAATCGGATTTGCCGGAGCCTGACGGACCAGTGATCAGTACGGCACGATCGTCCACCGCAACCGTGCTTGCGTGATGCGTTTCCGAAGAAAGGTACCTGCTGCTCATGCGAGCTCCGCCACCGGCAAGCGAATGGTAAAGCGTGCGCCCGAAGGCGCGTCATCGCGGTCCTGCACGTCGATTTCTCCGCCATGACCTTCGACGATGGCTCGCGCGATGGCGAGTCCCAGGCCTGAGTGCCTGCCGAAGTCTTCATGTTCCGGCCTTACTGAATGGAAGCGGTTAAAAATCGCTTCCCGCGCTTCTTCCGGCACACCCGGTCCTTCGTCATCGATCCGGATGCGAACTGCGTCGTCTACGCGGGCCGCAGCAATCTCTACGAGGCCGCCTGCGGGTGAAAAACTGATCGCATTGTCGATCAAATTGTCGATGGCCCGTGCCAGTCTCCCGGGATCGCCCATGATCACCGTGGTATCCTTGCGCGGTCTCGCGAAAGCCAGGCGTGCGTCGCCCTTTTCGCGCCGATTTTCCCATGAGCTGACGAGCTGCTCGATCAGTGGGCCAAGGTCGACGGGCTCAAACTTGGCCCGCGCCAGCTCGGCATCGGTCCTGGCTGCCTCGCTGATGTCTCCGATCAACCGGTCGAGCCGGATGACATCCGCGCGAGCGACGTCGAGGAGCTTCTGCCGCAGCGCCGGGTCCTCCACACGTTCGGCGCCATCGACGGCTGAACGCAGCGAAGCGAGCGGGTTCTTCAGCTCGTGAGTCACATCGGCGGCGAAGTGTTCGATATTGTCCATGCGATGGCGGAGCGACTGGCTCATGTCGGACACGGCGCGGGCAAGAAATCCAATCTCATCGGCACGAGAGGGCAAGCGGGGGACGTTCACTTCGCGCGCGCGCCCCATCCGCACTCGATGGGCTGCGAGCGCCAACCGTCGCAAAGGGCGGACGATCGTGCGCGCGAGGAAGAGGGAAAGGAGGACGGACAGGAGAATCGCAAGTCCCATGGCGAGGAAGAGCGAGCGTCTTTGACTGCGCACGATTCGCGTGAAGTTTAGATCGTTCGTTGTCAGCAGGACGACACCGCTTCCAGAGGGCGATGCAGCGGAAAAGACCGGGGTAAGGTCGGGCGCGTTGCGAGCCCTTGTCACAGACTTGGCCGTTGCCTTGGCACGGACTGCTTCAGGCCAGGCCTGGAGCTGGTCGCGCGAAGGCTCAATAAAGTCGTCCAGAGGCTTCGCGCCGACCAAGGCGTTGAAGCCGCGATCGGTGGCCCGGGCAGCATCCTTGGTCCATTTCTGTGTATTGGGGTCGCGCAGCTCGTACGTCGGTCCCGTCAACCGCCAGCTGTCGAACTGAAGTGCACCGTCGGCCCCGTAATAGCGGACCCGGCTCTCGCTCGATCGGGCCAGACGCTCCACGATCTCCTCGCGAGAGCTCGATGGCTCTGCAAGAACGTTCGCGGCGATATCGGCTTCGCGGCGTATGAGGTTGAGCCGCTCTTCGCTCAACTGATTGCGGAAGGCGTCGAGATAAAGCACGCCGAAGGCAAGTAGCACGATGGTCAGCAAGTTCACCGCGAGAATGCGGTGGGCGAGCGTCCATTGTCCGAACCATGGCCTGCGGGGCTTATTCATCCTGGAATTTGTATCCCGCCCCGTAGAGGGTCTCGATGGCGTCGAACTCCGGATCGCAGGCACGGAATTTTCGACGCATCCGCTTGATATGGCTGTCGATGGTCCGGTCGTCGACGTACACATCATCCTGATAAGCGACGTCGAGCAGCTGATTGCGGGTTTTCACGACTCCTGGTCGCTGGGCGAGCGCTTCGAGGATGAGAAACTCGGTAACCGTAAGGATCACGTCCTTTCCGCCCCAGAGCACCTTGTGGCGTGCCGGATCCATGAGGAGTCGCCCTCGCTCGAGCAGCATGGGCTCCGGCTCATTCTCGGACGTGTTCGAAGAGCCCTTCGCAAGTTCCTGGCGCCTTAAGAGTGCCCGAATGCGTGCAATCAGCAGTCGCTGTGAAAACGGCTTCGAGATGTAATCGTCCGCACCCATTGCGAGTCCAAGGGCCTCGTCCAGCTCATCGTCCTTGGAGGTGAGGAAGATCACGGGAATATTGCTGAACTCTCGCAGACGACGGAGAAGTTCGATGCCGTCCATGTGGGGCATCTTGATATCGAACACGCCGAGGTCGGGCTCTTTGTCTGTGAAGGCTTTCAGAGCCGCAACCGGATCCGTGTAGACGCGCGTAACGAATCCCTCGGCCTGAAGGGCGATCGATACTGACGTAAGGATGTTCCGGTCGTCGTCGACGAGCGCGATTTCGTTATTCATGCGGCGATTTCGTGCCCCTGAGTGCCCATCTGGGGCTGGCTTAGCACCGTGTCGGAGTGACACAAGGAGGCGCCAGACGGCTTTGACGCCGCAACTTCTTCGGGGTTATAGGCGCTTAGCGCATACGTATGCGGCGGCAGGCCAGACCGGTCGCCGCCGTTTAATGTATTGAGGAAAGGGGATTTTACGTGACCGATCGGGTGCCGCAGTTCGGGCTTGACGACCAGGGTTTCGAAACTGGTGCAACGCTCCACTGGAACCTTGAAACGGCACCCCTCGTGGAAGCCGCCATTCATCGTGGCGAGGGCCGGCTGACAAAAGACGGCGCGCTGCTGGTCGACACCGGCAAGTTCACCGGTCGAAGCGTGAAGGACAAATTTGTCGTTCGCGACGCCACGACCGAAGACACGATCAACTGGGGTTCGATCAACCAGCCGATGACGGCGGAGCACTGGGCGAATCTGAAGTCCGACTTCATGGCCGCGCTGAAGGAGCAGAAGGAGCTCTACGTCGCGGACCTGTTCGGCGGCAGTCAGCCGGAATATCGCGTGAACGTGCGCGTAATCGCGCAGATGGCGTGGCACAGCCTTTTCGTTCGCACTTTGCTGGTGCGGCCAAAAGCCGATGAACTCGCCGGCTTCACGCCCGAGTACACGATCATCAACCTGCCCAGCTTCAAAGCCGATCCGGCGCGTCACGGCTGCCGGAGCGATACGGTGATAGCGGTCAATTTGACCGAGAAGATGATCCTGATCGGCAACACCGAATATTCGGGGGAAATGAAGAAGGGTGTGTTCGGCCTTCTCAACTTCCTGCTCCCGGCTCAGGGCGTGATGCCGATGCACTGTTCGGCGAACATCGGCGCGGATGGCAAGAGCGCGATCTTCTTCGGACTGTCGGGTACCGGCAAGACTACGCTCTCGGCTGACGCCCGCCGCACGCTGATCGGCGACGATGAGCATGGCTGGTCGGATACGGCCGTCTTCAACTTCGAAGGCGGTTGCTATGCCAAAATGATCAATTTGTCGGCCGAAGGCGAGCCGGAGATTTACGCAACCACCAAGATGTTCGGCACCATCCTCGAGAACGTGACGATGGACGAGGCTACACGCGAGCTGGACTTCACGGATGCCAGCAAGACTGAGAACACTCGCGGTGCCTATGCGATCGAGTGCATTCCCAACACGAGCGAAAAGAACCTCGGTCCTCCGCCCTCGACCATCATTTTCTTGACCGCCGATGCGTTCGGCGTGCTGCCTCCGATCTCACGGCTCACCCCCGACCAGGCGATGTACCACTTCTTGTCGGGCTACACTGCCAAAGTTGCCGGTACTGAGATCGGCGTGACCGAGCCGACGGCGACCTTCAGCACCTGTTTTGGCGCCGCATTCATGCCGCGCCCGCCGTCGGTCTATGGCAATTTGCTCAAGAAGCGCATCGCCAAGGGCGGTGCGGAGTGTTGGCTGGTCAATACCGGCTGGACCGGAGGCAAATATGGCGTCGGCAAGCGTATGCCGATCAAGGAAACTCGCGCGCTTCTGAATGCTGCACTCGACGGAAGCCTGAAGAACGTGGAATTCCGCCGCGATCCTAACTTCGGTTTCGAAGTCCCGGTGGCAGTTCCGGGAGTCGACACGTCGATCCTCGATCCGCGCAGCACCTGGGCGGACAAGGGCGAATACGACCGCACGGCCACGAAGCTGGTCGACCTGTTTGTGGAGAACTTCGAGCAATTTGAGGATCAAGTGGACGAGGGCGTGCGCCAAGCCGCTCCCCGGCACGCGCAACAGACGCAAGTCCAAGCGAGCCCCGCCGCCGCCTGATTCGCCCGGTCTCAGAAGGATCGGGCCTCCGATAAGGACCCGATCCAATGACCGATTACGAACCACGCCTTTTTTCGACGGATGCGGAGATTGAACGTCTCGGCGAAGGTCTTCTCGCCCGTTCCCTGGAGCGCGCAGACTGGACTCACGAGGCGCATCTAGGAGCGACGACCTACCTTGAGTTCAGACGCCCCGACATTGATCTGGACAAGGAGCTTCCCGGTATTATCCGCCGCTTCAACGAAAGCGTTGGTGGCGTGAACAGCGATACCGAAGGCTATCACGAGACGATCACCCGCGCATTCCTCGCGGGAGTGCGGCGGTTCCTGACAGAAGCCGATCTCAAGGACCCTTTGCATAACCTCGTCAACGAACTGCTGCTTTCGCCGATGGGCAGGCGTGATTGGCCGCTGCGATTCTACAGCCGACCTTTGCTCTTTTCTGTCGAAGCTCGGCGCAGCTTCATCAGTCCTGATTTGGCTGCATTGCCATCATGAGCAGTTGGAACGCTCAGAAGCTTCGGATTGATTGTAGCAGGTGACCGCCCAACAGCTTCAATCGACGGCGGAAGACGGACTGCCGAAGCCAAGGCGCTATTGGTCTGCGGCCGCAATCTGGCTCGCGCTTGCGATGGCCGTGCTCGATGGTGCAATCGCCAACGTCGCGCTGCCGACCATTGCTCACGATCTTGGAGCGTCGGCGGCGACGTCGGTGTGGATCGTCAATGCCTATCAGCTGACGATCACCATCCTTCTATTGCCGCTGGCGGCGCTGGGTGATCGTCTCGGCTATCGGCGCGTCTACATTCCCGGTCTTGTCCTGTTTACGCTCGGGTCACTCGGCTGCGCCCTAGCCGGAAGTTTCTCTGCGCTAGTGGTCGCGCGCATATTCCAGGGCATCGGCGCCGCGTGCATCATGAGCATGAACGCCGCGCTGGTGAGGGCGACCTATCCGGCCAGGATGCTTGGCCGGGGCATAGGCTACAATGCGCTCGTCCTGTCCATGTCGGCTGCGGCCGGGCCTACGCTCGCTGCGATCATCTTGAGCGTAGCAGGCTGGCCCTGGCTCTTCCTGGTCAATCTCCCGGTCGGAATTGCTGCGGTCATTGTTGGAAGGAAAGCGCTTCCGCACGTCCGAGGTCATGGGCACGCCTTCGATTGGATTGCCGCCATGCTTGGTGCGGCGATGATGGGTTGCACGGTATTCGGCGTGGAAACGCTGGCCCGCGAAAATGCCTTAAACGGAGCCGCGCTGATTGCGGTTGGCGTCAGCGCCGGCGCCCTGCTCGTTTGGCGTGAACGGGACGATCCCGCACCTCTTTTTCCCGTCGACCTCTTGAGGATCCGGATCTTCGGCATGTCGATCGCGACGTCGACAGTGTCTTTCGCCGCTCAAATGCTGGCCTTCGTCACTCTGCCTTTCCTCTTTCAGTCCGTGCTTCACCGCAGCGTGCTCGAAACGGGACTACTGATGACACCCTGGCCGATTGCCCTGGGGCTCATGGCGCCAATCGCGGGTCGCCTTGCCGATCGAGTGAGGGCCGGTCTGATTGGCGGCGTCGGCCTGGGGATTTTTGCGTTCGGCCTTTTCATGCTGTCGCGGTTGGGAGCCGATCCAGGCACCTTCGATATTGCGTGGCGGATGGCCCTTTGCGGCTTGGGATTCGGCCTTTTCCAGTCTCCGAACAATCGTACGATCGTCAGCTCCGCGCCTCGCAACAGGTCCGGAGCCGCGGGCGGAATGCTCGCGACGGCGAGGTTGCTCGGTCAGACCTTCGGCGCAGTTGTGGTTGCCGCTGCGTTTCACCTGTTCGGGGTGGATGTCGCGCCCAACCTCCTGGCACTGGCGTCAGCTGCAGCTGGCGCAGCTGCGATCCTGAGCCTGCTTCGGCTCCGACTGCCGAGGACGACGCATCGTTCCGAGATCGGTTTGATGGGGTGAAATGGTCCGAACTGACCGGTTTTCGGACAGGTACAATCTGCACGCGCATCGAAACGACCTTTAGTGTAAGATGTTCTACGGATGGCCTTAGGCTCACCGGAAGCCGGATTGAGTTCGGGCGAGTTCGGGGGCGGAGAACGATCATGCGCGCTCTTCGTTTTACGTTAGCAGCTTCTCTTCTTCTGTCGGCATGCGCCTATGGGCCAACGGTGCGGACAGATTTCGACTCAGCGGTGAATTTCCAGAATTACCGCACGTACAGTTGGATCGAACCATCGGTCCCACAGGGCATGAATCCGCTGATGTTTGCCCGCGTCCAAGGCTCAATTGATCGGGCATTGGCAGCGAGGGGATATACGCCAGGCCATCCTGGCGACTTCGCCGTCTCGTTCACCGTCGGAGAACGCGATCGCGTTCGCGTCTACGACTACGGCCCATATTACCCCGGATGGGGCGGATTGGGCTGGGGTCGTCACTGGGGCGGCTGGGGCGGTTGGGGCGGCTGGGGCGGCTGGGGTGGCTGGGGCTACTCCGACATCGACGTCGACCAGTATCTCGAGCGCAGCGTTGTGATCGACATTTACGACAACGCCACGAAGCGCCCCGTGTGGCACGGCGTCGCGAGCAACAACGAATATTCGAACGGCGTCAATTACACCAAGCTTGACGAGGCCGTTGTGGCAGCGCTCGCCCAATTCCCGCCGCAGCCGCAGGTGGCCAGCCGCTAGGCTGAGCCGCCCGCAGTGCGGATATATTCGTCGACGTTCTTCGCAAGCACATCCATCGGCACATTGCCGCCAAGGACGACTGTGTCGTCGAAGGCCTTGATATCGAACTTGGGTCCAAGAGCGGCCTTCGCCTTGTCGCGCTCGCGGTTGATCGTCGTGTGACCGACCTTGTAGCCGCATGCCTGGCCCGGCCAGCTGCAGTAGCGGTCGACTTCACTGGCAACTTCTTCCGCCTTCGAGCCATTCTCGTCGATGAAGAAACGTACGCCCTGCTCGCGCGACCAGCGCTTGGCATGAAGACCGGTGTCCACCACCAGGCGACAAGCGCGGAAAGCGATCCCTTGTAAGTAGCCCAGGCGTCCGGCCGGGAAGTCGTCGTAGACGCCGAATTCATCCGCCAGCTGCTGCGCATAAAGCGCCCAGCCTTCCGAATAGGCGTTGAACGAGAGAAGGGTCCGTATCAGCGGGAGCTTCTGCGCATATTCGCCCTGCCACACGTGCCCCGGAATGGCCTCATGATGAGTGAGGTCTGGCAGATCGAATTTGCGGTGAAGCTCGGTTGTCCCGAGATTGATCCAGAACTTGCCCGGGATCGTACCATCGATCGAGCCGGCACCCCCGTAGGCTCCCGGTGCACCCGGTTCTTCCTCCGGCGGGAGCCGGCGGACTTCAAGGTTGCCGCGCACCATTGTGTTGAACATCTGGGGGAGCTTGGAGCGGATGATCTTCAGCCGTTCCTGGATGAACGCCATGATTTCCGCGCGACCCTTGTCGCCGGGCGAGAATTTGTAGCGCGGGTCGCGCCCGAGCGCCTGCATCCTCTCGCCGACCGAGCCCTTCGTGTAGCCGAGGCTTTTCAGGATCGGATCCATTCGGCCCTGAAGCTCGCGGAGCTCCTCGATACCCATTTGATGGACCTCGTCTGGGGTCATCGTCGTGGTCGTCGATGCCTTCAGCGCCCAGCGGTAATATTCATCGCCGTTTGGACGCGCCCACATGCCGGGCTCGGGTTTGGCAATGCGGCGCTCTTCGGTGAGCTCGGCGATCTGGCGCTCGAGCGCCGGCGCGACGTCCTTTTGCGTAATTGCGCGAGCGCGTTCTGCCCAATCCCCAGGAATGTTCTTCTCGCGAGTGCGCCGCTCGATGGATTCGACGAGTCCGCCACCTTTCCGTGCGCCTTCCAGTGACTGGCGCATCTGTTTGAGCGCCTTGTCGAGCAGGAAGTCGGGAGGCACTAAACCCGCTGCCCGTGCGGCCTGGATGCGAGCCAGTTCGCCATCGAGCTGCTTCGGGTAGGCCTGCAGCCTCGCGATATAGGCTTCGGCGTCGGCAGCATTGTTGATCTGGTGGTCCGCATCGAGGAAACGCGGCGTGTCGAGATAGGCGCCGACGTTCTGGATGACGACGTAAGGCGTATTGCGCCAATCGCCGACCGCGACGTCGCCATAGGGCTGCGCGAAGCCCTCGAGGGCCGTCTTGTAGGCGCTCCGCACCACTTCGATGCTCGTGCGCGTCGAGTGTGAGAGGCCGGATGCGTCGAATGCCTCGGCCCTACGCAGGTCGGCGGCGACTGTATCGCGGATGCGTTGCTGGCCTGCCGCCGAGCGGTCCTCAAGCTGATAGCGAAGCTGCGCCAGCGCGGCTTTGTCGACGCCGTAGGACGTAGCGGCCTCCGGCTGGAGCCGAATGAGATTGTCGGCGATCGAATCGAGGAGTGCAGAAGCGTCAGCTTCGGTGACGGGCGGCGCCGGCGGCGGCGAAGAAGGAAGTTCAGAAGCCGAGGCTACCAGTGGGCCGGTGACCTTGTTTGCGCATGCCGAGACGAGAGGGAGTGCGGCGCTCGCTGAAAGAGCTGCGACCACCTGACGGCGGGTAAGGGCTTCGGACAAGATTGTACTCCGTTAAGCGGGTGGAAGCTTCCTGTCGGGCTCGACGAGAAGGCAATTGCCTTCAACCCCCGTTATGCGAACGCGCTCGCCTGCGCTACCGGGGCCGCCACGCGCGCTCCATTCACTGTCGCCGACGCGAACCCGTCCGGAATGTTCGTCGACAGTTTCGATGACGGTAACGCTCCGGCCGACAAGCTGTGCTGCTCGATCATTGAGCAACGGATCGCCGGCGTCGACGGCTGCATTCGCGTAGAATTTGCGACCGATCATGACAGCGATGACTGCGTAGACGGCGAACAGGCTGAGCTGTCCCGCCAAACCGAGGCCGAAAAGCAATGTGAAAAGGCCCGCGGCGATCGCGGCACCGCCGATGAAAACGAGGAAGAATCCTGGCGCGATAATCTCGGCGATCAGCAACAGCACCCCGCCGATCATCCATAACCAGCCGGGCTCGAGCCCTTCGAGGAAATTCATCCCCCGATCCTTGGAGTACCCGGTACGGACGGCGAGGATGCCCCGCGGCTCGCCTTCTGCTCGGACTTGATCCGCGGGACGGCGCCGGTACCTGCATCGCCAAATGCTTCGCGCGCCAATTCACCGATCCCGCCCAACGTTCCCATGAGTTGAGTGGCTTCGACTGGGAAAAGGATGGTCTTGGCGTTGGGCGAAGTGGCGAACTTGCCCAAGGCTTCGACATATTTTTGGGCGATGAAATAATTGATCGCCTGGGTCGATCCGCCTTCGATCGCGTCGCTGACCGACTTGGTGGCATTCGCTTCGGCTGAAGCGGCGCGTTCGCGCGCCTCGGCTTCGCGGAAAGCGGCCTCCTTCAATCCTTCCGCCTGTAATATCTTGGCCTGCTTCTCACCCTCGGCCCGTAGGATTTCCGACTGGCGCATGCCTTCGGATTCCAGAATAGACGCGCGCTTTTCGCGCTCCGCCTTCATCTGGCGAGTCATTGCGTCCACGATGTCGCGCGGCGGGCGGATGTCCTTCAGTTCAACGCGGGTGATCTTGACCCCCCAGGCCTCGGTCGCATGGTCGACGACCGCCAGCAGGCGTGCGTTGATCTCGTCGCGCTTCGACAGTGTCTCGTCGAGGTCCATCGAACCCATGACGGTGCGCAGGTTCGTCGTCGATAGGGCCATAATGGCCGTGTAGAGATCGCTGACCTCGTAGGCCGCTTTCGCGGCGTCGAGCACCTGGAAGAAGACAACGCCGTCGACCGCGACCATCGCATTGTCCTTGGTGATGATCTCCTGACCCGGGATGTCCAGCACCTGTTCCATCATGTTGATCCGGCGGCCCACGCGATAGAAGAAGGGCGGGACGAAGTTGAAACCGGGCTGGGCCACGCGCACGAAGCGCCCGAAATGCTCGATTGTGTAACGATATCCCTGGTGGACGATCTTCACACCGATCATCACGTAGAGGAGTACCAGGACCGCAACAGCGGTCATAAACGTCGCAAGCATCTCTACCCCCGCATGTATTCGTATGAGCATATTGCTGTGGCAGCAGTTCGAACGAAAGGAAAATCGAGGTGAGTTTCGATCTGTTCGCTGTTCGCTCCGTGCTCTTCCTGCCCGCTTCCAATCCACGAGCGATCGCCAAGGCCCGGGAAAGTGCAGCCGATCTCGTCGTGCTCGACCTCGAAGACGCCGTTAAGCCGGACGCCAAAGACGAAGCCCGTGATGCCGCGGTGGAGGCCGTGGATTTGAATTGGCCCATGCCGATCGCAATTCGCGTCAACGGTGTAGGCACGGATTGGCATTCGCTCGACGTTGATGCCGCTGCACGCGCAACCTGTGCGTTTGCCATACTTCCGCGGGTAGCGTCGGCGCATTTGCTGCGAGAGGTTCGAGAGACTGTCGGCAAGCCTGTGCTTGCGATGATCGAGACTGCGGCAGGTGTCCTTGCAGCGGCGGAAATCGCTCAGGAGGCCGGTGCACTGATCACCGGGACGAACGACCTCCGGGCGGACCTCCACCTGCCGCTGACCGCAACGCGACAGTCGATCTCGGCTTCGCTTCAGACGATTATCCTTGCAGCGCGCGCGGCAGGCATCCCCGCCTTCGACGGCGTGTTCAACTTCCTCAAGGATCCCGACGGGTTTGCGACCGAAGCGGAGGAAGGCAGGCAGCTTGGCTTTGATGGCAAGTCGCTCATCCACCCGGATCAGATCGATCCCTGCAATCGCGCATTTGGGCCAACCGATGAGGAGATCGAGCGCGCTCGCCGGCTGGTCGATGCATTCAGCGGCGGGGCGGAGCGTTTCGAGGACCAGATGATCGAGCGGATGCACGTCGAGGCGGCCCGGCGAGTGCTCGACCGGGCATGATCACGACCTGAGGGCCCCTTGGCGAATCGCGCCCAGCCTGCCATGGGCCGATATGGCTCACCTCAACGATACTCCTGAAATTCAGCTCGGACTGACGTTCGACGATGTCCTGCTGCAGCCGCTCGAATCTTCCGTGCTGCCAAGCGGGGCCGACACGCGCACGCAGCTGACCCGGGAAATCCCGCTCAACATTCCGCTCCTGTCCTCTGCCATGGATACGGTGACCGAGGCCGACATGGCCATCGCGCTTGCTCAACTCGGTGGTATTGGCGTTCTTCACCGGAATTTGTCGGTAGAGGACCAGGCAGCGGCCGTCCGGGCGGTTAAGCGCTTTGAGAGCGGGATGGTCGTCAATCCGATCACGATGACGCCTGATCAGTCGCTCGCTGAAGCTTTGGAGCTGATGAAAGCCAACCGCATCAGCGGCATCCCGATAGTAGAGAAGTCGGGCAAGCTCTGCGGCATCCTCACCAACCGCGACGTTCGTTTTGCCGAGAATTCGAAGCAGCCCGTTTCGGAGCTGATGACGAAGGAAAATCTCGCCGTCGTCGGGCTTGGTACGAACCAGGAGGACGCGCAGCGAATCCTCCACCAGCGGCGGATTGAGAAGCTGCTGGTCGTGGACGATCGCGATCATCTCGTCGGCTTGATCACCGTGAAGGATATCGAGAAGGCCGTAGCTACTCCCAACGCCACGAAGGATGGCGAGGGACGGCTGCGCGTGGCCGCCGCGACGACAGTAGGGGACGCCGGTTTCGCGCGCTCAGAAGCGTTGGTCGACGCCGGCTGCGATTGCATCGTCATCGACACCGCGCACGGTCACAATACCGACGTCGCAAAGGCCGTCGAGCGCGTGAAGATGATTTCGAATTCCATCCAGATCGTGGCGGGAAACATTGCGACCGGCGATGCGGCGAAGGCATTGATTGACGCTGGCGCGGACGCCGTGAAAGTTGGGATCGGGCCAGGTTCGATTTGCACCACGCGCGTGATCGCGGGCGTCGGCGTTCCTCAGCTTACGGCCATCATGAATGCCGCTCAGTCAGCCAACGGCGTTCCTGTCATCGCCGATGGCGGGATTCGCACCAGCGGCGACATTGCGAAGGCGCTCGCGGCCGGCGCGTCGACGGTCATGGTTGGGTCACTGCTTGCGGGTACCGAGGAAGCCCCCGGTGAGACCTTCCTGTACCAGGGGCGTGCATACAAGAGCTATCGCGGCATGGGCTCCGTCGGAGCCATGGCCCGGGGTTCGGCCGACCGCTATTTCCAGCAGGACATCAAGGACCAGCTCAAGCTGGTCCCGGAAGGGATCGAGGGGCAGGTTCCATACAAGGGCCCTGTCCGCGAGATCGTCCACCAGCTTGTGGGCGGCGTGAAGGCGGCAATGGGCTACACGGGCTCGAAAACTATTCAGGACCTGCAGAAGCGAGCACGCTTCGTGCGGATCACCAACGCGGGCCTTTCCGAAAGCCACGTTCATGACGTCGCGATCACCCGCGAAGCGCCCAACTATCCGACGCGGTAGGCCATGACTCCGGCCGCACGACTCCAGGCGGCAATTGAGATCCTGGATGAGATCGTCGCTTCGGCCGTCAACGACGGTCCGCCGGCGGATACGATCGTTACGCGTTACTTCAAGACGCGGCGCTACGCAGGTTCGAAGGACCGTAGAGCGGTTCGGGAGTCGGTTTTTCGCGCAATTCGCGCGGTTGCAGAGCGACCCGCGAGCGGCCGCGCCGCATTACTCGCATTGGCTGTGTCCGATCCCTCGCTACTTGATTCCTTCGGCGAACCCCGTGGGCCTGAACCCATGATCGCCGGTGAGCTTGCCGCGGCTCGTGGTGCGGTGCCCGACTGGATCACACCCGAACTTTCGGACCTCGTCAGTCAGGACGAATGGCAGGCATTGCTCGATCGTGCTCCGGTTGACCTGCGGGTAAACGCTGCTCGAGCGAACCGCGACGAACTGGTGCTTGAGTTCGAGTGCGGAATAGCGACGCCGCTCAGCCCCTGGGGCATCCGGCTTCCGCCCGACAGCCGGATCGACGATCATGATGCCTTCGCCAAGGGTCTCGTCGAGATTCAGGATGAGGGCAGTCAGCTCATTGCGCTCGCCTGCAGTCCAATGCCGGATCAGCAGATTCTGGACCTGTGTGCGGGGGCAGGGGGGAAATCACTCGCCCTTGCAGCCGCGGCGCCAGGCGTGGCGATCCTTGCAACCGACAGCAACAGATCGCGCCTGTCGAAACTCGCACCGAGAGCGGACCGCGCGCAGGCGCGCATCGAGACCAGGCTCCTCAGTCCTCCAAATGAGCTTCAGGAACTGGCCGACTGGCGTGCCCGGGCGGACATCGTCCTTGTCGACGCGCCGTGCTCAGGGAGCGGAACTTGGCGGCGCAATCCCGAGGGTCGCTGGCGGTTGACTCCGGCCAGGCTCGACCGGGTGGTCGCACTGCAAAAGCATTTGCTCGACATAGCTGCTGATCTGGTGAGTCCAGGTGGATGCATCGTCTATGCTGTTTGCTCTCTGCTGTCCCGAGAGGGGGCAGGTCAGATTGAGGACTTCCTCGCGCGCCGTTCATCGTGGATTGTGGAGGAAACGCCTATTGCGGCGGGGCGTTTGGACGGTGCCGGGCGACTGCTCACACCGGGTCATGACGCCACTGACGGGTTTTTCGTCGCACGGCTGGTTCGTGCATGTTAGAACCGCCGGGCCCGAGGAGATAAGAATGCGCTTGCTGTCTTCTGTTCTGATTGCCGGTGTCGCAACTGCGCTCGCTGCCAGCTCCGCTGTCGGCCAGCGTCCAGACGATCAGATCCTTCCGCGTTCGGAAGCGCTGCTGAAGCAAGGCGAGGAGCACCTCGCCGCAGGTCGTTTCGTCGAGGCAGACGAGGCACTTGAAACTGCTCTTGCCGTCGATCCTCGCAATCGTGCGGCGTACAATGCCCTGGCAAAGGTCGCGCAGCGCGAGAAGCTGTATGGTCAGTCGATCCGTTTCACGAAGAAGGCGCTGGCGCTTGAACCGAGCGACCGCGACGCGATCGCGATTCAAGGCGAAGCGATGGTCGAGATGGGAGCCTTGGCACGCGCGAAGGAAAACCTTGCGAAGCTCCAGAAGCTCTGCCCCACCGGTTGTGCGCAGTTGGCAGAACTCAATGCTGCCATCAATCGCGGCCCGACCGTGGCTTCGGCGAAGCCCGTGGTGACTCCGAAGAGCAACTGACGTCAGTCGGCGAGGATAACTCTCGCGCAATTGCGACCCACTCTTGAACGCTGACCGTCTCGGCACGCCGGGATTCGTCCACGCCGAGCTTTTTCAGGGCATCCAAAGCTCCAGCCACGTCTTTGAGGCTGGAGCGTAGCATCTTGCGACGTTGGCCGAATGCCGCTTCCGTCAGTCGTTCGAGGATGGACGGATCGACACCCTGAGGTTGCTCCATGGGGACGATATGCAAAACCGCCGACATGACCTTGGGCGGGGGGACGAACGCCGATCGGTGGACGTTCAGCGCGATCTTGGCTTGCGATCGCCACTGAGCAAGAATCGATAAACGCCCGTAATCCTTGGTGTTTGGTCTTGCGACAATGCGATCGGCCACTTCCCGCTGAAACATGAGGGTCGCCGACCGCCACCAAGGCGGCCACGGACCGCTGAGCCATCTCAGCAAGAGCGCGGTGCCCACATTATAAGGCAGGTTGGAAACGATGTGCGCACCGTCCCCGGCCACGTCGGGCTCATCGATCGTCATTGCGTCGGCATCGATCACGCGCAGGCGTCCTGCGAAACGCGCTTCCAGCTCTCCGAGCGCCGGCATGCAACGCCGATCGCGTTCGACGGCAGTCACCTGGGCACCGGCTTCGAGCAAGGCATTGGTCAGGCCACCGGGACCGGGACCAACCTCGTAGACTTTTTGGCTCTGCACCGGGCCCGGGATTGCAGCGATGCGGGCCAGGAGTTGGCGATCCAGAATGAAGTTCTGACCAAGCGACTTGCTTGCCCGAAGGCCATGGCGGGCGATGACGTCACGCAGTGGCTCGGCAGTTGCGCGATCGCCTTCTGACGTCACTCCGCCATTTCCCGATGCGCGGCGCAGAATGCGGCCATGCGAATGGCCGACGCCATTGGTCTGGGGTCCGCATTGTCCTGGCCTGCAATGTCGAACGCCGTGCCATGGTCGGGAGCTGTCCGAATGATTGGCAAGCCGAGTGTGACATTCACCCCGTCTTCAAAGTGCAGCGCTTTCAGGGGAATCAGAGCCTGGTCATGATACATACAAAGCGCAGCATCGTAGCGGGCGCGAGCGGCTGCATGGAACATCGTGTCTGCGGGATGAGGTCCTGTGACCCGCCAGCCCTCCGCGCGAAGTGCCGCAATTGCTGGTTCGATTAGCTCGATCTCCTCACGGCCAAGCGATCCGCCTTCACCCGAGTGCGGGTTTAGGCCCGAAACGGCGAGCGTAGGATCGGCAATGCCGAAATTCCGTTGCAGTCCGCGCAAAGTCGTCCGTCCACGAGCTTCGATGAGAGCGGAAGAAAGATGATCGGTTACCTCCGCGAACGGCACATGTGTGGTGACGGGGACGGTGCGAAGGGTGGGCCCGGCCAGCATCATCGCGACATTGCCGCGGCCGACGCCGCAGCGTTCCGCAACGAATTCGGTTTGTCCCGGATGGGAAAACCCAATCGAGTAGAGCTGCTCCTTCGAAACCGGTCCGGTGACGACTGCAGCGGCAGAACCAGATCGCGCGAGCCCCACGGCGATCTCTAGAGAATCGAGCGAACAATGTGCACCTGAGACGCTCGGGCGTCCGGGCAAGTCTCCCTCAGCTGCTGCGATTTGAATAAGCGGCAGCCCGCAATCGAAGGCGGCATCGGCCTGCCGTGGATCGTCGATAATTTCGATGGGGCCGTCCCAAATGTTTCCAATCGATCGAGGATCCCCAATCGCCACGAACGGGGGAAGGTTGAACTCGGAGCGGCGGTCCCAGCACTTCGCCACGACTTCGGGGCCGATACCCGCCGGATCGCCGAGCGAAACCGCGAGCGGCCCGAGAGGTACGTCAGCCATGATCGGCGCTTATAGGCTTTCCTGGATTAACGGAACTCGATCACCGCGTCACGACGCAGATCCCGCAGGTAACGCCGGGCGCGCGTGTTGATGCGTTCTTCGCTCAACTGATTCATGACCTGGTCGTAGGTCGGCGCGGTTGGATCCGCTTCGTCGCGTCCGCAGATCACGAGCGTACGCACGCCTTCCTCGATAGAGCCGAACGGCCGCGTCGCCTGGCCGACCTGCATCGGCATCATCATTTCCTGGAGTGCCGCAGGAAGCTGACGCAACGGTACCTGATCGCTCTGGACGACTTCGCCATTGAACTCGCTGGCGATCCGTTCGGCACCGCCGCAGCCGCCAACGTTCTGTGCTGCCTGCGCGAACCTCGCGACCTTTTCCTCGGCTTGCGCCTTCGTGGTTCCCGCCGGGAAGCTGATCGACACCTGCTTGAGGCTCAGGATCGCGTTGCGGGGATCGGCACTGAGGATCTTGCGCGCATCCTGCACTGCGATGATCGAAACGCCACCCGGAACAGCAATAGGCATGCTGACTTGGCCAGGGGCCATGCTCCGAATGACGGTAGCCAGCTGATCCGGCATTTGCGCAGGACGGACCCATCCGAGATCGCCGCCAACAGCTGCCGTCGAGGCTTCGGAATACTGGCGAGCATAGCCGGCAAAGGACGCGCCCTGGCGCAGCTGCTCAATGATCTGGTTTGCCTTCGCCATAACTTGCT
>Ga0207650_10001214_pt1 | contig 18898 bp, 18 predicted proteins | sample KBSS63metaG_FD_184325 | JGI IMG/M metagenome (GOLD analysis project Ga0207650, IMG submission 184325) | Switchgrass rhizosphere microbial communities from Kellogg Biological Station, Michigan, USA - KBS S6-3 metaG (SPAdes) (version 2) | ecosystem: Host-associated > Plants > Roots > Rhizosphere...
GCCGCGCACCGGTAGAATCGATGCCGACGCCGGAGCACAAGACGCTGTACCGCGACAACATCTACTCGATGACGAAGTACCACCAGGAAGAGATGGTGCTGCTCATCGGCAAGACCTACGGGATCCCCGCCGTGGCACCGCGCTTCTTCAACGTCTACGGCCCGCGCCAGAGCCTCAGCAACCCCTACGCCGGCGTCGCCGCCATCTGGTTGAGCCGACTGCTCAACGGCAAGCGTCCGGTGGTTTTCGAGGACGGCGGCCAGCTCCGCGACTTCGTCTCCGTGCACGACGTCGTGGAGTGCCTGGTGCTCATGCTGGAAAGATCCGGCGCCGACTACCTGCCGGTGAACGTCGGCTCGGGCGAGACGGTGACCATTCTCGAGATCGCGCGGATGCTGAACCGGATTCTCGGGACCTCGATCGAGCCCGACGTCACCCAGGCCGGCCGCAAGTTCGACATCCGGCACAACACCGCTGACATCACGCGCGCGAAGACGCTGCTCGGTTTCGAGCCGAAGGTGCCGCTCGAGGACGGCTTCCGCGAGCTCGTCGAGTGGGCGCAGACGACGCCGGACGTCGCCGCCGACTTCTTCGACCAGGCGCTCGACGAGCTGAAGCAGAAGGGGCTGCTGGTCAACTGATGATTCTCACCTTCGAACAGCTCGCGGACTACCGCGGACAGGTGGCGATGGTGGACGGCGCCTTCGACCCGCTGCACCACGGCCACATCGCCTACTTCAAAGCGGCGCGCGAGCTCGGCGCGCCGGTGTTGTGCAACGTCGCGTCGGACCGCTACGTCCGCACCAAGCATCGCCCCCTCTTGACCGAAACGCAGCGCGCCACGGTCATCGACGCGATCCGCTACATCGACTACGTGCACATCTACGAGATCGACACCGAGACCGTTCTGCGGCAGCTGCGCCCCCGCTACTACGTCAAGGGAAGCGACTGGCGCGCGCGCGGCCTGCCGCCCGAGCAGGCGGTGATCTGCCGCGAGCACGGGATCGAGATCGTCTATCTCGACACCGTCATGGATTCGTCGAGCCGTCTTCTTCAACAGTTCGCTGATTCGGATCAGCACAGGCAGCAGAGCCAACAATGACCATCACCGAATTCGAAGCCGCCGTCTTCGCGCAGAAGCCGACGGGGCAGCAGCATTACGACGCGAACTACTGGCTGGGTGAGTGGCGCGCCGGCGACAACAACTACTCGCTCGAGACCCGCCGCCGCATCGAGGCGAAGAACCCGCAGCTGATCAAAGACGTGTTCCAGCCCACGCGCGTGATCGACCTCGGTTGCGGCCCCGGTGCGCTGATGCACCTGCTGCACGAGATCGGCGTCCATGCCGACGGCATCGACTACAACGAGATGAGCCTGACGCTGGCAACGCCGGAGGTGAAAGATCGCATCGCGATCGGCGATGCCTCCGACACGTCGATCAAGCCGGACGGCTCGTACGACCTGGTCATCTGCCGCGAGGTGCTCGAGCACCTGACGGTCCTCGAGGTGAAGAGGGCGGTGGCCAACATGGTGCGCCTGACCTCGAAGTTCATCTACGTGACCACCCGGTTCCACCCCAACCCGCCGACGCTGCTCGATTTCGACACCAGCGACGACCTGGACCCCTCGCACATCACCCTGCTCAACAAGGACATGTTGCGGCTGATGTTCGTGCTCGAAGGCTGCCGTTCGCGCCCGGACCTCGAAGCGCGCATGGACTGGGGCAAAAAGGGGCGGGTCCTGGTTCTGGAAAAGCACCCGCGGCCGTGATCGCGGCTCGCGCCACGCGCTGGACCTGGCTGGCGTACGGCTACGCCGCCCTCGTCGCGTGCGCGCTCGGCTATGGCCTGCTCGGGATGCCGGTCCAGGTGTCCGACAGCCTCAACAACATCCTCCAGGCGTCGCAGGATTCGCCCTTACACCTCGTCTACAACGAGTTCTACCAGCGCGGCTATCTGCGCCCGTTCCTGTGGGGCCTCATCCGCCTGGTGTTCGACCTGTCGCAGGGGCACTACTTCGAGTGGTTCCGCGGCTGGCACGTGGGACAGGTGGCCGTGCTCGCGGGACTCTTCGTCGCGCTGCTGCGAGTGCGCCGTGCCGCCGACGCGGCCGTCGTGCCGCTCGGCCTCGCGGCGTTGGTTGGCATCCACACCTTCTCGGGCACCATCCGTGAGGCCTTTCCCATCAACACCTTCATGACCATCCTGCTGTGCTGTTACGCGTCGGCGTGGCTGGCCCTCGGGACGCCGCGGTGGTGGCGCGACGTCGCCGCGGCGCTGCTGCTGGTGTTCTCGGCGCTGACGGTGGAAAGCGGGCTGTTGATCGCCGTGATCTTCGTGGCCGCGTGGCTCGCGGGCGCCCGCGGCATCTCGCGCGCCGGCGTGGTGGCGCAGGTGGCCCTGGTGGCGGGCTACTTCGTGTTGCGTTTCGTCGTCCTCGGGGTCGGCGCCCCGGGGCTCGACGAACGGGCCTCCGGCTTCGGCTTCGGCGTGCTCGACCGCAACCAGCTGACCGCGCGCTTTGGCGCCAACCCGCTGCCGTTCTACGCCTACAATATCGCCGCGTCGCTCTCGTCGCTGTTCTTCTCCGAGCCGAGCGGCGGCACCTTTCAAATTACCCAGCGCGTGCTCGCGGGCCAGGCGTCAACGCTCAATCTGGTGAGCGTCGGTGTGTCGGCGCTCGGTACCGCCCTCATTCTCGGCTATGTCTGGAGCCGGCGCGCCGAATGGCGGGCGCGACGTTTCACTGCCGACGACCAGCTGGTGGCGATTTTTTTCGCCGTCGCGGCCGCCAACGCCGCGATCTGCTACGCCTACACGAAGGACGTGATTCTGAGCCCGGCAGGCGCCTTCTACGCGCTCGCTCTGGCCGTGGCCGCGCGTCATTACATCGCGCGCGCGTCGCAGACCGCCGTGCGCACGGCGGCCGCGGGCGTCGTGCTCGTGCTGCTGTCGAGCGGATGGGGGTTCCGTGCGGTCGCCGCGCAGATCGACCTGCGGCATGCCGCCGAGGCGACGCGGGTCGAATGGGCGTACGTGGACCGCTGGCTCGGGGATCAGGGTGTCGCACCCACGACCGACCAGGGACGCGCCATCGTCACGCACCTCCAGGAGGACGCAATCTGGAACCATCCCGTGCGGCCCCGGCTGGCCGGCGACTGGTTGGAGATGTTCGAGCCATGAGAGGCACGACATGAGCGGCACGCGCGCGACGGTGCTGGGGGTGATGGCCGCGGCGCCTGCCACGTTCGTCACGCTGGCCGTGCTGCTGTTTGCCGCCCGCGAGCTCTCAGGTACGACGCCGCTGTCCAACGGTCCGCCGCGCAACGTGGCCGAGGCGGCCGGTGGTGGAGAGGTGTCGGAGGTCCTGCGCTTTCTTCGCGACGGCCAGGATCCCCGAGAAATCTGGCTGCTGCGCCCGGAGATTATCTCGTCCACGGTCACGCGTGCGACGGGCCTGGAGGCCGCGATCTGGAGCGGCCAGCCGCTCGTCGAACTGCTGGACCGGCGCGGGTTCATCGCCGACAGCGCCACCCGGCATCATCTGGCCTGCCTGGCGAAGGACATCGGGAGTGGGGAGGTGGCGGCGTATCTGTCGCCCGGTGTCGATCCGCCATGCGCGACCGGCGCGGCCTTCGCCATCCTCAAGGAACGATCGCAGACGGTGGCGTCCCCAGCCCGATGAGCGGATTCGACGCCGTTGCCAACCTCGCCCAGAAGGCGCTGCGCCGGCTGCAGTCGGCGCACAAGCCGCTGGTGCGCGGTCTGCGGCGCGGCGAGCGCGCCCGCGAGCACGCGGCGTTCCGCCGCGAGATCGCCGAGGTCGAGCGCGAGATCGCGGCGATGGCGGCCGGCCGCGGCCCGATCATCGTCGGCCCCTGGCTCGCCGAGGTCGGCTACGAAGTGCTCTACTGGATTCCGTTCCTGCGCTGGCTGGTGGACGCGCACGGCATCTCGCGGGACCGGCTGATTGCCGTGTCGCGCGGCGGCCTCGAGGCGTTGTACGACGAGCTGGCGGGCCGCTACGTGGACATCTTCGATCTGATGACGCCGCCGGAGCTTGCGGCCGCCAACACCCGCCGTCAGGCGCAGTCCGAGGGTGGGGGGCGCAAGCAGACGGGCACGAGTGCCCTCGAGACCGATCTCGTCACGCGGGTCAAAGGCCACTTGTCGGTGCCCGACGCCACTGTGTGCCAGCCGGCGTTTCTGTTCCGGATGTTTCGCAACGTGTGGCACGGCAATCTGCCCGTCGACGTCTTGACCACGCACACCCGCTATGTCACCGGGCGGCTCGACACCACGCCGGTGCCCGGTGTGCCCGCCGACTTCATCGCCGTGAAGCTGTATGCGGGGCCGGCGTTGACAACGGCCGACGCGACGCGCGCGGCCGTGCGGGCGCTGGTCGAGCAGGCGGCACGGGTGGCGCCGGTGGTGCTGCTCGAGACCGAGCTCGGTATCGACGAGCATCGCGACTTCGACCTGCGCGGGCTGCCCAACGTGACGAGCGCCCGCGCGCTGATGCAGCCGCGCACCAACCTCGGGGTGCAGCTGGCGCTCATCGCCCGTTCGCGGCTCTTCCTCGGCACCTGCGGCGGTCTGGCCTGGGTGGCGCCCTTTCTCGCCGTGCCGACAGTGGCCGTCTACGACACCGACGCGATGCTGGCGCCGCACCTGCTGCTGGCGCGGCGGGCGGGCCGCGACGCCGGCGCCGCGGAGTTCGCGCCGTTCGACCTGCGTGCCGCCGCTCGCCTGCAGCTGCTGGCCGGCGCGGCGGGATCGGGGCCCGTCAGATAGAATGAAGGCCCCGATGCCGATTGCCGACAGCGTGACCCTCGAAGAGGGGGTCGTCATCTTTCACCGCGATCTCGTCAATCTCTACGGATGCCACGTGGGCGCCGGCACCAAGATCGGCGCCTTCGTCGAGATCCAGAAAGGTGCCGCGATCGGGCGGCGCTGCAAGATTTCGTCGCACACATTCGTGTGTGAGGGCGTCACCGTCGAGGACGACGTCTTCGTCGGGCACGGCGTGATGTTCATCAACGATCCCTATCCGCGCGCCACCCTGGACGGCCGGCTGCAGACCGAGGCCGACTGGAAAGTGGTGCCCACGCGCGTCTGTCGCGGCGCGTCGATCGGCAGCGGCGCGGCGATTCTCTGTGGCGTCACCATCGGCGAGCGTGCGCTCGTCGGCGCCGGCGCGGTGGTGACGCGTGACGTGCCCGCGGATGCGACCGTGGCGGGCGTGCCGGCGCGCCAGCTGGCCAGGAGCCGGCGCGAGGGGACGGTGGAGGCATGATCGGCATCGGCGTCATCGGCTACGGGTACTGGGGTCCCAATCTCGTTCGCAACTTCGCCGAGTGCCAGGGTGCGGCGGTTCGCATGGTGGGCGATCTGCGGCCGGCGCAGCTCGACAAGGTCCAGCGGCGCTACCCGGGCGTGCGCGTGACCACCAATCCGGCCGACGTGTGGAACGATCCCGAGGTCGACGCGGTGGTAATCGCCACGCCGGTGGATCGCCACTTCGAGCTGGCCATGGCCGCGCTGCAGGCCGGCAAGCACGTGCTGGTCGAGAAGCCGATGACCTCCACGAGCGAGCAGGCGAACCGCCTGATCGACGAGGCGGCGAAGCGGCGCCTGGTGCTGATGGTGGATCACACCTTCGTCTACACCGGCGCGGTGCGCAAGATGCGCGAGCTCCTCGAGACCGGCGAGCTCGGCGACATCTACTACTACGACTCCGTGCGCATCAACCTCGGGCTGTTCCAGCACGACGTCAACGTGCTGTGGGATCTCGCGGTGCACGACCTGTCGATCATGGATTTCGTCCTGCGGCAGCAGCCGGTGGCGGTGTCGGCGACAGGGCTGGCGCACGTGAAGGGCCGCCCCGAGAACATCGCCTACATGACGATGTACTTCGACAGCAGCCTGATCGCGCACGTCAACGTCAACTGGCTGTCGCCGGTCAAGGTGCGCCGCACGCTGCTCGGCGGCAGCCGCCGCATGGTCGTCTTCGACGATCTCGAGGCGAGCGAGAAGATCAAGGTCTACGACCGTGGCATCTCGCTGAACCCCAGCCCGGAGAACGTCTACCAGATGCTCATCGGCTACCGCGCCGGCGACATGTGGGCGCCGCAGATTGCGGTGAGCGAGGCGCTCACCGTCGAAGCCGCGCATTTCGTGGCGTGCATTCGCGACGGGGCCGAGCCGATTACGGGCGGTGAAGCGGGTCTGCACGTCGTGCGCCTGCTCGAAGCCGCCACCGAGTCGATGTCCCAGCAGGGCCGGCTGGTGACGCTGGGAAACGCGGCCCTTTCATGATTCCATTCGTCGATCTGCAGGCGCAGTACCGGGCCCTGAAGCCGGAGATCGACGCTGCCGTCCTGAAGGTCTTCGAGCAGGCCTCGTTCATTCTGGGGCCCGCCGTCGCCGCGTTCGAAAAGGATTTCGCGGCCTTCTGTGGCGCGCGCGAAGCGGTCGGTGTCAGCAGCGGCACGAGCGCACTGCACCTGGCGCTGCTGGCGGCCGGCGTCGGCCCCGGCGACGAGGTCATCACCGTCCCCTACACCTTCGTGGCCACGGTGGCGGCGATCGAATACGCCGGCGCGCGGCCGGTGCTCGTGGACGTCGAGCCCGACTACTGGACGATGGATCCCGCGAAGCTCGCGGCGGCGATCACGCCGCGAACCAAGGCGATCATCCCGGTGCACCTGTACGGGCAGCCCGCCGACATGGATCCGATCCTCGAGATCGCGCGGCGGCGCGGCATCCCCGTGATCGAGGATGCGGCGCAGGCGCACGCCTCGGAGTACAAGGGGCGCCGCTGCGGCTCGATCGGCCTGCTCGGCTGCTTCAGCTTCTATCCGGGCAAGAACCTCGGCGCCTACGGCGAGGGCGGCGCGGTGGTCACCAACGACCCGGCGCTGGCCAAGCGGATCCGCCTGCTCCGCGCGTGGGGCGAAGAAGTGCGCTACGAGCACAAGTTCAAGGCGTTCAACTACCGGATGGACGGCGTGCAGGGCGCGGTGCTCGGCGTGAAGCTGCGACACCTGGAAGCCTGGACCGAAGCCCGCCGCGGGAACGCCGCGGAGTACGGCCGCCAGCTCGCCGGGACACCGGCCATAACTCCGGTGGAGCGCGCGGGCTGCCGCCACGTCTATCACCTCTACCCGGTGCGCCTCGCCCAGCGCGACGCCTGGCGTGCCGCGCTCGGCGACGCCGGCGTCCAGACCGGCGTGCACTACCCGATTCCGGTGCACCTGCAGCCGGCCTACACCGACCTCGGCTATAGGCCTGGCGACTTCCCGGTGTCGGAGCACGTGGCCGGCGAGGTGCTGTCGCTGCCGATGTTCCCCGAGCTCACCGCCGCGCAGATCGCTACGGTCGCCGGCCTGTTGAAGGCGGGCCTGCCCGCGGGTTCGACGGCCTGAATGTCTAGCGATGCTCCGCCTTTGAACGACGACCGCAGAGGGTCCGCCTCGCTAGAGCAGTGTCTGCCGGCCCGCCGGCGGGCGAGACGTCGTGAACGGCTGATCGGAAGTTGACTGAATCGCAAGGATTCCCGTCCGAGACGTCCAGTCCCAGTGGCACGCGGGTCGTCCCGCCCGTACATGGCCGGCGGGTGGTGACGCCCGATCCTCCCGATGACATCGCCCTCGCAGAGGAGCTTCGCCGAACTCGTTCGAGGTCCGCGCTGCTGGACCTCGCGAGCGCCCACGCGATGGGGGACAATGAGGAGGATGCGCGGATGCGCCGGATCGTCTGGCGCGCGCTGGCGAAGAAGTTCGGGGACGGCGTGCGAATCGGCCGCGGCGCGCTGGCGAGGCATCCCGAGACGTTCGAGATCGGCGACGGCGTGGTCATCGGCGAGCAGGCCTTCATTCAGGGCCGGTTCGACGGCCGCTGCCTCATCGGCGATCACACCTGGATCGGCCCTCAGGCGTATCTCGATGCCCGTGACCTGGTCATCGAGGAATTCGTCGGGTGGGGGCCAGGAGCGCGCGTGCTCGGCTCGCAGCATACTGGCGTCCCGGTCGATGTGCCGGTAATCCAGACCGATCTTCGGATCGAGCCGGTTCGCGTCGGCGCGTGGGCCGACATCGGCGTCAATGCGGTGTTGCTGCCGGGAGTGACCGTCGGGCGCGGCGCCATCGTGGGCGCAGGGGCGGTGGTCACCGCCGATGTCGCCCCGTTTGCCATCGTCGTAGGCGTGCCGGCGCGCTTTGCCCGCTGGCGCGAAGGTCACGAGGAGTCTTCGACACCGATATGAATGAGTCACGTTCGGTCGTGATCGTGACCGGCGGCGCCGGATTCATCGGCTCCGAGGTCGTCCATCAGCTCGCCGCGCGCGGCGAGCGCGTAATCATCGTCGACAACCTGGTAAACGGCACGCGCGCCAACGTCGAAAGCGTGCTGTCCGATCGCGTGACGCTGCTCGAGGTCGACATCCGGGATCTCGATGCGTTGGCGCCGCACCTCGCGAAAGCCCACCTCGTCTACCACCTGGCCTGTCTCGGCGTCCGCCATTCGGTGCATTCGCCGGACGAGAACCACGACGTGAACGCCACCGCCACGCTGCGGCTGCTCGCGGCCTGCCGCGAGCACGCGGTGCCGCGCTTCGTCTACGTGTCGAGCTCGGAGGTGTACGGGACGGCGAAGTGGGCGCCGATCACCGAGGAGCACCCGACATTCCCGTGCACGGTGTACGGTGCGTCCAAACTCGCGGGCGAGTGCTACGCCCGCGCCTACTACACGACCTACGGGTATCCGACCGTCGTCGTGCGGCCGTTCAACACCTACGGTCCGCGTTCTCACCACGAAGGCGACAGCGGCGAGGTGATTCCGAAGTTCCTGCTCCGCTGTCTGGCCGGGCGCCCGATGATCGTCTTCGGCGACGGCACGCAGACGCGGGATTTTCAGTACGTGAGCGATACGGCGACCGGAATCCTCCTGGCCGGCGACGATCCGCGCGCCGTCGGCCAGACCATCAATCTCGGCAGCGGCAGCGAGGTGACCATCAACGAGCTGGCGCGCGTGGTCGCGTCGGTCGCGGGGCGTGCCAATGCCGTGGTGCAGCACGACCGCCCCCGTCCGGGCGACGTCCGCCGGCTTTACGCCGACATGTCCCACGCGCGGAAGTTCCTCGGCTTTACGCCGAAGGTCGAACTGACGGCGGGACTGCGCCTGCTGCTCGAGTGGTATCGCGCCCACCCGGAAACGCCCGAGCAGCTGCTCGAAGAGGAGATCGTTCACAACTGGGCGACGGCGCCCGGGAGATAATGAGCGCCGGACGCCCGACGATTCCCATTGCCCGTCCGGTGCTCGGCGAGCGCGAGGTCGAAGCCGCGCGGCGCGCCATCCTGTCCGGCTGGGTGACGCAGGGCCCCGAAGTCGCGGCTTTCGAGCGCGAGTTTGCCGCCGCCGTCGGTGCGCCGCACGCATGCGCTGTCTCGAGCTGCACGACCGCGCTGCACCTCGCGCTCGTTGCGGCCGGCGTCGGGCCGGGCGACGAAGTGGTGACCGTCAGCCACTCGTTCATCGCCACCGCCAACGCCGTGCGCTACTGCGGCGCGCTCCCCGTGTTCGTCGACGTCGAGCTCGACACCTTCAACATCGATCCGGCGCTCGTGGACGCGGCGATCACGCCGCGCACGAAGGCGATTCTGACCGTGCACCAGCTCGGCATGCCGTGCGATCTCGCCAGCCTGGTGGCGACGGCGCGGCGGCACGGCGTGCCGCTCATCGAGGACGCGGCGTGCGCCATCGGCAGCGAGATCCGCTGGCAGGGCGAGTGGCAGCGCATCGGCCGGCCGCACGGCGACATGGCGTGCTTCTCGTTCCACCCCCGGAAGCTCCTGTCCACCGGCGACGGCGGCATGATCGTGACGGCGAGCGGCGAGACCGACGCGAGGCTGCGGCTGTTGCGGCAGCACGGCATGAGCGTGCCGGACACGGTTCGGCACGCCTCGGCCCAGGTGGTGTTCGAGGCGTATCCCACCCTGGGCTTCAACTACCGGCTCACCGACATCCAGGCGGCGATCGGCCGCGAGCAGCTCGCCCGGCTCGACGGAATGGTCGCGCGCCGCCGCGAGCTCGCCGCCCGCTATGCGACGGCGCTGGCCGCCGTGCCCGGTGTCGTGATGCCGTGCCAGCCTGAGTGGGCGCGCACCAACTGGCAGACCTACGCCGTGCGCCTGGAGGCCGCCGATCAGAAGCTGGTAATGCAGCGCATGCTCGACGACGGCGTGTCCACCCGCCGCGGAGTGATGAACGCGCACCGCGAAGGCGCCTACGCGCCGGGCACGTGGCGCGCGGCCGGGACGCTCACGCGCGGCGAGCGCGCGCAGGACACCGCCATCGCGCTGCCGCTCTACCACGACATGACGCTCGCCGATCAGGACCGGGTGATCGATTCGCTGACGCGTGCCGTGCACGTAGTTGCGGGTCTTTAGACCCGCCTTCAAGCTGATGCTGTCGATCCTCACGCCCGCGTTCAACGAGGCCACCAACCTCGATGCGCTCTATGCCCGGCTGGTCGCCACCACGTCGCAGCTCGGCGTCGAGTGGGAGTGGCTCATCGTCGACGACCACTCGCGCGACGAGACCTTTGCCGTCGTGCAGCGTCTGGCCGCCGCCGACGCGCGCGTGCGCGGCGTCAGGCTCGCCCGCAACTCGGGATCGCACGTGGCGATCACCTGCGGGCTGCACCTCGTGCGCGGCGACGCGGCGGTGATGATCGCATCCGACCTCCAGGATCCGCCCGAGACGCTCGGGGCCATGCTCGGGCGCTGGAAGGCGGGGGCGCAGGTGGTGTGGGCGGCGCGACGCGCCCGGCCGGGCGGCACGTCGCACGCCGGGTTTGCCGCGCTCTACTACTGGATCATGCGGAACGTGGTGGGCATGAAAGAGATGCCGGCCACCGGCGCCGACTTCTTCCTGATCGATCGGGCGGTCATCGACGCGTTCCGGCAGTTTCCCGAGCGCAGCGTCAGCGTGCTGGCGCTGGTCATGTGGCTGGGCTTCCGGCAGGAGTTCGTCGAGTACGACAAGCAGCCGCGCGCCTCGGGAAAATCCGGGTGGACGCTGGCGCGGAAGATCACGCTCGTCGTCGATTCGGTGACCGCCTTCTCGGAGGCGCCGATCCGGGCCTGCGCGCTGATCGGCGTGGCGCTGCTCGCCGTGGCGATGGTGCTGCTGGTGGCGGGCCTGGCAGTCTGGGCCCAGACCGGCCACGGCCACCTCGTCCTGCTGGTGGCGGCGATGGCCGGAGTGGGCGGTCTGCAGCTGGTCGCCACCGGACTGGTCGGCGAATACGTGTGGCGCGCGCTCGAGGAGTCGCGCCGCCGGCCGCAGTTCGTGATCGAGGCGGCTAGCGAGGCTGCGGCTCCAACTGACGAGCATGCGGCTCCGCCTTGCTAGCGGCCAGTGTCCTCTGCCCGCACTTCGTGCGGGCGGAACAGCCCGAGGCGTCTCCCGGGGCCCGTCGGCCAGCTGAACTCAGCTAGAATCGTTTGTCCTCAATGATCGATTGTATTGCCGGGTATCACCTGAACCCCTGGACCTGTGGCATTGCGAAGTTCAATGCCATCCTGGCCAAACACCTCGACGTGGAGGTGGTGGGCATCCGGGCGGTCGAACTGGGCAACTTCGAGCGGCCGCTTCTGTCGGTGAAGCTCTCCGAGTTCAGCGAGCGTGATACGGCCGATCTCGACCTGTGGGCTTCGGCGCACAACGGCGGATTCGAGCTCTTCCTGCACGCGTTCGACGGCAGCGGGGTGGAGCAGCGGCTGGTCGCGTCGGCGGCGCGTGTCTATGTGGGGAACACCGAGCTCTTCCGCGATCTGCGCGGCCTGCGCCCCGACGTGCGGGAGCTGTTCTGCCCTGGCACCATCCTGAACCCGCAGCGCTTCATGAAGACCGACATCTCGGTCTTCACCTTCGGGATGGCGCACAAGATCCGGGTGCCGCTCTATCGCCGCCTCCAGGAGCTGCTGGCGGCGACCGGGCAGACCTACTCGGTGTATGTCTCGACCGCGCTGCACGAGAACACGAGCTTCGACGGCTCGTTCGTGGTGACGTTCGAGGAGCTGCAGGCGATCTTCAACGGCAACGTCTACTTCATGGGCTTCCTGTCCGACACGGCGGTGTTCAACCACCTGCTCGACAGCACCTTTCTGGCCGCCTTCTTCGAGAAGGGGCTGCGCGCGAACAACACCACGGTCAACGCCGCGATGGAGTGCGGCTGTACCGTCATCACCAACCTCGACGAGCACTCGCCGTCCGGCCTGGTCCACCGGGGCAATGTCCTCGACATTCACCAGTGCGATCGGCTGCCCGGGCTCGAAGAGAGCCAGCGCATCGGCCTGGCGGCCCGCGATGTCGCCCTCGGGCAGTACGGATGGGAGCAGCTGGTCAAGCAGCTGCGCGCGGTGCCGCCCACGGAGCCGGTGGGCGCGCGCGCAGGATCAGGCGGTGTCGATGCCGCCAGGAGACGATAGTGGCAGCGACGATGAAGATCGGCACCCACGAGATCGGCGACTCGACGCAGTGCTATGTGATCGCCGAGATCGGACACAACCATCAGGGCAGCCTGGAGCGCGCGCGCGAGCTGTTCAAGGAAGCCAAGCTGGCCGGCGCGCACGCGGTGAAGCTGCAGAAGCGCAACAACCGCGGCCTCTACACGCGCGCCGCCTACGAGAAGCCGTACGACAACGAGAACAGCTTCGGCGCCACCTACGGCGAGCACCGCGAGTTCCTCGAGTTCGAGCGCGAGCAGTACACGGACCTGCAGGCCTACGCCAGGGAGCTGGGGGTCGACTTCTTCGCCACCGCGTTCGATCTCCAGAGCGCCGACTTCCTGCAGTCGCTCGACGTGCCGGCCTTCAAGATCGCGTCGGGTGATCTGAAGAGCACGCCGCTGCTGCAGCACGTGGCGCGGATGGGCAAGCCGATGATCATCTCCACCGGCGGCGCCCTGCTCGAGGACGTGCAGCGCGCCTACGACGCGGTGATGCCGATCAATTCCCAGGTATCGATCCTGCAGTGCACCGCCGGCTACCCCGCCGCCACCGAGGAGCTCGACTTGCGGGTCATCGCGACCTACCGCGAGCGCTTTCCGGACGCCGTGATCGGTTTCTCGAGCCACGACAACGGGATCGTCATGCCGGTGGCGGCCTACATGCTCGGCGCCCGCATCGTGGAGAAGCACTTCACGCTCAACCGCGCCATGAAGGGCACCGACCACGCCTTCTCGCTCGAACCGGTCGGCCTGCGCAAGATGGTGCGCGACCTCGATCGCACCTACAAGGCGATGGGCAACGGCGAGAAGAAGATCTACGACAGCGAGCGCGCCCCGATCATCAAGATGGGCAAGAGCCTGGTGGTGGCGCGCGATCTGCCGAGCGGCCACGCGCTCACCGCCGCCGACATCGTGATGAAGTCGCCGGGCGGCGGTATCCCGCCCTACGAGCTGGACAGCGTGCTCGGCATGGTCACCACCAAGGCGCTGCACGAGGACGACTTCCTGTCGCTCGACGTGCTGGCCAAGAAGAGCCCGCAGCTCGCCCGTTCGTGAGTTCCCGCTTCAGCCTCGACGGACAGATCGCCGTCGTCACCGGGAGCTGCGGCAAGCTCGGCCCGATCTGGGTAGACGGGCTGCTCGAGGCGGGCGCGCGCGTGGCCGCGCTCGACCTGCCGGGCGCCAAAGCGTCGCCGGCGTTTGCGGCCGTCAGCGAGCGCTTCAAGGACCGGGTGGTCCGGGCCGACGTCGACATCACCAGCCGTGAGTCGATCGAGGCGGCGGCGCAGGCGGTGCAGAAGCGGCTGGGCATGCCCAGCGTGCTGGTCAACAACGCCGGCATCGATCAGGCGCCGGACAGCCCCGGTGGACGCCACCATCTCGACACCCTGCCGATCGACGAGTTCCGGCGCATGGTGGAAGTGAATCTTCTGGGCACCTTTCAGGTGACGCAGGTCTTCGGCGGGCTGATGGCGCGGCACGGCGGCGGGTCGATCATCAACATCGGTTCGCTCTACGCGTCGGTGTCGCCCGACCCGCATTTCTACGATCACCTCGCCGGCAACGCGCCGTTCCTCAAGTCGCCGGCCTACGGCGCCTCGAAGGCCGGTGTCGTCAACCTGTCGAAGTTCTTCGCCACGCACTGGGCCGGCGCCGGCATCCGCGTCAACACGCTGTCGCCGGGCGGCGTGCTGGCCGGGCAGGACGAGCAGTTCAAGGGCAAGTACGGCGCCCGCGTGCCGCTGCGCCGGATGGCCGAGGCCGAGGACCTGAAGGGGCCGTTGGTGTTTCTCGCCTCGGCCGCCTCGTCGTACGTGACCGGGCACGAGCTGCGGGTCGAAGGAGGCTTCACCGCGTGGTAAGCCTGGAGCTTCCCGATATCATCCCGAACCAGATTGGCGGCGTAGACCGCCCCGCGCACGACGGCCGCACGTTCGCCAAGGTCGACCCCGCCACCGGGACGCTGCTCTGCCGGGTCGCGCAATCGAGCGCCGACGACGTCGAGCGCGCGGTGGCGGCCGCCAAGGGGGCGCAGCCGGCGTGGGCCGATCTCACCGTCGTGAAGCGCGGCGACATCCTGCGCGAGATTGCCATTCTGATGCGCGCCCACCGCACCACGATTGCCGCGCTGGTGGCGCGCGAGACCGGCAAGTCGAAGAAGGACGCGCTCGGCGAGACCGACGCGGCCATCGAGATGGGCTTTTTCGTCGCCGGCGAAGGGCGCCGGTTCTACGGCCAGACCACCACGAGCGCGGTGCCGAACAAGACCGCATGGGTGGTGCGCCAGCCGCTGGGCGTCGCCGGGCTCATCATCGCCGCCAACACGCCGATCGCCAACGTGGCGTGGAAGGCATTTCCGGCGCTGCTGTGCGGCAACGCCGCGGTGCTGAAGGCCGCCGAGGACACGCCGCTCTCGGCGTGGGCCTTCGGCGTCCTCGCACGCGAGGCCGGCGTGCCCGAGGGCGTCTACTCGACGATTCACGGCTTCGGCGAACAGGCCGGCGCGCCGCTCGTCGAGCACCCGGACGTCGCGGTGGTGAGCTTCACCGGCTCGTGCGAGGTGGGCCGCTGGATCGCGCAGACGGCGGGAAAGCGCCTGGCCAAGACGTGCCTCGAGCTCGGCGGCAAGAATCCGCTCATCGTCTGCGACGACGCCGACCTCCAGAACGCGGTCACGTGGACGATCGGCTCGGCGTTCAGCAACGCCGGCCAGCGCTGCGCCGCCGGCAGCCGCATCCTGGTGTTCGACGCCGTCTACGACCAGTTCAAGAGGATGCTGGTCGAGGCCGTCGGCAAGATGAAGGTGGGCACCGGCGACACCGACGACTTCGGCCCGGTCATCAACGAAGAGCAGATGACGAACATGCTGGCGGCCGTCGAGCGCGCCAAGGCCGCGGGGGTGACCATTCTCACCGGCGGCACGCGACTGGCCGGTCCGGGCTACGACGGCGGTTTTTTCGTGGCGCCGACGATCATCGAAGGCGCCGTGCACGGCGACGAGATTTCGCGCACCGAGCTCTTCGGGCCGATCACCTGCCTCTATCGCATCACGTCGTTCGACGAGGCGGTGACCATCGCCAACGACTCGCCGTTCGGCCTCACCGCTTCGGTTCATACGCAGAGCCTGCACCGGGCGATGACCTTCCTCAACCGCATCCAGGCCGGCGTGGCGGTGGTAAACGGGGGCACCTACGGCAGCGAGCCCCACCTGCCGTTCGGCGGCCTTCGCCAGTCTGGCAACGGCTGGCGCGAAGCCGGAACGCAGGCGCTGGACGTGTATTCAGACCTGAAGACGATCTACATCAATCACAGCCCTTTGAAGGTCTGAAGGCCTTTAGCCTTTTGCCTTTAGCCTCTGGGTACTACCCTGTTTGCCGGGAAGCTCTTGCCAGAGGCCAAAGGCTAGAGGCTAGAGGCTAGAGGCCAGAGGCTAGAGGCTGATACGATCCCCCAGATGTCTCCCTCGGCCGTCGCGTTCATCCCGGCGCGGCTCGGCTCCAAACGCGTTCCCGGCAAGAACATCCGCGCCCTCGCCGGGCATCCGATGATCGCCTACACGATCGCCCCCGCGATCGAGAGCGGCGTGTTTTCATCGGTCATCGTCTCCACCGACTCCGAGGAGATTGCCGCGATTGCCCGCCACTACGGTGCCGAAGTGCCGTTCCTGCGCCCGGCCGCGTTTGGCAGCGACACCTCGCCCGACATCGAGTGGCTGGAGCACGCGCTGACCGAGCTGCGCGGCGGCGGCCGCAGCTGGGACGCCTTCAGCATCCTGCGCCCCACCAGCCCTTTCCGCAGCGCCGGGTCGATCCGGCGCGCCTTCGAGCACTTCGCGTCGCAGGCGGGCGCCGATTCGTTGCGGGCGGTGGAGAAGTGCACGCAGCACCCCGGCAAGATGTGGGTGATCCGCGGCGAGCGGATGTTTCCCCTGCTGCCCTTCGAGCTTGCCGGGCCGAAGCCGCGAAGCGGCGAAGGCGGACAGCCGTGGCACAGCACACCGTATCAGGCGCTGCCGCTCGTCTACGTGCAGAACGCGTCGCTCGAGATCGCGTGGACGCGCGTCGTGTTCGAGCGCCGTTCTATTGCCGGCGATGTCGTGGTGCCATTCATCACCGAAGCCCACGAGGGCTTCGACATCAACGATCCGTACGACTGGATGGTGGCGGAACGACTGGTTGCCGACGGGGCGGCCGTGCTGTCGCGCGTCCCTCAGTCGCCGTTTCAACTGGCTGTGAGCTCTTCCTGAAGCCGGGAGCCGAAAGCCGGGAGCCTTCAGAATTCGTTTATGGGTGATCTGCAGACAGACCAGGGAGAATCGCTCGAACTTCGGTTCGTCCCCGTCTCGGAATTTCAGCGGCTGTTGAGCGCGCCGGCGTCACGCGGTGAGCGAGTGCGGGCGTTCGCGGCCCTCGCGCGCATCAACACGCTCGGGATGATTGCGGGCGCCTGGTCGGGCCACATCGGCACCAGCTTCAGCTCGCTCGAGATCATGAGCTGGCTGTTCCTCAACGAGATGCGCGACCTCGACAAGGGCGACGAGGCGTGCGACATCTTTTTTTCGTCGAAGGGGCACGACGCGCCGGCACTCTACTCGGTGCTGATCGGGCTCGGCCTCCTGCCGCCCGAGTCGCTCTACCAGCTGCGCCGGCTCCACGGCCTGCCCGGTCATCCGCACGTCGAGACGCCGTATATCCAGGCCAACACCGGCTCGCTCGGCATGGGGATCTCCAAGGCCAAGGGGATGGCGCTGGCCAACCGCCTGGCCGGAACGCCGCGGAAGATCTTCGTGCTCACCGGCGACGGCGAGCTGCAGGAAGGGCAGTTCTGGGAGTCGCTGGGATCGGCGGTCACGCGCGGTCTGGGCGAGATCACCGTCGTCATCGATCACAACAAGATCCAGTCCGACACCTGGGTCCACGAGGTGAGCCCGCTCGGCGATCTCGGCGAGAAGCTGCGCGCCTTCGGCTGGCACGTGGCGCGGTGCGACGGCCACGATGTCCAGGCGCTGGAGCGGGTGTTCCGCGAGTTCGACGCCGTACCCAATCGGCCGAAGGTGCTGATTGCCGACACCGTCAAGGGGCGTGGCGTGAGCTTCATGGAAGGCCCGGCGGCGTTGGCGGTCTCCGAGCTCTACCTCTATCACTCGGGAGCGCCGCCGGAGCCGCAGTACCTCACCGGGCTCAGGGAGCTGCTGGCCACCGCCAACGCGCGGTTTGCCGAGCTGCATCTCGGCGCGGTGGCGACGGAGGTGCGCATCCGCAACCCGCGCCGCGAGCCGCGCGAGACCGAAAACCTCGTGGCCGCCTACGAGAAGGCGCTGGTGGCGCTCGGCCACGCGCGCCAGAATGTGCTGGCTCTCGATGCCGACCTGATCAAGGACTGCGGCCTCATCGCGTTCTCGAAGCGTTTCCCCGAGCGATTCATCGAGTGCGGCATCGCCGAGCAGGACATGGTGTCGATGGCCGGGGGCATGGCGCGCCGGGGGGCGCTGCCGATCGTCCATTCGTTCGCCTGCTTCCTGGCGGCGCGGCCCAACGAGCAGATCTACAACCAAGGTAGCGAGAGCTCGAAAGTCATCTACGTGGCGTCGCTCGCGGGCCTGCTGCCTGGCGGCCCCGGCCACTCGCACCAGTCAGTGCGCGACATCTCGGCGCTGGCCGCCGTGCCAGGGCTGGTGATGGCCGAGCCGAGCGCCGAAGCGGAGGTGCAGCCGCTGCTCGACGCGCTCGCGGACGGCCCCGGCAGCGGCTACCTGCGGCTCGTCTCGGTGAAGTGGCCGTTGCCGTTCGCGTATCCGGCTGGTCATCGCGTCGAGGTCGGGAAGGGGTGGACGGCGCGCGAGGGCGCCGACGGCGTCATCTTCGCCTGCGGGCCCTGGCTGGTGTCGAACGCCTGTCACGCGGCCGACGACGTGGAGGCCGCGACGGGCGCCCGGCTGGCCGTCACCGTGCTGCCGTGGCTCAATCGTGTGGACAGCGCGTGGCTGCGCGGCGCCATCGGCGCCCGCCGGATCGTCATCACGCTCGACAATCATTACCTGCAGGGCGGGCAGGGCGAGATGATTGCCGCCGCCATCGCGCGGCTGTCGCTGCAGCCGGCGCCGGCGGTGACGAGCCTCGGCGTGACGTCGCTGCCCGAGTGTGGCACCAACGACGAGGTGCTGCAGCACCACGGTCTCGACGTGGCGAGCCTGACGCAGCAGTTCCGCGCCGCGCTCGCGCCGGTACCGGTACGATGACCGTACTGTTCTGGGATATCGACGGCACCTTGCTCACCACCGCCAAGGGCGGCATGTTCGCGTGGGACGACGCCGTCAAGGAGATCACCGGCCGCGATTTCGAGCTGGCGTCGCTGCGCATCCCGGGGATGACTGACTACCAGATCG
>Ga0207650_10001216_pt1 | contig 18890 bp, 20 predicted proteins | sample KBSS63metaG_FD_184325 | JGI IMG/M metagenome (GOLD analysis project Ga0207650, IMG submission 184325) | Switchgrass rhizosphere microbial communities from Kellogg Biological Station, Michigan, USA - KBS S6-3 metaG (SPAdes) (version 2) | ecosystem: Host-associated > Plants > Roots > Rhizosphere...
GGTCAAGCCGGTGCACGATAAGTTCGCCGCCTCCTACGACCCGGCGGTGGTCACGCTGTTCAAGAGCGAGCTGGAACGCGTCTCCAAGCTCTGATCGCGGTACTCGTCCGTGGAGAAAGAAAGGGCACGGCGGCGTCTAGCTCGTCGACACGAGCAAGCGACCGGCCGAACCCGCTTTGCTCGGATCAAACCGCAATGTCGCCGACTGATACCCCTAGTCCCGCTGCCGAGTATCGCCCTAGCGCGTCGGTTCTTGAAGTCTGGCGCCACGCCGTAGAGGTCGGTCGGTTCCGAGTCGTCCCAGCGGCAGTCCAGACCCTGACTGGAAAGTGATGAAGTCACCGTTGCGGCGAAGTCTTATTGCTGACCTGCCCACAGTGTTCGAACTGGGCCCGGTCGACTCTCGGCTACAACTTCTCAACGCAAAATTCGACGCGCTGACGCAAGCCCAAACCGTCGACGCGGTGTTTGAACTCTTGAGGAAGGGCCGGAGTGGCTGGCTTTCGACAGTCAACGTATCCACGTTGATGCAGATGCGAAAGCAACCAAGGCTGCAAAGCTACGTCGATCGGGCACTGATGGTAGTTGCGGACGGGCAACCGATCGTCTGGTGCGCTTCGTTGTTCGGCGGCAAGCTACCGGAACGGGTCGCAGGGATCGATCTTCTAGAAGCACTCTGCGCACGGGCAGAGGCAGATGGAGTCCGAGTCTATTTTCTTGGGGGTACGCCAAGCGTAATTCACGGTGCTGCGTCCGAGATGCGACGCCGTCATCCGAAGCTGCACATCGAAGCATCGGACGGCTACTTTGCAGCGAACAGTGCGCGCTCACGAATCCGACAGATCCAATCCAGCCGGGCAGGACTGTTATTCGTCGGGATGGGCACGCCACTCCAGGAGAAATTCATCGAGGCGTACTTCGACCAGTCGGGAACGGGGATAGCCATTGGCGTCGGGGGTAGCTTCGACGTTATCGCTGGCCTACGTTTTCGCGCGCCGCGATGGACTGCCCGCTTCGGGCTCGAGTGGCTCGTACGTCTGGTGCAGGAACCGCGACGTCTGCTGTGGCGCTACCTCACGTCGAACTCAGTCTTTTGCCTGTTGCTTGCCCGGAAGGTGGCCTCACGGCTGAAGCGGCACTAGCGGATAACGACCCTTGCGGCGTCAAGGAGAGCAACTGACACTGGGACGCGGCCGCCATCAAGGACGACAAGAGGTTACTGGCGTCAATCCGCCGTCAATTTCACCTCGGCGATTCAGACCGGTCACGGTCGATGGTCGAATAGCTTGCGATCATGGGGTACCTGATGGCGTCTTCGGCCGCGTCGCGGTGGTAATCTGTCTTTCACTCTAGGCTGCTGTTGTCCCGGGCTCGCATCGTGAGTGCCGCTTTGCGCTCTATGAGAGCAGGCTTGGGTTTGCCAAACCAAGAGGAGAACGCGTGATGACAACGACCAATCCTTGGCACGGTGCCTACGATGCTTTGAGACGCGGTGGCACCGCCACCGCGTCCGGCCTTTTAGTCGATGCCGGATTGAAGCGCACTTGGATGCAAGGTCCCAGGCAGCTCATTGGTCAGGGTGTGGTCGTCGGCCCGGCGTTCACCATAGGCTTCCTGCCTGCACGGGAGGACATCACCTCGAAGGCAAGCTATTCCGCTACCGAAAGCATCATGACCGCCGTGGAGGCCGTACCGGAGGGCGCGGTTGTCGTGATTGACGCGCGCGGCGATCTTGTCTCGGGCACCGTGGGTGACATCCTGGTTGAGATGCTGAAACGCCGCGGTGCAAAGGGCTTGATAACCGATGGTGCGGTGCGGGACCTAGCTGGCTTGCGTCGTGTTGGACTTCCGATTTGGGCCGCAGCGAACGGCGCGCCGGAAGCGATCGTCGGGCTGCACTATTCCCGTCACAGCGTCCACATCGGCTGCGGCGGCGTGCTTGTCATGCCGAACGACACGATCATTGCAGATGAAGATGGTGCAGTCCTGATTCCTGCTGGCCTGACCGATGGCTACGCCGAACAAGTCACCGCCAAGGTGAATTACGAACTATTCGTTTTGGAGAAGATGGCGCAAGGCCGGGGTCTGAAGGGCTTGTATCCGTCGGATGCCGCTACCGAGCAGGAATACTCAGAGTGGTCAAAGTCGAAGTTCTACTAGTCCTGTAGATCTGCTGATTGGTCGCCGGCGATGCGCCTACGACAGGGCGCAGCTCATGCCGCTTGATATGCACGAGCGTCTCAAGTTGCTCGGCTTGGTCGACGACGAGGCCGATCTCACATCGGCGGGCCGGCAGTGGCTCAGCGACTAAAGACGCCAATACCGGGTTAAGTCGAAGACGGAGGGCGATCGGTCATTCTCGGCCGGGTGTATTCCCCGATTCAAAGCCTGACCAGCACTGCTGACTGCACGTCGGCTGAGCGCCGACTTCACAGTCTGAGAGACCCCTTTCTGGCGTTTGAGAGCTGACCGTGAATGTCTCGTGTGGGTCCACTGACACCGACTGGTTTGCTGATCTCAGCGCGGTAACGCAGCCATCCGACCCGAGCAGCGCGGAAGCTGACGCTCCATCGCGCAGTTCGGGCCACTAGCAGCCGTTCGCGACCGACAGCTTTCGGGAGAAGTTTGCTTGGACGAGGTCAGAGGGCCACGCGTGTTCCCAACTCGACGACACAGTTCGCCGGTAGCCGAAAGAAGTCGGCGACGCTCCCGGCGTTGCGCGACATCGCCCCGAACAGCGATTCCCGCCAGTACGCCATGGCCGCTCCCCGCCTGGGCACCAGGACCTCCCGGCTCAGGAAGTACGAGACTGCAAAAAGATTGACGTCGAGACCTTCGTCACGGCACAGACCTAGCGCTGCCGGGATATCGGGCGTCTCCATGAAGCCGTAGGCGACACGCACGCGCCAGAAGCCGTCGCCGAGCGGTTCAACCTCGACGCGCTCTGCGACGGGCACCGCGGGCTGATCGCGAAACGTCACCGTGAGCACGACGTTTCGTTCGTGCAATACCCCGTTGTGCTTAATGTTATGCAGCAGTGCCTGCGGTGCTCGGCTCGGGTCGGCGACCGCGTAGACCGCAGTGCGCGGGCTGCGGGGAAGATGCTCGTGTGCGAGCGATTCGACCAGCGGCAGAAGCTCCGGATCATGCTGGTGTACATGCTCCTGGAGCAGCTGCCGGCCACGCTTCCAGGTCGCCATCAGGCCGAAGATCGCCGCTCCGAGCACCAGAGGGAACCAGCCCCCATCGAAGAACTTCAGGGCGCAGGAGATCACGAGCAGCGCGTCGAAGGCGAGGAATGCGCCAGTGGCAGCAAGTGCCATCGGCAGCGGGTAGGCCCAGCCGTGGCGCACGACGAAGAACGTGAGAAGCGTCGTGATGAACATGGTCGCGGTCACGGCGATGCCGTAGGCTGCCGCGAGCGCCGTCGAGCTGCCGAAAGCGAGGGTGGCCACAAGAACCGAGACGAGAAGGACCCGGTTCACTTGCGGCATGTAGATCTGCCCGGCCTGGTGAGCGGACGTGGAGACGATGCTCATGCGCGGCAGGAAGCCGAGCTGGATCGCCTGCCTTGTCATCGAGTAGGCACCGGAGATCACCGCCTGGGACGCGATTACGGCGGCACAGAAGGCGAGCACGACCATCGGGATCAGCCAAGTGTCAGAGACCATGCGGAAGAACGGATTCTCAAGCGCGCCCGGATCTCGCATCAGCAGCGCGCCTTGGCCCATGTAGTTGATCGCGAGGGCCGGCAGCACGAGCCCGAGCCAGGCGAGCTGGATCGGCTTCCTGCCGAAGTGCCCCATGTCGGCGTACAGCGCCTCTGCTCCGGTGAGCGCAAGCACGATCGCGCCCACGACAACAAACAGATGCCAGCCCTGCTCGTGCAGGAACGCGAACGCCTGGCGCGGATCAAGCGCGTGCAGGATCGCGGGCGCCTGCGCGATGTGCCAGGCGCCGGTGGCGGCGAGGGTAGCGAACCAAAGCACGATGATGGGCCCGAACGCCACGCCGACTCGCTGCGTGCCGAAGCGCTGCACGACAAAGAGGCCGACCAGCACGCCGACGGAAATGGGCACCACCCAAGCCTTCAACGCCGGCGCGACGACCTCCAGCCCCTCCGCGGCACCCAGCACGGAGATCGCCGGCGTGATGACACTGTCGCCGTAGAAGAGAGCGGCACCGAGCACGCCCGTGAGAAGCAGCGCGGTAGGGCGCCGCGGTGTGCTGCCGGCGGCGCGGACGGCCAGCGCAGTAAGCGCCATGATGCCGCCCTCGCCCTTGTTGTCGGCGCGCAGGATCAGCAGCACGTATTTGAGCGTAACGACGAACATCAGTCCCCAGAAGATCGTTGACACCGCACCGATGATGTGGGGAGCATCGAGCGGCACGCCGACACCGGGGCTGAACACCTCCTTCATCGTGTAGAGCGGACTGGTGCCGATGTCGCCGTACACGACGCCGATGGCGCCAAGGGTGAGGGCGGCCAGACTCTGCTGGCGCGTGTCGTCGTTCATGTAGGCAGTCCGGATGCGATGCAGACCGCGTTGTAGGTCGGCCGGCGTCAGGAACGCATAAGCGTCCTCAGTCGACCGCGAACCGGTAGCCGACGCCGATCTCGGTGAGCAGGAACTGAGGCTCCGAGGGCGAGCGCTCGAGCTTGGCGCGCAGCTGGGCCATATAGAGCCGCAGGTAGTGCGTGTCGTCGACGTGCTCGGCGCCCCAGACGTCGGCGAGAAGCTGACGGTGCGTCACGATCCGACCGCCGCTTCGCACGAGGCGCGCGAGAAGCTCGAACTCGGTCGGCGTGAGGTGCACCGGTGAGCCGTCGCGATTGACGCGCCGGCTTTCGAGGTCGATCGTCAGGCCGTCGCGCTGGATGTGCCTGAGCGCCGGTTGCAGCGTCGAGCCGCGGTGCCGGAGCGCCACGCGGATGCGCGCCAGCAGTTCGTCGACGCTGAATGGCTTGACCAGGTAGTCGTCCGCGCCCGCATCGAGCAGCGCAATCTTGCCGCCTTGCTCGTTCCGCGCTGAGGCGACGACGATCGGCAGCGCGCTCTGTCGGCGCACGTCTCGGATAAGCGCCGCGCCGTCGCCGTCGGGCAAGCCCAGATCGAGCACGATCAGGTCGGGCGGGTCGTGCTTCAGCAGTGCTGTCGCCTCGCTGACCGAGACGGCCGTCGTCACTTCGAAGCCTTCGGCCATGAGGGAGGAGCGGAGCAGACCGCGGATCTCCGCGTCGTCTTCCACGACCAGCACCTTGAGCGTCACGGGCTCGCCTCCGGCTGACGCTCGAGCGGCAGGCTGAGCGTGAAACGGCTGCCACCATGGCGACGGCGGTAAAACGCAAGCGTTCCACCGTGGGCGTCGGCGATCGCCTTGCAGAGCGCGAGGCCCAGCCCCGAGCCGTGTCCGGCGCCCCTGGCCTCGCCACGGAGGAACGGCTCGAACAGGTACGCTTCGTCAGCGGCTGCGATGCCGGGCCCGCAGTCCTTCACACTCACGACGAGCGCGCCCTCGATGCGACACGCGACGATCTGCACCGGACCTGCGCCGTGTCTGCATGCGTTGTCGAGCAGGTTGGTGAGGAGTTGCGCGAGCAAGGTCGCGTCGCCGCGCACCAGCGGCAGCCCGCCTTCCACGTTCGTTTCGATGCGTCCCCCGCAGGCCTGCGCGCGGAGCCGGCCGACGACGCTGCCGACGATCTCCTCGAGCGACTGCCATTCGAGCCGGAGCGCGAGCGGCCCCGAGGCGAGGCGGACGAGCTGCAGCGTGTTCTCCGTGAGCTCCGAGAGGTACGTCGCCTGGTCCGCGATGCTGGCCAGCATGCGCTCCTGTTCTGCGGGCGCGAGCCGCTCGCGCTGATGCTGCAGCGAGGAGACACCGGCCACGATGGCGGCGAGCGGCGTCCGCAGGTCATGCGAAACGGCGGCGAGAAAGGTGCCTTGCAGCTGCTGTCGCTGCAGACGGGCCTGCGCCTGCAGTTCCGACTCCCCGGCGCGAAGCCGCCAGAGCCCTTGCGCGAGGACGCTGGCGAGCGCCGTCGCGTACTCCCGGCCGACCTCGTCGGCGGCGGACGCGGGCTCGATTCGCACGGCCCCTATCACGCGCCCGCGCGAGCCAAGCGGCAGCACCCATGCATCGATCGCCGGCCAGCGGCCTGTGCCCGGACCGATGACGCCGCCCTCGTCGACAGCGCAGCGCAGCGATTGCACGATGGGCTGTGGCAGACCCGTGAGCGGATGCAGACCGCCCTGGGCATCTAGCGTCACGAGCACGACTCGATCGAACGCGCCGCGCAGCGCCCGCTCGCCTACGGCGGCGGCGGCGGCCTCGTCGGTCGCATTCAGCAACTCAGTGGCCAGGGCGCTCAGCTGCTGCGCCCGCCGCTCGCTCTCGGCGGCGAGCCGGGATTCCACCCGGACCTTGGTCGACAGCCAGCTCACGAGCAGTGCTACGCCCAACATCGCCGCGAGCGCGATGAGATGCTCGCGGTTCTCTACGGTGAACGTGTATCGCGGCGGCACGAAGAAAAAGTTCAACGCCGCCACCGCCGCGATGGCGCTCGCGATCGCAGTTGTGCGGTCGCACACGTAGGCCGCGATCACGACCGCGACCAGGTAAAGCATGGCCTGGCTCGTCAGCGAGACATGACGATCGAGCGCGGCAGAGCCTGCGGTGGCCCCGGCGACAAGCACGAAAGCCGTCGAAAGGGATCGCCATCGTGGCGTGCTTGCCGGTTTCCAAGCTTGCGAGGGCATGGGAAAGCGTACCAGCCGCGGCATCAGGATCGCGTTAGCGCGCAGCTCCGGTCGTGCCCTCGATTTGATATCGCGCCGTGCTCGCGCTCGGCGTCGCTCAGTATTCGTTCTCGTATTTCGACACGCCGAGCATCCCGGCGTAGCCCTCGTCGCGCGGGTGGTCTGTCAATGCAGTGCAAAGCCTGAGCGACACCTGGGCGGTATTGCTTGAGTGAATAGTGCCAACGGCTTTGTCACGCCGATCAAGAACGCCTACGCGTTCGGCGTGGCGATGAACGATCCGATGAGCGCGCGTCTACCGACCAGATCGCGCTGGCCGTTGGCCGCAGCGATGCAGCAGGCCCGCCTACCAATCCGCCGACCGCGCGCAACGAAAAAGTCATCGAGGCTTTTTGGACATGGACATTCTTCGGCGGCCTGCTGCTGACGCCCTCGGTGCAGCTAGTTGTCGACCCGGGAGTAAACCCGGCGAAGCGAAATGTCTCCGTGTTGTCGCTGCGTGCGACTTTCATGTTCTGACTCGCTGAACCGATCGGGCTCGAAACGGGATCACCCCTGCTACCTCTGAGAAACCGCGACCTGAGCACGATGTCTCGACATGAGAACGCTTGCGATCGCGGCACTCTCCGCCTGACGCTACGAGCACCACTGATGCGCCGGGCGCGCCGCATCAGTGGGCCATCATCACCGGCACCGACAAGGACGTCAGCACCGAGCGCGTGGCGCCGCCGAACACACGCTCACGCAATCGCGCGTGCCCGTAGCAGCCCATCACGATCAGGTCGCTGGTCAGTTCGCACGCCGTGCTGCGCAACACATCGCCGAGGTGCGCGGCATGACCCCGCTGGTGCATTCGTGAATCGACGTCGTGCCGCTTCAGCCACTCGCCCAGGTCGAGACGGCTGAAGGGCGCGAGCACTGGCGCCGCCGACCAAGAGACCACGTCGACCCGCTCTGCGCGACGCAGGAACGGCAGCGCGGCACGCACCGCCCGGGCCGCCGCGATCGACCCGTCCCAGGCGATCAGGACGCGCTCGCCGACGGTGCTCGCATAGTGCGGCTGCGGGATCACGAGGGCCGGCGTCCCGCCGCGCAGGATCACCGCCTCGACCAGGCCGAGCGGCGTGCCGCCCGGGTCGCCCGCGCTCGTCGGCGCGCCGAGGATCAGCAGGTCGGCATAGGCGGCCTCGGCGATCAGCGCCTGGGCGAGATCGCCCCGCGCATCGCACCAGGTTCCGGGACGATCGGCATGCACGGCGCGCAGGCCTGCCCGGGCGAAGTCGTTGCGACCTTCGTTATCCTCAGCGGCTTGCAGTGCCGCCGACGCGGAATAGGCAAACGCCGGCGGCGCGGCTTCGATTCCGCTACCGAACAGCATCGTGAGCTCGGCATCGAGGCGTTCCGCCAGGCCGTGCGCCAAGGTCAGCCGGGTGACGCTGGCGAGTCCCGGGTCGAGGTGGACGAGGATTGATCGGATCTGCATCGCCGACGAATCATCTCAGCGAATCAGGAGCACCGGAGCGGAGCACTTCGCGAGGACTTTGGTGGCGACCGATCCGAGCACGAGATTGGCGAGGTCGCCGTGCCCGCGCGAGCCCATGACGACGAGATCGAACTTGCCTTCCCGGGCGAGGTCGGCGATCGCGTCGGAAATGTGGCCGACGGTGTGGACGAACTTGGCCTCGATCCCTTGCTGCGCGAAGAAGGTGCGGATCGGGCGGAAGACGATCTCCGCATCCGACTCGTAGAACTGGCGCACCACGTTCTGCTCGACGAACGCCGCGGCGCGATGCGGCACCGCGAGAACGCTATGGATGACAGTGTACGAATGATGCGCGCCGAGCCATTCGTCGTGCGCAGCGATGTAGGCCAGCATGCGCTTGGTGTAGTCGCTGCCGTCTGCGGCGATCAGGATCTTCATGGCGATCTCCAGCGGGGACGGTGCCAGTCTCGCGCGCGCTCGAAGCCCGGGGGTTGATGGAGATCAAGTCTGGCGGCACCTTCTCGCCACAAGATCGCCGCAACGCCCCTGCACGCCATGGCTTCCCGACGCATTCTCATCATCCAGGGTCATCCTGACCGAGGCGGCGATCATTTCTGCCATGTCCTAAGCGACCGCTACGAGGCCGGGGCGCGGGCGGCGATGCACGACGTGCGTCGGGTCGAGGTGGCGCATCTCGACTTTCCGCTCCTGCGCAGCAAGAAGAAGTGGGACGTTGGTGCCGTTCCCGCCGCGCTCGCGTCGGTGCAGCAGGACATCGCCTGGGCCGACCACCTGGTGCTGATCTTTCCGCTCTGGCTCGGCGACATGCCCGCGCTGGTCAAGGCCTTCCTCGAGCAGGTCGCACGTCCCGGCTTCGCGATCGGCAAGCCGACCCAAAAGGGCGAAGTGAAGCTGCTGCGCGGCCGCTCCGCCCGCATCGTCGTCACGTTGGGTATGCCGGCGTTTCTCTATCGCTGGTACTTCGGCGCCCATGCGATCCGGTCGCTCGAGCGCAACATCCTTCGCTTCGTCGGAGTCGCCCCGGTTCGCCGCTCGCTGATCGGTCTGGTCGAGGGCAAGGACGGCGGTCGGCGGACCCGCTGGCTGGCGGCGATCGAGCGCCTCGGCACGAGGGGCGCATGAGCACCATGGCAGCCTCGCTGACGCTGCCTCGCGCGGTGCTGCGCGAGCCGTCGCCCGGAATCGGCGACGGCGAGGCGGCGGTCGTCGACGACCCGCGGCTTCAGCAGGACTTCACGACCTGGGAAACGGCGGGCGACGGCCAGCGCCTCGGGCGCTCGCAGCTTCGCCTCGCGGGCTTGACGTGTGCCGGATGCGCCGCTGCGGTCGAGCGTGTCCTGCGCGCCGATCCCGGCGTGGTCGAGGCCAGCGCGAGCTACGGCACGCTGCGCGCGAGCGTTCTCTGGGACCCGGGCCGCACCCGGCTGTCGGATCTTCTCGCCGCGGTGCGGCGGGCCGGCTACGACGCGGCGCCCGATGTCGCGGCGCCCGCGCGGGCGATGCGCCAGGCCGCCGAGAGGAAGGCGCTCTGGCGCCTCTTCGTCGCCGTCTTCTGCATGATGCAGGTGATGATGTACCAGGCGCCGCTCTATCTCGCGGCGCCCGGCACGATGAGCGCCGACCTGCGCACATTGCTGCTCTGGGCCGCCTGGCTGCTCAGCATTCCGGTGGTGCTGTTCTCGGCGGCGCCGATGTTCCGCGAGGCGTGGGAGGGGCTGCGCCGGCGCCGCATCGGCATGGACCTGCCGGTCTCGATCGGCATCGCGCTCACCTTTGTCGTCAGCACCGGGGCGACGTTCGCGCCCGGCCCGATGTTCGGCAGCGAGCCGCTGTTCGACTCGCTGACGATGTTCGTCAGCTTCCTGCTGGCCGGGCGCTGGCTCGCGCTCAAGATGCGCAACCGCGTCGCCGCGTCGCTCGAGGGCGCGCTGTCGCGGCTGCCGAGCGCCGTCCGCGTCGTCGGCGACGACGGCGCGACGACGATGATTCCGCTGCATCGACTGCAGTCCGGCGATCGCGTCCGCGTGCTCGCGGGCGAGGCGTTTCCCGCCGACGGTCGCCTGCTCGAAGGGGACACCGAGGTCGACGAGGCGCTGCTCACCGGCGAGTCGCGCCCGGTCGCTCGCCGCTGCGGCGACGAGGCGATCGCCGGCAGCATCAACCTGCGGGCACCGGTGTTGCAGCGCGCCGAGCGCATCGGCGCCGACACTCGCTACGAAGGAATCGTGCGCCTGATGCGCACGGCGATGACCGACCGCCCGCCCGTGCTCAGGGCCGCCGACTGCGTCGCCGGCCCGTTCCTGTGGGGGGTGCTCGTCCTGGCCGGGCTTGCCGCCGTGGTCTGGTCGTTCGTCGATCCGTCGCGCACCGTCTGGGTCGCGGTCTCGGTGCTGATCGTGACGTGTCCGTGCGCGTTGTCGTTGGCGGCGCCCTCGGCGCTGCTTGCCGCGGCCGGGGCATTGGTGCGCCGGGGCGTCCTGGTGCAGCGCTTCGACGCGCTCGAGTCGCTCGCCGCCGTCGATACGGTCTGCTTCGACAAGACCGGGACGTTGACGCAGGCGCTTCCGGAAGTCGTCGCCGCCGAGCTGCAACCTGCCGCTCGCGCACTCGGCCTTGACGAGCCGCGGGTGCGCGCCCTCGCGGCCGTGCTCGCATCGCTCTCGACGCATCCGCTGGCACGCGCCATTGCGGCGAGCTCGCCGGGACGGGCCCAATTCTCGCTTCGCCAGGTGCGCGAATACCCCGGCCTCGGCGTCGCTGGGATCGCCAATGACGGTGCCGAGTACCGGCTCGGCGCGGCGACGTGGGCGACCCGGGGCGCTGTGTGCCCGCCGAGCGCAGAGGGGCCGCAGGCCTGGCTCGCCGGTCCCGACGGCGCTCTCGCGCGCTTCGGCTTTGCCGAGGTGCTCCGCGACGACGCCAGCGCTGCACTCGATGCGCTGCGCGACGGCGGGCTCGAGGTCCGGTTGCTTTCCGGCGACGCCTCGGCGCAGGTCGCCGCCGTGGCGCGGCGGCTCGGCGTGGCGCATGCGCTCGGCGACGCGACTCCCGCCGACAAGCTCGACGCGATCGCCGCGTTGCAGGCCGCAGGCCATCGCGTCGCGATGGTCGGCGACGGGCTCAACGATGCACCCGTGATGGCGCGGGCCGACGCGTCGTTCGCGATCGGCGACGGGCCGGCGCAGACGCGCTCTCACGCCGACTTCATCCTTCTTTCCGGCTCGCTCGCCGACGTCGCCGAAGCGCGGTTGATCGCGCGCCGGGCGATGCGCATCGTTCGCCAGAACCTGGCCTGGGCCGTCGCCTACAACATCACCTGCGTGCCGCTCGCCCTGATCGGCTGGTTCCCACCGTGGGCGGCGGGTCTGGGGATGGCGACGAGCTCGCTCTTCGTCGTCGTCAACGCGCTGCGCGTCGACCGCTGGCGCGCACGCCAGGCGTAACCCGCAGGAAGACCGAACGTGAGCTACAAGACGATCGCCGTCCACCTCGACAGCGGGCCGCGCTGCGCCGCCCGGATCGCGCTTGCCGCCGACCTCGCCAGGCGATTCGGCGGGCGGCTCGTCGGCATCGCCGCGACCGGCGTGCCCGACGTCATCCTGAGCCTGAACGGCGCCGTCGCCGATGGCATCGAGCTGGTCGCACTGTCGGCTTCGCATCTGCGCGAGAGCGCCGAGGCCTCAGCGCAGGCGTTCGATGCGCAGTGCAAGTCGCTCGGCGTGGACTGCGAGTCGCGCGTGGTCGTCGCGGAGCCGCTCGACGCGTTGATCGCGCACGGCACCTTTGGCGACCTGATCGTCGCCGGCCAGACCGACCGCTCCGCCACTGCCGAGGGCGTCGCGTTCGACCTGCCGCAGCAGGTACTGCTCCACGCCGGACCGCCGCTTCTCGTCGTCCCCTACGCCGGCGGCTTCCGCTCCGTCGGCCGGCACGTCCTGATCGCCTGGAAGGGAACGCGAGAAGCCGCCAACGCGCTGCGCGGCGCGATCGCCTTGCTGCAGACGGCCGAGCGGGTGACCATGATTGAGATCGGCGAGATCTGCGCCCGGCCCGGCAGCGACGACTCGCTCGCGCTGGCCACGTCGTGGCTAACGTCGCACGGTATCGCCTGCGCGGCGCATCGCGAGATCGATCTCGCCGGCGTCGGCGAGCAGATCCTCTCGCGCGCGTCGGAGATCGGCGCCGATCTGATCGTGAGCGGCGGCTACGGCCACTCACGCCTGCGCGAGTGGGTGCTGGGCGGAGTGACACGCCATCTGCTCGAGCACATGACGGTGCCGGTGCTGTTCGGGCACTGAGACGATGGACATCCTGTTCCTGCTCGTGCCGCTGTCGGTGCTGCTCGTGTTCGCCTTGATGGCGCTGTTCGCATGGGCGCTGCAGGGGAGCCAGTTCGACGACCTACAACGCGAGGGGGCGCGCATCCTCGGCGGCGACGCGAACTTTGACGAGGATCAAGGGCCGGACTGACACCCCGCTCGACACTGCACCTCGAACTGTCGACGAGGAGTGCCGAAGATGGAGCTTGCCCTTCCTGCCGTGGCCGGTCGCCCGGTCGCACGATCCGTTGCCGCCGGCGCACCGGCGTACGAGGACGGCGCGGTGCGCATGTTCACCCTCGCGGCGGTGCTCTGGGGCGTGGTGGGCATGACGGTCGGCGTGCTGATCGCCGCCCAGCTGACCTGGCCCGAACTGAACTTCGGCATTCCGTGGCTGAGCTACGGCAGGCTGCGTCCGCTCCACACCAACGCCGTGATCTTCGCCTTCGGCGGCTGCGCCTTGATGGCGAGCAGCCTCTACGTCGTGCAGCGCACGTCGCAGGTCGCTCTTTTCCTGCCCAAGCTGGCATGGTTCGTGTTCTGGGGCTGGCAGGTTGTGATCGTCGGCGCCGCCATCACCCTGCCGCTCGGCCTGACCCGCGGCAAGGAATACGCCGAGCTCGAGTGGCCGATCGCGATCCTGATCGCCGTCGTGTGGGTCGCCTACGCGATCGTCTTCTTCGGCACCATCGGCATCCGCAAGGTGCGCCACATCTACGTCGCCAACTGGTTTTTCGGTGCCTTCATCATCGCCGTGGCGCTGCTCCACATCGTCAACGGCGCGGTGATCCCGGTCGGCGCGTGGAAGAGCTACTCGGCCTACGCCGGCGTCCAGGACGCGATGGTCCAGTGGTGGTACGGGCATAACGCGGTCGGCTTCTTCCTGACCGCGGGCTTCCTCGGAATGATGTACTACTTCATCCCGAAGCAGGCCGAGCGGCCGATCTACTCGTACCGGCTCTCGATCGTCCACTTCTGGGCGCTGATCTTCACCTACATGTGGGCGGGCCCGCACCACCTGCACTACACCGCGCTGCCCGACTGGGTTCAGTCGATCGGCATGGTGTTCTCGCTGGTCCTGCTCGCGCCCAGCTGGGGCGGGATGATCAACGGCGTGATGACGCTCTCGGGCGCCTGGCACAAGCTGCGCGACGACCCGATCCTGAAATTCCTGATCGTCAGCCTGTCGTTCTACGGCATGAGCACGTTTGAGGGACCGATGATGTCGATCAAGACCGTCAACGCGCTCTCGCACTACACCGACTGGACCGTCGGACACGTGCACTCGGGTGCGCTCGGCTGGGTCGGCCTGATCTCGATGGGGACGCTCTACTACATGGTGCCGCGCATGTTCGACCGGACCAAGATGTACAGCGTGCCGGCGATCGAGCTGCACTTCTGGATCGCGACCCTCGGCATCGTCCTCTATATCGCCGCGATGTGGATGGCCGGCGTCATGCAGGGCCTGATGTGGCGCGACGTCAACGCCGACGGAACGCTCGTCTACAGCTTCGTCGAGAGCGTCAAGGCGACCTTCCCGTTCTATGTCATCCGCCTGTGCGGCGGGCTGCTCTACCTCGCGGGGATGCTGCTGATGGCGTGGAACGTCGTCATGACGGCGCGGTCGGGCAGGAGCACGGTCAGCGCGGTTCCGATCGTGCCGCTCGCCAGTGCCGCGGCCGCGTGAGACACCAGGAGAACACATGAGCGACCCACACGCCGCCCCGGTCTCGGGCCACGAGAAGATCGAGACCAACAACCTGCTGATGATCGTCCTGATCCTGCTCGTCATCGCCGTCGGCGGCATCGTCGAGATCGTGCCGCTCTTCTTCCAGCGTTCGACGACCGAGGCCGTGCCCGGCCTGAAGCCGCTGACCGCGCTGCAGCTCGCCGGCCGGGACATCTACACCCGCGAGGGTTGCTACAACTGCCACTCGCAGATGATCCGGTCGCTGCGCGCCGAGACCCTGCGCTACGGTCACGCGTCGATGGCCGGCGAGTTCGTCTACGACCACCCGTTCCAGTGGGGCAGCAAGCGCACCGGCCCCGACCTGCACCGCGTCGGCGGCAAGTACAGCGACGAGTGGCATCGGCTGCACCTGAACAACCCGCGCGACCTGGTCCCTGAATCGAACATGCCGGCCTACCCGTGGCTGATGACCGCCCAGGTCGACGACGCGACGATCGCCGCCCACATGACCGGCCTGCGCCGCGTCGGCGTGCCGTACAGCGATCAGGAGATCGTGCAGGCGGCGGCCAGCGTGAAGGGCAAGAGCGAGGTCGATGCGCTCGTCGCCTATCTGCAGATCCTGGGAACGTCGTTCAAGTAGCAAGGAACCCCCATGAGCGTCAACGACCTCCGCATCGCCATCACCCTCCTGTCGTTCGTCGCCTTCATCGGCGTCGTCGCCTGGGCCTGGTCGCGCCGCAACCAGAGCCGCTTCGACGAAGCGGCGCGCCTTCTCTTTGCCGGCGAAAGTGGCGAACCGTCATGAGCGACTTCTTCAGCAGCGGCTGGTCCGTCTTCATCGCCGTGGCGACGGTCGTCAGCCTCCTCGCCTGCCTGGCGCTGCTCGTCTTTGCGAGTCGCAGGACGCAGATGGCGGACGACAACAGCACCGGCCACGTGTTCGACGGCGACCTGGTCGAGATGAACAACCCGATGCCGATGTGGTGGGTCGTCCTGTTCGTGGCCACCGTCATCTTCGCTCTGGTCTACGTCTACGCGTTCCCGGCGCTCGGCAGCGTTTCCGGCAGCCTCGGCTGGACCAGCCGCGGCGAGCTCAAGGCCGACCAGGCCGTGGCGGCGAAGGACATGGCGCAGGTCTACGCCGCCTACTCGAGCGTTCCGGCCGACACGCTGAGCCAGGACCCGAAGGCGATGGCGATCGGCCAGCGCCTCTTCATCAACAACTGCGCCACCTGCCACGGGTCGGACGCGCGCGGCAGCAAAGGCTTTCCGAATCTCACCGACAACGACTGGCTGCACGGCGGCTCGCCCGAAAAGATCGAGGAGACGATCACGCTCGGCCGCACCGGCGTCATGCCGCCGATGGCGGCGGCCGTCGGCAGCGCGACCGACGTGCATGACGTCGCCAACTACGTGCTGAGCCTGTCGAAGAGCCCACACGACTCGATCGCCGCCTCGGCGGGCAAGGCCAAGTTCGCGGTCTGCGCCGCCTGTCACGGCGGCGACGGAAAGGGCAACGCCGCGATCGGTGCGCCCAATCTGACCGACGGCGTCTGGCTGCACGGCTGGGGCGAAGCCGCGATCACCGCGATCGTCAACAACGGCAAGACCAACGTCATGCCGGCGCAAGGCGGCCGGCTGTCGCCGGAGCAGATCCACGTCCTGGCGAGCTACGTCTGGGGCCTGTCGCAGCCGCGCCGGACGGCGGCCCGCTAGGTCTTCTGTGGCCGTGACCCGCCGGGTCGTTCCCATCGCCGTCGCCGCGACGGAGACGGTCTCGCTCTACGCGAGCGAAGAGAAGATCCAGCCGCGCACGGTGCACGGCTGGTTCGCGAGCTGGCGCTGGACACTGGTCTGGCTGACGCAGCTCGTCTTCTACGGCCTGCCCTGGCTGCAATGGAACGGCCGGCCGGCGCTGCTGTTCGACCTCGGCGCGCGCCGCTTCTACATCTTCGCGATGGTGCTACATCCGCAGGACGTGATCTATCTCGCCGGCCTGCTCATCATCTCGGCCTTCGGCCTGTTCCTGTTCACTGCCGTGGCCGGCCGCCTCTGGTGCGGCTTCGCCTGCCCGCAGACGGTCTACACCGAGATCTTCATGTGGGTGGAGAGGCGCTTCGAAGGCGATCGCCAAGCGCGGATCAAGCTCGATCTGGCGCCGTGGTCGCCGCGAAAGCTGGTGCGCCGCGGCGGCAAGCAGGTCGTCTGGCTGGCGATCGGCCTGTGGACCGGCTTTACCTTCGTCGCCTATTTCACGCCGGCACGAGCGCTCGTCGCCGAGGTGCTGGCCTTCTCGCTCGGCCCGTGGGAGACGTTCTGGCTCCTCTTCTACGGCCTGGCCACCTACGGCAACGCCGGCTACCTGCGCGAGCAGGTGTGCAAGTACATGTGCCCGTACGCGCGCTTCCAGAGCGCGATGTTCGACCGCGACACGCTGATCGTCAGCTACGACCCGCAGCGCGGCGAGCCGCGCGGCTCGCGTGCCCGGCGCGTCGATCCGGCCTCGATCGGCAAGGGCGACTGCATCGACTGCACGCTCTGCGTCCAGGTCTGCCCGACCGGCATCGACATCCGCGAAGGACTGCAGTACGAATGCATCGGCTGCGCCGCGTGCATCGACGTCTGCAACGGCGTCATGGACAAGATGGAGTACCCGCGCGGCCTGATTCGCTTCGCGACCCAGAACGCGATGAGCCAGCGCTGGTCGACCAGGGTCATGTGGCAGCGCATCGCCCGCCCGCGCGTGCTCGTCTACGGCGCGATCCTGCTGGCGATCTCGTCGACCTTCGTCTGGAGCCTGGCGACGCGCTCGCCGTTCAAGGCCGACGTCGTCCGCGATCGCGGCGCGCTGGCGCGGATGGTCGAGGACGGCCGGGTGGAGAACGTCTATCGGCTACAGCTGATGAACGCGACCGAGCAGCCGCAGCGGCTCCGCGTCGAGGTCGAGGGCCTGCCCGGCGCGACGGTCCATGCCTGGTCCGACGTCGATCTCGCGGCGACCGAATCGCGCTGGGTCCCGGTCGCCGTGCAGATCCCGCCGCAGGAAGCGAGCACGCTTCGCCCCGGCGCCCATCCGTTCGCGTTTCGCATCAGGCGGGTCGACGCCGGCGCCGACGGCCACGCCGCCGAGCTGCACGAGAAATCCACCTTCATCGTTCCCCGCTGAGGACTCTTGCCATGAACGCCGACACTGCCCGCACCGACTCCGCCCGACTCGCCATCGCCAGCCCGCCGTGGTGGCGCTTCGGCATGGTCTGGTTCGTCCTCTCCGGCCCCGCGCTGGTGGTCGTCGCCGGCTTCACGACCATGGCGATCGCCTTCATCGGCGCCGACACGGAGATGCACGAGCCGACGGCGGTGGCCGCGTACTCGATCCGGATCGGTGTCGAGAACCGGCTCGCGGTCGGCGCGTCCTCGACCGGCGTCGATGCGGCGTCGAAGCAGCCGGCAGCGGCGCCGCGCTGAGGAACGCCCCCGTGAAGCATCGCGTTCTGCAGATCCTCTGGCCGGCGTTTCTCGTCGCCGGAGTGATGGAGATCCTGCTGTTCGCGGTGTTCGATCCGGCCGAGATCCGCTGGTTCGGCGGGCTGCTCGGCTGGCAGCCGGTCACCGTGTACTCGGTGGTGTTCCTTGTGCTGTGGGTGCTGGTCGCCACCGCCGGTGCGCTGACCGTGCTGCTGCGTCTCGCCGCTGAGGAACTCGACCCGCCCAAGGGCAGCCCGCCGAGGTTTTGAGATGGACACGGCGCTCGCCGCTTCGGCGCTCTTCATCGGCCTCACCGGCAGCCTGCACTGCGCCTCGATGTGCGGTCCGGCATTCGGTGCGATCGCAACACCCCCGGGTGCTTCGCGCCTGTCGCCGGAGATCGTGTCGGTGCATGCCGGGCGGTTGCTGAGCTATGCCATGGCCGGCGCCCTGGTGGCGTCGGGCGTGTCTGCGCTCGGCACGCTGCAGACCGCCGGCCCGTTCTTGCGTCCGGTCTGGACCTTGATCCACGTCGCGGCGATCGTCTTCGGCCTCTCGCTCGTCTGGCGCGCGCGCATGCCGCGCTGGCTGGCGCGCGACGGCAGGGCGCTGGCCGCGTCGCCGCAGCCGCAAGTGATCCGCGTGATCATGCGCTTGCCGCCCTCGGGTCGTGCCGGCTTGGTGGGGATGTGCTGGGCCGGGCTCCCCTGCGGGCTGCTGCAATCGGCGCTGCTCGTGGCCGCGCTCGCGTCGGGGCCGGCCCAGGGCGCAGCCGTGATGTCGATCTTCGCTCTCGCATCGGGCGTCGGCCTGTGGGCCGGACCCTATCTGTGGTCGCGGCTCGGAACCGCACCTGGCGACGAGCGTTGGACCCGGCTCACCACGCGCCTGGCTGGCGGCTTGCTGGCCGCTTCATCCGGCTTCGCGCTCTGGCACGGCCTGGGCGCCGTCATCGCGCAGATCTGCAGCGCGCCGGGCTGAGTCCCGACGACTCAGGGCTTCGCCTGGACGACGGTCGCCCTCTCCGGCGCGTTGTCGACCGGCGCGTCGAGCGCCGCAGCGACGAAGACCACGATCGCACACGAGAGCGCCAGCCATCCCGACAGGTAATCGCTGAACGATTCGAGCGTCATGGCGTTGTCCTTGCAAGT
>Ga0207650_10001218_pt1 | contig 18863 bp, 15 predicted proteins | sample KBSS63metaG_FD_184325 | JGI IMG/M metagenome (GOLD analysis project Ga0207650, IMG submission 184325) | Switchgrass rhizosphere microbial communities from Kellogg Biological Station, Michigan, USA - KBS S6-3 metaG (SPAdes) (version 2) | ecosystem: Host-associated > Plants > Roots > Rhizosphere...
AGCCTGTTCGAATGCCACGCTCTGCTGCCGAATCCGCCGGTTCAGTTCCACAGCCTTGCCGCGCAATTCCTCTGCAACGGCTTCGCGCCGCCGGTTGAATTCACCGAAGGAAATTTTTTGGTCGTAGAGCTCCACCGCGGCCGCCATCACCTGATGCTCGGCGTCGATGCCGAAGGTCTGCATGGGCGCACGATAAGTTTCATTGCCGAATTTGACGTCGGCCTTCAGGCAGTCGGCGCGCGCGGCCGCCCACTCTGCGATCAGCGGGCGCTCCTTGTTGTTCGCAGTGGATGAGTCCGTAAGCATGGCAGGCTTGGCGTTCGCTGCCATGCCCAGCGACAACTTGCCTGCAATGAGCGCAAAGCGGGAATCTGCCGCCAACTTGTCGAGGCACGCAGCAAGCGACTCCGACTGCGCGGCGCAATGACCGTGCATCAAAAACAAGAGCGTCATCGCGAGCAGACGCATTTTTGCCGCCATGAGTAAACGTTTAATATACCAAAATCGCGCTACGCATTGCTTGCGAGTCTGCGGATGGGCGGGAAAAGTCGCTTACTGGCTTGCAGCAAATACGATCGGTTACCGTGGAAAAACGACGATCCATTCTTATCCTGGCCGCTTTGATTGTCGGCGTGGGACTCGCTGCACAGGGCCTGCAGACACTGGGGAACAGCCGCCTTGCGGCCAGCGTACGTTCGCAGGCCCATCAGAACGATATTTACATGGTGTCCTCGGTCACGTGCCCCTATTGCGCTCAGGCGCGAGCCTGGTTTACTGACAATGACATACCGTTCCGCGAATGTTTCATCGAGAGGGACGAAACCTGCGCGGCGCTTTACCGGACGCTCATGGGGCCAGGCACGCCGCTTTTAATCGTGCGCGGCAAAAAATTGGTCGGCTTCAATCCAAGGGCGATCGAGTCTGCTTTCCACTAGGGCTCCGACTTACATCTACATTAGCGTTTGTCTTACAAATCCCGAGTCGTCGAACATCGATTGCGTCGTCCCCGCGCACCGCCGTTCAGGTTGCTTGAAAAATGGTGCAATCGGACTATAGATTCGGCTCCATGGTCGGTATAGGCTATTAACAGCGTAGGCGGCCACCCGACGTATTCCATAATCATCAGGGGCGACACGACCGTATTCTGCCGCCAGAGACTGCCTGACCATCCTGCACGGCCCTGAAAGGAGACTACGTGAATACAAGATTACTTTCTCGTCTGATCGTTGCCGGTGCGCTATGCGCGCTGACCGGCTTTGCTGGCTCTGCCTACGCTGCTTTGGCCACTTTCGGCCCCACCCCCTACCTGAGCTTCGCCGACAGCCCGTTTGCCAGCGGCAGCTTCAGCTACTTTCACCTCGAGAACTTCGAAGATCACCTGCTAAACACGCCCGGAGTCAGCGCGGATGTCGGCGGCGTCACCAGCGTAGTGTTCGGGCCCACCATCCACGATTCCGTCGATGCCGATGACGGCATCATCGACGGCAGCGGGTTGTTGGGCGACTCGTATTTCACTGGCCCTGGCGCCGCCGGCATCAGGTTCACGTTCAGCGCCGCCATACTGGGCTCGCTGCCCACGAGCGCCGGCCTGGTCTGGACCGACGGCGGCTTCGGCACTTCGGTGACGTTCACCGTTTTCGGCGAAAATGGCCAGCAGGTTTTCACAACGACCTTGAGCGGCTTTGCCGACAACTCCAACAATGGCGAAACTGCGGAAGACCGCTTCTTCGGCGCCACCTACTCCGGCGGCATCTCGGCGATTTTTATGAGCAACGCCGGTGGCGGCATGGAGGTCGATCACCTGCAATATGGCGCCGCCGCCGCCGCAGCGGTGCCGGAACCCGAAACCTACGCGATGCTGCTGGCAGGTCTCGGCCTGCTCGGATTCGCGGCACGGCGCAGACAACACCAGCGCGCCTGATTCTCTTCTGTAGTTCGCATGCAAACCCCGCTTCGGCGGGGTTTTCTTTTATGGATGCGGCCAAGCTATTTTTACGTGAAAAGCATCATTCCGTTGTCTTATGTCCCTGTATTTACGTCGTAATACGTTACTTTACGCAGCACGATAACGGTGTAATACCCGCTTTTAGCCCCTCATTTGGCCTCCAAATACGTATTTCGCTTCTACCGTTAATTGCCCCTGACCGCGCGAAGCGTATCAGGTGAAAATTGTGCCTCAAACTCTCTTGCGCGCGCGATGCTCTCTGCGAACTTCCTGCGCAACGGGTCTCTTGGCTCTGTGGTTACCCGTCATGGACTCCGCGTAGCGACATTAGGGGCGGAGACATAGAGTATTTCTTTCCAAAGCGCAGCAGAATAGGTAGCGATTCGCGCAACAGACGGGTTAACACCGCGTGCGCTGAGTTTCGACGTCGCGCAAAAGACATCCATGGAATAAATCGAAAAGGAGCGATCGGGATGAATCGAAGAGATTTCGTGATTTCATCGGGGGCGTCGATTGCGACGATCGGCGTTGCGGCTCCGCGCACAGCCTCGGCGGCTGACGGTGCTTCGGTTCAACGGACTCTTTTACCGATCAAAATGTATGTCGGGTGCCAGCGCGGACCGACCACTCCCCAGCTGCTTAATTATTTCAAGCGACATGGCGTGACTCATATTTGCGGGTATCCAGAGATTGCGGATTCTGGAGGTCGCTGGAGCGATGATGATTTGAACAGAACACGTGACCTCGTTGAAAAGCACGGTTTGACGCTCGCGATGGTGGCATTGCCGTTTTTGACCGCGAGCCACATTGACAGAGAACGACGTGGCGCGATCATGCTTGGCGAGAGTCCCGAGCGCGATCGCGACATCGCCGATATTCAGTCCATGATCGCCTGTTGCGGACGCGTTGGAATCCCTGCGTTCAAATACAACATGAGCTTGCTCGGGGTCTTGCGAACGAGTCTTGTCCCCGGACGAGGTGGTTCGCGTTATTCGACATGGAGCCTGAGCGACGCCCGCCCCGACAAGCCCTTAACGAGAGGGGGTCATGTGACTGCAGAGATGGCTTGGGAGCGGATTACCTACTTTCTCGAGCGGATTATTCCCGTATGCGAAGAATACAAGGTTCGCGCGGCATGCCATCCTCACGACCCGGGGGTTCCCGCCGAAGGCTACCAAGGGATTTACCGAGTGCTGGGCACGATCGACGGATTAAAGCGATTCATTTCGCTGAAGGAGTCGCCCTATCATGGATTGAATTTTTGCATCGGCACACTAGGCGAAAACCTGAATGACCCCGGCCGCGAGATACATGACGTGATTCGTTATTTCGGCGCACGAGGAAAGATATTCAACGTCCATTTCCGCAACATCAAAGGCAGGCGCGGCCATTTCAGCGAGGTCTATCCCGACGAAGGAGACATGTCCATGGTCCGCGTGGCACAAACACTGCGCGAGGTCGCGTATGAAGGCATGCTGATGCCCGATCACATGCCTCACCACGAAGACGACCCCGACAGCAATCAAGCTTTTGCATATTGCTACGGCTATATTAAAGCGACCCTGCAAACGCTTGGTGAACTCAGCTGACCTGCCGCAGCTCCGATCGAGCTCTGATCATCTCGCAGTGGTGCCATTGAATCAGACATACGCTGACAGACCGAGGGCGCCTTAAAGTCGATATTGGCTGATCTGTAAATTATTCGGAGCGCTCCGATGGACAGCCAACAACCTGAAGCTGCGACTAACGGATCCGAGAACATAGCGGATAAATTGATGCTCAAGTCCTGGAAATGCACGGCTTGCGAACTTCATCACTATTTCTGTTACCCGGAAGAAATGCCAGAGACCTGTGATCGTTGCGGTAACATGGTGCTTGGCTCATGTTCGCCGTAGGTACATGATTGCGTCAGGATCGTCCTGATCAGGACGGGCTCGTTAATCAGGATCTTCCAGGGAATGCGACGGCCAGCTCTCCGCATCAAACGCACCCGCCATTTCATTGCAAACCATCGATCGCGCATGAAAATACAGCATTTGACTTGCTGTGCACTTTGGCCAAACGCGCTTAATTCTTTATTTGTCAAGCGTCGCCTAGACCTCTGGACTTGTAAATACACTTGCGATGAAATGGGGTTTCCGCCATCGGAGAAACACTCATGAACACGCCTGGAAAATTTAACGCAATAGGGACGCAGGTCATCTTCAAGTCACAAGATCCCCACTTCCATGTATACCGAATCTTCAATCTTGGATCGGCCGAAATGGAGGTGTCATACACAGATAGTGCAGGTAACCACGCCCCATCGGTTCACATTCAGCCTGGGGCAAGCCTGGATATTACCGCGAGCGAAATCTCAGTTCATGGTTCCTCAACTACTCCGGCCCAGGGAACATACGAGTTCATTGCATGACGGGCGCGACGTTCGAGTTCGTTGTCTATTTTGTTTATTAGACGTCCTCCCAAAAAGCAACGCCGAAGCGGGGGTCTTTGTAATTCTGCGGATCGCATTAAGCCACGTGCTTCGTCCTCCGATGCGCCGCGAATTTGAGCAAGCCAAGACCGGCGAGCATCATCGCGTAGGTTTCGGGTTCGGGAACGCGACTCACCGCCCAAAGACTTACCCATACCGTCATACTCGCAATGGCGCCGAGGTAGTGTGCAATGACCAAGAATGGCGCGCTCAGGTCTAGCGCTTTCGATTTACCTAGAGGAATATGCTTTCGGGATGGTCGGCTTTGGCTGCCAATGAATGGGTATGTTACTTTTCCGTAAGCAGCTTCATCAGGCTCGTCGAGTCGAGCCGGCCGTACCCCTTGTCCTGCAGCCTGCCGTACCATTGCTCGACGATCGCGGTCACGGGCAAAAGTGCGCCGTTGCGGCGGGCTTCGTCGAGACAGATCTGCAGGTCTTTGCGCATCCAGTCGACTGCGAAACCGAAATCGAACTTGTTGTCGATCATCGTCGGGCCGCGGTTTTCAAGCTGCCACGACTGCGCTGCGCCCTTGGAAATCACGTCGACCACTTTCTTCGCATCGAGACCGGCGCGCATCGCGAAGTTAAGTCCTTCCGCGAGCGACTGCACGACTCCGGTAATCGTAATCTGGTTGACCATTTTCGTAAGCTGGCCAGCGCCTGCCGGCCCCATCAAGGTTACTGCGCGGCCGAAATGCGCCATCACAGGTTGCGCAGTCGCGAATGCTTGCGCGTCGCCGCCGACCATTACGGTCAGGATGCCCTTCTCCGCGCCCGCCTGGCCGCCCGATACCGGCGCGTCCAGGAATTGAAAGCGTGCGGCGCGGGCGGTTTGTTCCAGTTCACGCGCGACGTTGGCGGAGACCGTCGAATGATCCACATAAATCGCGCCCTTGCGCATGCCGGCGAATGCGCCGTCGGCGCCGAGCGTGATCGCACGCAAGTCGTTGTCGTTGCCGACGCACGAAAATACGATGTCGGCGCCTTCAGCCGCCTCGCGCGGTGTCGCGACGGCGCGCCCGCCATACTCCTTCACCCACTTGTCCGCCTTCGCGCGCGTGCGGTTGTAAACCGTAAGTTCGTGCTTGGCGCGCGCGAGATGCCCAGCCATCGGGTAGCCCATCACGCCCAATCCTATCCATGCAAGTTTGAGGCTTTTCTGTTGCGTAGCTGTCATTTTTCTCACCTTGTTACGCGTTTAAGCCATGCCGATCGGTTCGGGCAGATCATCGCGTATGCCGCCTGGTCGCGCACGCACCAGCGCGTCAAATTCTTTGCGCATGTTGCGATAGCCCGGATCATCAAACTGGTTATGCATTTCATGCGGGTCGTTGACGAGATCGTAAAGTTCGCCCGCGTCGGAGCCGAGTTCGACGGTGCATTTATGCGTTTGTGTGCGCACCGTGCGCAATTGCAGACCGACCCCGCAACGCGACGGATGCACGTGCCATTCGCTGTAAGCGGCTTCGCGCTTTTCAGCACTACCTTGCAATAACGTGCGCAGGCTGCGGCCCTGCGGCTCAAGCTGCGCGGACACGCCGGCATAGTCGAAGAAAGTCGGCGCGAGATCGAGCGTCGATACCGGCTGGTCCTCCACACTTCCCTGCGCGATGCCCGGGCCGGCAGCGATCATGCCCACGCGCAGCAAATCTTCCAGCGGCCAGGGGCCTTTCAGATACAGGCCATGATTACCGAGCATGTCGCCGTGGTCGGTCGTGAAGATCACCAGCGTATTTTCGCGCAAACCCGGCTCGTCGAGCGCGGCGCGGATGCGCGCGACATTGTGATCGATCAGCGAAATCATCCCGTAGTAATTCGCGGTCATGTGTGCAAGCTGTTCGTCGCTCTGGTCGGGAAGCCGCGATACCTTGACACGCAGATTTCGCATTGCCGGATCGGCGAGTTGCGGCGTGCCTTCGAGGGAAGCGCGATACCACCAGGGGCGGTTATCGAGATCGCGCGCGCGGTGCTGTGGCAGCACGACGTCGCGCGGATCGTACATGAGGCTCCACGGCGCCGGGCAGTCGAACGGTTGATGCGGATCGGGAAAGGACGCCCACAGGCAAAATGGTTTTGACTTGTCGCGCGCGTTAAGCCAGTTAATCGCGCGGTCGCCGATCCAGGTGCTCGAGTGCCATGCGGGCGGCAATGCGGAATGCCAGGTTTGCGCCGCCCCCCCGGTGTCGGGACCGGCGGACGCGGCGTGCAATCGCAGGGCTTCTTCGCCTGCTTCGCGCGCGAGCAGCCAGCGTTCGTAATGTCCGACCGGCGGTCGCTCGAGCGGCATCGGATTATCGAAATGCCCGAGTGTCGCCAGTTCGACGTGCCCAAAACCCATGTAGGGTCCGCGCCAGTCAGCACTGTACTGCGCGCCGCTGCGGCCGCATTCCGGCGTACCCGTCGGGTTGAACGTGGCCTTGGTCGAGAAATGCGCCTTGCCTATCAAGGCAGTCGCGTAACCGGCGCGCGCCAGTGTGCCGGCAAACCCTCGCTCGCCGACCGCGGGATCGAGATCGACGCCGTTGTCCCACACGCCATGCGTGAGCGGTAATTGTCCCGTAAGAATGGAAGCGCGCGAGGGCTGGCAAACGAGATTCGGCGTAATGCACGCCGAAAAACGCGTGCCTTCACGCGCGAGGCGATCGAGATGCGGAGTCTTGATGTGCGCGTTCTCGAAGCCGAAACAATCTGCCCGCTGCTGGTCGGACGTAATCAGAAGTATGTTCGGGCGTACAGGCATTGGAACTAACAGTTCAGTCAGTAGCCTTGGCGCCGGAGAGCTTGATCAATTGCGCGAACTTGCTGCTTTCAGCGCGCACGAATTTCTCCAGTTCCGCCGGCGTCGTACCCACTGCATCGGCGCCGACATTGGCGAGCTTCGATTTGACATCGGCGAGTTTGAGCGCGCGCACGATTTCCTCGTTGAGCTTGGCAATAATGTCTAGTCCGGTGCCCGCCGGGACAAAATACGCAAACCAGTTGCTGATGTCGAAACCGGAGACGCCCGCTTCTATCATCGTCGGAACTTCGGGCGCCGCCTGCGAGCGTGTCGTCGTCGTAACCGCCAGCGCGCGCAGCTTGCCCGCCCTGATGTGCGGCATCGACGGCGGCATTCCTGAAAAGAACATCGGCACCTGGCCGCCAATCAAATCCGCCATCACTGGTCCGGCGCCCTTATACGGCACGTGAACCAGATCTATTTTGGCCGTGATCTTGAAAAGCTCACCGGCCAGATGCTGCACTCCGCCGCTGCCCGCCGATGCGTAGGCGAGCTGGCCGGGCCGCGACTTCGCGAATGCGATCAGTTCTTTCACCGACTTCACCGGCAGCGATGGATGGATCACGAGTATCAATGGCGTGCTCACGGCGAGCGAGACTGCAGTCAAATCCTTATCGACGTTGTACGGCATTTTCTGCAGGTGCGGCAGCACTGCAATCTCCGCCGGCGATGCAAGCAGCACCGTGTAACCATCGGGCGCTGCGCGCGCCACAATGTCGGCGCCGATCACGCCGCCGGCACCGGGTCGATTGTCGACGACTACCGTCTGCTTGAAGGTTTCACTCATCTTCTGGCCGACCAGGCGTGCGGTCAGATCGGTCGCTCCGCCCGGAGCGAATGGCACTACGATGCGAATCGATTTCGCTGGATAAATCTGCGCCGCCGCGAAGGGACTCGACGCCGCAAGCCAGCAGCCGATACAAACGACGCACACCTTGTTCATGCGGATCATGAGAATCTCACTCAGTAATTCCGACAACACACGCGCCGCAGCAACACGGCTCATTCCGGCAAAGAAACCTACCCTCAGCCCGGCCCTGTCCCGAAGGGAGAGGGCGCATAGAGAGGCGCGCTATCCTCATCTCACCACCCTCGCCTCGTCACCAACTCGAAGAAGTGAAGCCGAGGCGGCTCGTCTTCACTCGCGCCTAACCGAGAATGATGGGATAACCGGGCGGCGGCGTGAAGCCGAGATCGCCGCGCTTGATCACCACGTCGCGGCCGCCGTTCTCTTCGAGCAATTCGGCCTGCCGCCGCTTCGCGCGCGCATCGACCTCGGCAGGGTCGCAGATTTTGTGCAGCCGCTCGCGACAGGTGGCGACGACCTGTGCGAATTCGGGTTTCTCGGCAAGATCCGCCAGTTCCTCGGGATCCGATTCGAGATCGAACAACTGCGGGGGATACGCGACGTAGTGCACGTACTTGTATTTGCCGTGGCGGATCATGAACGCACCTGTGGTCGAGCCCATGCCGTGATATTCGGTTAGCACGTTGCGATCCGGCCTGGCGCCGCCGGCGAGCTTGAACAGCGATTTTCCCGGGTGGGTATCGTAAGCTTCAGGCACGCTCGCGTCCGCGCATTCCAGAATGAACGGATAGGTGTCGACGTGGCTCGCCGGCTCGGTAATCTTCACTCCGCGCGGAATGTCCGGTCCTTTAATGATCAGCGGCACGCCGGCGACTTCTTCGTACATCGTCGACTTGCCCCACAGTCCGCGCGCGCCGAGATTGTCGCCGTGGTCGGACGTGTAGAGCACGCGCGTGTTATCGGTTAAGCCCGTTGCATCGAGCGTGCGCAGCACCTTGCCGATGTTGTCGTCGAGAAAAGTGCACAGCCCGTAATACGCGGCGATCGCCTTCTTCAGCTTGTCTTCGTCGAAATATTTGTCGTAGGAGAAGCTGTCCGAATAATCGCGCAAGTACGGATGCAGCGGACGCTCGTTTTGCGCGTACTGCTTGGGCAGCGGCATCTCGTCGACCGGATACTGGTAATAGAACTCGGCGGGCGCCACGAGAGGGAAATGCGGACACACGAACGAGACGAACAGCACCCACGGCTTGTCGCGGTACTTGGGCGCTTCCTCGCGCAGCCAGATCTGCGCCTTGGTCGCGATCTCGCGGTCGTAGAAGGTATACGACGTTTCGCCGGGACCGGCGAGCTTGGCGATTTTCCATGACAGATTGCGCTCCGGCAGATCCGTCCTCACGAGACCCATCAGATCGCCCTTGCCTTCGATGATGTTCATCGGAATGATTTCTTCCGAAAAGCCGTTATCGTCGTCCGGGAGCCCGCGGAAATGCAGCTTGCCGATCGACACCACGCGGTGGCCGCGGTCGCGCAGCCGGTGATGCCAGCTCGGAATTGCGCCTTCGTAAGCGTCGGCATTGTCCCAGTAGCCGATCTGGTTCACGTATTTGCCGGTCGCAAACGCCGCCCGCGCGGGCACGCACACGGGGCACGTCGTGTAGGCGCTCGTAAACGACGTTCCGGCCGCGGCTAGGGCGTCGATGTTCGGCGTCTTGACGAGCGGATGTCCATTGCAACCCATGACTTTCGGGTTGTGCTCGTCGGACATGATGATGATCAGGTTGGTCGGTTTCACGGTTTAGACGCGGCCTTAAGGCTTTGACTGTGCGCGCACGGCGGAATTCAGCATGCGCATGATTTCAACTCAGGTCGAATTTCTTGCCGCGAATGAACGCGCCAAAGTCCGCGCGCTCCGGTTTCGCATATTGCCGCGCCTTGTCTTCGGACCAGCCGTAAAGCTCCGCGGTCCCGAAGCGGGCGACGTCGCGCTGGCTCTTGTACTGCTGGCGTGCCAGCCGGCGGCGGTCGTACGCATCTATTTTGGTGGCGATTGTGGAATCATCAAAACGATCCGTGTGCACTGTAACGTCGAGCCCAAGCCGCGACGTGATCATGCCGGTCTCGGACGGATAGCCGACACACAAACCGGCGAGCGGGAAGACCCAGTCCGGCAGCTCCAGGAGGTCGCTCACCGCCTGCGAGTGGTTGCGCACCGAGCTGATCGGGCAGCAGCCTAACCTCGCCGCTTCCGCGGCATGGATGAAACTCGCGAGCACGATACCGGCATCGACCGCCGAATTCATGAACGCGTCGAGATGATCATTGGCGAACGGCTTGCCGCGCAGCTCCGCGACCTGCCGCGTGCGCCGGTTATCGCCGCAAAAAATCAGGAACACCGGCGCCGTGCGCACCCACGGATTGTCGGGAATCAGGTCCGCGATCGTTTTTCGTTTCGCCGGGTCGTTGACGTGCACAACGTCGGCCTGCTGCAAATCGCTTTTGGACGGTGCCGAGAACGCGCATGCAAACAGGAGCCGCAGCAACTCCTGCGCGACCGGCCGTTCCGCGTAACGGCGGTGCGAGCGATGCTCGAGCATGCGCGCAAGCGAGTCCGCGCCGGGCTGATCGGCCGGAACAGAAGTTTCGGTGCCAAATCGTTCAACGCTCGCGCGCGCAATGCGCATTACCGGGTCGTTCATCGTTTTTTCCGAAAAAGCGCGGCCGCGGCCGGCGCAGTTAAACAAGTCAAAAAAATCAGGTCCCGTAACGGATCGGGGATTTCGCGAGCTTAAGCGCCGCGAGCGCGCTGTAACACGCGAGCCACGCGGTTTTGGGATTCTCGGGCGCCGGTACGTTTTCGAGCTTGATGCTGATATTGCCCGTCTTGCCGTGCACCGAAATCTGGTGCGTGTTGTGCTTGATCGTCGGGTCGGCGACGACTTTCAGGCGCGTGCGGTCAAAGCCGATGCCGGCCATCGACAGCACGGCGGCAATATTCACGTTCGCCGGGAAATGCGGCACGCCGTCGCGCGCCGCGCCCTCGAAGAGAACGAGCGGTTCGCGCAGACCCGCAAGATCTATGTTCATCTTCCCAACGAACGGTATGTTCTGCCACGCCGCCGGCGGTTTCGACACAATGATCTCGACGCTGTCGACGCCGGCGATGCACGCGGCCTTGAGCGCATCGAGCCCACCTATCCCGCCGGACGGCACGTAGAGCAGCGCGCCGGTCTTGAGCGCTGCGGCTTCGAGCCGCACGCGCAATTTGTCGTCGGACAGCGCACCGGCCGACAGTACGATCACAGCGACGCCCGCGTCGAGCAGCGGCCCGCAATATTCGCGTACTGCCTCATGGGAAGCCGCTTCCACGACGACGTCGGGCTTGTGCTTGAGCAGATCGCCGATCGACGTCACGCAGGCGACGCCGAATTCGGTCGCGAGCGGCTTACCGCGCATGCTGCCTTCGTTGCGGCCGACGATGGCCACGACTTCGGCCGCCCCGAGATCGCCGCGCCGGATATGCTCGAGGAAAAGGCGCGCGATGGTGCCGCCGCCGAGAATTGCCACCCGCATGAGTTGTTCGCCGTGTGGTTGAGCGCCTATTGTGCCATAACACGCTGCTCTTTCCTGTGCGAAATCCCTCAACTGCGCGCGAACGCGCGGCTCGTTTCGCGCACGCAGCGCAAAATATGCTCGGGGGTTTGCGGCGCGCTGGTGCAGCCCGGCGTCAGCATGAAGTTGCGCTTGCCCGCCTGCTTGACGGCGTCTTGCATTTCGGCACGGATTTCGGGCAGCGAGCGCTCGGGAATTTTCTGCTCGTTGATGCCGCCCATCAGGCATTTGCCGGTCATTTTCCGCAGGTCCGCGAGCGACGGGTTGCCCGCCAGCCGGTCCGATACGCTGAATACTTCGACCGGATAGTCGAGCACGCGCCGCATGTCGACGTGCGTGCCGTGCACGTGCAGGATGCGCGTCATGCCCTGCATCGCCTCGCAGACGCGTAAATCGAACGGCCGCAGGAACGTCTTGAACGTTTCCTCGTCGATACCGCGATCGCCCGGCGGCGCGATTGCGCCGTTGATCGAATAGAGCACCGCGTCGCAGCCCGCGCGCTTCAATTCCTGCATGTACTCGCACACCGTGTCGGTAACCGCATCGAGCATGTGCAGCGCTTCTTTTTTATTGCCATACACCAGTGCGGCGCTGCTGAAACCGGCTTTGCGCATCACCTGCTGGAACGGATCGAAAAACGTGTCGACGATCGGCATGTCCGGCCCGAAATCCTGGCGCAGCGCGCGGATCAGCTTCAACTGCTCGGCAAAATTGGGGATGGTGCCCGGCAGCTTTTCAAATTTGAGCATGTCCCTGGGCGAAGTCAGCGTTTCTAGGCCCGCGGGCAGCGGATAACGATAGTCATGCATGACCTTGCACATGTCCCAATCGTAGGTGCGCACGTAGGTAGCGTGGCGGCGTGCCGCTTCCTCGCCGGGCAGTGCATCGGTCACGAAATGCACCCACACCGTGCACGGCGGGTAATCGATGTCGCCGCCGTTGACCGCCGCTTCAAATCGTTGTCGTTTGTTCATGATGCTTTCTTTCGCTGTGAATTGTTTCGAATCGGTGCCGCCGTCACTCCGCGTGGCGCTTATCGAAATCCCAGACGTCCTGGAATCCCATGAGCTTCGCGAAATCGTTGAACGGATACATAGGCGCGGTCGCGTCTACGCTGGAGCCGTCGCGCTGTAAAGTCTTGTAGACGGAGTCGAGTGCCGCGCCCGCCGCGAGAAAACCGGTCGCCGGAAAAATCGCGATCCGATAACCGAGCTCGGTAAGCCGCCCGGCGGACAAAATAGGCGTCTTGCCGCCTTCGACCATGTTCGCCATCAACGGCAGCTCGAAGCTGGCGCAGATTTTTTCCATTTCGCGCTCCGACTCCGGCGATTCGACGAACAGGATGTCGGCGCCCGCCTTTGCGTACGCTTCCGCGCGGTGCAGCGCTTCGTCCAGCCCGTGCGCGGTGCGTGCATCGGTGCGCGCGACGATCAGGATATCGTCGTCGCCACGCGCCTCGACTGCGACGCGGATTTTTTTCACCATGTCGGCGGTCGGTATCACGCGCCGGCCCGGGGTGTGTCCGCATTTTTTCGGAAACTCCTGGTCCTCGAACTGGACCGCCGCCGCGCCGGCCTTGCTATAGCCGCGCAGCGTGTGCGCGACATTCAGCAGTCCGCCGTAACCGGTGTCCGCGTCGGCGATCAGCGGCGTGTTCGCGATCGTGCAGATTTGATTCACGCGCCCGACCATGTCCGTATAGGTGGCGAGGCCCGCGTCGGGCAGGCCCAGGTAAGACGCGACCACGCCGAATCCCGTCATATACAGCGCGGGAAATCCCATGCGGTCGGCGATACGCGCCGAAATCATGTCGTATACGCCGGGCGCCGTGATCAAACCCGGCCCGGCGAGCCGTGCGCGCAAGGCGCCTGCTTTGGATGTCATAGATGGTCCTGTCGGTGCGCGCGACGTCGTGTGCCATACTATCGGCAGCTATCGGCCTCTGCGCGTGAACCCGGATGATAGACCAATCGGCGGCCGCGCATCGCCGCGACGAGGAGACAACATGCGCACTACCGCACTTTCTTGCTGGCGTACTTGCTGCGCCATCGTTCTGCTGACGTGCCTCAATGGCGCCCACGCGCAACCCTATCCGCATAAGTCCGTCCGGCTGATCGTTCCCTATGCGGCCGGCGGATCCACCGATGCGCTGGCGCGCGCCGTCGGCCAGAAACTCGGCGACGCGTTCGGCCAACAGGTCATCATCGACAATCGCACGGGCGCCAACGGCAACATCGGCACCGACATGGTCGCGAAAGCCAGCGCCGACGGTTACACGCTCTTGATGGCGTTCGACGCCACGATGGTCATCAATCCGGCGGCGTACGCGAAACTGCCGTTCGACCCGGTCAAGGATTTCGCACCGATCACCAAAGTCGCGGCGCTGCCGCTGATCCTTGTCGCGCATCCGTCGTTTCCGCCGAACAATACGAAAGAGCTGATTCCTTACGCGAAGAGCAAGCCTGGAATGAATTACTCGTCGTCGGGTCACGCGAGCACGCCGCATTTAGCGATGCTGCTATTCGAGCAGCGCACCGGCACCCAGTTCACACATATCGCATATAAAGGCGGCGGCCAGGCGGTCATCGACGTGCTCGCAGGGCAGATTCCGCTGCTCGCGACCGCGATTCCGACGGTGCAGTCGCATATCAAGGCCGGCAAGCTAAAAGGCATTGCGCTGACGAGCGCCAGGCGTCACGCATCGCTGCCGGACGTCGGCACGTTTGCGGAAGCGGGCATCACCGGCTTCGACATTTCCGCGTGGTATGGCTTGCTCGCTCCCGCCGGCACGCCCCGCGCAGTCGTGATGCGCGTTCACGACGAGACCGTGAAAATCCTCGCGACGCCTGAAATGAAAGACCGTTTTCAGAATACGCTCGGCGGCGATGCGGTCGGCAACACGCCCGAGCAGTTTGCCGCGAACATCCGCGACGATATCGAGCGCTGGGGCAAAATTGTGAAGCAGACGGGAATCAAGCTCGAATAGCGGGCATCGTCTTTGCTAGACGGGGACAGTGAAAACGCGTTTTTGAAGAATCCGCACGAAGACAGGGCAAATATGAACTATCGCGCCGTTGGTTGCACCATTGTTGCACTCGCGCTGTCGAGCGCAGTCCATGACGTACTCGCGCAGGCGTCGAAAGATGGGGCCGCCTCCTATCCCAGCCGTCCGATCCGCTTGATCGTGCCCGTCGCGCCGGGCGGCAGCAGCGACGGCATGGCGCGCATCCTCGGCCAGAAGCTGACCGACAGCTGGAACCAGCAGGTGCTCGTCGACAACCGGCCTGGCGCGTCCGAAATCATCGGCACTGATCTGGTCGCGAAAGGCGTTCCCGACGGCCAGACGATCGTGCTTGTGTCGCTGCGCTTCTCGGTGAATCCGAGCCTGTTGAAGTTGCCGTACGATTCAGTGAAAGACTTCGAACCGGTTTGCATGACCGCAGCGGTCGGCAACGTGCTCGTCGTCAATGTGAAGTCGCCGATCATGTCGGTGAAAGACCTGATCGCCGCCGCGAAGCAAAAACCCGGCGAGCTCGTGTTTGCTTCATCGGGCCTGGGCGGCGCGCCTCACCTGGTAGGTGAATTCTTTGCACTGACGACCGGCGTCAAGCTCACTCACGTCGCTTACAAAGGCGGCGGGCCCGCAGTCGCGGATCTGCTCGGCGGCAACGTCGCCATGAGTTTCGCGTCGATGACTTCGGCGCTGCAATTCGTCAAGGCCGGCCGCTTGCGTGCGCTTGCCGTGTCGTCGAAGGAACGGTCGGCGCTATTGCCCGACGTGCCGACGATGGCGGAAGCCGGCGTGCCCAACATCGTCGTGCGCGACTGGCAGGGAGTGCTCGCGCCGCACGGCACGCCCAAACCGATCGTCGATAAACTTTCAGCAGAGATCCGCCGCATCCTCAGGGACCCTGCAAGTCAGGAGCGCTTCGCTGTCCTCGGGCTAGAAATCATTGCGAGCACTCCGCAGGAATTCCGCGCGTCGATCGAATCCGAAATTCAGCGGTGGGCGAAAGTCGTCAAGGAAGCGAACATTAAGGCCGAGTGAGGGGCGCGGTCAGTCGGCGCGCGCGCCGGACTCTTTGACGACGCGCGTCCACTTCGCGAGATCGCGTTTGAGTGTCGCGGCAAACTCCTCAGGCGTGCTGCCGACGACTTCACCACCGTCGGCGGCGATGCGCGCGCGCGTATCGTCGGTGCGCAGGTCAGCGATGATGGCCGTATAGAGTCGTCCGGTGATTTCATTCGGCGTGCCCGCCGGCGCCATAACGCCATACCATGTCGAGGCTTCATAGCCGGGCACGCCCGCTTCGGCGATCGTCGGCAGCTCCGGAATCGCGCTCGTGCGCTTCGCCGTCGTCACCGCGAGCCCCTTCAAACGACCGCTCTTTACCTGCGGCAGCGTCGGCGGCAAATTGAGCAGCGCCATTTCGACCTGCCCGCCGATCACGCCCAGCGCAGCCGACGGCGCTCCCTTGAACGGAATGTGCACGATTTTTATATTGGCCATCGTGCGAAACAATTCTCCCGACAGGTGCGCAGTGCTGCCGCTGCCGCCCGACCCGAACGAGAGTTCGCCCGGCCGCGCGCGTGCCAGCGCAATCAACTCGCGCACCGATTTGACCGGCAGCGACGGATGCACGATCAGGATGTTCGGCGCGACGGCGACGATCGTGATCGGCACGAAGTCCCTGACCGGATCCCACGCCAATTTCGGATACAGCGCGGGGCTCACGGCGTGCGAGCCGGCGCTCGCCATCACGAGCGTGTAGCCATCGGGCGCCGCTTTTGCCGCAAGTTCCGCCGCGATCGAGCCACCCGCTCCCGGCCGATTCTCTATGACGACCGACTGCCCCAGTGCAGCGGTCAGTTTCTGGCCGACGATGCGCGCGGTGATGTCGGGGCCGCTGCCGGCGGCGGCGGTCACGATCATGCGGACAGGTTTCGCCGGATATTGCGGCACTGTCTGCGCGAGGACGGGACTCGCAATGACGAATGTGAAAAATGCAGCGGCCTTCAAAAGAAGCATCAGTCACATTAAGTTCCGGGATGCGCGCTTTTCGCGATCCGGATGCAGGTCGATTTCGATTGACGTTTTTGCAAAGTGACGAGAGAAGGCGAAGCGGCGTGCTGTTTTTTATCTTAACATGTCCGCCCCATGTCCTCGCGGCACCTTTCGTCACGATGTTATGGCGACCGCAACAGCGGCGTCTTTATTTATGCTAAAAAGCGCGTAAGACCCGGACGCTCGAAACGACGCAGACCGGCTCATCTGGTTATAGGAGGAACAAAGTGAAACATGAAGAAGTGCGCATGGTTTCCGCGAGCGGCATCCTCGGCTACGGCTTCCCGGAAAGCTCGCTCAAGGCGGGGCTCGCGCGCAAGCCCCACATGATCGGCGTCGATGGCGGCAGTTCCGACCCCGGACCGCATTACCTGGGCTCGGGCAAACCGTTCACGAACCGTCTCTCAATCAAGCGCGACCTCTCGCTGCTCGTGCGCGGCGCGCTCGCCAATAAAATCCCGATGATGATAGGCACTTGCGGCGGCGCCGGCGGCGAGCCGCATCTGCAGATGTGCAACGAGCTGCTGCATGAAATTTCGCGCGAGCACGATCTGCATTTCAAGCTGGCGCTGATCCATTCCGAGCAGAAAAAGTCATGGTTGAAGCAGCGCGTGAAAGCGAACCGCGTCCACGCGCTTGGCGCCGCGGCGCCCTTGACAGAGGCGGTGATTGACCGCGCGGAGCGCATCGTCGGCATGATGGGGCCCGAGCCGTACCGGGCAGCACTCGACGCGGGCGCGCAGGTGATACTGGCCGGCCGCAGCACCGACCCGGCGCCGTGGGCCGCGCTCGCGATGCATCACGGCATGCCGCCCGCGCAGGCATGGTTTTCCGGCAAGATGCTCGAGTGCGCATGCAACGCAGCGCTGCCGAAGAAACACGATTGCCTGATGGGCACGGTCGCGCGCGATTACGTCGAAGTCGAGCCGCTGAACCCGGAATTGCGCTGCACGCCGCTGTCGGTCGCGGTGCAGTGCCTGCACGAAAACGCGAGCCCCGTCATTCACAAAGAGCCCGGCGGCATTCTCGACACGAGCGCGTGCGAAATCAAGGCGCACTCCGACCGCGCGGTGCGCGTGTCCGGCATGCAATGGCTGCCGCAACCGTACACGATCAAGCTCGAAGGCGCCGAAAAAGTCGGCTATAGCGCGATCACTTTCGCGGGCACGCGCGATCCCGGGCTGATCGGGCAAATCGACAATTTCGTGCAGACCGTGCGCGAGTCGGTGGCGACCAAGGTCGCGGCATTCAATATCTCGCCGGAGGATTACCAGTTCGTCGTGCGCCTCTACGGCAAGAATGGCGTGATGGATGCATGGGAACCGTCGGCGGGAACGATTTCCCACGAGCTCGGCATACTCGCCGAAGCGGTCGCCAAAACGCAGGACATCGCGAATGCCGTGATATCGGTCATGCGCGTGACTTTCCTGCACACCGATTTTCCTGGCCGGCTGTGCAAGGAAGGCAACATGGGGTTCCCGTTTTCGCCGTCGGACATCGAGCGCGGGCCCGTGTACGAATTCTCGCTGCGCCACGTCGTCGAGCCCGACGATCCCTGCCAGATGTTCCCGATTGAATACGCGACCCTGTGAGGGATCATGCCCAAGCTCAAAGAAATCGCGAAAGCGTGCAAAAGCAAAAACGCTGGTCCTTACGAGCTGACGCTCGACATCATGTTCGAGGACGCGGCAACGTTCGAGAAAGTGCGCAAGACCGGCGTGATCTGTCCGGAACTGATCGCCCGACTCTATCGCGTGCCGGTGGCGTCCGTCGTCTTCACCGAGTTTCCGCCGGCGCATGCGTACAAGGCAACGATAGAGCGCCGTATCGCTTCCGGCGCCGTCGGCGACACCGATGTGTACGGCGCACAGCAGCACGCGCCTTTGCTTGACGTCGAAATTCCGATTTAGTCGCCGCCTGTTGCGCGCGATTCACGTCTAGGCAGACCGGCGCAATGCGAGCTTCGCTCACCCGGCCGCTGGTACTGTATCCAGTCTCCATCGTGCTCGGGCTTGGCGTATGGGAGGCCCTCGCCCGGGTAATACCCAAGGCCCTGTTCGCACCCCCAAGCGCCGTGCTCGGCCGGCTCGCGGCGATGACGGCTGACGGCTCGCTGCCGGCCGCGCTGCTCGGTTCCGTTCAGCATATGCTCGTGGGCTATCTGCTCGCCGTGCTGCTT
>Ga0207650_10001220_pt1 | contig 18862 bp, 16 predicted proteins | sample KBSS63metaG_FD_184325 | JGI IMG/M metagenome (GOLD analysis project Ga0207650, IMG submission 184325) | Switchgrass rhizosphere microbial communities from Kellogg Biological Station, Michigan, USA - KBS S6-3 metaG (SPAdes) (version 2) | ecosystem: Host-associated > Plants > Roots > Rhizosphere...
CTTATTTAAGCGTCTCGACGCCGACGCCGAGCGCTATCTGATGCTCGTGTTTTATTGCACGGTCGTGTTCGTCATCGTCACCGAAGTCGTGCGGCGCTTCGTGTTCCAGTACTCGAGCCTGTGGGGCGAAGAAGTCGCGCGCTACGCGTTCATCTACCTGGGCTGGATCGGGGCTGCGCAAGCCGTCAAGGAGCGCGCGCACATCCGCTTCGACACAGTGCTGCAACTGCTGCCCAAGCGCTGGCATGGCTATATCTACATTTTCGCCGACGTCGTCACCCTGGTTTTCGCGATCGTTGCAATTTACTGGTCGATGCATACGATTTCGACGGTGATCGAGTTTGGCGCGGCCGCCCCCGCCCTGCGCATCAGCAAGGCGTGGTTCGAATGCGCAGTGCCGCTTGGCTTCACGCTCATGATCTGGCGCCTCGCGCAATCGATCCGGCGAGACATTCTGGACATCCGTGCCGGGCGCGACGCGTTCAAGGGCGCGCTGCTGTTCGACTGACGCCACGATTCCGATGACTCACTGCGTTCATCCGGGCCTGGCTGACCGCCTGCGCCTTGCGCCCGATATGTCGCGCAGTTTCCAATGCTGACACCATGACGGCCACGCTGTGCATCGTGCTCATGGTGGTGCTGCTCGCGCTGTCAGTGCCGTTCTGGGTGGTGCTCGGCGTCGGCACGGTCGCCCTGCTCCTGACCACCGATTCGCTGCCGTTGTCGTTGCTCGGCGAGGCGCTGTTTGACAATGTCGATTCGTTCGCACTGATCGCGATTCCGCTCTTCGTGTTGACGGGCGACGTGATGGTGCGCTCGAAGCTTGCCTACAAGCTGCTCGATTTCGCGGAAGCGACCACCGGCAGCCTGCGCTCTGGGCTCGGCACCTCGACGGTCATGGGCTGCGGTTTTTTCGCGTGTATTTCCGGCTCGGATGCGGCCGACGCCGCCGCGATCGGCCGCATTACCATGAATCGGCTGGTCGAACGCGGTTATCCGCTGCCATATGCGTGCGCACTGGTGGCGGCAGGCGCGTGCACCGGCATCCTGATTCCGCCGTCGATCGCTTACATTATCATCGGGCTCGTGCTCGGCATTTCATCGTCGACGCTGTTTCTCGCCGCATTCATTCCCGGCCTGCTCGTGCTCGTCTCCGTCATGCTCACCAACGTGGCGCTCAACCGGATCAACGGCTACGAGAATTCAAAACACCACTTTTCGTGGCGCGCGTGGTTTATCGCGTTGAACGATGCCAAGTATGCAATCGCCGTGCCGCTCATCATCCTCGGCGGAATTTACAGCGGCGTGTTCACGCCGACCGAATCGGCAGCGGTCGCGGTGGCCGTCGCGCTGATCGTGGGCCTCTGCCAGCGCACGATTACGTTGAAGGACTTTCCGGCGATGCTCGCGACTTCAGCGCGCGTCAACGGCGTGATCCTGCCCATCATCGCGGTCGCGCTGCTGTTCGCGCAGGCGCTGACCGTGCTCGACATTCCGCAGCAGTTTGTCGCCGCGCTCACCGCGCTCACGACCGACCGCACGCTGCTGATCCTGATCATGCTGCTGATCTTCATCATCGCCGGCATGTTCATGGAGACCACGCCCAATATTGTGATCCTGGCGCCGCTGCTCTACCCGGTCGCGCAACAAATCGGCATGGACCAGATTCACTTCTGCATCTTCATGGTGACGTCGCTGGGCCTGGGCTTCATCACGCCGCCGATGGGCCTCAATCTGTTCGTGGTCGCGAGCCTGACCGGCCAGCCGATCATGACCATCGCGCGTTATGCATTTCCGTTCGTGGTGGTGATGGTGCTGGTTTCGGCATTGATCGGATTCGTGCCGCCGATTTCGCTGTGGGCAGTCCGCTAGCGTCCCGGCACGTACAGGGAAGACCGCCCGCATGCAGCTTGAATTGAGCGATCAGATCGCGCTGGTCACCGGCGGTGCGAGCGGCATCGGCGCCGCCACCGCGCGCACGCTTGCCGCTGAGGGCTGCCGGGTAATCGTGGCCGACATCAATGTCGCCGGCGCGCAGACGGTCGCGGCGGAAATCGAAATCTCGGGCGGCCACGCGCGCGCGATGGCGCTTGACGTGCGCGACCGCAGCGCCATCGACCATTGCGTCGCCGACATTGCCGCCCGCGAGAAACGCATCGATGTGCTGGTAACCGCCGCCGGCATCATCAAGAGCGGCGCGCTCGCGGCCTCGACGATGGAGGACTGGCAGGCGCTGTGCGCCACCAATTTGACCGGCGTGCTCGCGACTTGCCACGCAGTGATGCCCGTCATGACACGCCAGCGCGCGGGGCGCATCATCAATATCGCGTCGGTCGCCGCCCACCGCGGCGGCGGTCTCGTCGGCAACGCGCTCTACGGTATGACCAAGGCCGGCGTCATCGCGCTGACCAAGGGGCTCGCGCGCGAGCTGGCGCCGCTTGGCATCACGTCCAACGTGCTGGCGCCAGCACTCACGGACACTCCGCTGGTGCGCGAAGCGCTGACACCGGAGGTGCTGGCGAGAATCAAGTCACGCATCCCGGCGGGCCGTCTCGGCGCAGCGCACGACATCGCCGACCTCATCACGTTTCTCGCGTCGGCGCGCGCCAGCTACATCACCGGCGCGGTCATCGATATCGACGGCGGCTACCTGACGAGCTGACGAGTCGGCGCAAAGGCACAGCGCGAATAAAAAAGCCGGCGATAAGCCGGCTTTTTTTGTTGCGCAGCGGGCTATACGCCTTTAGCGCTGTACTTCTTGTATTTTGACAATAGCCGCTTCGGCTGCTTGAACGCATCGCGGCGAAACGGGTCGCCGAGCTCGCGCGTCAGCATCAGGTTGATGACCGTCGGCTTGTTCGATTTGACCGCCGTGCGCAGCGCGTCGCCGATGTCGCCGACCTCATCGACCGTCATGCCTTTCGCACCCATCGCTTTTGCGACATCGGCGAAATTCGGGTTCTCGAGGTTGGTGCCGAGGTAGCGGTTGTTGAAATAATCAATCTGGTTTTTCTTTTCCGCGCCCCACTGCCCGTTGTTGAACACCACCGCGACCACCGGTATGTCTTCGCGCACGCAGGTCATCACTTCGGCGAGACTCATGCCCCACGCGCCATCGCCGACATAGGCAATGGCGGGACGGTCGGGGCGGCCGACTTTGGCACCGATCGCCGCCGGATACGAGTATCCGCAGTTGCCGAAGCTCATCGCGGCGAGAAAACTCGGCGCCATGTCGAAATGCAGGTAGGAATTCGAGACCGAGCACACGTTGCCGATATCGGTCGACACCATCGCGTTTTTCGGCATCGCCTTGGCGAGCGCGGCGAGCGCCTGGCGCGGGCCGATGCGGCCTTTCTCGTTGGGCGAGGGCCATTTCGCGAGCTCCTGCGCCCACGATTCTTTTTCCTTGCGCACTTCGGCCAGCCGCCCCTTGTTCGGCGCCATCTTGCCGTAGGTCTGCAGCCGGTGCAGCAGCTCGCGCGCGGCGAGCTTCGCGTCGCCGCAGATGCCGATCGACACTTTTTTAACCAGGCCCAGCATGCGCGGGTCAGAGTCAATCTGGATGATCTTGGCGTTTTTCGGCCAGTATTCGAGACCGTGTTGCGGCAACGTGCCGAACGGTCCCAGCCGCGAGCCGAGTGCCAGCACGACGTCGGCGCGCGAGATCAGGTTCATTGCGGCTTTCGAGCCCTGGTAGCCGAGCGGCCCGCACGCAAGCGGGTGGCTTGCCGGGAACGAATCGTTGTGCAAATAGCTGTTGACGACGGGCGCGGTCAGATAGTCGGCGAGCGCCACGCATTCCTTGATGCCGTTTGCCATCACGACGCCGCCGCCCGAGAGGATGACCGGGAACTTGGCCTTGGCGAGCAGGCGCGCCGCCTGGTCGAGCGATTCCGGTCCGCCCGCGCCGCGTTCGATTTTCTGCGGGGCCTGGATTTCGTAATCGCCCTCGCCATAGTAGTAATCGCGCGGAATGTTGATCTGCACCGGGCCGCGCTCGTGCATCGCGATGGTGAACGCGCGGTGCATGAGCTCCGCCATGCGCAGCGGCGAATTAATGTGCACCTGCCACTTGGTGATCTTCGAGAAGATCGGCATCTGCTCGGTTTCCTGAAAACCGCCGAGACCCATGGTCAGGCTGCCCGATTCCGGTGTGATGCACACGACCGGCGAATGCGCCCAATAGGCGGCGGCGATGCCGGTCACGAAATTCGTGATACCGGGACCGTTCTGCGCGATGCACACGCCGTGCCTGCCCGTCACTCGCGAATAGCCGTCGGCCATGTGCGCCGCATTCTGCTCGTGCGCGACCGAAATAAAGCGGATGCCGGCGAGCGGAAACAAATCATGCGCGTCCATATAGGCGCTGCCCACGATGCCGAACGTATCGGTCACGCCCTGCGCGACCAGCGTTTCAACGAAAGCTTCGGACGGCGTCATGCGCACTTTGCCCGATTGGGTGGCGAGATTTTTCACTTCAGTCATCGTGTTCATGGGTGGCTCCTGGAGGGCAAAAAATTGGCGGCGGTCGAGGGGCGCAGTTTAGCGCGGGCCCTGCTATTTTGGAAGCGCTTACATTGGCCGTTGCGGACCCGATTAGCTAGAGATCGGGGGCTTCTTCGACTGGTGCGCTGGCGGGCCGGCCGCGGCTCGTCAGGTAGATACCGCCGAGTATCAATGCGCAGCCGATCAGATGATAGAAGTGCAGGCGCTCGCCGATAAACACGATCGCGAGCAGCGGCGTGTAGACCAGCATCAGATACATGAACGGGCCCGCGCGATTGGGCCCGACTTCCTGCACCGCGCGGTTCCAGAACACGTACGAGACGACGGTCGACAGCGCGCCGATATAAAGCAGAGCGCCCAATACCTCAGCCGTCGGATTGAGCGTGCGGCCCGCCGCGAGCTCCCACGCATAAAACGGGATCATCGCGCACACGCCCATCGCGGCAATCAGCCACAGCATCGCGAGCAAATTGAGCTCCAGCGGCCGCCAGCGCAAACAAACCGTGTAGATCGCCCACGCGAGCGTCGCGAGCAGCACCCACAAGTCGCCGCGATTGAGCTCGAGGTTCGCCAGCGCGGCGAAATCGCCCGCCGTAAGAATGACGGTAACGCCGACCATCGAAATCGACACGCCCAGAGCCTGCATGAGCGACAGCCGCTCGCCGAACAGCAGGCGCGACAGCAGCAGGATCAATACCGGCGTGACCGAATTGAGCAGCGCGCCATTGGTCGCAGTCGTCTCGCGCAACCCGATGTAAACGGGAATGTGCTGAAACACCGTGGCGAGCAGCGCGAGCAGGCCGAGCACGCGCCACGAGCCGGCGATCACGCGCCACTGGCGCCGCACGTGCGCGTAGGCGAACGGCGTGAGGATGGTAAGCGCAATGGACCAGCGCCAGAATGCAAGCGCTACCGGCGGCACGTCGAAGCGCAACGCGCGCGCAAATACCCAGTTGCCCGCCCAGAAGAGCACCGCAATCGCCAACAGGACGTACGGAAAATACGGAGAGCGTCGCAATTAAAGCCCGCGGCGCGCGTGCGTGCCCACGACGGCCGCGGCGCGCGACGCGAGGCAGCTCCGCACAAACATCCAGGCGTTCAGGCCAACTACCAATACGCGAGCGCGCCGCGGAACAATTCGCGCAGGTCTTCGCGGGTCACTGCGCGCGGCGCGTTTTTGAGCACGCGTTGCTGCGGCCATGCGCCGTCGACCAGCGCGTCGAGATCGCGCGCCGAAAATCCGATCGACGACAGGCCGCCCGGGAATTGCGTGGCCTGCATGAACTTGATGATCTGTCCGGCGAGCACTTCGCCGGCGTCGGCAAGCGTGGCGCCGCGCAGGTCCGCGCCCAGCCGTTGCGCCGCATCGAGATGGCGGTCGGGGCAGGCGCTGGCGGTAAAGCGATAAACGGACGGTGCATTGAGCACCACCGACATGCCGTGCGGCACGAACGGCTCGTGCTGCGGATAGTGGGGCGCGCGATATTCGTGCACGAGCCCGGACACCGCATATGACATGCCGTGCGGCAGATGGCAACCCGCATTGCCGAAGGCGATCCCGGCCAGCGTCGCCGCGTACATCATTTCGGCGCGCGCCTCGGTGTCGGCGGGGTCGTTGACTGCGCGCACGAGGTATTTACCGACGAGGCTCAGCGCCTCGAACGCGACCATGTCACTGAACGGATTCGCGCCTTGCGAGGGCGGACGCAAACTGCCGTTCGCGGGTTTTGCGCGCCGCGCGTACGAAATATCGGTCAACGTTTCGAGCGCGTGCGACATCGCATCGAAACCCGTCGACGCGACGATGGTCGACGGCAGCGTGTGCGTGACCTCGGGATCGATGAGTCCGGTGGTCGGTTTCAACAGCCGCGACTGGATACCGGTTTTCGCCTTCATCGCGAGCAGGTCGAATATCGCGATCCCCGTGGCCTCCGAACCGGTGCCGGAGGTCGTCGGACAGGCGATGTGCGGCTTCAACGGACCGGGTATCGGCTGACCGCCGCCGATAGGTGCGTTCACGTACGTCAGAAAATCGGCGGGATACGTCGAATACAGGTTGGCCGCCTTGCACGTATCGATGACCGAACCGCCGCCGACCGAAAAAAATCCGTCGAACGTGCCGTCGAGCGCGAACTGCGCGGCCCCCTTGAATGAGGCGTCGGTCGGCTCGACCCGCACTTCGTCGTATATCGCGTAATCGACCCCCGCGGCTTTCAGTGACGCCGTGACGGTGGCTAGCGGCGGCAGTTTGCGGACGCCGGCATCGGTGTAGATCGCAACGCGTTTCAGCCCGAGCGCGCGCGCCTGGTCGCCCGCCTCGCGCAGACAGCCGGCGCCGAACGTCAGTGTCGATGCGTCAATCGTGAACGCGCGATCGCCGTCGTCGGTCGGCGCGAAATAATGGTGACAGCAACCCACAGCATTTCTCCGGTGACGCGCGGCCGGTCAGCCCGCGGTGAAAATATCGCGATAGCCCGTGTATATCGAAGCGAACAGGACGGGTCCCAACACCAGAAACCCGAGCCCGAACGGAATGGCGGCGATAAGGCACAGCACGACCGCGATGACGCCGTAGATCAGGAACGGCACGATGTTCTTCAGGCAGGCGTAGAAACTCGTTTTCATCGCGTCGACCGGCTTCAACTGGTTGAACACGATCAGCGACGGCGCGAACCACAGCGCCATGTAGAGCGGCACCGCGAGGGCCAGCACGACGAGCAGCGCGAGGAAGAACGAAAGTCCCATCGCCCCGACGTGCGCGATCGGCTCGCCGCCCATCATCATCGACATGAAGGCGCCGCCGCCCGCAATTAGCACCGCGGGTATCAGCGCGAGTATCCAGCCGACCACGGTCAGGACGCCCAGCAACACGAGGTCGCCGGTATTCTGCTTGAATCCCGCGAACAAGTGACCAACCTCGAGGGTTTCGTCGCGTGCGAGCGCCGCGCACCCGAGCATCAAACCGCCCATGAAAACCTGCGTGAGCAACACGCCGGCAAGCGAGCCGATGACCGGGATGAAATGGATCAAGGTCGCACAGACCACGAACACGATGAGGATCAGTATCCAGGTGCCGGGCTGCTTCTTGAAGAGCGCAAAACCCTCCGCGATCCACTCCCACCCGCGCCCGGCATCCACGCTCCGCGGCGTCGACGAAAGAGCGGGCGCGGCGGACGGCATGACGGCAGGCGTGGCGCGCGGCGGGGGCGAACCCGGCGGCTGATAGGGATTGGATTCACTCATGACGGCGTCCCTTCTTGAGAGTGGTTGGAATGCGCGGGCCGGCAGCTTCGTCCATCGTAGTGTAATCCCGGCGTCATTACAAACCGCCGCGCGCGGCGTCCTGCAAAATCAGGTCGGCCGCTTTTTCCGCGATCATGACGACCGGCGCGTTGGTATTGCCCGACACCAGCGTCGGCATGATGGAGGCGTCAACTACGCGCAGACCGGCGACGCCGTGCACCCGCAACCGCGCGTCGACCACGGCTTCGGGACCGGCGCCCATCTTGCAGGTGCCGACCGGATGAAAAATCGTCGCGCCGTAATTGCGTACGAATTCGAGCACTTCGTCGTCGCTTTGCGCGCTGTCGCCGGGCCGGTATTCGTCGCCGATCAAGTGTTCGAGCGCGCGCGTGCGCGCGAGCTTGCGCGCGACTTTGACGCCCTCGACCATCGTGCGGCAATCGAGCTCGGTCGACAGGTAGTTGGGCCGCATCGCCGGCGCCGCCAGCGGATCGCGCGATTTGATCATCACCGTGCCGCGCGACGTCGGCCGCAACTGGCACATGGAAAACGTGCAGCCCGGCCACGGGTGGGTCGCGGCGCCGGCCATTTCCGCTGACAGTGCGGCGAAGTGAAACTGGATGTCGGGCGACGCCGCCTGCGGCAGCGCGCGCGCGAACATGCCGCCGTAGTTGATGCCGATGGCCAGCGGCCCGGTGCGGTGCGCGAGCCATCTCCACCCCATGCTGACGCGGCCGCGCACGCTTTTCAGTTCATCGTTGATGGTAATCGGCTGCTTGACCTTGTACATGACGCGCGCCTGCAAGTGGTCCTGCAGATTCTCACCGACGCCGGACAATTCATGCACGACGGGAATTCCGTGCGCCTGCAACAACGCCGCGCCGCCGAGTCCCGACAGCTGCAGCAGCTGCGGGCTTTGCAGCGCGCCCGCGGCCAGCAAAACTTCGCGCGCCGCGCGCGCTACGTGTTCAACGCCGCGCTGCTGGTAGCGCACGCCGACCGCATGTTTGCCTTCCAGCACGAGGGAGGTCGCCCGCGCGTCGGTTTCGATGCGCAAATTGGCGCGCCTGCGCGACGGTTTCAGATAGCCGACCGCGGTCGAGCAGCGCAGGCCGTTGCGCGTGAACAACTGGTAGTAGCCGACGCCCTCCTGCTGCGCGCCGTTGAAATCGTCGTTGCGCGGCACGCCCAGTTCGCCCGCGCCCTCGATGATCGCGTCCATCAGCGGATGCGTCTCGCCGATATCGGAGCAGGCGAGCGGACCGTCCTCGCCGTGATATTCGCTGGCGCCGCGCGAATTGCGCTCGCACTTGATGAAATAGGGCATTACGTCGCGCCAGCTCCAGCCGTCGTTGCCGAGCGCCGCCCAATGGTCGTAGTCCTGATGCTGGCCGCGCACGTAGATCAGCCCGTTGATCGAACTCGAGCCGCCGAGCCCGCGGCCGCGCGGCCAGTAGATCTCGCGATTGTTCATCGCGGGCTCGGGCTCGGTATGGAATCCCCAGTTGTAGACGGGATGGAACATCGTCTTCGCGTAGCCGATCGGAAGATGTATCCACAGGTTGTTGTCGCGCGGTCCGGCTTCGAGCAGCAGCACGGAAAACCGGCCGTTTTCGCTCAGGCGGTTCGCGAGCACGCAGCCGGCCGAGCCGGCGCCGATGATGATGTAATCGTACGTCACCGTTTGCATCGATTTCGTTCCGGCAAGTGAAATGGTATCGGCCGCCCGGTCGTCGCGGCCTGCATTGATGTTTGCGGCGAGTATTGCATGGGGTATTGCGAGTGTCTAGCGAGCGCCCTTTGCGCGCGCGTCCCATGCAAACAGCGCAGGTTAGAATGTCCGCACAGCATAATTTTTTAACGCTGCGCGCCTCGCGATCCGGCGGCGTGCAACCGGATTGGATCAGATGTCCGCTATTGAATCGCTGCCGCTCGCCGTCATCGTCTGGCTCACATTCGCGATGATCCTGTCGGGTTTTATTCAAGGCGCGCTCGGATTCGGTTTTCCGTTTATCGCTACACCGATGGTTGCGATGCTGGTCGATATGCGGACCGCCATCATTACCGTGCTGCTGCCGACGCTCGCGACCGTCGCGATTACGCTCTTCACCAGCGGTCCGTTGGGACCGACCTTGAAGCGCTTCTGGCCGATGCCGGTCTATGCGACCCTCGGCGCGCTCGCGGGCACCTGGATCTTCGTCTCGGCGCCCACCGCGCCGTACCAGCTTCTGCTCGCGCTGATCATCATCGTGTATCTGAATCTCGATCGCTTTTCGCGCGGCGAATGGCCGCTCGTGAAACGGCATGAACGAGCTTTCGCACCACTCGCAGGTACTGCCGCGGGGCTATTCGAAGGCACGGCCAACGTTGCGGCGCCGCCGCTGATAATTTATTACCTCGCGCTCGGTCTGGCGCCCGCCATGATGGTGCAGGCGATGCAGCTCTGCTTTCTCGTTGGCAAGTCGACCCAGTTCGCGGTGCTGACCTGGCACGGCGGCGTTTCCGCGACGCAGTGGCTCGCCACGCTGCCGTTTTGCGCCATCGCGGTTGCCGCCGGCTTCGCGGGCGCGCGGGTGCGCGATCGCATCAATGCCGCAATGTTCCGCCGCTGGGTCAAGCGCGCGCTTGCATTGATTGCATTTGCCCTGCTTGCCCAATATGTCTATCGCTATTGGCAAGGTTGAGGCGGTCGCACCCATGAAAAAGGGAGCCGAAGCTCCCTTTTTTCACGGAAAAATAAATCTTATTTCTGCAGCACTTTCTTGAGTTCGCCGCTTTCGTACATCTCGCGTAGGATGTCCGAGCCGCCGACGAATTCGCCGTTCACATAGAGCTGCGGAATTGTCGGCCAGTTCGCGTATTCCTTGATGCCCTGGCGGATGTCCGGGTTTTCGAGCACGTTGACCGCATAAAAGTCCTCGACGCCGCACGCGCGCAGGATGCCGACCACGTTGGCCGAGAAGCCGCACTGCGGAAAGTCGGGCGAACCCTTCATGTACAGCACGACCGGGTTCTTGGTCACTTGTTCTTTGATAACTTCCTGAACGCTCATTAAAAACTCCTGAATACTTGAGTGAATTGATATGGTATTTTACAAGCTCGCCGGCGTAGGCGTCAAGACTGACCAAGCCACACACCGCCGCTGACGCGCGCCATTCCTGCTATATCGTTACGCGAAAACACTTCTTCAAGCCCAGTTGCTTCCAGCAACTCGCGGCAGCGCGGCGCCTGGTCGTATCCGTGTTCGACCGCGATCACACCCCCGTTGTTCAGATATGCAGGCGCCGACGCGACGATCGCGCGCAGGCACTCGAGTCCATCTTCACCCGCGCTCAACGCATCGACAGGCTCAGCACGCAAATCGCCGCTTTGCAGATGCGGATCGTGCGCGGCGACGTACGGCGGATTGGCGACGACCAGATCGAAGCGCTCTGCGCCCACGTTGGAAAACCAGTCGCTTTGCCGCAGTTCGAGTTTGGAGGCGCGATGGCGCACGGAATTTTCGCGCGCGACCGCCAGCGCCGCGGTACTGCGGTCGATCGCCACTACGCGCGCAAGCGGCCGATGCCTGGCGATTGCGATCGCGATGCACCCGCTGCCGGTGCCGAGATCGAGCACGGCCGCCGCCCGGTCGGCAGCGATCCGCTCGAGCGCGATTTCGACCAGCAATTCCGTTTCCGGCCGCGGAATCAAAACCGCTGGAGTGACCTTGAAGTCGAGACTGAAAAACTCGCGCGTGCCGACGATATACGCCACCGGCTCGCCCGCGGCGCGGCGCGCGACGAGCGCTGCGTACTGCACGCTCTGTGCCGGGCTCAGTTTATCGTTGGCATGCGCAACGAGAAAAGCGTCATCGCTGCCGCACGCGTGCCGCAGCAACGCGCGCGCATCGACGGCGTCGAGCTGCGCACTCGCGAGCGCCTGCGCGATGGTGGGTTGCATGACGGGTAAAGACCTGGAACGACGAATTAAGCGGGCTGCGTTTCTTCGCCGAGCGCCGCGAGCTGCTCGGCCTGGTGCTCGGAACTTAACGCGCCGGTCAATTCGTCCAGATCGCCGTCCATGATGGCGGCGATTTTGTAGAGCGTGAGATTGATGCGGTGGTCGGTCACGCGGCCCTGCGGAAAATTGTAAGTGCGTATGCGCTCGGAGCGGTCGCCGCTGCCGATCAGCGACTTGCGCGTGGCGGCCGTTTTCTGATTCTGCTCGCGCACCTGCGCATCCTTGATGCGCGCGGCCAGCACGGCGAGCGCACGTGCCTTGTTCTTGTGCTGCGAGCGGTCGTCCTGGCATTCGACCACGATGCCGGTCGGCAGATGCGTGATGCGGATTGCCGAATCGGTCTTGTTGATATGCTGGCCGCCGGCGCCGGACGAGCGAAAGGTATCGATGCGCATCTCGGCGGGGTTTAGCACCACGTCGGCGACCGCATCGACTTCGGGCAGCACCGCCACCGTGCACGCGGAGGTATGAATACGGCCCTGGGTTTCCGTCGTCGGCACGCGCTGCACGCGGTGGCCGCCGGATTCGAACTTGAGTTTCGAATACGCACCCTGCCCCGCGATGCGCGCGATCACTTCCTTGTAGCCGCCAAGCTCGCTCTGGCTCTGCGACATGATCTCGACCTGCCACTTCTTGCGCTCGGCGTAGCGCGTGTACATGCGAAACAGGTCGGCCGAGAACAGCGCGGACTCGTCGCCGCCGGTGCCGGCGCGGATTTCCAGAAATATGTTGCGCTCGTCGTTCGGATCCTTGGGCAGCAATTCTTTTTGCAGCTTCGCTTCCAGTGCTTCGAGCCGAGCGCGCGCCTCTTTGATTTCGGTCTCGGCGAATTCGCGCATGGCGGGATCGGCGGTCATCTCCTGGGCCGCACGCATGTCGTCTTCGCTCTGGCGATACGACGTGTAGAGTTCGACGACCGGCGTGATTTCCGCGTGCTCGCGCGTGAGCTTGCGGTAATTGTCCATGCTGTCGGTCGCGTGTTCGGAGCTCAGCAACCCGTTCAGTTCTTCAAGCCGCAGCGTGAGCTGCTGGAGCTTGGCGGCGATGCTTTCCTTCATTCGGATTGTTTCAACTGGTAGAGCCGCCGCAGCATGGCCACCAGGTGCTCGCGGTCGTCGTCGTTGGCGTGATTGAGCGCGTGCGTGGGCGCATGCAGGAATTTGTTGGTGAGCGAATGTGAGAGCTGCTCGAGCACCTGCTGCGCGTTGTCGCCGCGTACGAGGTTGCGCACCGCGCGCTCGAGTTCGTGGCGGCGCGCGCGCTCGGCATCGTCGCGCAGCGCGCGTATCGTCGGCACGAGCTCGCGGTTGTCGAGCCACTGCATGAAGTCGCCGACCTGGGTTTCGATGATGGCTTCGGCCTGTGCCACCGCCGACTCTCGCTTGTCGAGACCTTCGCGCGCCATCCGGCCAAGGTCGTCCACCGTGCACAAAAAAACGTCGTCGAGCGCGCCGACTTCGGATTCGACGTCGCGCGGCACCGCGAGATCGACGATCAGCAGTGGCCGGTGCTTGCGCGCGCGCAGCGCGGACTCGATCAGGCCCTTGCCGATAATCGGCAGCATGCTCGCCGTGCACGACACGATGATGTCGTGGACCGCGAGCTGCGACGGCAGATCGTTCAAGCTGATCGCGCGGCCGCGAAAGCGCTCGGCAAGATGCTGCGCGCGCTCGACCGTGCGGTTCGCGAACGTCATGTGCTTAGGATGGCGCGCCCCGAAATGCGTGGCGGTCAGCTCGATCATCTCGCCCGCGCCGATGAACAGCGCGCTCTGCTCGGCAATGCTCGGATAAATGCGCTCGGCAAACCGCACCGCGGCGGACGCCATCGATACGGTACTGGCACCGATGTCGGTTTCCGAGCGCACCGCTTTGGCGACCGAGAAGGTACGCTGAAAAAGCTTGTTGAGCAGCAGGCCAAGCGTGCCCGCCTGTTCCGCGGTGCGCACCGCGTCCTTGAACTGGCCTAGGATCTGCGGCTCGCCCAACACTATGGAATCGAGCCCGCTTGCCACGCGGAATGCGTGCTTGACCGCGTGCTCGCGCGGCAATTGATACACGTACGGATCGAGGTGCTGCGCTTTGAGCTGGTGGTAATCGGCGAGCCAGCGCAGCGCCTGCCGCGGCTCTGCGGTATCGCAATACACTTCGGTGCGGTTACACGTCGAGATGATCGCGGCTTCCTTCACCGGGTTGCGATCGACCAGGTCGCGCAGGGCCTGCACCAGATTTTCGGCGCTGAACACCACCTGTTCGCGCAGAGCAAGCGGCGCGGTCTGGTGGTTGATGCCGAAAGCGAAAAGCTGCATGAGAGCCAAGCCGCTGAATGAAGGGGCATATTATAGCTCCACTCGGTAGCGCACCCGGCCTCTCGCTAACGGCGCCGGCCGGGCCGGCGGGCTTACCTACGCGGTATGCGGGTTCAGCAGCGGCTCGCGGCGCGCCCACTTCTCGAGATTGAGCAGGAACAGCTCTGCGGCGCGGCGCTCGTTCCCCGCCGACACCGCGGCGTTGTGCGGCGTGAGTATCACGTTCGGCAAATCCCACAGCGGCGACTCGAGCGGCAGCGGTTCTTTTTCGAATACATCGAGGTACGCGCAGCCGAGCTGGCCGCTTTTCAACGCGTCGATCAGCGCGGGTTCGTCGCACACGCGGCCGCGCGCGACGTTGATCAGCGCCGCACCGCGCGGCAAGCGGGCGAGCATGGCGGCATTGACGACGTGATGCGTTTCTTTGGTGTACGGGCACGCGAGCACCAGCCACTGACAGCGCGCCAGCACGTCGCCAAGCGCGGCCAGCGGGTGAATTTCGTCGAGCGGATCGCCGTCGCGCTTGGGCGTGCGGCGAATGCCGATTACGTGCATGCCGAGTGCCTGGCAAAACTGCGCGATCGGCATGCCGATGTTGCCGAGCCCCACGATGGCGATCGTCTGGCCGCGCAAATCGGCCGGCATTTTTGCGCCGCGCAACGGCTCCCAGGCGTGGCGTTGTTGCGCAGACAGCCAATGCGGAAACTTGCGCGCCAGCATCAATAGACCGCCGATCGCGGTATGCGCAACGGGTTCCGCGTTGGTGCCCGCCGAGGTCGTGAGCTTCACGCCGCGCGCGAGCAGCGGCGCGACGAACACATGCTGCTCGATCGCGGTGCTGTGAAAATGCGCCCACTGGAGATTTTTCGCCGCGATGAGCGCTTCGCCGAAACTCTTGAAGTGATCGGAGAAACGCACGTCGCGCGATTGCATCGTCACCACGATGCGATCGCAATCGGCCGGGCCGAGCCGCGCCTGCGGATCATCGGGCAAATGCAGGACTTCCAGCTTGAGCTTCAGGCGCTGCGCGACGTCGGCCAGTTGCCTGCCATAGTTCGCGATGAATGCTTTCGACAGCAGTATCCCGGTCACGCGGCTCTCCCTCCGACGCCCTAAACGCGCGACGCTTATTTTTTCTTGCCGGCCGCGAACAGGCTGTCGAGCTTCTGCTCGTACGCGTGATAGCCCAGGTAATCGTAGAGGTCGTTGCGCGTCTGCATAGTGTCGACGACGTTCTTCTGCGTGCCCTCTTTGCGCAGCGCCTGGAATACTTTCAGGGCCGCCGCGTTCATCGCGCGGAACGCGGACAACGGATACAGCGCCATCGCGACGTTCGCGCTTTTCAGTTCCTCAGTCGTGAACAGCGGCGTCGCGCCGAATTCAGTGATATTCGCGAGTATCGGTACTTTCACTGCGTCGGCAAATTTCTTGTACATCGACAATTCGGTTATCGCTTCCGGGAAAATCATGTCGGCGCCCGCTTCGACGCACGCGCACGCGCGATCGATCGCGGCCTGCAGCCCTTCGACCGCCAGCGCATCCGTGCGCGCCATCACCACGAACTCGCGATCGGTCTTCGCATCGGCGGCCGCCTTGATGCGATCGACCATTTCCTGCTGGGTCACGAGTTCCTTGTTGGGCCGGTGCCCGCAACGTTTCGCGCCGACCTGGTCTTCGATGTGCATCGCGCCCGCGCCGAACTTGATCAGCGATTTGACGGTGCGCGCGACGTTAAACGCGCTCGACCCGAAGCCGGTGTCGACGTCCACTAGCAGCGGCAGCGAGCACACGTCGGTGATGCGGCGGATATCGGTCAGCACGTCATCGAGATTGCTGATCCCCAGATCGGGCAGTCCCAGCGAGCCCGCAGCGACTCCGCCGCCCGACAGATAAATTGCCTTGAAGCCGACGCGCTCGGCCATGCGTGCGTGATAGGCGTTGATGGTGCCCGCAATCTGCAGCGGTTTTTCGGCAGCGACAGCGGCGCGAAAGCGCGCGCCCGCGGACGCGAGCGACGGCGTGCCAGAAGAAAGATCGGTCATGATGGTGCTCCTCGTTCGGGAGTGGGAGAAGGCGCGCGGCGCATCGATGCGGCGTATGCGGGCACGCGGTGACGGGCTATTTTAACGCACGCGACGATTTCACGGGAGGCGCGGATTGCACCCCCCGATGATTGCTGTTATGTTTTCGCCCTCCCCGTTTCGCACGCCGCAGCCGAAATCACAGGACACTCCATGCAATCCATTTTGCGTACGATCTCTATCGTGCTACCGGTCGTGCTGACCGGCGCACAGGCTATGGCGCAGCCCGCCTATCCGTCCAAGCCGGTTCGTTTTCTGGTCGGCGCGCCGGCCGGCGGCAGCAACGACATTTTCGCGCGCGCCATCAGCCAGCGCCTTTCCGAAGCGCTCGGCCAGCCCGTGATCGTCGACAACCGCCCGGGCGCCTCGCAGATGATCGCGGCCGATCTCACGGCGAAAGCGCCGGCCGACGGCCACACGCTTTATATAACTTCCACGACCTACACGACCGGCGTGGCGCTGATGGCGAAACTGCCGTTCGACCCGATCAACGATTTGACCGGTGTCACGATGGTCGCGCGCGGACCGATGGTGCTGGTTGTGCACCCATCAGTGCCGGCGAAAACGGTCAAGGAATTGATCGCGGTCGCGCGCGCGCGGCCGGGTCAGCTTAACTATACGTCCTCCGGCGTCGGCGGCATCAATCATTTCGGGATGGAAGTGCTGAAGTCGATGGCCAACATCGACATCGTGCACGTGCCGCACAAAGGCATGGGGCCGGCGATCACCGACCTGATGGCGGGCCAGGTGCAGGTGCTGCTCGTGAGCCTGACGGCGGTCGAAACCCAGATGCAATCGGGACGCCTGCGCGCGATCGGCGTCAGCAGCCCGCAACGCTCAAAGTTCCTGCCGAACCTGCCGGCGATCGCCGAGACACTGCCCGGCTACGACAACGATTTGTGGTGGGGCGTGTTCGTCGCGTCCAAAACGCCCAAGCCCATCATCGACCGCCTCAACACCGAAATCCACAAGACGATGACGACCGACGACATGAAAAAGCGTTTCGCCGATTTCGGCGCCGTCGGCGCGCCGACCACGCCCGACGGTTTCAACACGATCGTGAAAAACGAAATCGCAAAATGGACCAAGGTCGTCAAGACGGCGAACATCAAGCCCGAATGAAGAGCGCGCTGCGCAAAAAATCGTTTCAGCCGGGGGCGAAAGGTGCGCTCGACGGTGTCCGCATCCTCGACATGTCGCGGCTGGTCGCGGGCAACACGTTGACGCAGGTGCTCGGCGATTTTGGCGCCGAGGTAATCAAAATCGAGCCACCGGCCGGCGACACGTTGCGCGCATGGCAGACCGACGGGGTGGCGACCAACTGGAAAATCTACGCGCGCAACAAGAAGAGCCTGGGCCTTGAACTGCGCAAGCCCGAAGCGCGCGAGATCCTGCTCAAGCTGCTGCCGTCGGGGGCGGTGTTCGTCGAAAGCTTCCGCCCGGGCACGCTCGAAGAAATGGGGCTCGGCCCGGACGTGCTGCTCGCGAAAAATCCCAAGCTCGTCATCGTGCGCATTTCCGGCTGGGGCCAGACCGGCCCCTACAAGCGGCGGCCGGGTTTCGGCACACTGGTCGAAGGCATGTCGGGCTTTGCCGCGATCAACGGCTTTGCCGACCGCGAGCCGGTACTGCCGCCTATGTACATGGCGGACTCTTACGCCGGCCTTTACGGCTCGACGGCCGTGATGATCGCGCTGCGCGAAGTCGAGATGAACGGCGGCAAAGGCCAGGTGATCGATCTGCCGCTGCTCGATCCGGTGTTCGCGGTGCTCGGGCCGCAGGCGGCCAACTACCGCCTGACCGGGCAACTGAAGCCGCGCACCGGCAGCCGCTCAACCAACTCGTGCCCGCGCAACGTCTACCTGTGCAAGGACGGCAAATACGTGGGGCTGTCGGCGTCGATCCAGAAAATGGCCGAGCGCCTGTTCCGCTCGATCGGCCGCGCCGACTTGATCGACAACCCGCGCTACAAGATCAACGCCGAGCGCGTAAAGCACGCCGAGGAACTGGATGCGATCATCGGCGCATTCGTCGCACAACGCACGCAGGCCGAGAACGTCGAGTTCTTTGAAAAAGCCGAAGTCACAATCGGCCCGATCTACGATGTCGCGCAAATCGTCGAGGATCCGCACGTGATCGAGCGCGAGCTCGTCGCCGACTATCCCGACGCCGACATGGAACAGTTCCCGATGCATCACGTGGTGCCGCGGATGTCGGGCACGCCGGGCGCGATTCGTTCGCCCGCGCCGCATATCGGCGAGCACAATCGCGCGCTGCTCGCCGAGATCGGCATCGACGACGCGGCTTACGCGAAACTCGCGGGCACCGGCGTCGTATGCGAGCACGCGCCGCCCGCCCGCAAAAAAAGACCCTAGCGGACGCCGCGCCGGCTCAGCCGAGCTTGGGATCGCGGATCATGTTCGGTGCGAGCCGGCGCCACGGATGCGCGCGCACGACTTCGTCGTTCAACTGCATGCCGGTTCCAATTGCCTGCGGAATCTCGTAACAGCCGTCAACCAGCGGCGGCGTGGCGCCGATGATGACTTCGTCGTAGCGCTCGTTTTCCGCCAGCTGGTGCTCGAAAATCAGGAAGTTTTCCGCTACCGCCGACGCGTGCAGGCTGGCCAGCGTGCACAACGGGGACGTCGGATTGTGCGGTGAATATTCGATGCCGCCCGCAGCGGTCAGCTTGCAGATCTTCACGATCTCCGTATAGCCGCGT
>Ga0207650_10001222_pt1 | contig 18819 bp, 30 predicted proteins | sample KBSS63metaG_FD_184325 | JGI IMG/M metagenome (GOLD analysis project Ga0207650, IMG submission 184325) | Switchgrass rhizosphere microbial communities from Kellogg Biological Station, Michigan, USA - KBS S6-3 metaG (SPAdes) (version 2) | ecosystem: Host-associated > Plants > Roots > Rhizosphere...
GGGGGTAACTATATGCACCCACCGCAGAATAGCGAGACGCTATCCAGGCCTCCGACATCAGGGCCTAACAGGGGACAAAACGGGAACTCTAAGCGGCGGGAGAGGGGCGAAGCGGCGGGAGAGAAGCGGCGGGAGAGGCTCGAAGCGGCCAAAAACGCTAAAAATTGAAACACTCGCGGGACCGTTAGTAACGAAGTTGAGTTGAATTTGGCTAAAATTGAGTGGATTGGATAAAAAATAAATGCCCATCAAATGCTGTCCTTTCGGATTTGGCTAAAATTGAGTCTTTTGGGCACAAAAAAGAAAGGGGGCCTATGCCCCCTTCCCCTTTGCAACGGACTCGCTTAGCTTAGCGAATGTCGGATCGCGGTCTGCGAAGTGCCTATTGTCGATCATGATTTGCCGTAGTCCGTACCACAAGGCATATTCGAGATCGCTATCGGATAGTTGGGTTAGGTCGCAATGCGCCATGACTCGGTTGCGCAACTTGATGTCAAGGCTGTCAGGAAGGTTACGGTTCATGGTAGGGGTCTCCGTTGGGGGGCCGCAGCCCCCCGCTAGTGTTATTCGCCAAATACCGCCGGGAAAGTGTCAAGCGCCAAGTCTAGACAATGTTCCATATCGTAAAGCCGACCCATTAGGTCCGGTTGTGCTAGTGGATCGACTCGTCCCATCAAAGTGTTTAGACGGTTGTGCAAATCGCACAGATCTTCGTACAAGTGTTTTTGGTCAGTCATCGTCCTTGATCCCCATGTTGCGGCGCAGTTCGTCGATTGCCTCGTCAAGTGTTGCGCCGTAAGCATCGCATAGGCCATCCCAAGCGTGCCAATAGGAGGCTTGCCAGGGCTGACCTTCGATGTACTCGTAATCGTAGCCTTCGTCAGTGTCGTACATCCGAGTCTCCCGTGGAAAGGGGGCCGAAGCCCCCTTGTTGTGTTAGAGAAGCGCGGCGATGTCGGCCATATCGGCCTCGTCAGCCCGCCGCTCATCCACGGTTTTGATTGCCCGTGCCTTGATTGCCTTGCCAGTGGAGGTGGTAAAGAATGTGGCAAGATACGCGGCCTCGGTCGTTTCCGGCTTTTCCCTAGACTTTAGATGTCTGTTCAACGCGAACATCATCCGGTCTTCGGTGCCCTTGGGAATGTTCTTCATTTCGCCAGCCTTGGTGAGGAAGGCGATGGTGTGACGCTTAGCCTGGCGGATCGCTTCCGCCTCATAGGCATCGGCCGCGACGGTTTCGCTGCGCACGCGCAGTGTTCCATCGTAAAGTGCTTCGAGCTTGGCGGCTGCCTTGGCGGCGATTTGTTCATCCGTTAGGTCTGCGCCGTCTTTGGCAACCTTCGTGGCCATTGCGTCGTTGACAATCTGCTTCAGTCCGTACATCCAAATGGCTAGGAGCGAGTTGGATGGGAAGCGCGCGACATCTACGTCAAGCGTGCCGTAGATGCTGTTACGCCCAAGTGGGATCGTGATGGTGTTGTCGAGGGTGATTGTGATCGTGGTCATGTGGTGGGGTTCTTTCATGCAGTAGTTAGCTGTCTAGTCCTGGGGCTTTCACCAGGACGCCATTCCTTTGTGCGCCCTATCGGGCGGCTTGCCTTGTGGGGTTTTGGGTGGGGCTGGGTTCCTTTCGTCTCGTTGTCTTCAAGCCCTAATATGGCATCATGCGCCCAATGTGCCAAGTGGATATTGTGTGCTGCGACATCCCGCCGCACCATCGGCGCTAGTGCGGGTAGGGGCGCTCGTGGCGCGATCGGGGTGTTGGCGGCTACCCACCATGCGCCCACGTCCCCAACGCCATCCCATGCGCGTTGGGGACGTTTTCGCGGGCATTTGGCGGGAACTACCACCCTGGGGCCACCCGCCCGCCGCCGAGGCGGGGTGGGTCTTCGTGGAGGGACTGCCTTCTCCAATTTTGTACCAGTTAGGCTATGTGTGTAGGGACTCATACACCCTTACAATCCCATTGTGCGTCTTTCCCCGCAAGGGCGGGGCGCTTCGCCTGGTAAGTACGATTGTGCCGCTTCGCGTCACTTTTTGGTTGACACGGCGCTTGTGCCAAGGCACCGCCTGTGCTACCATTAGTAGTGGCCCTTGCGAGGTGAAGCGAGTGGGACTGGATCTCGAGCTGTGTGGGGTGGTTCGAGAGGTCAAGGCGGGGGACGTTGTTCCGAGAGGAACTCCCCCCGCCGTGACACGGCTGCGCGACTCCCACCACGCGGCCGCGAGGCTAATCGCACGCGGCCTTAATGAGACGGAAGTCTCGCACCTGACCGGATATGCGCTATCGCGCATCTCGTCCCTCAAGAGGGACCCGCTCTTCGCGGAACTCGTGGAAGCGTACCGCCTCGAGCAGCGCGAGGCCCAAAGAGACTTGGAAGCTCTGTGGCTCGGGGTCGCGACGGACTACGGCCAACACATCCACGAGGCCCTCCTGGATAACCCGGAGGCCGTTCCGGTATCAGTGGCCCTGGATGTCTTTAAGGCGTTCGCGGATCGCGCAGGGATGGCCCCGGTTTCGCGCTCAGTGAATAAGAACTTGAACCTGAACATCGGAGAGCGCCTCGATCGCGCCCGCGGAACGCGGCCCACAGTGATTGACCAAGAACCCTCTGGCCGCAAGGCCGTGTCAACAGATCCCGATGCCTAGCCGCTCGCGCAAACAGGCCAAGTTCATGCGGGCCGTCGCCAAATCGCGGAAGTTCGCCAAGAAAGTTGGCGTGCCTCAGTGGGTCGGCAAGAAGTTCTACCGCGCCGACCGCCGAAAGAGGCGGAAGTAGTGTTTAACCGCTCTCCAACCATCCGTCCACCACAGCCCCCGGATACCGTGGAGCCCACTTCAGCGTTCAGTGTCTCTCCAAACATGCTTGGCATCTATGGGCGCCCTCCTGACCAGGGAGCGGGCGATGTTGTGATGCGGCGCTACGAGGGACCGGATACTCCTTCCATACTTCGTCCAGATAAAAGCGTCGATCAAAGGCGCCGGAACTCTATGTTAAGCGATGAGGGCATATCGGTAGAGGAGATGAAGGGCGCAGAGTTCTTCGATAGTACACGGGTGAGCGATAAGCCCAAGACACCACCCTATGTTCCGCCTCCTCCAGAGTACTGGGAAAACCTTAAGAAAGCCCCAACGAAAGGGAAGCGCCGCTGATGTACGCGCCCGATAGCCCTCTGGGCCTCCCGGCCCTCAACGAGCGCGAAGCCCTCGCGAACCTCCTCGATTCCCTCGAGGTCGCGGAGCAGGCCGCGCGACAGCTGGCACTCCACACAGAGCGCCGCGAATGGATGCTTATCGGCTCGAACTTCGGGAAAATGAGGGCACATTGCGCCGCCCTGGCCCAAAAGGCTCTGGCCGCAAGGCCGTGAGAACAAGCACCTTCCACCTTTACCACTCTCAGGGGAACCCCACTATGCGTACCACAATCGCTACCTCAGTCGTCGCCCTTCTTGCCTTCTCCGCGCCCGCTGGCGCGGTCCTCCAGATCTCTTGGGACTTCGGCGGCACCACAGGGTTGTGTGTGGATAACACCGGGTGTGACCAAAACCTCGCGATTGGCATACTTCAGCTGGCCGATCAAACGATCAACGGGGTCGAGGTCAACGGCAGCGTCCAAACCTCTACGAAGAGCGCCACGAGCGACATCCTCAACACCTCTTCCCTTTCAGTGATCAACACGACCGGGGCCTCGATCCCGGTCACGGTCACTGTCGGAGACAACAACTTCATCGGCCCCGTGACGCAGTTTGCGACCGCGGGATCGGGGGTGTGGCAGAACGCCATCGGCTCGACTCTCACGTTGAATTGGTACAACGACCCGGCCAACGCGCAGGGTGCGGACACCGCCGGCGACACTCCAGGGGCGCTGATAGACACATTCACCAGCACCGCGCTTTTGGCAGCGGACAGCTTCTCACACAACGGGTCGGGCGCGGTCGCTGACGGCGCACTCTTCTCAATGACCGAACAGGTGACTGGCACGTTGACCGCGGGAGCGAACCTCCTTAATCGGGGCCAGACCGAGATCAAGAGCGCTGCGATCGCGGTTCCAGAACCCGGATCGCTCGCGGTCTTGGGCGCCAGCCTCTTGGGCATGGGCGCGTTCCTTCGTCGCCGCAAAGGAGATTACCGATGACACAGCCGTTCCTTGCCCTCATAACCCCGCTGAGCGACGCCCGGCCCGACAATTCGCTTCCTGGCCCACAACCGGGTGGGGGCCTCGGTATTTGGGGTGGGCCGTGGCAACCGCCCTACCCATCTCAGGGACCCGGATTCCCTTCGCAGCTTCCGATGCCGGGTGGTCCGCCGTTGGGCACCTGGGGCGGCGTTGGTCAGCCCTACCCCGATCAGGGGTTGCCAGGTATGCAGCCTGGTGGGCCGGTACGTCCCGACAACTCGCTGCCGGGGTCCGGCCTGGGCACCTGGGGGCCGAACGATCCACGCCCCACGCCGCCGATCTATGTGCCGCCGCAGGCCCCGATTACGGACCCGGATGACCCGCAGAAGGCATATCTGGTCGCGTATATGCCCGCGTATGGGGGCGGTTACGAGCGGATTACCTTCTCGGTGGAAATCCCTCCGCCCACCGTACCAACCGAACCCTCTCCAAAACCCTCTCAGGGCTAAGGAGTAGCGAAGCATGGACACGCCACTCAAAGTCGCTGCGGACGGAGAGTGGCGCGACCGGCTTCGTGAGGAGCGAGCGCACCAATCACTGATTGACGCGCTCGACTCCATCTTGCGCATCGCAGAGGCGCTCAATCCTTTCCTCTACTCCCGCATTCGCGGTGAGGTGGATGATATAAGGCGCCTCTGTGAACGATCCCCTCGATCAACTAATATCTGACCTCTCTGCCTACGCATCCGATCCGCTCGGGTTTGTGGAGTGGGCATTTGAGTGGGGTATCGGAGAGCTCCATGCCCGAAATGGGCCGGAGCCGTGGCAACGACGCCTCCTCCTGAGGGTTGGGGCGGGCCTCTCGGTAGATGCGGCGGTCCTCGAGGCCACCGCATCGGGGCACGGGGTCGGCAAGAGCGCGTTGGTGGCGTGGCTCGTCCTGTGGGCCATGTCCACTTCTACGGACACTCGCGGCGTCGTAACCGCCAACACCGAGACACAGCTCAAGACCAAAACCTGGGTAGAGCTGGCCAAGTGGTACCGGCTCTTCATCGGGCGCCAGCTCTTCCGTCTCGAGGCCACCGCACTGTTCAGCGTCGATCCGGATCGCGCGAAAACGTGGCGCTGCGATATGGTGGCGTGGTCCGAGAGGAATCCAGAAGCCTTTGCGGGCCTGCACAACCAGGGTCGCCGGGTGTTTATGATCTTCGATGAGGCGAGCGCGATCCCATCTATCATCTGGGAGACCGCCTCCGGGTTCCTCAGCGATGCCAACACCGAGCGGCTGTGGCTCGTGTTCGGCAATCCGACCAAATCTACGGGGCGCTTCCGAGAGCTGTTCGCGCCCGGCAGCGGCTGGTCCACTACTCAGGTAGACGCCCGGCAAATCTCCTTCACCAACAAATCCCAAATATCCGCGTGGGAGCGATCCTATGGCGAAGACTCCGACTACTTCCGCATCCGCGTCAGGGGAGTCTTCCCCCGAACCGGCGAAAGTGAGTTCATATCGGCCGCCGTTGTGGCCGAAGCCCAGGCCCGTGAGGCTGTCGCCCAACGTTTTGACCCTCTCATTATCGGGGTCGATGTCGCGCGGTACGGAGACGACGAAAGCGTCCTCGTCGTCCGAAAGGGACGAGACGCTCGCTCGATCACCTCCCAGCGACTCCGAGGTTTAGACACCATGCAACTCGCGTCCAGGGTGGTGGAGTTGGCACAATCGCTCAGGGCGGACGCGGTTTTTATTGACGGTGGTGGTGTGGGTGGTGGTGTGGTTGATCGCTGTCGCCAGCTACGATTGGCTGTCCATGATGTGCAGTTTGGTGGTCGGGCTGATCGCTCGGATTTTGTGACGGAAGGGGAGCGGTACGCGAATAAGCGCGCCGAGATGTGGGGCGCCCTTCGCGCCTGGCTCGTAACCGGAGCTATCGAAGAGGCACAGGACCTGCGCGACCAGTTGGTTGGCCCTACCTATGCCTTCAACGCGCGCGACGAAATCCAACTGGAACGCAAAGCGGACATGCGGGCGAGAGGCGTGGCCTCGCCGGATTGGGCCGACGCCCTCGCCCTCACCTTCGCGTATCCGGTCGTTCCGAACCTGGACGCGGGCTTCGAGGGCATCCACAAGCCCCTGGTTGAGTGGGAGTATGATCCCTTTGCGGAAAGAGCGGCCTGAGGAGAAGTTTATGCGGAAACTGCTTATTGTTATCGCCGCCGTGCTGTCAGCAAGCGCTGCACAAGCTCAACTTATCGACTATGACCTTGGCCCGTCGCTCGGAATGAAGAAGCAGCTGGCTGACACCTACGTTGGCGGCTTTAATGCCCAGACAGGTACAACCTATACGGTCCTCACTACCGATATGGGTAAGATCGTATCGTTCAGTAACGGAGGTGCGATAGCTGTGACGCTGCCACAAGCGGGCACGTCGGGCTTCGAGGCCAATAAGTGTTTCAGTGTCGTTGATCTTGGAGCTGGTACGGCCACGGTGACACCAACAACCAGCACCATCAACGGCGGCAGTACCAAAACATACGCTACTGGTGCTGGCGGACGCATCTGCAGCGATGGCACCAACTATTTGGCTTATTGAATAAGGAGGATTGAGATGCCAAGCAAATCCCCGGCGCAAGCTAAGCTGATGCGGGCCGCGGCGCACAACCCAGCCTTTGCCAAAAAGGTCGATGTGCCGGTTAAGGTCGCTAAAGACTTTGTTAAGGCGGATCAAGCGAAGCAAGGCAAGAAGGGCAAATAGCCAGTGGACGGTGATATTCGCCTGTGGCCGCTGTTCGACGCCGCTCGCGGCGACATGCTCATTCATCCATTCTACCCACTGACAGCGACGCCGCACTACATCAGCCTTGATCAGATGGCGGCGTTTGTCGGGGCTGGCACGCCAGGTCCGGCCGGCCCTGCTGGACCGCCTGGAGAGCCGGGTGGTCCTCCAGGTCCCCAAGGTGCTCCGGGTCCGGCAGGTCCAGCTGGTCCCGCCGGCGCTACCGGAGCTACCGGCCCGGCCGGTCCAGCGGGGGAAGCCTCTTCCAGTTGGACGGTCGGCAACGGGTTGTCGCTCGACAGCGGCACCTCGCCTTCCACGATAGCGCTGGCCGCCCCGGTCACGATAGCCAATGGCGGCACCAACGCGACAACAGCTTCGGTTGCCCTGGCTAATCTCGGTGGGGCACCTCTTGGGAGCCCCACCTTTACCGGGGTGCCCACGGCGCCCACTCCCGGCGCGGGCACCAACAGCACTCAGATCGCCACGACGGCGTTTGTCGCCGCGAGCTTTGCCCCGATCGGCAGCCCGACCTTTACCGGCGATCCGAAGGCGCCGACCGCGGCGCCCGGCGACAACGACACCAGCATTGCGACCACTGCCTTCGTTCAATCTGCGATAGCGGCCAACGCCGCTTCGATCTCGGTCGGCGACACGCCGCCTGCGAGCCCGACACAGGGCAACGGGTGGTGGGACAGCGCGGGCGGGCAGTTGTACCTGTGGTACAACGACGGTTCGAGCGCCCAATGGGTGCCGGCCACCAACATGCCCGGCCCGACAGGCCCAACCGGCGCAACCGGACCCACCGGCCCGACAGGCGCGACCGGCCCCGCCGGCTCGGCCAACATGACTGGCATGACGGCGGGCCAGATCCCGATCGCGGCCTCGGCGACCACGGTGACGAGCTCGGGCAATCTCAGTGGCGATGTAACCACGAGCGGCTCACTGGCGACGACGCTGGCGACCGTCAACCCGAATGTCGGGACATTCCAGGGCCTCGTCCTCGACGCCAAGGGTCGCGTCACGGCGGCCAGCAACCAGGGATACCTGACGAGCGTCACCGCCGCTGCGACCTACTTGGCGCTCGCCGGCGGCACGGTGACGGGGGACACCGGCATCGGGCGTGCTCCGGTCGCGGGCTATCGCCTGTCGGTCGAGAACAAGGTCTACATCAACAACAACACCGACAGTATCGGGCTTGTTGTCAACCGCGGTGCTGGAACCGGCGGAACGACGACGATTGTGTTTGCGGCTCAAGGCGCGGCGAAGTGGCAGCTCGGCGCCGATTTGAACAATGGAAGCTCGCAGGACTTCTTCTTGTCCGATCTGGTGGCTGCGGTGCCGCGCATCGTGGTGCAGAGCAACGGCAACTGTCTTAACCAGACAGGAACGTGGCAAGCCCTGTCCGATGCCAGCATCAAGACCGACGTCCAGCCCTACAAGCGCGGCCTCGATGCAATCCAGGCGCTTAACCCGGTGGCATATCGCTACAACGATAAATCGCCGTTTGCCGCTCCTGACGACCCGGTTCGCTACGGGCTGATAGCACAAGAGGTTGCGCCCCACGTTCCCGAGGCCGTCGGCACCTACTTGCACAAACCGGAGGGCACGGAACGGGGCATCGACCTCGCCACACTCGATCCGGGCCATTTGATCTTTGTTTTGATAAATGCGGTAAAAGAGCTCTCGAACAAGGTCGCGGCGCTGGAGGCGGCGAAGTGAGGCGACATCTCTATTGGCGCATTCTGGCTCTCGTAAAGTGCCGCCCCTATCCCTTCGTTATTGCCGGCCACACATTGTACTTTTGCTGGGAATGCTGCGGATGGGGTGAGAAAGCCGGCGGATACGAATGCTCTGCGTGCAGCGGTCAGGGTTATTGCCGGAAGGGAGCTGGAGGTTCGTAATGGCTCTTGATTTCCCGGCTTCGCCGACCCCGGGCCAGATATTCACGGTCGGCGCCGCCTCGTGGCGCTGGGACGGCACCAAGTGGCTGGCTCAGGGCGCCGCCAGCAGTTATCTCGTCGCCTTCGATGTCCCCGGCATCCTGACGCTGAACGCTGTGTTCGCGCATGTGTTCGCGACGTCAGTCGCGTTCCCGATCAACTTCGCGGGTTCCCAGGCGCGCGGTAGCGCTAACGCTACGGGCGCGCCAGTCATCACCCTCGCCAAGGCGACAGCGGCAGCGCCGCTCACCTTCGCCAACATCGGCACATGCACTATCGGGGCCGGTACGGTCACGCCGACCTTCGTCGCGGCGGCCGCACCGAGCTTCGCTATCGGTGACACGCTGCGAGGGCTGGTCACGATCGGGGACGCGAGCTTCGCCGATTTGTATCTGACCTTGGCGGGGACGCGCTGATGGCATCTCCATTCATCCTCACCGATGGATTTGATGTGTATGGCCCGCCGGGGGTCACGCCGAATTTGCTCACGCAGTGGACGGCAGTAGTCGGCACACCGTCGATTGTCGCCGGACTCAGCTCTCCGGGTTACGCCTTGCGCCTCGGTAGTGCTGTTGCCATCAATAAGAACGTCGGCGCTTCCTATGCAAGGATTGCCGGTTGCGTCAGGTTCAACGCCACCTTAACAGGCAACGTAGTATGGTTCACTTTCGCGAGCGGTGCCAGCCAAGCCTTTTCCCTTACCGTCGAAACTAGCGGAATAATCAACCTTCGCACTGGTAATAACACAGGCGCGATCCTGGCCGGCGGCGGCGCTATCCTTTCCAACTCAACGCACGTTGTCACCTGGGATGTCACGATCGGTGCGAGCGCGGCTTATTCTGTCTATCTGGATGGCTTGCTGCTGTTCAGCGGAACGGGCAACACCGGCAATTCCTTATCCAACGTTAACACGATGGGTATTAACGTTGTTTCTGGTACAGGAAACGGCGTGTCGGTTGACGACTACATCATTGTCGATCCAACTCAGCCGGCCTATAGCTCTACATTGCTGACATCCAACCCGGTCATTGAGACGCAGTGGGTGTCGGGCGACAACCAGACCCAGTTTACAAATGACGGCGACCTCGTAATACCGGCGGGCGTACAGTCGAATGGGGTAGCTAGGGGAAATCCTGGCACCAATCCGCCCGGTGCCAATCAACTATTTTTGCTGCGAGCCGTTGCATCCGTCGCGCGCACGCTCAACAGCGTATCGGTCGTGCCCGGCGCGACCAGCGGCACAGCGAAGTTCCGCGCAGCGGTCTACGCCGACAGCGCGGGATCGCCGGGATCGCTGCTGTCGAGCGGCAACGAGGTTACGGGCTGCACCAGCGGGAGCACATTGACCGGCGCGCTCGTGACGCCGCAGGCTCTGGCCGCAGGCACGAGCTATTGGATCGGGTTCATCACCGATACCAGCGTGGCGCTGCAGGCATATGACTCCGGCACGCTCGGACAGAAAAAGGCCGCCACCTACGCGAGCGGCGCACCCGCAACCGGGTCGGGCATGACGACCGGGCAGACAAACTGGCTGATGTGGGGCAACTGCACCGGAGCGACCGTGAACTGGCCTGCTATCAGCGGTAATCCACCTCTCGGGACCGCAGCTTCGCAAACCCACAGTGCTACGGTCGGCCAGGAAGATTTGTTCACGTTCCCGGCGCTGGTCACAAACCCGACGACGATATTCGGGATGAGCGTCAAAGGGTTTGTATTAAAATCTGATGCCGGGGCGCGCACGGTGAGTTTCAACAGTAAATCCGTGGCGTCGGACACAACCGGGTCGGCTCCCGGTCAGGCGCTTGCGACCACGCAGCAGTGGCAAGGTTCTTACTTCGATGTTGACCCCGCCACCGGGGTGGCGTGGACGACCTCCGGCGCCAACGCTGCCAAGGCCGGCGTCAGCGTGGCCTCGTGACAGATGTTGTAGTACGCGGCCTCGCCCGCGAGACGATCAGCACATCCACGGGGGAGCTGCGGGCACAGGGGCTGGTGCGCGAGGTTATCGGTGCGCCGGGGGTCGGTTCCAACCAGCTACTCGTGCAGGGGCTGGTGCGAGAGGTCTTTGTACCGGCGGCGAGCGCAGCCGTGGCGCGGCAGTACGCGGTGACGGTCAGTTGAGCGGTTTTGCGCTCATCGCGGCGATGTCCCTGGTGGTTCTGCACCGGGTCGATGGGGGCGAGGTCGTGGTTGCGCCGGCGCATATTACGAGTATGCACTCAAAGGCATTGGGCAGTGCGCGGGACAAACTGATCGTTGGGGAAGCACGCTGCATCGTTTGGCTCAGCGACGGGAAGCTGCTGTCCGTGCTGGAGCCGTGCGAAACCGTGAAGCGGCTGATGGATGAGGCGGCGCGATGAGTGATCTGTCCGAGCGCGAAAAGCGAATACTGGAGCGCGCCTATTGGCTGTGGGAAGAGGCTGGGCGTCCGCAGGGCCGCGACCAAGAGTTTTGGGAGCGGGCCGAACGTGAAGAGCCAGAGGAGGAAGAGTGATGTTTGGAGGAGGAGGAGGAGGCGGCTCTGCTCGCCCACCAGACCCGCCGCCACCGCCTGCGGCCCCACCCACTTATGCCTCGCAGGCGAGCGTGCGCCCAAATACCAACATCGGGCGCTTTGGCACCCTCAGCGACACAATCTTGACCGGGCCTCTTGGCGCGACGGGTGGCGATGTGCGGAATAAAGTCCTGTTGGGACAATGAGCGAAAAGTACCGTAAATACGCACAAGAACGGATAGAGTCGCTCCGCACTGTGCGGATGACTTGGTATTTGCACTGGCGCGACCTATCGAGCTACATTTTGCCGCGCAGGTACAAGTGGCTCATATCCGCCAATGATCGCTCGCGCGGAGCAGACATCAACACCAACATAATCGACTCGACCGGCACGCTTGCGGCCCGCACGCTCGCCAGCGGGATGATGAACGGGATCACCAGCCCAACCCGCCCGTGGTTCAAGCTGCGGATCGAAGGCTACGAGGAGGATTACGAAGTCCAATCGTGGTTGAGTGACTGCGAGCGCCGCATGATGACCGTCTTCCAGTCATCGAACTTCTACCAGTCAATGGCGATCATGTACTTCGACCTGGTAGTGTTCGGCTCCGCGTGCATCATCATCTACGAGAACTATGACAACATCATCCACTGCTTCAACCCCTGCCTGGGCGAGTTCTTCTTCGACCTCAACAACAACCTCGAGGTAGGGACCGTAGCGCGCGAGTTCGTCCTCACTTACGGGCAAATGGTAGAGGAGTTTGGGGAAGAGAAGGTGTCGCCGGAGGTGCGGCGCGGCTATGAACAGGGCTCTATGAAGTCGCACGAGAAGCGGATCGGCCACATAATCGAGCGCAACACTGGTGACTTCTCCCTCGTTCCCAAGAAATTCCCGTTCCGTGAGGTCTATTGGGAGATCGGCTCGCCCAACAACGCCCTCCTTCGCTCACGGGGCTTTTACGATTGGCCCTGCATGACCCCGCGATGGGACGTTCAGAGCAACGATCCCTATGGGCGCAGCCCCGGCATGGACGCCCTTGGCGACATCAAGCAACTCCAGAAAGAAACTTTGCGCAAGGCGCAGGCCATAGACAAGATGGTCAACCCGCCTATGCTGGCCGATGTCCAGCTCAAGAACCAGCCGATGAGCCTGCTGCCCGGCGGGATGACCTACGTTTCGGGCCTGGGCCGGGATCGGGAGGGCGCGCGCCCGATCTACACGATCATGCCTCCCATCGCCGAGATGATGCAGGACATCCGCGAAGTTCAACAGCGGATCAAGATCACCTTCCACAACGACCTATTCACAGGCATCACCGACCTCCAGACGGTGCGGACGGCGACCGAGATAGATGCGCGGCGCGAAGAGAAGCTCGTGTTGTTGGGGCCGGTGCTCGAGAGGATTGAGTCGGCCCACGAAGGGCTGGGGAATGGGATAGATCGGGTGTGGGGCATTATGTGGCGCGGCCAGCTCCTGCCTCCACCGCCCGCCTCGCTGCGCGGCACCCCAACCAACATCCAGGTCGATTATATCTCGATGCTTGCGATGGCGCAGAAGGGCATCGCGACGGCCGGGATCGAGAAGTTGTGGGGCTTCGCCGGCAACCTCGCGGCGGTGATCCCGAACATCCTCGACAAGTTGAACCCGGATCAGACAATCGACGAGTACGCAGCGGCGCTTGGCGTCTCGCCGAAGATTGTGGTGGGCGATGAGGATGCGGCGGCAGCTCGCGAGGGGCGTGCAGCGCAGCAACAAGCGGCTCAGGCTGCCGAGATGGCCTCGACAGCGGCACAAGGGGCGAAGACGCTCTCGGAGACGGATGTGGGTGGTGGGGCGAACGCACTCCAACTGATGTTGGGTGGTGGAAATGGCTAAGACCAAATTCACTCCGGAGCGGGTCGCGGAGATGCAGGCGTTGGGGCGCTTTTTGGGCGAACCTGCCGGGCGTCGGTGGCTCTACAATCTCATGGCTGAGTGCAACGTTTGGGCAACCTTCGGTGTGTCCAACGCACTGAGCCTCGCCTTTCGCGAGGGATCACGGTTCGTGGGTCTTCGGCTGCAAGCCGAAGCCATGCAGGCAAATCACGATATGTACCTCAAGATGTTAAAGGAGATGGAAGTTGAGCGACCAGGCGCAATCGGCACCCGAGGCTTTGGCACCGACGACACCGACGACGGAGACCTCGACACCGACGCCGGAGGCTGAGGCGCCCGCTCCGTCGGTCCTTGGGACCGAGCCACCACCACCAGTCGAACCGTTCGACATCGAGAAGATCACTATACCGGAGGGGTTGTCGCGGGACGACGCCCTCTTCGGCGATTTCGCGAACATTGCGAAGGAGCACGGCTTGCCCGGCCCCGTAGCACAAAGCCTGGTCGATCTGGCCGCGAAGCAAGTCCAAGCTGCCAACCAAAAGCTTCAAGCGAGTTGGGACAAGCAGAATGCGGACTGGCAAGCGGAGGTACGGAGCGACAAGGAAATCGGGGGCGACAACCTCCAAGGCGTGTTGCAGACATTTTCCAAGGTTGCAAGCGATCCTGAGTTGTCTGATCCGAAGTTTCGCGAGGCACTAGCGTTTACCGGCGCGGGAAATCATCCAGCGATAGTACGGACCCTGGCACGATGGGCAAAAGCTCTATCGGAGGGGGGTCCGGTGCGTGGAACACCGTCCCAGTCAATGCAACGGCCGGCCAGTGTTGGTGAAGCCATTTACGGCCCAAGCGGGCCGCATACTGGCGGACCACGACTTCAATAAGGATCTGATACATGGCAATTATTGGAATAACCGTCCTAACCTACGCTGATTGGGCAAAGCGGGTCGAGGACGGATACCGTATCGGCACTATCATCGAGTTGCTCTCGCAGACCAACGAGATCCTCTTGGACATGCTAGTTCTCGAGGGCAACTTGCCCACAGGCCACAAGACCACAGTGCGGACCGGCCTGCCCACCGCAACCTGGCGCTTGCTCAACTACGGCGTCCCCAACTCGAAATCGACCACCGCGCCGATTATCGACACTTGTGGGAACTTGGAGGCGTACGCGCTGGTCGATAAGGACATAGCCGACCTGAACGGAAACACCTCAGAGTTCCGGGGCAGTGAGGTCGTCGCCTTCCTCGAGGGGATGAACCAGCAGATCGCTTCGACGATCATCTACGGGAACCAGGCGGTTAACCCGGAACGCTTTACGGGCTTTGCCCCTCGCTACAGCACGGTGACGGCGGCGAACGCACAGAGTGCGGCGAATGTCGTAGACATGGGCGGCACTGCAGGCACGAATACCTCCATGTGGATCGTTACCTGGGGCGCCAACACCACTCACGGTATCTTCCCGAAAGGCAAGATGACTGGCCTCAAGCATCAGGATATGGGCGAGTGGCCTGTGCAGGACACCAATGGCAACACCTACCAAGCCTATAGGGACCACTTTAAGTGGGAGATTGGCCTCGCCGTCAGGGATTGGCGCTACAACGTCCGCCTCGCCAACATCGACGTCACCCTTCTGAACGGTGCGTCAGCGGCTAATCTGATCAATGGAATGGTCCGGGGCCTCTATCGCCTCCCGACGGCCTCGCCGAGTGCCACCGGCATCCAGACGTCAGACTCGCCACAGATACAGGGGTCGATGGGCAATACCGCGATCTACTGCAACCGCGTCGTGCGGACGTACTTGGACCTCCAGGCGATGAATAAGACCAACGTTCTGTTGTCGCTGCAAGAGTTCCAGGGGCGCGTCGTCACCATGTTCCGAGGTATCCCAATCCGGACGGTGGACGCCATACTCTCGACCGAAGCGCGCGTTGTTTAAGGAGCTATGAGATGATTGAAGATGGCGCATTGGTATTCACCGGCACGGCCGGCTCGATAACCGCGAATTTCGACACGCCGACCACTGGAACCCAGCAGTCCACGAACGTGATTGATCTGGTAAACCCGAGGGATATGGGCATCGGCGACGACCCGGCGCTTAAGCTGCTGGTCACGGTCAAGACGGCGTTCACTGGTGGCACCAGCTTGCAGGTGCAGTACCAGGGGGCACCCGACGCCGGAGGCGGGACGCCTGGCACCTATGTAACCTACGTGGAGAGCGGTGCGATAGCGGAGGCCGATTTGATCGTGGGCCGCTACCTGTTGCCTATCGACGTTCCGCGCCCGCCTCCCGGCGTACCACTCCCGCGGTTTTACCGCTTGCAGTACGTTACCGTCGGAACACACAGCACCGGCCAAATCCACGGCGCATTGGTCCTCGATCGCGCGGACTATGTGGGATACCCGCCGGGTATTACAGTACCGAACTAGGAGGAACCCCATGAAGTACAGATTGTTAGGGCCGCATGTACTGGCCGATGGTGGAATGCTCGAGGCTGGCACCGAGGTCGGTGACGACACCGATGTTCCCTGGAAAGACATTGACGGGAAGGAGATGGAGCCGACCACGCAGATGGAAGGGCTCGATGATGCCTCGCGCGAGAAGGTGCGAGAAGTGCATCAGCGTCTCTATGGGCAGGGACCGTCTTGGGAGCGGGGGCAGTCGGACGCCGCGCGAGAAGCTCACGAAAAGCAGGCCGAGGAACAGAAGAAGCTCGACGAAGGCAGCGAGCCTGTGTCGGCGCAACAGAAGGCGGAACGGGAGTGGGAGAAGGAGTTTAAGGAAGGGAAGAGAGGCGAAGCCACGATGGCGCCGACAATCCCTCCAAGGGCGCCCGTGACCTCTCCGCCGGGCGCAGCACGCCAACCCTCGCACACCTCCGCAGCCTCGCCGACGCGCAGCGGACAAACGGCCCCGGCGCCAGGTCCAGCAACGCCCAAGGTGGATAAGGACGAGGTGCGACCCACCAAGCCGAACGAGGAACAGTACCCCAAGGGCTAACTCCCCAGCCTAAGGGTAGAGTCCGTCTCGTTTCCTGTCCCTAGCGGGACGGACTCGCATAGGAGGATACGATGGCAAAGTTTAGGCTGCTTTCAGCACATCAGTTGCGGAACACCGATCTCAAGGCAGATGTGCTTCTTCCCGGCGACAAGGAAACAGAGCATCTCGGGGAAGAGCGTGGGATGATCGTTGGAGACGGAACGATGTATCCAGTGATCCATGCTACTCTCGAGATGTTGCCGCTCGATGAGGAAGCGGAGGCGATGTTGAATGTGGAGCGGGAACGGTTGGTCCGCAACCACGCCTCGATGAACCCGGTAGATCAGCTCCCGGTACAGGTTGTCGGTGGACGAGACGATTACGACGACCGATATATCCCCGGCTTCCCTGGCATACCTCGCCCTCAGCGCGGGCCGCACTTGGTCGAGGACAAATCGTGATGCGCCACATCCCGCTGGCACTCGCTTTTGTGCTGGGCGGATCGCTCGCGAATGCCCAGACCTTCGTTGCTCCGCTCAATCAGGTGGAGATTGACCAGCAGGTCAGTCCTGCCGCCGCTTCGAGCTTCCTGTTCAGCAGCCCGAGCAAAAGCCTCGCCGCGCTTACCGTGGTCGCGGGCGCCAGCGCCGGGTACGCGCTCGTGCTCGACGCGGCGAGCTTGCCGGCAAATGGTGCGCTCACGTCCTGTGCGGGGCCGGCAACGGCGCGGCCGTGCCTGATGTGGTGCGCGCCGATAGCCGCGAACGGCTACGTCGATAAGCAGTGGAACTCGCCGATGTCCTTCTCGACGGGCGTGCTCGCGGCTTTCTCGACCACGGGGTGCGCCTCCCTTACCGCCTCTGCGACCGCCCAAATCTTTGGACAGGCCCCTTGATGAAGAAGCTCCTCGCGCTTGCCCTAATGCTCTGCGTCCCTTGGCCGCTCTCGGCCCAAAACGCGATCACGCAGGAGGGCACCGTCCTACAGAACAGCCCGATGATGTTCAAGGGGAACAATCGGTCGCGCCAGGGAGCGACGGTCGATGGCGCACCGTTCGGGCAGTCGGTGACGACTGGTGATAGCGTGATCGGGGGCAGGTGCGACTACAGCGGCCCGACCGACGACCCGCTCGGCTACTACAGGCTGTGTATCAATGGAGCCAAGGGCCAGATCATTCTCGATGGCACCAGGACGCCGCTGCATCAACTGAAGTTTGTGATAAACGGGGTCGAGTATTCCTTCCCGGAGGGGGCAGTAGGCCCGCCGGGGCCGGGAGCGGGTATGAACTCGTCCGCTCCATGCGACGGATTGACGGATGTTACTGCTGCTATGCAAGCAGAGGTTAACGATTACTCGAACGCAGGCGGTGGTATCTACCACATTCCGGTCGGTAAGCGGTGCGTGGTCGGCACATCGACTCACCTGGAGATACCGTACAACGTACAGCTATCCTGCAGTATGACGGGCGGCGGCTACTGGCCCAGCCACAACTATCAGAACTACGCAGATTTCCTGGTCGATCCTTCGCATACCATTCGGACGGTGACGCCAACCGCAGTGCTGGGCGGGCGCAGCGGGATGTGGGGGTGCCTGGTTGTCAAGAAAGGGTTTGTCGGCGGCACCGATCTCCGAGCCGCAATCAACTCGATCAACGCATTCTCCGGCACCGCGTTCGTCTGTACTGGGTCCGGTGGTGGCGCAGGGCAGGTCGATGTAGAGCTGCGCAACAATATGTTTATCGGTTTCCAAACCGCAGTGGTTACCTCGTGCGATCGGTTCCACTTTGTCGGCAACCGGGGCGACGCCACGAATTTCCTGTCGGTGTTGTCCTGCAACGACATCTGCGAGATCCACGACGATCATGTCTGGCCGTTCGCGAGCAGTCCATATGCAGGCAGCATGGGAGGTGGCGGGCAGGCACAGAACACGACCGTTACCTCGGCGGTCATTACCGGCGGCAACGTGTTGACGCTTGGCTTCGCCGCGCCGCCCGTCCCGTTCGTCACCGGCGATACGGTGGTGCTCGCCAAGATCGGCGGGATCACCGGAGCGCAGTGGGGCCGGTTTACCGCGACAGTGGTTGACCCGACGCACATCTCGGTGCAAGGCGCTTTTAGCGGAGCCTTCACGAGTGGCGGCACGATCCGTATTAGCTCGATGCGGCGGGCAGGGACCGCGTTCAACTTCGCGGCCGGTGGCGGCGGCGGGCCGCTGGCGAGACACCTGACCAACTTCGGGCACGATGTCGGCATCCATTATGCAGGCGGCAGCGTGATGCACTGTGATGGTTGCTGGATGGATAACGATACCAGCGCTGCGAACGCGGACCCGCTGCCGGTTGCGATGCTGCTGGACGGGGTATCGGGTCTGACCAACTACTACCAGGGATACCTTAACGCGCCGGGTCTGGCGATCCTGAAAAACGACGACTCGATCCTTACGGTCGGGCCGGGAACGCAGATGGCCTCCTTGAACAATCTGGTAGGGACGCATGTCATCCGAGTGAATAAGGGGGTGCTACAGCTATCGTCCCTTAGTGTGTTTACAGATATGGGTCAGGGAACCGGGGATGCCTTGTATATCGGCAGCGCAGCCACCGCGATCGAAATCTATGGCGGACCTCTTACCGGCTCGGTGACGTTC
>Ga0207650_10001228_pt1 | contig 18739 bp, 16 predicted proteins | sample KBSS63metaG_FD_184325 | JGI IMG/M metagenome (GOLD analysis project Ga0207650, IMG submission 184325) | Switchgrass rhizosphere microbial communities from Kellogg Biological Station, Michigan, USA - KBS S6-3 metaG (SPAdes) (version 2) | ecosystem: Host-associated > Plants > Roots > Rhizosphere...
GCCACTCAGCATGTTTACCGGCATAATCAACACCAATTCTTGGTGACGTACCAATCATTGCTTTCGAAAGCTTATATCCATCATCACCAATAAATAACTCATCACTATTCAGCAACAATCCACATTGCGATGTATGAAATCCAAATGCTTTTCCAACATTACCTGGGCCTTTTGTCAATGTTTCGTCTAATTTTTTCTTTCCGGTTCTTTTCAGCATGATGTCAATTCCATCAATCGGTTCTACTGCTCTAATTAAAATGGCATCAGGTATACCTTCCTTATTAGTAACAATATTAAACATCTGATGAACACCATAACATAAATACACGTAAGCTTTGCCACCTTCATTGAACATAATTTCAGTTCTTGCAGTTTTTCCTTTTGATGCATGCGAAGCCTTATCTGTTTCTCCTGCATACGCCTCCGTCTCAACGATTCTTCCGGAAGTATATTCTTTGTTCCAGCAAGTGACTAAAACTTTTCCCAATAAATCCCTTGCAATTTTCAGAACATCATTTCCCAGGTAAAAAGAAAGAGGCAATTTTCGCATATTGAACTTCTAATTTACAAGGTGTTAATTTCAGTCGCTTAACCAAGTGACCAGTTTCATAATTGATGATTAGCTAATCAGGTTATATTTACTATTCAAATCTAATACTTGCTCAAAGAAATCATTATAGCCATTCAATCCTATTTTGATGCACACAACTTTATCCGTAAACACAAGTTGTGGAAGTGGATCTTAATACCGGGCATCATTTATATGTTCTTATTTGCAGTTGGGATTTATTATTTCTGGATTTCAACGGGAAATGCTGTTAACTGGCTAAGTGAAAAGACCGGCTTAATTCCCTGGCTTCAAAAACAACGTAATGAATTGCTGAGTTTTTTGTTTGTAATGATAGGAATTATGCTTCGCCTGGTATTGACGTTTTTTTATTTCTCTCTTTTCAAATATCTGTTCCTTATCATTGGATCGCCGGTTTTTGCTTATTTAAGCGAAAAAACAGCAAGCATTATTGAAGGGAAAGATTTCCCTTTCAGTTTTTCCCAGCTAATGAAAGATGCCTGGCGTGGCAGCAAATTAGCTCTCCGAAACAGCATTTGGCAAACAGTGTATTTGTTTGCCCTTTTTCTATTGTCGTTTATTCCTTTGGTTGGATGGATTACCCCCCTGATTGCTTTGTTTATCGAATGCTATTATTACGGGTTTTCTATGGTGGATTACAGTTGTGAACGTAATCAATTATCATCTTCCGAATCAATTGGTTTTATTGGACGCCATCGGGGATTGGCTATCGGTAACGGGTTAATATTTTATATGATGCACGGTTTAATTATAGTAGGATGGATCATTGCCCCGGCTTATGCAGTGGTTGCTGCCACCCTGAGTTTACACCGGATAAAAAATACGTAATGTCTTCCATGGTTTATTTAATCCCAACTATTCTATCCGGCAATGAAATCAATTGCTTGCCATCATACATTTTGGATGCAGTAAAAAACTGTTCGGTATTTTTTGTTGAGAACGAAAGAACAGCGAGGCGATATTTAAAGTTACTATGGAAAGAAATGATAATTGATGATTACGAGTGGTACAATATAAAAGATATAAACGACGAAGTGGCCGTTATTTTTAAGCAGAAAATCAAGGAGGGAAAAAATATTGGTATCATCAGTGAAGCCGGATGCCCTGGCATTGCAGACCCAGGCCAACAGCTCGTATCCATAGCGCATCAGTTGGATATTATTGTTAAGCCACTTGTTGGGCCAAATTCTATTTTGCTTGCATTAATGGCCAGTGGGTTGAATGGCCAGCAATTTCAATTTGTTGGATATCTGCCAATTGATGTCTCAGAAAGAACTAAAACCATCAAACATTTAGAATCGGAATCGCGACAAAAAAAATGCACACAAATTTTTATTGAAACGCCTTATCGCAATAATCAATTACTGGAAACACTTACTAAAACTTTACATCCCCAAACCAAAATCTGTGTAGCAGTTGATCTTACTTCACCTGCGGAAATGATTCAAACAAAAACGGCACAACAGTGGAAAACTGCTATGCCGCAAATTCATAAACGACCTGCCATCTTTTTAATTTATTCCGGAGATTGATTATTGTTCCACCCTAACACTGTCAACTATATATTCTGATTCGCCCCGCCATGGTAATGTGCCATTCTTTTGTTTATAATGAACCGTGACATTCCGTCCTTGTAATCTCATTAATTGATCAGCAATAATTTTATCGCCAACAGAAAAATAAAATTTTTCAGAAGCTATGGTAACGTTTGTGTTGCCTCTGACACTACTTAAAATCATCTCGCCTTCGTATGTTTTAAAAATATTTCCTTTACGTGAAAATTTCTGCAGCAGGCCAAAACGTTCGCCGTCACTATATGTGAAATAGTATTTCCAAAAAATAAATCCCACCAGCACTGCCAAAAAAATAAACACAATTGTGGAAAGAATTTTTCTACCTTTTTTTCGCCTGGTTTTCTGTGGTGGAAGATTTGACGAAGTATCCATAATTTTTTATTGCGACGTTGTTAATTAGAATCCATATTTATCAACCAGGTAAATCAGAGCGGCCATATTAACAGCACCCAATTCCAGTTCGCGTTTATTCACAGCTTCAAAAACATCATTTCTTGCATGATGCAGATCGAAGTAGCGTTGTGAATCGGGCATGTATCCCGCAACAGGCGTTTGTTGTGATCTGTTTAAAGGACCAATATCAGAACCGCCGCCTCCACTTTCAATTTCACATCCTCCGTAGGGACATAACAACGGTTGCCAGCTTTTTAATTTTTGATATTGTTCGTCAGACCCGGTTAAACTAAATCCTCTCGGTGTAAAACCACCTTCATCACTTTCCAGAGCAAATATATGCTTCTCGCCTTTTGAGCTTGCCTCTTCTGCATATTTAGTTCCACCACGCAAACCATTTTCTTCGTTGGCAAATAATACAAAACGAACAGTTCTTTTTGGCTGATACCCTAAAGCTTTGAATACTCTCAACACTTCTATGGTTTGAACAATACCTGTGCCATCATCATGTGCGCCCTCTCCAGGATCCCACGAATCCAGGTGACCACCTATGGTAATGTACTCATTTGGAAATTGAGCGCCTTTCAATTCGGCGATTACATTATGTCCCACTGTGTCAGGCAAAAAACGTCCATAAGTTTTTAATGATACGGATATATTTCCCTTCTTCAATTCGTTGCTTAACCAATCTGCATCTTTCAAACCGATGGCAAGTGCCGGAATCTTTTTGTATGCACTATCATATCGCAATGAACCTGTGTGGGGATTGTTATCTGTACTTTCGGACATGCTTCGTACAATAGCACCGACAGCACCATATCTGGCAGCCTGGCTGGCGCCGCTGCCCCTGAATGTAACTGCGTCTCCATATGCCTGAAATGTTTTTACAAATTTTTGGTTGAACGCATAATTATAAAAAACAATCTTGCCTTTTACTTCATCTTTTTTTGATTCAAGTTCTTCAAAAGATTTTACCTCAACCACATGGGCATTAACGCCGCTTGTTCCGCTACCCAGTGAGTTGCCAAGGGCAATCACGTCCAGTGATTTTTTTTGTTTTCCAGTTATAGCTATGGCCTCATCTTTTCCGCCCCGTACCCAATGAGGCACCATACATTCCTGCAGCCAGGCTTTGTCAGGCTGTAATGATTGAAAGATTTTCAGTCCCCATTGTTCTGCTTTTACCATTTGCGGCGAACCAGATAATCTGGCACCGATTTGTTTTGTTAATACACGCAGATCATCATAAGCTTTTCCGTTTACCAAAATTTCATCGGCAATACGACGGATAAATATGGAATCGTCATTTTGTGCTTTTAGGGTACAAACAATCAATAAAACGACGATCGTTGATAACAAATTCTTCATTCAATAAAATTAAAATGAAACCGAATTGCAAATGCAATTATTTAACGTAGCAAACAAAACCAGTCTGTTTTTTGTACTTACCTTAGTCCACTGAATTGTTTAATGTATGAAGATTGGTATTGTTTGTTACCCGACATTTGGTGGAAGCGGTGTATTGGCTACGGAATTAGGAAAGGCTTTGGCACAAAAAGGTCACCATGTACATTTTATTACGTATCAGCAACCAGTGCGGCTGAATGGTTTCATTCCAAACATTTTTTATCACGAAGTACAGGTTGCAACATATCCTTTATTTGATTATCCCCCATATGAAACGGCTTTATCAAGTACGTTGGTAGACGTTATAAAGAACAACAGTCTTCAGTTGTTGCACGTGCATTATGCCATTCCACATGCATCTGCGGCATACATGGCGAAAAAAATTCTGGAACAGGAAGGAATTCATATCCCCGTCATTACAACTTTACATGGAACCGATATTACGTTAGTAGGGCGAGATAAAACATATGCGCCTGTGGTTGCTTTCTCCATTAATCAAAGTGACGTCATTACAGCGGTCTCTCATAACCTCCGGGATGAAACTTTTAACACCTTCCGAATACAGAAGCCCATTGAAGTGATCCACAATTTTGTGGATGTGCAACGTTTCAGTCGCAAACCTATTGATGCATTTAAAAAACTGATAGCTCCAAATGGTGAAAGAGTTTTGTTACACGCTTCTAATTTCAGAAAAGTAAAAAGAGTAGAAGATGTGGTTCTCATCTTTAATGAAGTAAACAAACAAATTCCGAGTAAACTGTTATTTGTCGGTGACGGCCCCGAACGTGGTCATGCTGAAGAATTAAGCAGAAAATTAAACATTTGTGATGAAGTACGTTTCGTGGGAAAACAGGAACAGATGGAAGATATTTTAGCCATCGCTGATTTGTTTTTATTAACCTCTGAATATGAAAGTTTTGGTTTGGCAGCCTTAGAAGCTATGGCGGCTGGAGTTCCGGTAGTATCAACCAACGCGGGAGGTTTGCCCGAAATCATGATACCAGGTGTAACAGGCTTTATGGGCAACATTGGTGATATTCAAACAATGAGTGGACAAGCCATTGATATACTTCAGTATGATGAAAGATTGGAAGAATTCAAAAAAAATGCCGCGCAACATGCAAAGCATTTCGATATACACAATATTGTTCCACTCTATGAAAAATTATACGATAGTGTGTTAGCAAAAGAACTGGTTCATTAACGACGTAGCCAGGGTTGAGGATTTACATTTCTGTTTTCAATCATCAACATAAAATCCAACTGTCCACCTGTGCCATCATCCGCTTCCCCTGTTCTGCCAATAACCTGGCCGGTGCTTACGGTACTTCCCTTTGACACATTAACTGAGGCTAAATTACTGTAGATAGTAAAATACTTGCCGTGTTGAATCATGATCATCATGCCATCACCGAGGTTTGACACAGCTTTTATTTCTCCATTGAACACTGCTTTAACCGATCCGCCCGAGGAAGGTGTTGAAATGGTAATTCCTGGATTATCGATTGAAAGACCTCCAACAACACTTGATCCGAAAGGAATACTTACTACACCATTATCTACTGGCCACGGTAAGCCTCCCTTGTTCTTTTCAAAATTTGCGGCAAGAGCCTTTTGCCCTTCATTTAGATTAAAATATTCTTTTTTTGTTGCGGATTTGGTTGTTGTTTTAGACGTACCTGTATTTGCAGTACTTGTATTTGCAGCTGTTACAGATTTTTTCCTCTCCTCTTCAACTATCCGGCGGATAATAGCTGCAATTTGTCCCTGTAATTGTTTATCTCTTTTCTTTTTGGAAGCAATTTGTTTTGACAACTCTTTTTCCTGAGATTTTAATTTCGATACAACTGCATCTTTCTCTTTCTTTTGATTTGCTAATTCATTTAATTGTACCTGCTGGTTTTGCAAAACGGATTTTTTTTGTGCCTGTTTGGCAATCAATTGTTGTTTTTTATCTGCAATTAATTTTTGGCGGTCTTTAATTGCAGTTACTTGCTCTTCACGATAGGCGCGGTATGACTTTAAATAAGATATCCTTTTTAAGGCGTCGTTAAAGCTGGATGCTGAAAAAATAAAATTCAGGAAATCATAGCTTGTATTGTTTTTGTACGCATACACTACGCTCCGTGCATATTGAACTTTTAGTGTATCAAGTTGTACCTGCAACCGATATAGTTCAACATTGCCCAAATAAATTTCATTATCCAGGTTATGTATTTCTCTATTGATATTACCGATCAGCCGGTCCTGCAATTGAAGCTTACGTTGTAAAATCGCCAGTTTTGCCAGAGACTCTTTCTTTAACCCTTTAACCTTGGAATAGTTGGATTGTATCTCTCTTATTTCATCCTGAATGCTTTGTCGTTCTTTTTCGAGTTTAGCTTTTTCGGTGCTTAACTGGCTAAAACCTGATTGAACAATAAAAAAGCAAATGATAAGTACCGGTAGTTTTTTCATGTCAGGACTTTTAGATAAAACTAGTAACGCATTACTCAGGATTAAATTTTAATGACGGTCATAATTTTTGGGAACAGAGAATGGAAAATTGACCTCCTGGTTGAAATCGTATTGTTTAAATTCCAACTTTATATCAAGCCTGTTTTTTTCGGCTACAACAATTCTTCGCTTGGTTGAAAATGGCAGTCCTTTTTTGGATTCGTAATCGCCATAGGTTAAATCAGCGGTACGGTTTCTGGCCGGATCAACATCATCGAGTTTGCTATGAATTAATGTTTTATCACCTTCATTCAATGTAATTAAATTTTTAAACAATTCACCAAGACTAAGTAAGGCAATTTGATTGTTGTTTGTAGAATAAGAGACAACATTAGGATCAAGAAAGACTGGGTTACCGATGATGAGATCCTGCAGGTTATAAAGATTGAGTGGAAGAGAAGTTACTTCGCGAAGGTAATCCACACTTCGTGCTGTATATGTTTTATTGAGTTTGTCTAATAACTTAACGGAGTCCTTTGTAACAAACAATCGCATGGCGTCAATACCAAGCAAAGCGTTTACGGCAATCCAGATGGCGCTGTCTTTATACATCCTTATGTTGGCATTAACATCATATTTTTTTCCATCGCTCCCGCTGTAATCAACATTTACCTTAGCAGAAAAAGTGCGAAACCCAATTCGATTAGAATCCACTTTACGAAGGGCTGCGTTAATGAGCTGGACAGTATCGGTTTTTGTCGCACGAGGTGGCGCATTAACCGTTAACACGGAATCCTTTTTTGTAATGGCAGTTTGTATTTTTTTAGTTGACCGGCACGATGCCAATAATGCAATAATCAGAAGCAAACAAAAAAATCGTGTCATGAAATTAATTTTTACCTGTTGAGCCAAAGCCCCGGTTATTGCGAACCGTTTCCTGTAAAAAGCTCACTTGTTCCCAAATAATTTTTTCTACTTTTTGTAAAACCAGTTGAGCGATCCGGTCGCCGGGGTTTATGATCTGTTTTTCGCCAGACAAGTTTATCAATACAATCTTAATTTCTCCACGATAATCAGAATCAATAGTGCCAGGAGAGTTTAAACAAGTGATGCCGTATTTTATAGCCAACCCACTTCTTGGACGCACTTGTGCTTCGTAACCTTGCGGCAATTCTATAAATAATCCAGTTGGAACTAGTTTACGCTCCATAGGTACAAGTTCAAGCGGTGAGTTAAGATTAGCCCTGAGATCCACACCAGAAGCACCATCACTTGCATATTCCGGCACCGGATTGTTGGAAGTGTTTACAATTTTTACTTCGATTGCCATTCGTTCAAAGATAAGTTTCAAGCTAAAGAAAGCCGTTAAATAGTTTCTAATAAAACAGTTGCGTAGGCTACTACACCTTCTTTTCGTCCAACAAAACCCATCTGCTCAGTGGTTGTTGCCTTTATAGAAATATTGTTTTCAGAAGTTCCAATAATTTCAGCAATTGCTTTTTGCATTTGTTGAATGTAAGGTTTGATTTTTGGTTCCTGCAAACACATTGTGCAATCGATATTTACAACCTGATACTTTTTTTCCTGAATTAACCCAATCGTTTCTTTTAGCAAAATTTTACTGTCAATGTTTTTATATTTCGAGTCCGTGTCAGGGAAGTGAACACCGATATCACCCAAATTGGCGGCTCCGAGCAATGCATCACAAATTGCGTGCAGCAAAACATCTGCATCGCTATGCCCAACAGCTCCTTTGTGGTAAGGCACTTGAACACCACCAATCATGAACTCTCGCCCTTCTGACAATTGATGAAAGTCTACTCCAAATCCTATTCTGTATGCCATTTCGCAAATATCTGCAAACCTTTTTTCTGACTATGAATTAATAAAAAAAGCGATTCTGGTTGAATCGCCTTTCATTAATTATCGAGCATTTTATTCTTCAGTAGTGTTCTCGAAATTAAACACTAAAGAAAAACGAAGCGTATTTGATAAAGGGTTCTGAGAAACTCCGGATCCTGAAGGGACCAGGTAAGAAAAGTTCAACTCAAATACATTGTACTTAATACCAACTCCGGTTGTAAAATACTGGCGATTTCCTTTGTACTTATTTTCATAAAAATAACCAGCACGTACTGCAAATTGGTTGTTGTAGGTATATTCAAAACCACTAGCGATCTGGAATTCTTTCAATTCTTCAGAAAAACCTCCGGGAGCATCTGCAAAAGAAGTGAACCAGCTTGAAATCACACTACGACTACGATATTTTTGTAGAGCCACAGTGTCTTCACTCGTAGTAGGATCATGAAATTGGGGTGGTGTGGGCACCATTAATTTATTTAGGTCTACTCCAAAACTAATTTTATTGCTCTCGTCAAACACCCTTGTATAAGTGGTACCAAGAGCAATATTTGCAGGAATATAGTCCTTCTCGTCTGCATTGTTTGAATATCCGATCTTAGCTCCCAGGTTCGTTAGAGATCCACCAAATGACCACCCTTGACCTGCTTCGCTTTGGCCATTATAATACAGACCAATATCACCCGCAACAGAGGTACCTGCTTTATAACCAGAAACACCCTGAGCCAGATTAGAATAAATATATCGCAATCCAACTCCCAGCCCCATTCTATCAGAAAGTTTCCTGGAGTATCCCAAATCAAACCCATATTCCTTTGGATTCACACTATTTAAATTATTACCAAAAGCATCGGTTAATTGGATACTACCCAAACTAAAATAACGGAAAGCAGCAGATACGGAACTGTTATCATCCAACTTATAGAAACCTGCCAGAGAGGCCAGGTAAACATCGTTCACCAATTTTTTTAACCAGGGAGTGTATGTGACATTTACGCCCCCAACCGATTTATTGAAAGGCACTTTACCCAGATTGAAATAGGCTGAACTGGCATCGGCATCGGTTGCTACGGAAAGCTCGCCCATGCTACCTGCCCTAGCATCTGGTGAAATACGTAGAAAAGGTACTGCCGTCGTGACCACGTTAAGTTTTGGTTCTTGCGCAAACGTCCTGGTTGAAAGAAAGGTACCAAATAGGATTAGGATTAAAATAATTCGTAAAGCAGCTGATCTCATAGTTCTATTTTAAAAAGTGTGTGAAATTATACAGTTTTAGTTATAAATGAAGCAGTTAACCGATTATTAATCGAGGATAACAAGACGTTCCCATTTATTAGCAGTCTTTCCATTAAGTGTTTTCACTCTGAGCCTGTAAACATATATTCCTCTGCCAATCTTTTGGCCATAATCGTCTTTGCCATCCCATTCAATTTCATTGGAACGGTTTCCGGGAGTATTTATTGTTTTCGAGATAGTTTTAATGAGCTTTCCACCGATGGTAAAAATCTCGATTTTGGCATTGAGATCAATGCCGGGTTGATTATGTTCAAACCAGAAAAGGGTTTTGGTTGTGAATGGGTTAGGATAATTTAAAACATGATCAATCTTCAATTCAGCATTATTGACCACAGTAAAATCTAAAATATATTCGGATGAATTATTAAGTACGTCCCAAGCTTTAATTTTTAAGTTGTGATGCCCCGCTGAAAGTTCCGGCAATTGAAAACGAACACTGCCTTTTTGAAAGTTATCTAACTCTGTTTCATAAAAGTTATTGAGAACAAAATATTGATTATTATCATTATCCAATGTGGCTACAATGTCATGGTCAATACCAGAACTTCCAGTATTTATACCAGATGAATCGGAAAGCTGAATCATTAAAACCGGAGCTGGGTTGGTTATACTTCCATTTACAAATTTGTCATCATTTAAATAGGCCTTTATTTCGGGGCCAATATTATCATTTGATGCAATTGTTGAAATGCCTCCAATTATTACACTATTTGAGAAGCCATTTCCATCATTTACACCATTCTGTGCGTATAAACTCATTTTACCATTTCCGAATTGATAATTAATATCTTTTGGAATCTTGAAACGAAAACTGAATTTTCCATCACGCACCGAAGCTTTTCCTTTGAATAAAATGCTTTCTTGTTTTTGAAAAGAAACCTGCTGGCTTGTTGGATCATTTGCAAGAGTGCTAACCGATTGAGGTTTGTCAAACAATGACAGGTACGCGGTGCCCTGAAAATTTCCTATGATATTTCCGGAATTATCGCTCACTTCTCCTTCCAAAAAAACAGATTCAGTAGCACGTAACGTATCAGGTTGCGTTAAAACGTCCTTGCCGTTTACTTTATTGATCTTTATCTTATTAGTTGGGAAACCGAGACTCATTGCAGGATCACCTAGAAGGGCAAACTTGCGGTTATTAACAATATCAGCCGAGGTTTGGTACGTATAGTTTTTAGCAACCATCATGGCCTCGCCTAAAGTTCTATACTTACCATTCGCATCAGGTTGAAGTGCAAAACTTAAATAGTTATTATTAATGATGCGGTTGCTAAAAGCAAATACAACCCTGGCAGTTGTCATTAAGGCAATAGCACCTGTTTTAGCACGTACCACTAAATTTTCACCTAAAGAATTTTGTACTGGGTTATCATAAGGTGCGAAATCACAAGTGGCAGTAATAAAGAGCGGCAGACGATAACGGTTGCTCCAGTTATTTACTGTTTGTTGATCTAGTATGACTTCTTCAGCTAAACGTGGTGCGCCGCCATGGCCACTGTAATTCCACAATAAAGTACCATCATAAATATTACTATTGATTACTGCGTTCGCCTGAGGATAACGTCCGCCTGCGGAGCCACTCTCCTGATGGAAAGCATCTAAGTAAATTTTTTGCTGGTTGAATATTGGGGCCGTGGATGAAACTGTGGCTGTTAATGTTTCAGCATCCTGCAAGTGCAGATTATTATCTTCATCATCAGCGACAAAATTCAGATTATTTCGCCATGGTCCCAATGCTTCCAGTGAATGGTACTCCAAAACTTTATCTACAAAATTTTTTGCTTCGTCGGCTGTTTTTGCAGGGATACGTCCAATCCCAATGTCCAATTGGTTAACAACTACATTTGAATTAATGTCCTCATTGTCATCTAAAAAACCAAAAAAATCATCAGATGTATAAGTTGACAAGGGGTCTAAAGAGTTGGCGCTTTCATAAGCGGGAACTTTATTTGTATTGTTTGTAATCCGGTTTTTATAATCGAAAGATCCCTTACCGAAAAGCAATAAATATTTTCCTGTTTGACTCCATCTGCTCTTGTAGCGATCATAGTACATTTTTATAAAATCCCGAATTGCGGTGGGATCGGGAATACCACCAGAAAATTCATTAAAAACCTGGTCTGTGGTTACGACTAGTGTTCTTAAATTATTTTTTTGCTGGTGAAATTGGGCGAGCCTTTGTGCCTGTTGCAAAAATTCCGGACTGGTAACGACAAAAAAATCTTTTTCTGTTATATTGTGCAGGTTCTGATTTCCAATACGACCTTCTGCTTTAGGTAAAAGAAAATTGGTTGAAAAACAAACATATTCTCGTAAACGTCGTGTGTCGTTTATAAAACTAAGCTGGTTAGTTGAAAAGTTCTTATTCATCTCTACTGGTTCAGCTGCTTCGGTAACCTCCCACACCCGGGTAGAAACATCGGCATTTGACAGTACAAACTGAAAATTACCAGTTCCAACGCTAGCCCAATCACGAAATAAAAGTTGTTTACCTGCGGGAACTGCCAGGCTACGCCGGGCAAACAATTCAAACCAGTTGAGCCATCCCTGGCTATTGAAACTACCCTGTAGATAATTTATGGTAACGGCCGCGTTATTACCATTTAAAATAAAATTGTCTGATTGTTGAACTTGTTGGGCAAACAAATCATAAGTGGCAGTTCCTATAGCCGGAACTGAAAGTTGTTGAATTTGCTGGTTATTTATTGAAACATTGAAACGACTCAAAATATTAATTGACCTGCCGACAACATTTGTAATAATCGTTGCTGGCTGCGGCAAAAGATCAGTTAGTGGTAATTGAAAGGTTCTGGCCAGACCTCGACCGGGAAAACTGGAGAATTCTTCCCCAAACCATTCCTTTCCGCTTGACAGAAAGTTGACCGTATCCAATTCATGAAAATATCTTTCGTCGAACGAAGTAACTGAGGTTGTAGCAGAAATTGGTGCAGTTTGATATGAAATTCTTAACCCATTTCCTCCTATTGTTAAATAATAAAAAGCTCTGTCAGAATAAATATTTTTCTGGTGAATAAATTTTTTGTTGAGTGAATCCTTTAACCAAGAATCTGCGCCCTGTGCGAAAAACAAAATATAATCTGAACCATTCAGAGTGCCATCGCCTCCATCCTGGACCCAAATTGCAATTTCCTCCAGGTCATCAATAGGTTTGTCATTATTTGCTTCGCCAAGCATTCGTCCTCCATTTCCAAAAAGCCTGATTTGAGTTGAGGGAATATTGCCGGTAATCCCAAGACCGTTCAAAAAAGCAAGGTCCATTTTATAAACTCCTGCATCGTTGACGCTGATCTTGAACCAATTGCCCGACGCAAGCACCGAACTTGTTTTATATGTCCTTTGAGCAGAAAGTAAAAGCAAAAAACAACAACAAATACTAAGCAATAAAAGTCTTCTATACGCAGTCATGTTGGTACCCATCGTAGATTTAACACTCAAAAAAACGTAAAACCCGTTATACGGTTTATGTTAATGTCTCTATATTCGCAAGACTGTCTTGAAAATCTGTTTGTGGATACAATAATACTGGTCCACCAGCGTTAAAGTTATTCGAAAACATAGGTTTAACAAGGCAGGGCACAGTAAAAATCCATGTGTCCTTTTGAAAGACAAAATCAGCAACCATGCAAGTAAAAAATGTTTTAATCCTACTATCCTGTACCGCAGCCCTTACTTCCTGTAAGCTTTTCAACAAAAACAAGCACGAGAAGTCTGATGTAACTGGCTGGAATTACAACGATTCAAAAATGGGTGGCTACCAGGTGGCTCAGGCCAAAGAGCAGGCTAGCGGCCCCGGCTTGGTATTCGTTCAGGGCGGTACCTTTACCATGGGACAAAAAGAAGAAGATGTAATGGGCGATTGGAACAACATTCCAAGACGTGTAACTGTTCCATCTTTTTATATGGACAAAACCGAGGTGGCCAATGTTCATTATCGTGAATATATCCACTGGTTAAATCGCGTTTTTGATCCTGAAGCAGACGAGAACAATAAGAATATTATCAATGGAGCTTTGCCTGATACCCTGGTATGGCGTAGTGAGTTAAGTTATAATGAGCCTTTGGTTGAATATTATTTCCGCCATCCAAGCTTTAACTATTATCCAGTTGTAGGGGTAACGTGGAGACAAGCTTTTGATTTTTGTTTGTGGAGAAGCGACCGTGTGAACGAGGGTATCCTTGTAAACAAAGGATATATTGCGAAGCAAAGTCTTGGAGGTGAACAACAGGAAGAAAACTTTACTACCAAATCTTATTTACTTGGTCTATACCAGGCTCAACCTGGAAAGTATGCTACTTCAAAGAAAAATCCTTTGAAGACTACACAAGGAACTCCAAGAGCCCAGGTAAGTATGGAAGACGGTTTAATGCTTCCTAATTATAGGTTACCCTTTGAAGCAGAATGGGAATATGCTGCTTACGGAATGGTAAATCAAAATCCCCGTCCTTCTTTAAAGGAAGGTAAGCCAGGTGAAGAATTACAATCCAACAAAACAATTTATCCGTGGACACAGGATATGAAGTATAGTGGTCTGCGTGAAGACAAACATGGCAGCTGGCAGGGACGTTTCCTTGCAAATTTCAAAAGAGGAACGGGCGACTATGCTGGTTTAGCTGGAGGTTTGAACGACCGTGCAATGTATACGTCTGATGTAAGATCTTTTTATCCCAATGGTTTTGGTCTATATAATATGGCGGGCAATGTAAGCGAGTGGGTATTTGATGTATATCGCCCTCTTTCTCCATTAGATGTTGATGATATGGCTCCTGTTCGAGGTAATGTGTTCCAGGCAATTGATATGTCTACCGGCGAAGCAACAAGAGATAGCTTAGGCCGTGTGAAACTGAGAAGTGTTACTGATTCAGAAAGTATGAGACGCCGCAATTATCAGCGTGGTAATGTAATCAACTTCCTTGATGGTGATGAACAATCAGACGCTTCTTACGGATATGGAAAAACTACTTTGATCAGTGACAAGTCAAGAGTTTTCAAAGGTGGTAGCTGGGCAGATATGCCTTATTGGTTAGGTCCTGGCACACGCCGCTTCCAGGAGGAAGACCAGGCAAGCAGCACAATTGGTTTCCGTTGCGCAATGGACCGTATGGGAAGCCCTGAGGGAAACAAACGCAAAACGGGTAACTTCTTCAAATCAAAAAAACAAAAACGATAACCTCCGAAACTTAAAAGAAAATCCCGCCAGAGGCGGGATTTTCTTTTACATCTGAATTAAATAAAGGTTTCTCATCCGTCAGCGCTACGCCTGAAATAATAGAAAATCAGAGTTTGAAATATTCGTTGCTTTTCCAATCAGTAACTCAGTTGATGCGAACAGACAGCCAAAAATGACCAACTCTATAAACAAAATTCTGATCATGCAACCTTGAAGGTTGCAAAATAATAATTGTTCGCCGCAGCAATTAATTCAAGGTTTATATAATAGGATTGAGAAAAATCATAAAAAGCCTTAAACTCATGGGTAGGCACAGCAAATTCATCAAAAAAAATAATATCACCTTTCTTTAAAAACGGAGCCATAGCCGTAAGAGCATATAGAGTCGCGGAATATAAATCAGCATCCATCATAATCACATTTCTGTGTTCGTTATTTAATGCAGCTAAAAAATCCGGAACGGTTTGCTGGAATAAACCCTGATAAAATTTTACCCTTGAATCGGAGATTGTTGGAACTGCATTATTTGTATTGAATTTCCCTTTTTTGAACACACCAAAATCTTCAGGTAGGCCGGTAAATGTGTCGAATCCGTGAAACCTGCTACCCGAATTTGCATTTTGTTGTACAAACCAACGAAAGGAATGCCCTTCTGCCACACCAAATTCCATATAATTAATCGGAGTGTTGATAAGGTTTTCTTTTTCAAGAACCCATTTATACATTGGGTATCTTTTATTATAATCCCATCTACATGGGAAATCATTATACGAAATTTTTCGATTTCTGCTTATCCATTTTGAAAATTTAGTAAGATAAAACAGATTTAAAAAAACTCCTGAAAAAAAGTTAAAGAAGATATGTAATCGTAAATAAGTAAAAATGATTTTAGTATATCGGATAATAAAAAGCTTCATTGAAAATATTATTAGAAGGGTCCAAGGTCAGGAATTAATTTAAGATCACTTTCAAAAGGCAACAAAAATAAGAGTTGGAGTTTTTAATTGTATATATTTTTCTTATTTTTCAGCAACATCAAACAAATTATGAACCGAACAAATCCTTTTCTATTTGCTTTGGCTGCTTTTTCAATAATGATATTCAGTTGCCAAAAGGACGATGATATTCCCGAAAATAAAATTCCGATGGCAGACGCCGGCCCATCCAAAACGATTACTTTACCCACGAATATCATAACACTTACAGGTACTGGTGCAGACGCGGACGGGCAAGTAGTCGCTTATTTATGGAGCCAGATCTCAGGTCCTGCAGCTACCACAATTGTGAATGCTGGTTCTTCATCTACCCTTATAAAAGGTTTTGTTGAGGGAACTTATGTATTTCAATTGATGGTAACAGATAACAAAGGCGCTACCAGTGTCGACACGACCACGGTAATTGTTGGTTCTGCTCAAACTCAAACACTCACTTTACAACCTGCCAATAATCCGAATGAATTCCAGTATGTAAATCATAATGGCGTGGACAAGAGCGGAGGCGGTGCCCCTGATATGCCAATAGAAGCTTGGACAAATGGGGGCATTCCGTATACTGTAAGGGAAGCTGTTAAATTTGATTTAAGTACTGTGCCCGCTAATTCAACAATAATAAGTGCTAACCTTTACCTCTATTCTTATCCAACTCCTACACTTAATGGTAATTTCGTAGATGCAAATTTTGGCACTGGCAATACAATGCTTGTACAGCAAATTGTTACTAATTGGTCGCCATCAACAACTAATTGGTTTAATCAGCCCGTAACCTCGACTACAAATCAGGTTGTCGTTCCCACAAGCACGCAATCAAACCTAGATTTAAACCTTGATGTTACAAGTATGGTAAGTTCAATGGTAAACAGCAATGCGAATTATGGTTTCTTTTTACGGCTCCAGAATGAAGTAATCTACAATTGTCGGATTTTTGTCTCTAGCTATAATACAACATTTACTGCGAAACGCCCCAAATTAGTTGTAGTATATAAATAATCTAAAAATTTATTAAAAGGTCAGGCGTATACCATGCCTGACTTTTTTATTTTCTTCTCTGCCGTCGCTTCACCGGAATCAGTTTAAACCGGTTTCCTTATACTTTTGCCAAATGATGAACATAGAAGATCTGTATAAAATCTATCTACAACATCCTTCAGTGCAAACGGATACTCGAAGATTACAACAGGGCGATCTTTTCTTTGCATTAAAAGGATCTAATTTCAACGCAAATGAATTTGCAGCTAAAGCTGTAGATGCTGGTGCAGTATATGCAATTATTGACGATAGGCGCTATAATATTAAAGGCAAAACTATTTTGGTGGATGATGTTCTTGCAGCATTACAACAATTGGCCAAACATCACAGGCAGCAGTTAAACATACCTTTTATTGGAATTACCGGCAGCAATGGCAAAACCACGACTAAAGAATTAATTCACGCAGTTCTTTCCTCAACATTCAAAACATACACAACTGAAGGAAATCTCAACAACCATATAGGTGTTCCATTAACTATCTTGAAAATTAAACAAGATGCAGATATCGCAGTAATTGAAATGGGCGCTAATCATTTAAAAGAAATTGCTTCTTATTGCGAGATTGCGTTACCAACTCATGGACTAATTACCAACTGCGGTAAGGCCCATTTGGAGGGTTTCGGAAGCGAAGAAGGCGTCCGAAAAGGCAAAGGCGAATTGTTCGACCATTTAAGGGCTCACCAAGGAGCCGCCTTTGTAATGTGGGACTATATTTATTTAAGAGAGATGAGCAATAACATTTCCCACCGATACACCTATGGAACAGCTGATGCGAAGGTGGTTGGTAACATAGTTGCGTCGAGCCAGTTTTTGGCTGCACAGTTCTCGAAAGGTTTTGAAGGTACAATTCAAACCAATTTAGTGGGAGATTATAATCTTCCCAACTTGTTGGCTGCAGTTGCTGTTGGAAAATATTTTAAAGTTGATGAAGAAAAAATCAAAAAGTCTATTGAAAATTATACTCCAACAAACAGCCGCTCACAGCTACTGCAAAAAAACTCCAACAGGATTATTCTTGATGCGTACAATGCCAATCCCAGCAGCATGAAAGCAGCCATTGAAAATTTTGCAAAAACGGATGGAAATGAAAAAATCCTGGCTTTAGGTGCTATGGCTGAACTGGGCGCAGATAGTTTAAAAGAACACGCGACTATTGTTAAAGAGATTGACAAATACCAATGGAAAGATGTGATGTTAGTAGGAGGCGATTTTATGAAGACCGATCATAGTTATAGAAAGTTTAGCTCCGCTGCGGAGGCAGGTGAATGGCTACAAAAATTTCAACCACGTAACGCTTTTTTCTTAATAAAAGGATCCCGAAGTATGCAAATGGAAAGGCTTCTTGATTATTTATAAATCAACATGGAAACTGTTAATCCAAACAGAGGTTTTTTGGCAACTGTTATAACGTGCCGTTGTCCCAGATGCAGGGAAGGAAAATTATTCAAATATCCTTTGTCGATCCGAATCAGTCGCAATATGGAAATGCATGATGAATGTCCAGTTTGCAAACAACCTACTGATATAGAAATTGGATTTTACTACGGAACTGGTTATCTCAGTTATTTGATATGTATTGCAATTGTAATTGTAAGCTTCTTGATTTGGTATCTGACCATTGGTTTTTCCTTCCACGACAGAAGGTTTTTATACTGGATCATTTTTTCGTGTGTATTACTGGGTATACTTCAGCCCTGGCTTATGCGTTTTTCCCGCGTCCTATGGCTGTCATTCTTTGTAAAATATGATTCTCGATGGAGGGATCATAAACCCGAGGACCCCGAGCGAATAGTAAAAGAACAAATGAAAAACTGGTAAGCCGGTTTGCAAAAATAAAGGTCCTGTGAAAACAGGACCCGGTCTGTGCATCATATATGCACAAGAGAAAACTATATTGACAAAACAGAATTCAGGATTGTATAGTAACAAAATCATCAAAAACTTTGACAAAGTTTCCAGGCTTTATC
>Ga0207650_10001229_pt1 | contig 18724 bp, 10 predicted proteins | sample KBSS63metaG_FD_184325 | JGI IMG/M metagenome (GOLD analysis project Ga0207650, IMG submission 184325) | Switchgrass rhizosphere microbial communities from Kellogg Biological Station, Michigan, USA - KBS S6-3 metaG (SPAdes) (version 2) | ecosystem: Host-associated > Plants > Roots > Rhizosphere...
ACGACGAGAGGTGCAGGATCGCGCGCACCACCCAGAAGGAAAGCGCGGCAATGAAAGCGGCGGCGGGTATCGTGAGTATCCAGGCCCAAACAATTCTTCCCGCCACACCCCATTTCACCGCTGACAGACGGCGCGTCGCGCCTACGCCCACGATGGCTCCCGTGATCGTGTGCGTAGTTGAGACTGGAGTCCCGGTCAGCGTCGCGTAAGCAAGCGTTATCGCCGCGCCCGTCTCGGCGCAAAAGCCACCAATCGGTCGCAGCTTCGTTATTTTCGAACCCATCGTGTGGACGATACGCCAGCCGCCGGAAAGTGTCCCGAGCGCGATGGCGCCGTGGGCAGTCAGTACTACCCAGAGCGGGATCGGGGGAATGGTGCCGTTGGCTCCATAAGCGAGAATGCCGCCGGCAGCCAGCACCGCGGTGATGATGCCCATGGTCTTTTGCGCGTCGTTGCCGCCGTGCCCAAGCGAGAACGCGGCTGCGGAGAATAACTGACCCCGGCGGAAAAACTTGTCGACCGTTTTCGGCGTGAAGCGGCGGAATATCCAATGCACCGCCACCATCAGCGTGAAGCCCAGCAACATTCCAATCAGCGGTGACAAAACAATGAACGTGATGGTCCGCAGCCAAACGTCGGTTTTGAGCAGGCCGTGAATACCACCAAAAGCGGCGATGCCGGCGCCGGCGTAACCGCCCAACAACGCGTGCGAACTCGAAGTCGGCAGGCCGAGGTACCACGTTATCAGGTTCCAAATAATGGCCCCCAGGAGAGCGCACATCAGCACATAGAGGCGCAGGTCGGCGCTGATCAGATCCATGCGCACGCCGTCGCCGATAGCTTTGGCGACGCGGGTGCCGAAAACTGCAAAGGCGATGAAGTTGAAGAACGCGGCCCATACCACCGCCAAACCCGGTGAAAGCACACGGGTGGACACGACCGTGGCAATAGAGTTAGCCGCGTCGTGAAAACCGTTGATGTAATCGAAGACGAGCGCAAGCGCGACGAGGACGAGCACGAAGGCGAAGGTGGCGGTCATAGAGAATCAACAGTTTCAAGTTCCAAGTTCCAAGTTCCAAGTTAAGGAAGAGCAAAACTTGAAACTTGAAACTTGAAACTCAAAACCTTTTACGTGTGTTTGATGATTACGCTTTCGATTATGTTCGCGACGTTTTCGCAGCGGTCAACTGCTGCTTCGAGTTTTTCGTAAACTTCTTTCCACTTCAAGACCGTCAATGCGTCGTGCGAATCGTGAAAGAGTTCGGCGATGGCTGCGTGGTAAAGATCGTCACCTTCATTCTCCAGCCGGTGAATCTCCACCAGTCGCTGCGTCACGTTCTTTGGCTTCTGCAAAGTCGCCACGATCGCCTTCAGTTGTTCCGCCATCCGCTCGATCACGTCCGCGAATTGACGCGCGTAGTCGGTGATCTCGTGGACGTCGTAAATGATGATCGCGCGCGCGGCGTCGTCAATCAGGTCGACAATGTCGTCGAGCGCGGTAGACATCGTGTAGATATCTTCGCGATCAAAGGGAGTAATGAACGATTTGTTCAGGCGCGTGGAAACATTGTGGGTGAGCTCGTCGCAGGCGTGTTCGAGCCCCTTGATGCGCTGCGCGTATTCGGCGTAGTCGTGATTTTTGTCGGCCAGCATCTCCTTCAGCTCGCGCGCGGCGGAAGAGATGTAAAGCGTCATCTGAATGAAGAGATCGAAGTACTGCTCTTCACGCGGCAGAAAATTGAGCAAGCCCATGTCAGGCTCTCCTAATTCAGACAGAATTCAGATTGCATTCAGAGGAATGCGAACTATAGCTTTAAAAAAAGTCCAATGTCCAATGTCCAACGTCCAACGTCCGGAAAAGAGACCGACGACTGATGACCGAGAACGCGGGATGGAGGATAGGGGCTGGGGAGTACGGAACCTTGGGGCTTGTTCAAGTAGTTTCAGAATACAAGCTTCAGCTTGCGTACATCGGTGCGAAAGACGCAACCTAAAGGTTGAACTCTGAACTGCTTGAAGCACGCGGAGGCTGGATGTTGGATATTGGACTTTGGACTTGGGTCTCGGGCATGTCCACGATGTCCCACGCCGATCGCATGCGCAGCAGTTTCGACATCAGGCCGGCATGCATGATGTGTCCGCTGCGTTCGGCCACCACTCGGCCGAGTATCGGCATTCCCAGCAAGGCCAGGTCGCCGATGATGTCAAGAATCTTATGCCGCACAAATTCGTCGCGAAATCTCAGCCCGGTCTTATTCAGCATGCCGTCCGGCGTCAGCACGATCGCGTTGTCGAGGGAACCGCCGCGGATTAAATTCGCGCGGCGCAGGCTCTCGATTTCATCGGTGAAGCCAAAGGTGCGCGCGGCCGCAATCTCGCGGCTAAACGCGCCGTTGTCGAGCGCCACCGAAAATTTTTGCACGCCAATCATCGGGTGAGGGAAGTCGATCAGACAGTCGATCTGATAATGATCGGCAGGCTCAACACTGATGCGCCGGTTGCCTTGTTCAAACGCAACGCGCTCGCGCACCAACAACGCTCGCCGGGCCAACGGCTGATTAACGATCCCCGCTTTTTCAATCATCTCCGCAAACACTTCGGCGGAACCGTCGAGTATCGGTATCTCGAGGTTATCAACTTCAATGTAAACGTTGTCGATGCCCAGGCCACGCAACGCTGACAGCAGATGCTCCACGGTTGAAAGCATCACGCCGGTCCGCATCAACGTGGTCGCGTAACCGCAGTGGGCCACGGACTCGACGGTCGCCGGTATTTCAAAACCGCCGAGGTCAGTGCGACGGAAGACGTAACCCGTATCCGGCGGCGCCGGCACGAGACGGACGTGGACGGGCACCGCAGTGTGCAATCCAACACCATCTGTTTCAACCGCTGTGGCGAGAGTGGTTTGTTTGATCAAGTTATGAGGCCTCATCACAGCATGACGAAAGGATCAATAGTACGAAATGTGTTTGGCAATGCTCATGCCGCTCCCGGCTTTAGTAATGTCCTGATCTCTAAATCGCGGTTTGTTGCAGCGCTGCCACAACTCGCGAATATCAAAGGAACTAATGCCACAATAAGGCCTTCTAACCGCAGCTGGCACATGCGCCGCGGCAGCGGCGGAAAGAAGGTAGCCAGACGTGAAACGTCTGGATCAGTCATCATTATTAAACTGCGCGCTGAAGGCGCGCACACAAGTTCAAGCGCGGCTTACGCAAGCGAATAGTTGGGAGGTCAACGATCCAGAGGTTTCACCTCTGGCTACCTTCTTGCTGCCGCTTCGCGGCCAATACCCATAATTGACACTCCGAAATCGCCTCTCTATCATCGAATCACATGCCGGCAAAGCAAGCTTCCGCTGATAACAATCAGCCATCCGAACGCGTTTTTCTGATCGATTCCATGTCGCACATCTTTCGCGCATACTTTGCGCCGATGGCGAATCGCGTCGCGCCGCTTGGAACCTCCACGGGCCAGGTCACCCAGGCTGTCTACATCTTCACCAACATGCTGCGCAAACTGCTTCAGGATGAGAAACCAAACTACATCGCCGCCATATTCGAATCAAAAGAGAAGACCTTTCGCCACGAAACCTTTGCCGGATACAAAGCCAACCGCCTGGCGATGCCCGACGATCTGGCGTCGCAGCTTCCTTACATCATTCGACTTTGCGAAGCGCTAAACATTCCCGTTATCAACGCTCCGGGTTTTGAAGCCGACGATGTAATCGGCACCCTCGCCACGAAAATTGCCGCCCGCGGTTTGCAGGCGGTGATCGTTTCCAACGACAAAGACATGTGCCAGCTGGTGCGCGACCCTTATGTGGTTTGCATGCGCACTAATTCCCAGGTGGTCAAGCGGAAGGAATACGTGCCGCCGATTGAGTGGTGCGACGAAGCGTGGGTGGAGAAAAAGTTTGGCGTGCCGGCAAATAAGGTAGTTGACCTGCTCGGTTTGATGGGCGACTCGATCGACAACATTCCCGGCGCTCCCGGCATCGGCGCGAAAGGCGCGGTCCAGGTAATCACGCAATTCGGTTCGATTGAAGAGGCGCTCAACCGCTGGGAAGAAGTTAAGCACAAAACGTATCGCGAATCGCTGCGCGACAATGCGGATCTTATCCGGCAGTCGCGCGAGCTGGCGCGCATCCGACTCGATCTCGACGTCGACTTGGAGCTCGATCACATTAAGGCCCGGCCACCCGATCGCGCCGCTGCTTACGAACTCTTCAAGGAACTCGAATTCGCCGCGTTGACTCGCGAGTTTGCCGACGCGGCCACGGCAGCGCCGGCCGCGGATGCGCCGGCCCTGAACTACCGAATCATTGACTCGCAAACTGCTCTTGATAATTTGATCCGAACTCTGTGGGACGCCGAAAGTGTCGGCATTGCCATCGCTGATTCAACCGTTCGGCCAACAGAAAAAGGCGACGAACCCGAGGAACGCGAACTCGATCAGCAATGCGTGATTGATTACGAACTGGCGGAAGGTATTGCCTTCTCAACTGCTGAAGGCAGCGCTGCGTTTGTCGATCTGAACAAATTTACCGCTGGACGCGAAGCCGCACTCGCCTCCCTGCGTGAAGTCTTGTCCAACGGGTTGCTGGAGAAATCCGTACACGACGTAAAACGCGCCGTCGGTTTGCTCGACCGGTTGGGCATCACGCTCGAAGGCGTCAAAGACGACACGCTGCTTGCGGCCTACCTGATCGATCCGAATCGCAGCAAGTATGAGTTGTCTGATCTGGCGCGCGAAGCGGTGGGCGTCGAGCACCTCGAGAAACCTGCGAACGGCTGGACCGACATGCAGTGGCAAACGGCGGTTGCAGCCGATCTAACCGCGCGCACGGCGAAGGTGCTGCACCAGCGTATTCTCGAGAAGAAGTTGGAATCGATTTACAGCGAGATGGAGTTGCCGCTCGCGCCGTTGCTTTATCGGATGGAGCGCGCCGGCTTGAAAGTTGATCGCGCCGTCTTGTCGGACCTGTCAAACTACCTGGGCCTGGAGCTAAAAAAACTGACGGTCAAAATTTATGAGCTCGCCGGCCGGGAATTCAACATCGGCTCGCCGAAGCAGGTGGGCGAAGTGCTTTCCGATCTGGAAATGACGTCGGGACGAAAAACTTCGACCGGACGCATCTCGACGAGCAAAGCCGTGTTGGAAGAGCTGGCCCAAACCTACGAGCTGCCGCGCCTGATTATTGACTACCGCGAGCTCGACAAACTCAAGAGCGTTTACACCGATGCCCTGCCGCACCAGATCGCCAGCGACGGCCGGATTCACTGTTTGCTGAATCAAACCGTGGCGGCCACGGGTCGGCTTTCATCCAGCGATCCAAATCTGCAAAACATTCCCATTCGCACCGAGCTGGGGCGTCGCATCCGGCGGTCGTTCGTGGCGGAAAAAGGAAACAAGATTATTTCGGCTGACTACTCTCAGCTCGAGCTGCGCCTGTTGGCCCACATCACCCAGGATCCGGTAATGCTCGAAGCTTTTCAAAAGGGCGAGGACATTCATGCCCGCACGGCGCGCCTCGTCTTCGGCGCCAAGACTGACGAAGAACTGAAAGAAGCCCGTCGTTTTGCCAAGATTGTTAACTTCGCGATTGCTTATGCGATCGAGCCCTGGGGTTTGTCGCAGCGCGTCGGCATCTCGCGTCAGGAAGCGAAGAAAGTAATCGAAGACTACTACAATACTTACAAGGGCGTGCGTCGTTACATGGAAGAGGTGCCGGTGCGGGCGCGCGAGCACGGTTACGTGCGTTCGATTTATGGCCGCATTCGGCCGCTGCCCGGCATCACGGATCGCAACGCCAACATTCGCAAAGCGGCCGAGCGCGAGGCCATCAACATGCCGATTCAGGGCACCGCGAGCGACATTGTTAAGTTCGCTATGTTGAAGGTTGATGAAGAGTTCAAACGCCGGAACATCGATGCGCAACTGTTGATGCAGGTACACGATGAGCTTTTGGTCGAGACACCGGCCGCGTCCGCCGAGGAAGTCGCGAAAGTCTTGAAGACCGAAATGGAAGGCGCGGTGAGTTTGGATGTGCCGCTGATTGTTGACGTGGGCATTGCGGACAATTGGATGGACGCGAAACCCTGACCCGGTTGTCCAAAGTCCAAAGTCCAATGTCCAAAGTCCGGCGTTGGACAGCATTCAAGTAGTTTCAGAGTACAAGCTTCAGCTTGCGTGCGTCGTGGCGAAAAGCACAACCTAAAGGTTGAACTCTGAGCTTCTTGAAGGACCTTGGACATTGGGCCTTGGACATTGGACCTTGGACATTGGACTTTGGACGTTGGACATAACAGATGGCTGAGAAGAAACCAGATTCCGATCATTCCCAGGAGAGCGACGCGCCTCACGTCGTCGAGCCATCCGGTTCTACGCCTCCGCCTGTCAATGAAGAAGATGCGCCGGCCGTAACAGTCTATCGCCGTACCGATCCGCTTGAGACGAACACCTACGAACCTCCAGCCGCGGCGCCGGCGAGCATCAGGCGTGTTTCGCCCGCTACCATTCCTTTGATCGCCGGTTTTGTATTGTTGCTGATGTTGATCGGAGTGGTGGGCTGGTTAAGCATGCGACGGATGGACGAGGTGGGCCAGGCGGTTTTGGATTTGGAGCACACTCACGCTGCCAAACTCAGCTTGCTGCTTCGAGTTCGTCTAGCGATTACCAAACTTAATAACGAAGCCCGCTCGCGAGATCAGTCTCGCGGGGAGTTGCGGCCTCCCTTCGACCTGCAGCTTAGCATGGCTCGTAGGCAAACGAACGAAGTGCTGAGCGAACTGCAACGCGCTTCGGATCCCGCCTTGCAAAATTTTGCCAACGACCTGGCTGCTTATATCGAGCTGACCGACGATCCGCGCCAGTACTCTTTGAAGGGGTTTGAGAAGTTCAAAGAGATAGATACTGAGCTGACCGACTTACAAGACCAAGCCAACTTTCGGCAGGTGCAAATTTTCAACGACAGTGAGCAGATTCAAGAGAGAGCGGCGCGCTCAATTCGAGACTGGAGCTTGATCGCGCTGCTCTTTGGTCTGCTGGTTGCCGCGGGCACGGTCTGGGAAATACAACGACGCTTTGGCGAATTACGTCGCAGCGTGGAAACGGCGCGCCGCGAGCGGTCGTTCACCAGTCAGTTGCTTGAAGGAATGGTCAGCGCCGTTGCCGCCATCGACGATCACGATCGAATCCGCAGCGCCAATGCCGCTTTTTTCAAAATCTTTCCTCGCGCCACGATTGGCGCCTCCGTTTATGAAAAGTTTGCCAGCGACGATGCGATGAAGATGCTGGAGGCGGCGACTAGTACGCAAGTGGATCGCGCGTCGTATCGCGGCCGGTGGGTTTGTCCGGCCGAGGGTGACAATCAATCGCAGCAAACCTTCGATCTCTATTCGTCCCCGCTCGCGATTGGCGATGCCCACGGACAAATCCTGACGATGGTAGACGTGACTGAGGCGGCTGAAGCAGAGCGCGGTTTGCGGCGGCAGGAGTCACTCGCCGCAGTGGGCCAGGCCACCGCTCAAGTGGCGCATGAAATCAGGAATCCGCTGGGCAGCATACGCCTCGGTGTGTCGATGTTGCGCGACAGCGTGAGCGATGTTGAAGGGTTGAACACGATCGAGCTGGTCGAACGCGGCATCAAACATCTCAGCAAGCTGGTCGTTGACGTGGCCCAGTTCTCGCGGCGCAAAGCGCTCGAGCAGGCGAACGTTGACGTCAATGAGCTGGTGGAACACAGCCTCGATCTGGTCGCCGATAAGGTCAACGAAAAAGATACGCCGATTGAAAAGAAGTTTACCGACGAAAATCCAGTCGGGCACTGGGACTTCGATCAGTTGAGCCAGGTGTTCGTAAACGTAATTGCCAACGCGATCGACGCCAGCCCGAAAGGCGCGCCGGTGGCCATCGCCACGGAAATTGTTCATGTGTCAGTGGGAGATGATGAACAGCGCACGACAAAACGGCTGGCTCGTGTGACCATCACCGATCAGGGAACCGGGATGGATAAGACGACGGTTGATCGTATCTTCGAGCCGTTCTTTTCTACGAAGAAGCGCGGGACAGGATTAGGGCTCGCAATCGTGAAGCAGATCGTCGAGCAACATGAAGGAACGATCAGCGTCGACAGCGAACCGGGAAAGGGTACGACATTCCGAATTGACCTGCCCCTTTAATTGGATCCCCCTGTGCGTGGCACAGAGGAAACTAGATCTCTTACACAACACTCCGGGTTGTTAGATGTGGGCGGATTCCCCTTCGTCGTTTGATTCTCGTTGCCTCTTAATTTCCTTCGCTACGGTCTGTAGTTTCTTCACGATCTCAATTTTCTGCTCAAAGGGCAACTTGGCAAGTTCTTTTCGTCGTCGCTCTTTGGCGCGGAAAATCTCTTCGGCTTTGAACTTGTCTGGATTGAAGGGCTCGTCAGTCATTACTTCTCCAATTCATAACGCGCGGCAAACTTTTCCCATTTATCAAGTAAGCCATGCCGCGTGATTATGTCGCGGAAGAGATGCCTGTCCATCTGTTCTGATTCTAATAAAGCGGCTACTCGCTCATTGTCTTTGCGCCGGCCTGAGCGTAGCAGTTCCGCAGCAAGATGTTCGGCCGAGAAGACGAATGTGTTGGTGCCGCCGAACTTGACTGTGCGCGCGCTTGCGACCGCTTCTTCCTGGACTGATTCAGAAGCGGGTACAAATTGCACCAGCCAATCGTCGATTCGAATATATTCTCTTTCGGGAGGGTAGCCGAGCTTTTCGAGATACCTGTAGATATGCCCGAACGATATCAGGCCACCTTCCCCGACCACGACAGGTGAGATGAATACGTCGATGTCGTCTGTACTGTAAGCTTCGAGGTAATAGATTGTCGCTATCCCTCCGCCAATCGCGAAGTTTTTAATGACTCCTTCAGCTTGCATGCGATTCAGAAGTTCGAGAACCTTTTCCATTTGGTTTCCTTCTTCCAAGCTGAGCGACGCTTGGCTAGCGCGACAAGCTTACCGTAAAACCTCGAACGCTTTTCCCGCTGCTTCCAGCGTTTGATCAATGATCGCGTCGGTGTGCGTGACGCTGACGAAGCCGGCTTCAAACTGCGACGGCGCCAGGTAAACGCCTTCAGCAAGCATCGCGTGGAAAAACTTCCCGTAGAGTTCGCGGTTACTCTTGCTGGCCGTGGCCCAATTGGTGACCGGTTCGTCGGTAAAGAAACTCGTCCACATCGAGCCTACGCGATTAGTCACAGTCTTCACGCCCGCTGCCGCCGCCGCCTGGGCCAACCCAGCGCAAAGTTTCGCCGAGCGCTCTTCCAGCGTTTGGTAAATCCGTTCATCCTTAAGACGTCGCAAGGTCAGCAGTCCCGCGGTCATTGCCAGCGGGTTCCCCGAGAGTGTGCCGGCCTGATAAATGGAACCGGCGGGTGCAATGTGATTCATGATCTCGCGGCTGCCGCCGTAAGCGCCCACCGGCAAGCCGCCGCCGATTATTTTCCCAAGGCACGTAATGTCGGGGCGGATATTGTAAAGCTGCTGTGCACCGCCACGAGCCAGGCGAAAGCCCGTCATCACTTCGTCAAAAATCAACAGGGCGCCATGTTTAGTTGTCAGCTCGCGAACGAACTTCAGAAAGCCCGGTTCGGGAGGGACGCAACCCATGTTGCCGACCACCGGTTCGATGATCACTGCGGCAATGTCGGCGTGTTCGGTGAAAAGATTTTCAAGCGCGGCCGAGTCGTTGAAGGGAACCGTGAGCGTGTGTTGGGCAAGCGAAGCGGGCACGCCGGGACTGTCGGGCAAGCCGAGGGTCGCGACTCCGGAGCCGGCCTTTACCAGCAGACTGTCGGCGTATCCGTGATAACAACCTTCGAACTTCACCAGCTTGTCGCGGCCGGTTACGCCGCGCGCCAGCCGGATGGCAGACATAGCCGCTTCCGTGCCGCTGTTCACCATGCGCACCATCTCGATCGACGGCACGGCTGCCACGATCTCCTCGGCGAGTTCGATCTCCAACTCGTTTGGCGCGCCGAAGCTGGTGCCGTTGGCAGCGACAGCGGCGAGGGCGGCCACGATTTCCGCGTCGGCGTGGCCCAGAATCATCGGGCCCCACGAGCCGACGTAGTCAATGTAGACATGGCCTTCGACATCGGTGACGGTTGGACCGACAGCACTGCGTATGAATAACGGCGTGCCACCGACGCCGCGAAAAGCGCGCACCGGGGAGTTGACGCCGCCAGGCATGAGCTCAAGCGCGCGGGTGAACAAACCCGCAGATTTATCGTGGTGTGTTTTAGGAGAAGGCATTTCCGCCGAGGATATCAATTGTGGCTGAAGTTAACCAGAACGACCTGCGTCGCGAGGGAAAGCTTCTGATGGAGGCTCTACTGAACTGAGAGCGGTTAAGAATACGCACAGCCTTCGGGCTTGTTGCTTAATCGCAAGCGGGCACCGAGGCTATGGCCTGCGACGCGGCTTCTTTTGGTCGGCGGGATCAACGAACTCGTGCCCTCGGGCTCGCTTGTGCGGCTGAACGCTTTTTTGTCATTTTGAAGGTCAACTCTGTAGTACTGTTGTCCTTGATTGAGAATCCGCCGCGGTTGGTTTCGTAGCCTGCAAGCTCGAAAGCTACCTCATAAGAACCTTCCAACAGTTCGAACTTCGTACCTTGCTGACGGAATCCACGCACCTGAAGCGGGCCGCCGCTGAGAATCATCACCGGGGTTTCGTTCAGCGCGTTGCCGTCAGTGTCAATGAAATGCAGGACGAGCGTACCGGCTCGCAGGACGAGCGTATCGGCTGAGACATTGTTATCGGGCCCGGTCGTCGCCGGCGTGGCAAACCACAGCTCGAATTGTCCAACGGTTACCTTGGTGGATTGTTCGAAGCCGCGCACCCGGTTAAGGATCCACTTCCCGGTGTTAGTTCGATTGAGCAAGGCCAGAATCTCCTGCGGAGTTGGTAACCCCGGATCGGAATCATGGAAGTAACGCAGCTGATTGTTTCTGACGCCCTTCTCGCCGACGTTCTGAATACCGGGCACAAGATAGCCCTGTTTCTTCAGGAAACTCGCCATCCGCTCCGCTTCTCTACGCTGGCTTTCGTCGGCAATGTGGATGAAGAACCGCGGCGGGAGTTGTTGTGCGGTCTTGTCGACGGATAAAGCCAGGTTGCTGTCGGTTTTCACTGCCAGCTCCAGCACCTGACTGGCTGCAACTCGTACGCGATCATCCTGGCTTGTCAGGGCTGGTGCGATGAGTATGCCCTTCAAGTCCGACGGGAGCTCGTTGTGTTTAATCAGTTCATCTACCTGCCCGACACCTTGCAACACCTCATCCTGGTTTTGACTACTGATAGACCTGATCGCGTTTTGAACCCTTTCCAGTTGTTCCTTTTTCGCCGTAGCACGGCCTTCAGCCAACTTCAATTGCCTGTATTGCTGCAGTCCCCACCAGCCGAGAATCACGACCGCGACTCCCAGAACTGCCATGACCACTAGCAGACGCTTCATCAAACGCGCGCGACGCTGCTCGCTTTCGAATCGCGCGACTGCCTCCGCTCGTTCTTCCTCAAGCTTCTGCCTGGCTGCTTCGGCCTCCCGTTGCTCCTCGGCTGATTTGCGTTCAGCGACCCGTTCCTTGATCCACGGCACGAGGTATTCGCTGGTGATCTCGTAAAAGTAAATGCTGTGGCGCGGTTCGCGGCGCACAATCTGACTTTGCGAGAGCGCGGTCAGCGCACTCGCGCATTGCGCCGGTTGAAAGTCGCAATCGGTGGTGCGGCTCAACAGATCTTCTTCGGAGATGATGTTGCGCGTATTGGATGCCGTGATCATGTGGGACAGCAAAACGACGGCAGCGTCGCGCAACTCCGGTGTGAAGTTGAGAAACACGTCGGTACCATAGCTCTTAAGCAGTCCCTCAATACCGTCGCTCGCAAAGAGTTTCTCCGCATCGGGTGCATGCCAGAGTCGCTGACAGACGATCTGCAATTCGGTGAGGTTGGCGTTGTCGCCTTCGCTGCGGCGGCTCAACTCCGCGGCAATCTGCTCGGCCAGTGGCTCGCTGATCTCAGAGCCGTCGATGGCATGTTTCAGAAAGTGTGCCCGAAGTTCCGGATTGGTGAAAGGCGCGCGGATAATGTTGGGTAAGGCTTCGATACTTGGGGGGACCAGACGCTGCGCCTGGTCGCGCAGTTCGGGACAATACTCAAACAGCAAACTCAGCTTGGCGAGGTAGTCTTCGCGAAAGGCAAAGATTATCTTGACGGGCAGGGTCTCGTCCTGAATTAGTTCCACCAGCGTTTGCAGAATTTCGCGCTGCGCGATCAGGGCTACATTGCTTCCACCAACGCCCGTCTCGCTCGTGTCCACCCGCTGAGCTTCTTCGAACAAGGTAATAAACTCTTCGAACTGATCAAATATGAGCAGCGGGCGAGGCGTCGCACGCGGTGCGCGAAAAAGATCTCCCGATTCGGCTTCAGCGGGCGCGAGACGAAACGCTTCCAACCGGGCCCGGAAGTCAGTCAACGACAACTCGATGCTCTCCGCTGAAGTGTTCGACTCAGCCGGCGCAAAGTTTGAAGCCAAGTAAGCTGCTTGCTCTTCGCGACCGGACATCCTGATGCGTTCGACTTTGATTTCGCGACCGGCGAAAGGTTGAACGCGCAGGCGATCCGGAATTTGATTCTCCTTGAGAATCTGAGGCAGAAAGCCGGCGTTGATTAGGGACGATTTGCCGGTGCCGGAGGCGCCGTAAAGTAGGACCGCGCGATAGAGTGTGACGTTTGAGAGCAGGGTCCAGGTCTCTTCGCCGCGGGCGGCAAAGATTTGCTGATCCGTGAAACGAAAGGGCTCGATGCCGCGGTAAGGAGCATCCGGGAGCGGCGTCGCGACAGTGGTAGCGCTCATTGCGGCATCTCCTGACCGGTAACTGCGCGATAGAGATCCGGAACGAAGTCCCACAGGTTCCGCTCGATGAAACTGACGATCTGCTGGTTCTCCATTGATGCGCGGATGAGCACGTCGGGTTTCAGGTCTACCGCATAGGAAGCCGGGATGTTGGCCCGATCCATTTTCCAGCGCAGAGTCTTAAAGAGCAGGCGCAGGTTGTAATCGACGAGCCGGTAGCCGATGAAGAGCGTGGGCCACTTGATTAAATGAGTCAGCACGTTCTTACCAACCGGGTGATAAGGATGCTTGTCGCCCATGCGCAGCACAAACTGAATGTAGTCCTCGTCGGTGATTACAATCGACTCGGGCTGATCGAGGTCGCCATGAATCTTGAGCAGGTACGGGCAATCTTTTGACGGCTGGGGGCCACAGTCCTTTGTTCGCAAGTTACTTTTGGGGGAATAGATACACTTATCAAACCTTGCGGTGACGGCGGCGGCTTCAGCTTCGGACTTGTTCTCCGCCCGTGCTTGCTGCCGCGCGAGATCGTTGAGCGCGCGCTCATAGAGCTGATCGTAATTGGTGGTGATGACGATGGGAAAACCAAGTTGAGCCAGGCCGCGCAAAACGGGGGAAGGCTCACGATCCTTGTGAACTGCCTCTTTGACCTCGCGGACAAGTTCAGAACGGAAGCCGGACTGGTACTCGTAGTACCAGGAGACGCGTTGCAAATTCCAGCGATCCTGGTCGGGGTAGTTACACTCACTCGCCAACAAGTCTGATAGTTGGCTGCCGATGGGCGGGCACTTGGACGCGGGATAGTCGTACTTCGAGCCGGGAGGGGAAGGAGCGTGAATCGCGGAGCCGAGGAACAAAATACACTCTTTACGCGCGATCATTTCCGCGATGTTTCGCACCCGCATCTCGTACTGCTTTTGTCTGAGTACGGCCTCCGGATCAAGCGGATCTTGATTAGGTTTGACGTTACTTTCGGTTGATGACATGACTGGTTGCTTCTGGTGCGAAGCGCCGTTTGGTTTGTCAATGGATCCCACCCAAGTGGCTGGAGACTATCGGGTGGGACGATTCGGACAAAGACCCGATCGGTGGAATACCCCGGGCACCGGATGGACATCACGCTTTTACGTTAAATCGTTGCGGCAGTCAATATCCGACAACCTCTCTTAAGTTTGGTCGTCGACGGTAGGAAGAGGTGGCGGAGCGGTGCACCCCCATCCCTCCCCCACTGGTGGGGAGGGAGACAAGAAGTTGGTCAGAGCTTCTTTTATTTTGTCGCCGAGCACGACAACCTAAAGCTTGCCGGAGATGAAAACTGCTTTGTTGGCAGTGACTCTATCCCAGCGTACGCTCCTCTGCTAAGATGGCGCTGTTTCCAGAGTTTCGATGCCTAGTTTCTTCTTCTGACTGACAACGTCAGAGCCTTGTCCAAAAATTCCAGGAGACTATCCGCTTATGCGTCCCCCTGTGCCCGTCGCTCTGTTCTCAATCTCATCGTCGCGAATCATTAGGTTTGGAAGTCAACTGCTGTTGATTGCGCTGCTGGGCATCTTGCCCTTGCGCGCCTTCGCGCAGGAGGAACGGGCTGCGGAAAAGACGGCGCGGGAGAAAGCGCGTCAGGAGGCGGCGGCGAAACAGCAGGCCTCGCCGGAGGCGGCGAAACCTGCAGACGAACCGGCTAAGAAACCTGAAGATGAAAAAGCGGAAGAGGAAAAGAAGCCCGCCGACCCGATGTCGAGCGGCACCTTCAACGGCTTGAAGTTTCGTTCCATCGGCCCGGCCTTCACTTCCGGACGCGTCGTCGGTTTCGCAGTCGATCCAAACAACGCGGCGCGCTATTTCGTGATTGCCGCTTCAGGTGGAGTTTGGAAGACGATCAATAACGGCACGACCTGGACGCCGGTGTTCGATCGCGAAGGTTCGTATTCCATTGGCGCGATAGCCCTCGATCCGAAGAACCCGCTCACTGTTTGGGTCGGCACCGGAGAAAACAACAGCCAGCGCAGTGTTTCCTACGGCAACGGCGTCTATCGCTCAGACGACGGCGGCAAGACCTGGAAAAACGCCGGACTCAAAACTTCCGAGCACATCGGCCGCATCGCCATCGACCCTAAAGATCCCGAAACCGTTTATGTCGCCGCGCAGGGACCGCTTTGGGGTCCCGGCGGAGATCGCGGTCTCTTCAAAACCACGGACGGCGGCAAAACCTGGAAGAAAATTCTTGGCGTCAGCGACAACACGGGCGTCACCGATATAGTTGTCGATCCGCAAAACCCGGAAACGCTTTACGCCGCCACGTATCAGCGCCGCCGTCACATGTGGACGCTGATCAACGGTGGACCGGAAAGCGCGCTCTACAAATCCACTGATGCGGGCGCCAGCTGGAACAAGTTGAAGAACGGCTTGCCGACTGTCGAACTCGGACGGATCGGACTCGCAATCTCGCCGGCCGATTCCAACGTGCTCTACGCCACGGTGGAAGCGGCCGACAAAAAGGGCGGCATATTTCGCTCGAACGATCGCGGCGGAAGCTGGGAACGACGAAACGAATTCGATGTGGGTGCGATGTATTACTCGCGCATCGTTGCCGATCCAAAGAACGTCGATCGAGTTTACGTGATGAACGTGTTTCTGATGGTTTCTGATGATGGCGGCAAGACCTTGCGGCGCCTGGGCGAGAAGTCGAAGCACGTTGACAATCACGAAATCTGGATCGATCCCAACGACAACGATCATTATCTGGTCGGCTGCGATGGCGGCGTTTATGAAAGCCACGACCGCGGCGCGAACTGGGAATTCAAGCGCAATCTGCCGATCGCGCAGTTGTATGACGTGACCACTGACAACTCGTCTCCGTTTTATTTTGTGTATGGCGGAACGCAGGATAACTTCAGCTTTGGCGGCCCGGCCCGCACGCGCAGCGCCTCAGGGATCACAAATTCGGATTGGTTTGTTACTGTCGGTGGAGATGGTTTTCGTAGCCAGGTGGACCCGGAAGATCCGAACACGATCTATGGCGAATCACAAAACGGAGGGCTGGCGCGCTTCGATAAGCGAAGCGGCGAACGCATAGGCATTCAGCCGCAACCCGGTCGCGGCGAAGAGCCGCTGCGCTGGAACTGGGACTCGCCATTCATCATTAGTCCGCATTCGCACACGCGCATCTACTTCGCCGCGGACAAACTATTTCGCAGCGATGATCGAGGCGACAGTTGGCAAGTCATCAGCGGCCAACTCTCGCGCGGTTTGGATCGTGACAAGCTGCCGGTGATGGGCAGGATTTGGAGTATGGATGCCGTCGCCAAGAATCAATCAACGGCGTTCTTTGGCAACGCGTCCGCATTGGCTGAATCACCGAAAAAAGACGGCTTGATTTATGTCGGCACTGACGACGGACTGATTCAGGTTACCGAAGACGGCGGCAAAAACTGGCGCAAGCTGGAAACGTTCCCCGGCGTGGCAGACATGTCGTACGTGAGTCGCATCGTGGCTTCCAATCACGACGCGAACACTGTTTACGTTGCGTTCGAAAATCATCAGAATGCCGACTTCAAACCTTATCTGCTGAAGAGCACTGACGCGGGCCGCACGTGGGTTTCAATCGCCGGGAACCTGCCGAAGAACCAGCCCGTTTGGGCCATCGCCGAAGATCATGTGAATCCGAACCTGCTGTTCGCGGGTACTGAGTTTGGCCTCTTCTTTTCGATCGACGGCGGACAGAAGTGGATACAACTGAAGGGCGGCCTGCCGACAATTCAGATTCGCGATCTAACTATTCAGAAACGCGAGAATGACCTGGTCGTCGGCACTTTCGGGCGCGGCATTTACATCCTCGACAACTACACCGCACTGCGACAACTGCGGCCGGAGATGCTTAAGCAGGATGCGCAGCTGTTTCCGGTGAAGGACGCGCTGATGTATATCCAGTCGCAGCCGTTGGGTGGGCGCGGCAAAAGTTTTCAAGGTGAGTCGTATTATGCGGCCGAGAATCCGCCGTTTGGCGCCACCTTCACCTATTACCTGAAAGACGAATTGAAAACTCGCAAGGCGAAACGACAGGAAGCCGAGAAAGAAGCGGCGAAGAAGAATGCCGCAATGACTCTGCCGCGACTTTCAGACTTGAGTGCCGAGGAGGAAGAAGAAGCACCAGCGGTTATTTTCACAATCAGTGACTCCTCCGGTCGCGTCGTGAGACGTTTGACTGGACCGGTCACGGCGGGAATGCAGCGCGTCACCTGGGACTTGCGTTATCCGCCATCGTCTCTGCCGCCGCCGCCAAATCCGGAAACTGAAAATCCTTTTGACGATGGACCCGGCGGGCCGCTCGTAATGCCGGGGACTTACAAAGTGGCCGCCGCTAAACGCGTGGACGGCGTGTTCACGCCGATTGGGACGCCGCAGGATTTTGAAGTAGTTGTCGAAGGTCAGTCGAGCATGACCGGGAACGATCGTGCGGCGTTGGTTGAGTTTCAGCAAAAGGTGGCGCGATTGCAGCGAGCCGTGCAGGGAGCTCTTGATGCCGCGAACGCTTTGAAGCCGCGGCTGGGATTGATTCGTCGCGCGTTGCTTGATACGCCCTCGGTCGGAGACAGGCTGCTTGACGATGCCGCGGCGCTGGACAAGCGCACTAACGACATCCTGCGCGCGCTGCGCGGCGACAATGCACTGCGGGCGCGAAACATAAACCTGCCGCCTTCGATTTCCGAACGCGTCGGAGACATCGTAGGCGCGCAGCGTTTGTCGACTGCGCGTCCAACGCAGACACAAATCAATCAGTACAACGCGGCGGCGCAGGAGTTTGAGCAGACGCTTGCCCAGCTGCGGCAGTTGATCGAAGGCGACCTGGCGCGGCTTGAAAAACAGATGGAAGCCGCCGGCGCGCCGTGGACGCCGGGACGGATTCCGGAGTGGAAGGACCAGTAGCATAACCTTCGTGTTTTTTCGTGATTGCTGGTTCGTGTGATTTTGTGGTTCAAAGTCTTCAGAGCCCGGCTCCAAACCAACACCACTAAAAGACACGAAGCAAAACGAAATCACACCAAAGTTTTGTTGGAGCGACAATGCGCAAAAAGTTTTTGAGTTTTCTGATCCTAATCGCTGTTGCGGGTACGCTGGGGCTTGCCGCTGACACGTCTCGCCACGCGCCGACGATCGATGAACTGTTGACTCTGAAATCCATCGGCGGTGCGCAGATTTCGCCCGACGGTAAATGGGTGGCTTACACGGTCACCGCCGCCGATTTCAAGCAAGACGCGTTTGTCACGCAAATCTGGCTGGCAGATGTCGCGGGCGGCAAAACGCTACAGCTCACGCGCGGCGAAAAATCTTCGACCAATCCCCGCTGGTCGCCCGACGGATCGTGGCTCGCGTTCACCAGCAACCGTATCGAAGATAAGAACCAAATCTTCGTTATCAATCCCGCCGGCGGCGAAGCGAGTCAACTAACGAAATCGGAGACCGCGATCAGCAACTTCGTCTGGTCAGAAGACGGCCGCAGCATTGCCTACACCGCCACTGAACCCGTGCCGCAAGTCTCAAAGGACCGCAAAGATTACCTGGGCGATTACGAAGTGGTCCGCAAAGACTACACCTTCGCGCATCTTTGGACGTTCGAGGTTAGCGAAGCGCTCAGTGGCCCAATCGTCGGCAAGCAGCGCACCAAGAATAAAGATTTCAGCGTCGATTCTTTTGCCTGGTCCCGCGACGGTTCGCGTATCGCGTTTAGCGCCACAGTGAATCCCGACCTGATTCAGGGTGTGACTTCAGACATCTACCTGCTCAATCTGGCGAACAACAATGTGACCAAGCTGGTTACGCAG
>Ga0207650_10001231_pt1 | contig 18649 bp, 16 predicted proteins | sample KBSS63metaG_FD_184325 | JGI IMG/M metagenome (GOLD analysis project Ga0207650, IMG submission 184325) | Switchgrass rhizosphere microbial communities from Kellogg Biological Station, Michigan, USA - KBS S6-3 metaG (SPAdes) (version 2) | ecosystem: Host-associated > Plants > Roots > Rhizosphere...
ATCCCAGACGCCCGCCTTGCGCCATCGGGAGAACCTATTGTAAAGCGTCGTGCGCGGGCCATAACGCTCCGGCACATCTCGCCAAGACGAACCAGTCCTAAAACGCCACAGGATGCCGTTGATCACCCGGCGGTCATCGACACGTTCAATTCCACGGCTATTGTTCGGCAAAAGAGGTACAATGATAGCCCATTCTTCATCGCTCAATTCGTGACGGCGCATAGCAATCTCCTTTCAAGGAGAGTGAATCACACACCGTCAATAAGATGAACCCCGTTTATGGGGACACTGCCTAGTCGAGCAAGTACGTGCCATCCTGGCGAGCGCGGAACGCTTTGAAGCCATCGCCGCCGAAACTAGGCAAGGGCTGGAGGCATCGCTGACTCTCGCTATCGATCCATTGGTTCCGACCGAACCGTTGATCGATAGCATGCGCGCGCTCAGGGATGAGTTTCCCAACCTGCCGGTCTCGTTCTTCACCGAAGGGTTGGGAGGGGCGAAGCGTCGGCTGCGGACAGGGTCAGCGTCTCTGGCATTCTGTCTGCTGCTGCCGTCGGTCCCGGATGACCTGATGGCATACCCTCTCATGGATCGGACGCTGATCCCCGTTACCGCGGCGGCGCACCCGCTGGCGTGTCTTGCTCGCCCGCTGAACCACGAGGACCTCGACGCGCACATTCAACTTGTTTTGTCCGACGCCTTTGACACCGATGGTCGCAATTATGGGGTCATTAGCAGTCGATTGTGGAGGTTTGTCGATATCGCGCGCCGCCTGGACTTTCTGCTTGCAGGGTTCGGCTGGTGCAAGATGCCGCCATACCTCGTCGAGCAACACATTGCGGCAGGAATCCTGAAAGAACTGGACCTCTCGGGAGACGGCCCATCGCCCACGGATACGCTGCCGATCTATGCGGCACATATGCGCAATCGCGCCTTGGGGCGGGCGGGAAGCTGGTTGCTTGACGATCTCCGAAGACGCCTGACCCTTCAAGGGCCCGACTTTTGACCGCAACGGGCCAACAGCCGTCATGCCAGAGAACGCCACAAGCGGTCATCATAGGCAGGTTCCGAAGGCTGACAAGCGCGATTTTTACGACAAAACCTGCGGCATATGAGCGTGATAGGCGTATAGGGAAACCGCGGCACTAGGCGGTTGTTAGCTGTTGTACCGCAGGCCATCCATCAACAGACCGATCAGTCGATGGGATCGATCACGCCAATCAGGTGCGTCGGGAATGGAGTAAATGCTCGAGAGAGCATGCAAAAGGTCTGTCGTGTCGATATCACTGCGCACCGCTCCCGATTGGGCGGCACTCTTCAAGAGATCGTCTAATGCAGATCTCAGAACACCAGAGCCTTCGGCAAAAAGCGCCGAGTTCGAGGTCATCAATATCCGCAAGCTGTTGGCCATGCCGCGTTTTGTGGCGATATAGCCAACGAACCTGCGCATCCATTCCTCAAGCGCCGCATCGGGTGGATGGGTTTCTGCCAGGCCGCCGGCAGCCGCAGCCAACATTTCCAATTCGCGTCGGTAGACAACCTCCACCAAGTGCTCACGTGTCGGAAAATGTCGATACAGTGTACCGATCCCGACACAGGCCCGGCGAGCGATATCCTCAAGTGAGGTCTCGACACCGTTCTCGGCAAACGCCTCCGCTGCAACCTCGATCAGCCGCTGCTTGTTCCGGCGCGCGTCTGCCCGCAACGGAGGTTGGCTGGTCGGCGCTGTTTTTGGCTCGGCCGAGGCCAATGGCTACTCCATCATTTTGCACTTGACGATGACCAGGAAGCCCCTAGTTTAAACGGAGGCGCCTCCATTTTACCTATCTCTTCCACTTGTAGTGCACGCCGACCTGTATGTCAGGTCGAAAATTCCACCGATTGCTTTCACCAGGACGATAGCGAGAACCATCATGGCCGGAACGCTTCAAATTTCACTGGATATCAACGGACAATCACACGAACTCTCAATAGAGCCGCGCGTCACTTTGCTGGACGCGCTTCGCGAACATCTCTGCCTGACCGGAACCAAGAAGGGCTGCGACCAGGGGCAGTGCGGCGCTTGCACGGTTCATGTGGACGGACAGCGGGTACTCTCCTGTCTGACGCTCGCCGCCCAGGTGGAAGGCCGGCAGATCTCGACGATCGAGGGGCTGGCCGGGAAATATGGCGAACTTCACCCAGTTCAGGCAGCTTTCGTGGATCAGGATGCGTTTCAATGCGGATACTGTACCCCTGGCCAGATCATGTCGGCTGTCGCCTGCATCCGCGAAGGCCGCGCCACTTCCGACGCCGAGATCCGAGAATACATGTCCGGCAATCTCTGTCGATGCGGTGCCTATAGTAGTATCGTCGCCGCCGTGCGCGAAGCAGCGGGGACAGCCGAATGAAAGACTTCTCCTACGTACGTGCGTCCTCCATCGACGAGGCGCAACAGGCAGTCCAAAGCGGTGCAGTCTTTCTTGCAGGAGGCACCACGCTTGTGGATCTGGCCAAGTGCGGCGTGGCCGAGCCGGAGCGCGTGGTCGACATCACGCACCTTGCGGGGCTGGGCGGGATCGACGCTCATGACACGGGTGTCAGCATCGGCGCTCTCGCCAAGATGGCGGCCGTCGCAGACCATCCCAATATTCTTTCCCATTTTCCGGCGGTGGCACAGTCTCTCTCGCTTGCCGCCTCCCCACAGCTCAGAAACATGGCGACGATCGGCGGCAATCTTCTCCAGCGGACGCGCTGCTCATACTTCCGAGAGCCGGGCGCCTTTACCGCTTGCAACAAGCGGAATCCCGGCTCAGGCTGTTCGGCCATCGGCGGCGTGACCCGCAACCACGCGGTGCTCGGCACGAGCCCAAATTGCATTGCTAGCTATCCGGGCGATCTGGCAATCACACTCGTGGCCTTCGACGCCGAGATCAAGATCGGCGAGCGAAGCATGGCGATCGACGATTTCTTTCTGCTGCCGGGCTCGACGCCGCAAAGGGAGACTTTGCTGGAAAACGGTGAGATGATTACGGCCGTGACAATCCCCGCCTCACCGGCGGCACGAAACTCGACGTATCTGAAAGTCCGGGACCGCCAATCTTACGAGTTTGCCGCAGCAAGTGCGGCGGTCGGTATCGAACTGGAAGCGGACGGGAAGACGGTGCGCGATATTCGTATCGCGCTTGGCGGTGTTGCGACCAAGCCCTGGCGCGCGCGCACGATAGAGGCCGCACTCATCGGCAAGGTTCTCGATGTTGCATCCGTGGAAGCCGCCAGCCGGCTCGCAATGGAGAATGCGCTTCCGCAGGGCGGCAATCAGTACAAGATCAAACTCGCGCCGCGTGTGGTCGCGCGCGCCATTCTGACAGTGGGAGGTCTTCTATGACTATAACGGAACCCCGCAAGCATGGCGATGCTTCCGACGGCATGATCGGCGGACGGCATTCGCGTTTCGAGGGTACGGCGAAGGTTACCGGCGCAGCCACCTACGCGCTTGAATATCCGTTTGAAAATCTAGCGCACGCAGTACTACTGCAGAGCACAATTCCGGCGGGTCGGGTCCTGGCGGTTGATACCGAACAGGCGAAGACCATGCCTGGCGTTCTGCTGGTTATGACGCCTGAGGATGATTTTGGACTGAAAGTCGCCTCCGACTGGTACGGCAATCGCCCGGAAAACCAGACCTACAGCCCGCTGCCACGCCAAGTTCGCTTCAATGGCGAGACCATCTGCGCTGTTGTGGCCGAGACGCGGGAGCAAGCGTCGGAGGCAGTCAAGCTGATACGGGTAACCTACGAAGAAACGCCCGCAGTGATGGGCCTCGACGACCCCAATGCCGGTCAGGGCAAAGTCATGGACAATCTGACGTCCAAGTGGGGAGACGCGGAGTCGGCGTTCGCCAGCGCACCGGTGAAGATCCAAGTCGAGTACCGAACGCCACGCGAATTCCACGTTGCCATGGAGCCGCATGGGCTGACGGCGAAATGGGACGGCGATACGCTGACTGTCTGGGAGCCAAGCCAGTGGGCTCAGGGGATGGCGCGCAGCTATGCGGAGTGGTTCGGCTTGCCGCTTGAGGATGTCCGGATCATCTCCCCATTCATAGGCGGCGGGTTCGGCTCGAAAGGTGCAGCGCTTGCCTACGGTGCTGTTGCGGCTGTTGCAGCGAGAAAACTCGGCCGTCCGGTGAAGCTCGCGGTCACCCGGCCGCAGAACTTCACGAGCTATGGTGGGCGGGCGGCGACGCGCCAGCAGATTTCGCTCGGAGCGACCAGCGACGGGCTGCTGCACGCGATCATCCATCGCGGTGCGAGCGAAACGTCAGTTTATGTCGACTATCCCGAGCAGACGGGCGCTGCGACGGCAGTGCTTTACAAGGTCGAAAACTTCAGCTCCGAACATCGGGTGGTCCCCGTCAACACTGTGACACCTGGTGCGCTCCGCGGCCCTGGCAAAAACCCCAGCGCATACGGCATCGAATGTGCCATGGAGGAACTCGCCTATCAGATCGGCATGGATCCGCTCGAACTGCGACTTAAGAACTATGCCGACCACGATTACCAGTCCGGAAAGCCGTGGTCGACGCGTCGCCTGCGGGAGGCCCTGACGGAGGGCGCGGACGCTTTCGGTTGGTCCGCACGCAGCCATCAGCCCCGGTCCATGCGGGAGGGCAAGACATTGGTTGGCTGGGGCATCGGGTGTGGCACGTTTCCCGTCATCCGGGCGCCAAGCTCGGCGATGATCCGCATCCTTGGCAACGGCCGCGTGGAGGTGGTCAGTAGCGCCATCGACATGGGGCAGGGAACCTATACGATCCTTGCCCAGACAGCATCCGAGGCACTGGGCGTTCCGGTCGACCAGATCGATGTCCTCCTTGGCGACTCGCGGCTGCCGGGGTCGGCAATTGCCGGCGGATCGATGCTTGCTGGATCGATCACTGGTGCCGTTCACAAAGCAGCGATCGCTGCGCGCGACGAGCTCATCGGACTTGCACTCAATGATGCCAATTCACCACTCCGCGATACCGGCGCAAACACGTTGACGCTTACCAACGGACGACTCGGCTCCGAGCGAGCCGGCGAATACACGCTTTCGGAACTGATGTCGGCACTTGGAAAAGAACACTTGGAAGTTCTTCGCAACACGCTCGACGACGCCACACAATCGGCCGCCGACCATAAGCGAGCCTGGACGACAATGGCCGGTGTTCAGGGGCCGACTATGGGCGACTATTCCATGCACAGTTGGTGTGCGCATTTTGTCGAGGTGAAAATCGACGAGGATTTCGGCACGGTTCGTGTTTCGCGCATCGTATCGGCTTTCGATTGCGGTCGTCTCTACAATCCACGACTTGTGGAGAGCCAATGGCGCGGCGGCATCATCATGGGCATCGGCCAGGCTTTGCTCGAAGAGGGCCTTGTCGATCGGCGCAACGGCAGGCTCGTCAACAATAATGTCGGGGACTACCTCGTGCCGACCAATTCGGATGTGCCGGATATCCAGGTGATTTCTGTCGGTGTACCCGATCTTGATGCGTCAGCGCTGGGAGGAAAGGGGGTCGGTGAAGTCGGTATTGTCGGCGTGGCGCCCGCGATTGCAAACGCTGTCTTCCATGCGACGGGAAAACGAGTTCGTGATCTACCCATCACCTTGGAAAAGTTGCTCTAGTTACAGATGTCCAGGCGGTGCCGGACGCAAATCCAGCGGTTGCCCAATTCGATGAAACGCCAGCAAATGTTGAGCTCATGCACCGTCACTGTACCAATCGTGCCGCAAAAGGCACTTATGACCGATGACGCCATAGAAATAATGGGGTTCGCTGCTCAATCTTCGATGCTGGACACGGGGTGGGCGTTGCCACGCTTGTGGATATGCGGCGTTGCAGCGGTCGATGCCCATCATGACAACGAATCCTTGCGGGTGAGATGGCTATGCCGCCGCCACCATACGCGCCTTTCATCACTACGGCGAGGATATGTTTCCTGTGAGGGTTTTTACCCAAACGCAGCGAACGGTTGCTGACTGATCGTTTGAGCGCCCAGGCCGGTGGGAAGTCTTTTAGGCGTTGGATTCAATAATTTTAAAGTCATCTGCGTCATAGGAATTGATATTGCTGGCGGTGGTATCGATGCGTCGTGTTGTTCAGAAGTCCATTTTGACTGGCTTGCTTTCCGTTGTCGCCTCCCTGGCACTTTCGTTCTGCATCGTTCCGTTTCTCGGCGGGCGCGTAGAAGGTGCCGGCCTGTTCATGACGATCTTCTGCCCGCTGGTGATATCGATCCCTGCCTCGGCACTGCATTTTTGGCAGTCGGAAAAAGTGCGGCGGGCTGAGGCCGCGACAATAGAGGCGTTGCAAAGGCTTGCAGATGCCTGTGAGGCACTTCGCCTCCAATCAAGGACAGACGGTCTGACGGGGGTCCTGACACGAACCGCGTTCATGGATGATCTTGAGGTCGCAAGTCAGCAGGGCCTGTCCGGAGCACTGCTTTTTCTGGACCTCGATCATTTCAAGGCGATCAACGACCGCTACGGTCACGCAGCAGGCGACGAGGCGCTTCGCTGTGCCGGCAGCATCCTCGCACGCTACCAGATGCCGTCGCATTCCATCGTTGGGCGACTTGGCGGCGAGGAGTTTGGCGTGTTTCAAAGCGGCTTGGCGTTCGATGAAATGCTTGGTCGTTGTGAAGCGCTACGGGAGGAAATCGCGGGGATTATCTTGCATGCGACATCCGGCTCACGTGTGATGGTTTCTGCAAGCATAGGCGCATGTCATTGCCCCACAGGGTTTGATCCATCCGAATGCCTGAAGGCCGCGGATGAAAACCTCTATCAAGCGAAGGCGCTGGGCAGGAACAGGGTCGTCGCGTAAAATCGAGTACGGTCAACATCGATCCCGCTATTGCCGTTCAGCAGCAAACGATCGCCGGAACCCGCGGCGAAAACGCTGGAGCTAACGCTTTCCGGCGACGAGGTTGGCAGGGGCAAAGCGGAAGAGCGGGATATCGCAGCCAAAAGCAGGATGAGCAGCATGATTGCGATCCGCATACTGAAATGATCTCATCAACGTGAAAATAACAAGTGTTCATCATGGCTATCGGCATCGGGACCCCTCGCCGATTTACAGCCAGCTCCGAAAAGGGAATCCTTCCCGGGAGTAAATGACAGTCGAACACATTGCTACCAACACCACGCTCAGAACGGCAAGCTCAACACCATCGAATTGCTATTCAAGTGCAGATCGCACATCCTGCCACGGACCATTTCCAATCTGGTAAAAACCCGGTTGACTTGCATCAACCGGGTTTCTAGCAAGGCGAGTAGCCAGCTGTTAGCGGCAGACACGCATCTTCTTCATGACCATGTGACCGTAGCCGTTACGGTGCTTTACAGTCTTCATCATGCAATGCTTCTGGTGCATGCCGTGCATGCCGTGCATGTTGTGTCGCATGGACATGTCATCAGCACGAGCGGACACACCTGACGAAATTGTCGCAGCAAGTGCGACTGCGGAAGCAAGAATAAAATTGCGCATTTTGGACCTCATTTGAAATTCACGACTGCGTAACAGCAAGGAGTTGCAAAGCGTTCCCTTTTATTCCGAACATCACGAAAACGTGCAGGAAAACCTTGATCGACCCGCGTGGTGTTCAGATGAACAGGGCGACTGGTCCGGTCGGAATAGTTATACGCATCCTCACTGACTAGAACCCATTTGCCCATTCTCTGCGCCCAATTGACATTATGCGCCACGGCTGGCTTTCGAGCTTTCGCCAAGCATCGCAGCAGTGAGCGACAATGTCGTCGTATGATTTAAAGATACGGTTCGACAGCCAGTTCTCGCGCATGAAGAGCCAGAGGTTCTCAACCGGGTTAAGCTCGGGCGACTTCGGCGGCAATGGCAAAATCGAGATGTTGGCAGGCACGACAAGGTTGTTGGACATGTGCCATCCCGCCTGGTCCATGATGAGGACGGCATGCGGGTCATCGGCCACATGACGGGATATTTCTGCCAGGTGCTGGGTCATGGCGTGGGTATCACACCAGGGCATGACCAACGCCGCCGCCTTGCCGAGCTTGGGGCAAATGGCACCGAAGATATAGGCAGAGCGGGTTCGCTGGTCATGCGGGGCTGACGGCCGCGTTCCTCGCTTTGCCCATCGGCGGGTGATTTTGTTCTTCTGACCGATCCGGGCCTCGTCCTTACATGAGGGTTCATGTGTCAACGTCATCGTGCCATATTTTTCTCCTTTAAAAATACCGGAAAATAATTGCGAGGTTGGGGCAGCGCTGTGCGGCAGCCTTGGCTGCGTAACCTTACATGCGGTCGGGTTCAACTTGGAACCCATAACCATAATGCCTCATGCACGAGGCAAGCCCCAATGAGCACGACCAACCTGGAACGCGGTTCTTGGTTGACCATTGAGGAAGACGGTCGTGCTCCTCGCACAGCCAGCAAATACTGGCTGCGATTTCTATGCTGCTCGGAGAACGGCCCCGGCCGGGATTTCGCCGTTTTCGGTATAGCGCCAGAGCGCAATCAGAAGCTTGCGTGCCATCGCGACGATCGCGATACGTCGTGCCCGCCCTTTCAAATCGCCAACCCTCTGGTAGAACCAGGCAGCGAGTTCGCTTTTCGGCTGATATCGCAGCCAAAGCCAAGCTGCCTGGACCAATGTCTTTCGCGCTCGAGCATTGCCTGCTCGACCGATGCGCCGGTCTTTATCGACATTGCCACTTTGGTGCGGCATTGGCGCAAGGCCGACGTAACTCGCCAACTGTTTTCTATTTCCAAAATGGCGGTAGAAGACCTCGCGTGTCAGCACCGCTGCGAAGTTGTCACCAATGCCGTAAATCTCGCTGAGTGCTGTCACCTTCGTGGTGATCGCGTCGCCCGATGTGGCAGTCAGATGTTCATCGCGCTCGGTGTCCAGCTCGCTGATCAGTTCTCGGACAAGGACCAGGCGGCGACGTAATCGGTTCAACTCCGAAGCAAGATGTTGCGGCAGCTTGCGCCCGTCGCCGGTCTCAAGGAGTGCCATGTCTCGCTCCCAGCTGCGCAGTGATGGCCGCGAGCGGATGCCTTGCGTGACAAGGAGAGCAGATATGCGATTTTCGATCCGTGTTCGCTCCTGCACGAGATGTTCTCGCTCTCGATGCACTCGTTTGCCGTCCTCCTCCTCAGGAGTCGGAACGTGCACCATGCTGCATATCTGGCTGTCTCCTGCGATGTAGGCGGCAAGAACTCGTAGCATCCCTTCGGCATCGAGCCGATCGGTCTTGGCCCGTTTCGCCTTTCGGTTTACCAGAATGCTCGTTGGCTCCACCACATAGGTTGGAATGCTTCGTGCTGTCAGCAGACGGTGTAGCCAGAACCCATCACGGCCTGCCTCAAAGCAGACCGCAATGGGCGACGGCGTACCTTGCTCCCGTCCCCGTGTCTGCAGCCCATCTAATAAGCGCAGTAGCGTCGAGGTATTGCCAGCACTGACGCGGTGCATCTGGCTGATCCGGGCACCCGCCTCGCGAGTTCCAACAAGCCATAGGGAGTTACTGAGTTCGAGGGCAACAAGGATAGTATCACTGGTAAATGACATGATCGGCTCCTTAATTTGAGGACGCCACATTATGACTTGAGGGGCAGCTGGTGTCCGCCCTCATAGCATCTGGTACCAAATTTCGATCACCCTGCCTTTGGCAGGACCGGCGGCGATTTCTGCCACTGCGGCGGGGAAACTTTTTTAAAATCCTCAATGGCTTGAGGGTCCTGCGCATGATGTTTCGGGCGGGCAGCCAGCTTGCGATAACCCATGGCGCGCACCTCCCGGCTTAGCGTCTGCTCGCTCACCGACACACGAAACTCCTCCCAAAGCCACTGGGCCAGATCGCACAGACGCCAGCGGAAGACACCATCAAGATAAGGCGTCGGCCCCCGTTCAATAGCCTTCGCCAAGGCCGCCCGCTGAGCATCGTTCAACAGTGATTTTGGGCCCGGAGCCTTGCCATCGATCAGTCCTGCAGGACCACGTTCGTTTAAACGCAGGACCCAGTCGCGCACGATCTGGAGCGTGACGTTGCCCAGACGTGCAGCATCCGAGCGCGAGCCTCCATCATAGATCGCGGCGAGCGCCAAAAGACGGCGCGCCTGAGCTGCATGCTTGCTCTGACGGGCCAGACGCCGAAGGCTTTCAGCATCAAAATCTGCCCTCAGTGAAATTCCTGTTCGCATCCGAAACCTCCGCTTTGCACAAGAGATTCAGATTCACCACGCTTTGGGAAGCCCAAAGAGTCGGCTTCAGAAAGACGCCGTATTAGCCTCGCCGCCATTGTGCGCGATGAGAGTGACCTGAGATTGCCGGGGGAAGCCCGAACAGCTTTAGCAGGTCGCGGAAATAGCGCCGATTTTTCCGCCAATCCTGGCTAGACGGCTCGAAGACCGGCCGTGATGAGGCTTTTTCAGTGGCCTTGTCGGCCCATTTTGCCGTCATCCGCCTGGTTCGGCGGATTCTAAGCGCGATTATGCTGTCGCCAGCAGCTTTGGCAGCCTCACCAGATTATAAGCGGTGGCTGTTAGGGTGAACATCCAGCCGACGCGGTCCTTTCCGCGATGGCGGGTCTTGCGCATTCCACCGCTGGTCTTGGCCCAGCCAAACACTTCTTCGATGCGCTTGCGAATGCGCTGACTGACACCGTAGCCGGGATGATGGGTGGTTCGACCGTCTATGGCCGAGCGTCGGTTCGTCGTGTTCTGGGCGACATGTGGCGTCACCTTTGCGTCCCGCAAGGCGGCCACAAAGTCGGCTGTATAGTAGGCTTTGTCTGCAGCCAATGTGATGCGATGACGACCATCCATGCGGCTCACCATATCCAGAGCTGCCTCGCGCTCTGCGGTGCCGGTCGCATGGGTCAGCGTGGCGTCGACAATCAGGCCGTTGCGATTTTCCATGGTGACGTGACCCATGTGGCAAAGCTTGGCCGCCTGGCCACGGGCCTTCTTGTAAAGCCTGGCATCCGGGCCGGTGGTCGACGCGTGGGTTGCGTTGCTGCGCTTGTCACCATGGAAATCGCGCTCAGAGTTGCGTCCTGCGGCCTTCGGTGGCTGTTTCCCTTCAGCGCCAGAGCCGCTGCCATCAATGTCGCCACCATCTGTGTCGTCCTTGGGCCTGAAGCTCTTTATGCTGGCCCAGGCTTCGATCAAGGTGCCGTCCACCGAGAAGTGGTCGTCTGACAGCAATGCCTTAACCCGCGGCTGGCTCAGCAACGCGGCCAGAAACTTGGCGGCGATGTCGCCAGCCAAGAGCCGCTCACGGTTCTTGGTGAACACGGTGACGTCCCAGATCGGCGCGTCCATCGACAAGCCGACGAACCAGCGGAACAGCAGATTGTAGTCCATCTGCTCCATGAGCTGACGCTCCGAGCGGATCGTGTAGAAGGCCTGCAACAAAAGAGCGCGCAGCAGCTTCTCCGGCGGGATCGACGGACGGCCGATAGCTGAATACATCGCTTCGAAATCCGGCGACAAAACTTCCAGACGCCTCGTCTACAATGGCGCGGATCGTCCGCAGCGGATGGCTTGTCGGAACCCGGGCTTCGCAGCTCACATAGGAAAACAGACCCGCCGTCTGGATGCCGCGCATGTCATGCTCCTGCCGACCAATCACTTAGGCATGGAATCACGGCAGTCCGTTCACAGCAAGGGCCTTTTTCCGCGTCCTGTTAGAAGAACTAGTCGAGCAAATGGAGACCGTGACGGCACGTATTGAAAGGCTTGATCGAAAATCCTTTCAATACATGCCGTCAACGACTGCGCTCAACGCCTGACAGCCATTCCCGGCGTGGCGCCGATCATTGCCGCGACCATTTGTAAATCAACATGGGGTCCCGATGCCGATACGCATGATAACGCTTGCTATTTCTCACATTGACGGGGTCATTTCTGTACGCTGAGCCACAGCCGAGACGTTGAAGGCATTTCTGATTGGATTGATCATGCACGCTTGCCCTGAGATTACCGCCTATGCGCCGGGGAGGCGACGTGCGAGGGTGGCAAGACCTGATGCCCACCGCGGTTGTCGCCCGTTCGGCCTTACGAGTAAACGCGTTGATGTCACGGGCATCGCAATCACAGCTTTTTGCTCTGGATCCAGGCGCGGATGGCCTGAGCGAGCTCAACCTTGCATTCTACCGGCAGCCAATGCGCGCCGCGCAGACTGGTCACGCTGAGATTTACGCAAGCCGCGCGCATCGGGTCGCTGGAGCGGTTTCCGTGGATGGTGTTGATCGCATCGAAGTCACCATTGACGAACAGTACAGGTTGAGAGATGCGGCCGCCGTTCTCCGACCTGCGGGCATAGGCGACGTTGGCGTCGTCGTTCAAATACCACGCGCAGGGCGCGCGGAAGCCGTGAGCCTCGAACGTTTTCACCAGCACGGCAAAGTCCGCCGCCGGCCAGAGAGCAGGATCCGGAGGGGTCGGCGGGGCACGGTGCGCGGCGCCGAAGCGTCCGCCCTTCTGCGTGACCATCGCGTTCGGTGAAGGTTTGCCGATGCTGGCGGGGTCTCCGCGTCTGTAGATAGACCCCAGCGACGCCACCTTGTCCGCGTCCAGATCGGCGACGGCGGATTCAAAGTGCGTCGTGTAGTAGCGATAATAGTCCCATTGCCCGTCCGGAAACGTATCAGACGGATAAATCGTCCGGTCGACCAAGGGGACCAACGTCGGCAGAGCGTTCGTTTCGGGAAAATATGGCACGGAAACCAGCACGGCGCCGCGGCTGCGCTGAGGCTGATGCGCAACCAGCTCGCCGGCCACGACACTACCCCAATCATGGCCAACCCAGATCGCCGGCTTGCCGCCCAGGTGGTCGTGCAATTCGGCCATGTCCGCCACGATTGCCTCAAGGGTATAGGCGTCACTACTGGCGGGTGCCGACGAGGCGCCGTAACCGCGCATGTCCGGCGCAACACAGCGCCAGCCTTCGGCAGCGAACGCGTCCATCTGGGCGCGCCATATCAGACTGAGTTCCGGCCAACCGTGGAGGAATATTATTAACGGTCCGTCGGCCGGGCCGGACACGAGATAGTGCGTCGTATGTCTAGACGTGCTTAAGCTTCGCGATGCCAGCGTGGCCAGGGGTGCACCCCATGCCGCGCCGCCCGACAAGACGGCAGCGGCCGCACTCATCCCGAGAAGAACGGACCTTCGACTAGGCAGCGATCCGCCTTGAGAAATCAGCGGTTGGTGCGGGATGATGGCAGGGTTCTGGATCTTGGTCATGCCCCATCATACGTCATTAGCATTCCCGTCATTAGGCTGATAATGGTACATGACGTTTGAAGCAGAACTTACAGGTGCTTTGTTGCGACAGAAGGACATCATCGAAGGCGTGGCAATGTTCGTGGCCGTTGCCGAAGCCAGCAGCTTTTCCGAGGCGGCGAGGCGGCTCGGCATTTCGCCCTCTGCCGTCAGTCAGGCGATCCGCGGTCTCGAAGAGCGGCTGGGAGCATCGCTGTTTCGCCGTTCGACTCGCAGCTTGAGCCTAACCGATGTCGGCAAGGACTATCTGCTCGCGACAGCGCCGGCCCTATCGCAACTGCGTCAGGCCGCCGAGGAGGCATCCGGCCGGAGCGGGCGGCCGACGGGACCTTTACGCCTCACGATGCCGCGCGCGCCCTTCGACCTGCTGATCGCTCCCGCACTGGTCGCGTTCCAGCGCACCTATCCCGATGTCGATCTCGAGATCGCGGTCGAAGCGCTAATGATCGACATCGTCAAGCAGGGCTATGATGCAGGTTTGCGCTATGGCAATTGTCTTGAGAAGGACATGGTGGCTGTTAAGGTCGCACCGGCATCGGAGGCGGTTCTTGTCGCGTCGCCTGGCTATCTTCGTGACCGAGCGAGACCGAATCTACCTAGCGATCTCCTCGATCATCGCGCCGTGATGTGCCGTAGTCAGATCACCGGCCAGATCATACCCTGGACACTGCAATTCGCTGCCGAAGTTGTGCAGATCGTTCCGCCGTCCGCAGCGATCGTTCACGATCTGGCTTCCCAGATCGACCTTACGGTTGGAGGGCTCGGTATCGTCAGTGCGCCAGCGGCGTACGTGTCCGGCTTCGTCGACGCAGGAAAGCTCGTCCGCGTGCTTCCCGAATGGTTTTCTCCGATGGAGCCGCTTTACCTCTACTTTCCCAGCCGTCGTCACCAATCGGCAGCACTGCGGGCATTCATCGCGTTCCTGAAGACCTTCAGCACTATCCCATCGGAAGATAGCGACGATCGTCAAATGAAATCTGCCGGACATACCTCAAGCCTGTTATCACGGCGGGATGAAGAGTACCGTCCGGCGCGGTTTCGATGACCTTCACAGGCAAATTTCGCACCTGTAGCTTTCATCTCCCGATTTCAATTGAAGCGGTGACTGAGAATTCTAACACCGAAATCTTGCCTTACGATTTCACCATGGGGTAGGGGGCGCTAAAGCCCTGAAGCCTTAGTCTGAATCACGCGGAAGCGATCCCGCCGCCGCTGATCTGGGGGGCATCTCCCGCGGAAGCGTGACCAAGTTGTTTCTGGACGTATCGCTCATGGACTTCGGCTGAGCAGACAAGCCCAGCGCAAAAGGAGGGACCAGAGAACTTAAGGGCGTCCTCATCTCGCTGAGATCACCTCGGACGACTGCAGCCATTGCCGCTCTTTATAAAATACGCACAGCGCCGCCAGTCGTCAAATAGAGCATGTCAGGAGCAGAGGCCTGGATTTAGAGAAACACGTGTGCGCGGGCTCCTGCGCAGGAAATGCCTGGAAAACCTGCCGGCTAAGGATACTCAGCATTTGGTGGCTTACGCAGATTTGGCTTAAGATGGAGAAAAGACGGCGGCTAGTCAGAGGATGGAGACGATGAAGAACGAAAATAAAGTTCGGAAGCCATCGAAAGCTAAACCGAGGGCTCAAAAGGGCAAGGGGAAGGGCAATCCCATTTCGGACATGTTGGGCAATATGGACGAAGACTTCGTCGCCATGCTGATGCAGACCGTACAGGATGACATGATTTTCGCTTCCGCGGATATCGTCGGTCTCTTCGCTGAATATCTGGAAACTTGTGCGCTGGGCAATCTCCATGAAGAGGTGGAAGCCGACCTCTTGCCTGATTTGGTTGCCGAGTTGAGCGACGTTAGAGTGAACGCCAATGGCGGTGACCGGGAGGCCCGCGAAAAAATCCAAGCCATCCATGATCTTCTGGACAATGCGATTGAAACTCATTCGCTGCATCCGATCGCCATGATGATGACGAGTAAGATCTTCAACGATGCGGGATGGGCTGTTCCCGATAGCCTGAGAAGCGCTATGGCTGAGGCGCTGCGAACAGGCCCGTTGGATACGCAAGGTCTTACCGGGGATGATATCGTATCATCAATGCTGGAATTAGCCGATCAGGTCGGCCAAAATCCTTATGATTTCCATGAATGCGTGAACTCCCTTTTGGCCGGCTTTCCGCCGGAGGCTAGTATCACGCTGCTGCTTGAGCTCGTCGCTGGGAAGCAGGCAGTGATCAATCGGGCTGTCGCCGGCTTCGTGTTGCATCCTGATGCCGTTGTCGCGCAGTCTGTGGCGGAAACTCTGGCGGCATCCGCTCGGCAAACTCCCGTTGAGAGCTCGATGATCGAACGGCTTGTCCGCATGCGGCCATGGCTGCCTCAGACCCGACAGACCCATCTCGACGCAACCATTCGCGCCATGCGGTTGAACGCTCTACCGCCGGTCCAAACCGCGTTGCCAAAGCTTATCAAATGCTATGCCTCGATCTGCGACGGATCAGGAACGAGAAGTGTTTTCGCGACGCAAAGAGCCGGCGCTCGCTATCAACTTGTAAGCGTCATGATGAAGTCTTTGGGGGTTGCCGAAGCAATGGTTCTTACCGACCTATCAAAATCCGAGATGGACGATATCGTTCGTAAGATGAAGGCTGCAATGCCTGTGTCTGAAACAGATCTCGCCGGTATGTCTCAGATGGTGGGACTAGCGATTGCCGACAATTTCGCAGCTGGGACGCTGCCACCGTTCAGATTGGTTGAAGTGGTGGAGAGCCTCGGGCTGGGCCCGGTGAATGCAGACAGTGCGTCGCCAATGGAGATTATTACTGACCTCCTGGCTGACCTGCCTCCTGAAGAAAAAAATGATGCAGCCGTGGCAAGAGCCCACGCCGATCTGCTGGAGAGTGAATTGCAATATCAATGGTTTGAAGCCGGCGAGGCTTTGGAGGATTTGCTTTATCCTATCAAAGGTTCCAAACAGCGCGTCGCCAAAGTCATGAAAACCTATCTGCCGGAACGCCGACTTTTTTGGGCGCGGCAATGCGCGATATCGGCGCTTGCGATGCGGGGTAGTGGAAAAACGCGCCACTCGCCTTGGAAGCAGTTGGCGCTCGTCGGGCGCGACATTGCATCCGACAGGCCCCTCGATCAAATACCCCTAATGAAGCAAATAGCAGAAGTTTCGGTCCAAGCCTTTCACAGGCAGCTGTAACGAATGTGATGCAGGTCACTCTGATGCGGACCTTTCGCTTGGCTACCCGGTAGGTAAGGTATCAGCTTTCTTCTGCAAGCTCGCGGAGCTGCCATGGCGTTCCGCCTCGTTTTGTGGACACCACGATCCAGCGTCTCGACCGTGGCGCGATATCTTCGGCTAGAACCGTATCTTTCTTGACCGGCGGCCTGGCCGTTGCGTATGCCGGCCATCATAGTCGAAATGTGCCTGTCGTTGCGATCGAGCGAGAGACCGCGCCGGACATAGCTCCAAGTGAGGGCGGAGAGGCGTCGTTCTTTGTTGAGACTAAGTTGGCCTTGGCGCCCCGTTCGGCGGGGCCCAAGGCACAACCGGAGGCCGAGGCCCTGATGTAAAGCCCGACGGTTTGTGGGTGCGGGGGAGGGGAGGCGGATTGGACCTCCGACACCACGAGGAGACGTGCTTCCAGTTGGCACCGTAGGCTTTGCGCGTGTGGGCGGCTTCGATATAACGCGAGCTCGATCGGCAAGGTCGAGCTAGATGAGTTGGTGTCTGGTCCCTGCCGACGAGAGAGGGGAGGGGTCGTCGCCCTAAATTTCCGGCGCGGAAACATCGCCGCCAGAAGCCGTGCCGGGAAGCGGCGGCGGGGTGTCCTCAACGTGATTTTCGCTGCCCTGCTCGGTGCTGTTGGCCATTTCTCCATGCTGACGGAGATGTCCGATAGTGCTTTTGGAGGGAATTTTCCAAATGCAGCGGGGCGACGCCAGTAGCTTATGAAAGTTCTTAGGCGAAGTTTTTGCCCGCAGGAGGTCTTGAGGTTGGGATACCCTGCCAGCGCCTACGATTGAAGACGAGCGAACGCACCGTTCACCGTTTGGCCTTCGTTACTTGGCCCCCACATTCCTATATCGGGGGAGCACAATTATTTTTCTGCAGACGCAAGGTTTTTACCCATGAAAAACATCGGTTTCCTTTCCTTCGGCCATTGGTCGCCGTCCCTTCAGTCCGGAACGCGCTCCGCTGGCGATGCACTGCTGCAGTCGATCGATCTGGCGGTTGCCGCTGAAGAACTCGGGGCTGATGGCGCCTATTTCCGCGTCCACCATTTTGCCCGGCAGCTGGCATCGCCCTTTCCGCTTCTCGCCGCCGTCGGCGCGCGTACCAAATCGATCGAAATCGGCACGGCGGTCATCGATATGCGCTATGAAAATCCACTCTATATGGCCGAAGATGCCGGTGCTGCCGATCTGATCGCCCAGGGGCGTTTACAACTTGGCCTGAGCCGCGGATCGCCCGAGCAGGTCATCAATGGCTGGCGCTATTTTGGCTTTCATCCAGAAGAGGGTGCCAGCGATGCCGATATGGGCCGGCGCCATACGGAAGTGTTTCTGGACGTGCTGAAGGGTGAGGGTTTTGCCGAGCCCAATCCGCGCCCGATGTTTCCCAACCCGCCCGGGATGCTGCGCCTTGAGCCGCATTCGGAAGGTTTGCGGGAACGTATCTGGTGGGGCGCCGGCTCCAATGCCACCGCCATCTGGGCCGCCGAGCGCGGCATGAACCTGCAAAGCTCGACATTAAAGGACGACGAGACCGGCGAGCCCTTCCATGTGCAGCAGGCGGCGCAGATCCGTGCCTATCGCGAGGCCTGGAAGGCGGCGGGTCACACCCGCCAGCCACGGGTATCCGTCAGCCGCAGCATCTTTGCTTTGGTCGATGATCGCGACCGCGCCTATTTTGGACGCGGCGGCAAGGAGCAGGATTCAATCGGCTATATAGATGACAGCACACGGGCCATCTTCGGCCGCTCCTATGCGGCGGAACCGGATGCGCTGGTTAAGGAGCTGGCGCAGGATGAAGCCGTCGCAGAGGCAGATACGCTGCTGCTGACCGTGCCGAACCAGCTCGGTGTCGAATACAACGCCCATGTCATCGAGGCCATTCTGAAGCACGTAGCCCCGGCGCTCGGCTGGCGATAACTGACTCTAGAACCGCGCGCGCTGAGCGAGCTGTAAACGACGCCGGCCGTCGCGCGATCGGCAGCAAACTAGGCCACGGACTCATTAGTTGAGTCGATCCATATCCTCGTCGCGACAAGCTTGAGGGCGGCCATGTAATTATCAGCGCGCCGGTCGTATCGCGTCGCGAGGCCTCGCATCTGCTTGATAC
>Ga0207650_10001233_pt1 | contig 18644 bp, 18 predicted proteins | sample KBSS63metaG_FD_184325 | JGI IMG/M metagenome (GOLD analysis project Ga0207650, IMG submission 184325) | Switchgrass rhizosphere microbial communities from Kellogg Biological Station, Michigan, USA - KBS S6-3 metaG (SPAdes) (version 2) | ecosystem: Host-associated > Plants > Roots > Rhizosphere...
CATTCGGCAAACGCGCGAACTTGAGCGTGTTGGCAACAGCCGGCTCCAGTGATTTGCCGCGTAAGTTGGAATTCAGTCCCATATGATCGATGATCATGCGCAGCCCGGAATGGCGCTCGGCAATCTCTTGCAGCTTTGGAACGGCATGCGGCGCGAACGTCATGACCGGAATATCGTATCGTTCGGCGGCATCCCAAAACCAGTCGGCCGTGCCGTCTTCCAACCATTTTCGCGTATTGCCCGCATTGAAGGCGACTCTGATGCCGAGCATGTATGGCTGACTTTTCCACGTCGGCATGCGCTCGCGGCTTTCCGGTTTATTCAGCGGCAACCGGCCCATGACGCGAAAACGGTCGGGATGCAAACGCGCCGCTGCGAGAGAAGTATCGTTGCGATCGGCTTCCCACGTGGGCGGCACGAGCACACAGCGCGCCACGCCGCTGCCGTCCATCTCGCGAAGCAGCTCTTCATGTCCTAACGGCACCGGCCGATGCGGCGGTGAAGCATCTCCTCTCGCGTACGGTTTATCGGGAGTTTCAGGAGCCCAAATGTGAACTTGCGAATCGATAATTATCATACCGCGAGTCATAGTCCGGCTTTCATGCGGTCGTCAAGAAGAATGGTTTCTACGAAAGACATCCTAAAATCCCTCGATACGAGCGGCGCGCTACTCGGGAACTCGGACAAGACCGATCGCCCTGAGTAGGCAGCGAGCGACGCTGCCGTATCGAAGGGTGGTGCGCAAACGCACCCTACGGCGTCAATTGTAAAACCGCGCAAATTTTTTCCGCGGCTTCTTCGCCGGTGCGCACGCAATCGGCAATACCGACTCCGTGATACGCGCTACCGGCTAGTGCAATCGAGCAAAATTGTTGGAGCTTAGTTTCGATCCGCTCGATCCTGGCGGCATGTCCAATGTGATATTGCGGCATCGATTTCGGATGACGCCAGACTCGAACGAACACCGGCTCGGTAACGACGCCGAGCAAGCTTGCCAGTTCGGCCCGAACGTTTTTAATCATCGTGACATCATCATCGGCGAACAGTTCCGGCTGCAAAGCACCGCCGACGAACGCTCGTAACAAAATGTGATCTTGCGACGCCCGTCCCGGATATTTCAAACTGCTGAACGTACAAGCCATGATTTTACGCTCTTCAATCGCAGGCACGACAAACCCGAAGCTGTCCGGCGGCCGCGGAAAGTCTTGACGCATGTAGCCAAGACTCACGGTGGCCGTCGACGCATAGGAAATCTGCTTCAGTTCCATAGCAGTATCATCGGTTATGGGCGCGAGAATTTCGGCTGCTTGAAAAGCCGGAGCCGCGATCACGACCGCGTTGGCCGTGATCGCTTCGGTATCGCCAATCACTACGCGCCAGCTCTTTTTCTCTTGATCGTGGCTCAAATGTGTCACCCGCGAATTGAGCCGGATCGCGCTCTTTGAAATTCGCTGCACGATTGAATCGACCAGTTCCTGCATTCCACCGGCTAGAGTAACGAACAAGCTCCAGCGCGCGCCGCTGCCCGATTCGCTCTGCGAACGGCGCCGCCGCTGTTCGGACCACATCGCCCGAATAACGCTGCGCTTGGCTAACTCCATTTGTCGAAAGCGCGGCATCGTCGCCGTGAGACTCAGTTGATCGGGATCGGAGGCGTAAATGCCGCCGACCAAGGGTTGAGCGACACGCTCGAGTGCTTCGGCGCCAAAACGGCGGCGCACGAATGAACCGAGGCTTTCGTCTTGATGGTTGTCGCCGCGCGGCAGAAAGAGTTCTGCCGCTATACGCAGCTTCCCGCGCCAGGAAAAAAGGGGAGAATAGACAAGAGGCCAGAATCGCGTTGGCGCAAGGAGAAAAAAACCTTCCGGCAATGTGACAAGGTTGCCCCGATGAACGACGTAGATTTTCTGATAATCAGATTGCGTCGACACCAGCCGACGGGTCAGAGCAAGCCGTTCGCAAAGCCGCAGTGCCCACGGTTTTTCCGTAATGAAAGAATCGGGACCGGCTTCGACGAGAAAATCACCGACCTTCTCGGTTGCAATCGAACCACCCAGACGCTGCGAAGCTTCGAGCAGAGTAAGATCAATCGATAAAGATTTTTCCTTAGCAAGCTCGATGATCCGGTGTGCTGCGGCGAGCCCGGCGATGCCGCCCCCAATGACAACGATTCGGTTCATGATCGTGCCAATCGAGGATGGATGATAGACGATTGAGGATCGCGATCCTCCACCCGCTATCCTCGATCCTCCGTATCTTTACGCTTTTGCTCGATGACATCGACCATCATGCGGATAAAGGTGGGATGATCATTGGGGCAGCTCACACGATAAAATTGCATGCCGGCGTTTTGGGCAATTTTCCGTGCCTCGATATCGAGATCATACAAAACCTCCACGTGGTCGGAGACAAAGCCGATAGGAGCAACGACGACCGCCGTGTGCCCCGCGTTTGCGAGTCTCTGTATGACGTTTCCGACGTCGGGTTCGAGCCAAGGATCGCTGGGCCTGCCGCTCCGGCTTTGATAGGCGAGGCTCCAGTCCGAACAATTGAGGCTTCTCGCGATCAATCGTGCGGTTTCTTTCAGCTGAACCTCGTATGGCGATTGCGCGGCCATCGCACTGGGCACACTGTGCGCGCTGAAAACGATCGGCGTGGACTGTCTCCGCTCGGACGGCAGCTGAGCCAAGGCTGCTTCGATTCGTTCCGCCCAGCTTCGGATGAACAACGGATGGTCGTGCCAGCCAGGACAATAATCGACGTGAGGTGCCTGATCGCCGATTTCCGCACGGGCATTCGCAATATCTTTTTGATAACGCTCCCAACTCGCCTCGGTCTGATGCGACGACAGAATGAAACCCAGCGCGCGCTGTATCCCGTCCGCGCGCATTTGCTTTAGGGTGTCGACAAAAAATGGCGCGGCGTTTCGAAACCCGACATAAACAGCGATCTGCATATCCGTCGCTGCTAGAACTCCTCGCAATGCAGCAGCTTGACGGAATGTGATTTCGTTCAGCGGCGATTTACCGCCCACGGCTTCGTAGTGATGCGCGACTTCCTCGAGCCGCTCCGGCGGAATCCGAAGGCCTTTGGTGACACGCACGAGAAAAGGTCGGATTTCTTCAGGCGAACTCGGACCGCCGAAAGCGATGAGTAAAACCGCATCGTAAGGTGTAGACATTATGACCGAATCGCCTGCGGTGACCACAACTCTGGCAAAATGTCATCCTGAGCCGGCAGCCGAAGGATCTCGACACAGTTTACAAGTGAACGCAGGTTTTGAAGCCAAATTTAGATGACTCCTTCACCGCGAGCTCAGCTCGTGCACCGCATCAACCAGAGCGATCACGTGATCCACCGGCGTTTCCGGAAGCACGCCGTGACCCAAGTTAAAAATATGTCCGACGCGCCCCTCGGCGCGGCGGAGTATTTCAGCGGCGCGTGTTTTGATCTCCTTGGGCGAAGCGAACAGCGCCACCGGATCGAGATTGCCTTGGACCGCGATATCGTGACCAACTGTTTTCCAGGCTTCGTCGAGGTTCACCCGCCAATCGAGCCCGATGACATCGCCGCCTGCGGCACGAACTTGTTGCAGTAAACCCGCGGTACCGGTGCTGAAATGAATGACCGGAGTCCCGGGTGTGATCCCGTCAATGACCGCTTTGCTGTAAGGCAACACGAAGTTCTCGTAGTCCATAGGCGTAAGACAACCTGCCCAGCTGTCAAAGAGTTGTACCGCATCGGCACCCGCGGCAATTTGGCAGTTCAAATAATCGGTCACCACTTCCGTGAGGCGCTCCATCAATCTTTTCCATGCTTCCGGCGCGCTGTAAAAAAACTTTTTGGTATGAACGTAGTTGCGCGAGCCACCGCCCTCGATCAAGTACGACGCGAGAGTGAACGGCGCGCCGGCAAAGCCGATGAGGGGAACTTTAGTTTTGAGCGCCTTGGAACTCTTTTTGACCGTCTCGTAAACAAACACAAGTTCCTCTTTGGGATTAAACTCCTTGAGCGCATCGACATCTTTACCGCTGCGTACCGGATGATGAATCACCGGCCCGCCGTTTTTCGCGTATTCCAATCCAATCCCCATCGGTTCGAGCACGAGCAGGATGTCCGCGAAAAGAATCGCGGCATCGACCGCGAGACGTTCGACTGGGGTGATGGTGATTTCCGCCGCAAGGTCGGAATTTTTGCACAACTCAAGAAAATCGTGCTCGGCGCGAAGCTTGCGGTACTCCTCCATATACCGGCCAGCCTGGCGCATCAGCCAAACAGGAGTATAAGAAGATTCTTCGCGCCGGCAGGCAGCCAGAAACGGATGAGTCGCCTTGGCCATGATGGTGAGATTTTTAGACTATGGAGAGCTTCCGCGGCAAATTCAACGGGCGCGACCGCGTGTCGCTGCAGCGCCGATGGATTGCTCGCCATACTTGCGGCGCAGATCGTCGATCCCTTTGTAAAGCCGTTCCAACGATTTGCGCCGTTCAAAATTGAAAAGTGGCTCTTGCCAGCCGCTGTTTTGCAGCGCGCTGGCGCTCACGCCGAGCAGACGCACGGCGCGTCCGCGCATGATATTTTGCCGCAAGAGCGTGCTGACCGTTTCGAAGATCTCCTTATCGAAACAGGTCGGCGACAGTAGCGTGCGCGACCGAGTCAGAGTTTGAAAATTGCTGTAGCGGATCTTGACCGTTAAACAGCGCGCGTACAGTTCCTCGCGCCGCAACCGGGCGCCGACTTCCTCCACCAGTTCCCAAAGGACTTTTTCCATTTGGCCCAAGTCGTTGATCGCATGATCGAGTGTGGTTTCATTGCCGATGGAGTGGTCGTGTCGATGCTGGTGCGCGGGGGCTCCGTCAAGGTCCAAATAGCGCTGTGCCATGCGCGGTCGGCTCAGAAGATCGCCGATTATTTTAATGCCTTTTTGATCGAGTGCGCGGCGCGTTTTGGGTCCGACGCCCGGAACCATTTCGACGCCGAGCGGCGCGAGAAAATCCTTTTCCGAACCGGCGGGCACATAGATGAGCCCGCGCGGTTTTGCCAAGGTGGCCGCGATCTTGGCCGTTAATCTATGGGTTGAAAGTCCCGCCGATGAAGGCAAGCCGATTTCGTTTTCGATCCGGCGAATGATCGCGTCCGCAGTTTTTAGCGGCGGACCAAATAGCCTGTCCGTGCCGCTCAGATTGATGACGCCTTCGTCGATGGAGAGCGCATGAACCTCGGGTGAGTATTCCCTCAGGATCGCGAAGACTCTGTGCGAAAACTCCACGTAAGCCCTGTGGCGATTGGGCAAAAAAATGCCCTGTGGGCAAAGCCGTCGCGCTTGGAAACCCGGCATCGCCGAATGCACGCCGAATTTGCGCGCCTCGTAGGACGCGGAAGTGACAACACCGAGGCCGCTGCGACCGCCGACGATAATGGGTTTGCCTTTTAAATTCGGATCGAGCACCTGCTCCACCGAGGCGAAGAACGCGTCCATGTCGATGTGCAGATACCAGGCCATCAATAGTCATCCGAGGGTGGAGGATGGAAGATAGCGATTCTCCATTATCGATCGTCCATACTCGAGTGTCTCAGTGCGTATAGAGTGAGTTGATAAATCCCGAGGCGTCAAGTTTTTGCAGAAACGAGTTGTCGAATAAATCTTCCGGCTTCATTTGCTGCGCCTTGGGATTTTTCGCCACGTCGAGGACGGCTTGTACGGCTTCTTTGGTCATCAGCGGCAGCCGCTGAAATACCGGCAAATGCTCCTCGTAGACAGCCTCGAGAAGCTTTTGATTGTCGGTTTTCATATATTTGCCCATCACTTTGACGGTGGTTTCTTTATCGCGACGAATAACAGAGATCGCTTCCGTATAGCCTCTGAGGTAACGAATGACGGCGTCGGGTTTTTGCTGAGTGATCTGCGCGTTGTGACCACGCTCACAAAAATGAACGGAATATTGAGATCAGTCACATTGAGAATATGTTTCAGGCCCAACTCCTCCGCCTGAGCCGTCACTGGCGCGCTCATCAGACCGGCGGCGGCATTTCCTGATTTCAACGCCGTCAAAAGTGCGGGGGAGCTGCCGGCGTAAAGAATCTTCACGTCTTTGTCCGGCACCAACCCATACCTGCGGAGCAGCATGCGTCCCGCATAGTCGCTCGAGGCCGCCGGTTGCGTTGCCGCCAGAACTTTTCCCCTGAGATCGGCGACCGTTTTGATCGCCGGATCGCCGTATAAATGAAAGATAAAACGAGAAGCGGTGTTGGCGATGTAGACGGTATCGGCGCCTTCCAATGCGACATCCACGCCCTGGTTGCCGACCAAACCGATGTCTTCCGTGCCGCCGACAATCGCCTGAATGGCGGTAGTCGCGGCCAGATAACTAAGGCTGTGCTGCAGTCCGTGCTTGGTGAAAAGTCCGAGATCCTGCGCAACCCAGGCCGGCGTCATCGTGCCGCCGAGCGCGTTGTACACGCCGCGCAATGACGGCGCGTCTGCGGCATACACGTGACCCGTGTCTGAAGAAATCAACTTGAGCAGTGCTATCCCTAACCAGACCCCAATTCCACGCACGCCCATACTCATCGCCACCTCCGTGGAAGATCAAAGCTCATGTGCGCCGAGGTTAGGTTAGCCCGACGCGCACTGTCAAGCAGCACTGCGATGACCAGTGGCTGGATGGCAGATTGCGGAGCACCGAGCCCGCTGTTCGCATCGCAACTCGGAAACACGATTTCATTCAATAAAGTTTGCCTGCTTGAGAATTTCCCTGTAATGCTAGGCGCTATGGTGCAGACCGAGCTTAAACGGCAAATCGGTTTATTCGACGCGATCATGTTGATTTCCGGCGACATGATTGGCACCGGTATTTTCATTTCCACCGGAGTTATGGCGGCGCAGGTGCCGTCGCCCGGTGGGGTGCTTCTCGTCTGGCTCTTCGGCGGGCTTTTGGCGTTGATGGGCGCGCTGAGCTGCGCCGAGCTTTCGGCGAGTCTACCCTACGCGGGCGGTGATTATAATTATATTCGCGAAGCCTACGGCAAGTTGATGGGCTTTCTTTCCGGCTGGTCGTCGTTCCTGGTGACGTTTTCAGGAGCGATCGCTTTTCTTGCGGTGATCTTCAACGAGTACCTGTCTTTCTTTATCCCGGTGCTCGGCAGCAAAGAGTCGCTTTTTTCAGCGTCGCTACCTTTGATCTCGATCAACGTGACCGTCGGCACCCTTTTCTCCATCTTTGTCGTGCTCGCCATTTCCGCGCTGCACTGCATTGGCGTGCGCCAGGGAACCATGACGCAGAATATTTTAACGGTAATCAAAATCGGCTCCATGGTAGGAATCATTCTTCTCGGGTTATTTATCGGCAAAGGCGATACCGCACACTTCAGTCCGCTATTTGAATGGGACAAGATCGCCAAATCGAGCGTCTTTGCCTCGGCGTTTATTCCGGCGATTTTCGCCTATTCGGGTTGGAATGCGGTGATCTACATCGCCGGTGAGGTGAAGGATCCCGAGCGCAATCTGCCCAAAGCCCTGCTGACGGCGAATCTGATCGTGATTGTTCTCTACCTGGCAATCAACGTGGTTTACATCTACGGCGTTTCGGTAAATGACATGAAGGGGGCGGCGCGCATCTCGGAGGTGGCGACGACAGCGTTATTCGGCTATCCCACCTCCGCGGCGATCACTGCTCTTATCACCATTTCGATCCTCGGCGCGCTGAATGTCGTGATCATGCTGGGACCGCGGATCTATTACGCGATGGCGCGCGACGGAGTTTTTTTCCGACGGCTTACCTTCGTGCATCCGACTCTCGGCACGCCGACCAGCGCCATCATTCTTCAAGCGGTATGGACCTGTTTATTAATTCTCACCAACACCTGGGGAACGCTCTTTACCTATGTGAGTGTGGTGATTACGCTCTTTTCGGCGCTCACTGTCGGTTCGGTCATTGTGCTGCGCTACAAACGGCCTGAATTGAAGCGCCCTTACAAACTCTGGGGTTATCCGATCGTGCCGATCTTATTTGTCGCGGCCAACGCATGGATCGTCTGGGGTTCGGTGACCGAGAAGCCTTACGAGTCATTGATCGGCTTGTTTATCGTTTGCCTCGGCATCCCCGCTTATCTTATATGGCAGAAAAAGCTATAAGGATGAGGGTAGAGCCCGACTTGCCGAAGAGAAGTTCGGCGTTACAGAAAATCAACTCATGATCAGAATTACGAAAGTTTATACCCGCACGGGCGATAAAGGCGAAACCGCTCTGGTCGCCGGCAAGCGTGTGGCTAAGGACTCGCCGCGCATCGAAGCCTACGGGACGATCGACGAGCTCAATTCGATCGTCGGACTAGTGCGCGTTTTCAATGCCGAGAAATTGGCTGCCGGCGATGCGCACCAGTTCCTCGACGAGGTGCTGTGCCAACTTCAAGACGAGCTTTTCGATTTGGGCGGCGAGCTGGCGACACCCGCGGAGTCATTTCAAGAAGGCATGTATCGCGTCGGCGCTGAACAAGTCGAGCGGCTGGAGAAATGGATCGATCAATGCCAGCAAGATCTCGAGCCGCTCAAGTCTTTTATTCTCCCGGGCGGCGGCCGGATCGGCGCTTACTTGCATCAATGCCGAACCGTGTGTCGTCGCGCCGAGCGCGAAATCCTGCGACTCTCGCGCAGCGAAGAGATCAACCGGCACGTGCTCGAATATTTCAACCGCTTGAGCGATCTTTTTTTTGTTCTGTCGCGCTGGATTGCTAGGCAGACCGCCGAGCCGGAGTATCTGTGGCGGCGCGGACTGATGGAAAAGCCCAAAAACAAGAAAGCCAAATGATCTTTGATTTTGGACTTTCGCTTCTAACCAACTTGCTCCGACAACCTAAAATCCAAAACCTATCCTGAGCAAAGTCGAAGGATCGAAAATCTAAAATGGCGTTGGGAGCCCTTTGATGCAGTTGTTAGAGGGGAAAAAAGCGGCGATCTTCGGAGTCGCCAATGACCGCAGCATCGCCTGGGCGATTGCCGAGGCGTTCCATGCGGAGGGCGCCGAGCTGGCGTTCACGTATGCGGGAGAAGTGCTGGAGAAGCGGGTTCGCCCTTTGGCCGAAGGCGTCGGTTCGAAGATCATTTTGCCCTGCGACGTGACCAAGGACGAGGAGGTCGAAAAAGTATTTGCGTACCTGCGGGAGACCTGGGGCGGACTCGATATACTGATTCACGCCATCGCCTTCGCCAACAAAGAAGACCTGGCGAATCCCTACGTCCAAACCAGCCGCGCAGGATTTCATCTGGCCATGGACGTGAGTGCCTATTCCCTGATCGCCCTCGCACAGCGCGCCGCGCCTTTGATGGAAGGACGAGGTGGCGCGATGGTGACCTTAACTTACATGGGATCGGAGAGAGTCGTTCCCAACTACAACGTCATGGGAGTTGCCAAAGCCGCGTTGGAAGCGAGCGTGCGTTATCTGGCGCACGACCTCGGGCCGAAGGGCATTCGGGTCAACGCGATCTCTGCCGGACCGATTCGAACCTTGGCGGCGGCGGGTATTTCCGATTTCAAGACGATGCTTCATCACGTCGCCGAGCGCGCGCCGCTCAAGCGCAATATCGACGCCGAAGAAGTCGGCAAAACCGCGCTGTATCTCTGCAGCGAGTTGGGCAGCGCCGTCACCGGCGAAGTTCTGCATGTCGACGCGGGTTACAATATCATGGGCATGTAGCGAGTCATCGGTTCGCTCGCTCGAGAAACCAACAGGAGAAAGATCATGAGAGAATGGGAAGCATTCGTTCCGGAAGAGGAAAGAAAAATTTATGAAAAAGCCGGCTACAAAGGTAAAGAAAGCTACGGTGTCAATCCGGCGCTTTTGATAATCGACGTCATCACCGGATTTACCGGCACCAAGCCGATGCCGGTTATGGACGCCATTGACGAATTTCCCACGAGCTGCGGCCAGGTCGCATGGGATGCCTTGCCGAAAATCAAAGAGCTTCTCCATGCCTGCCGCGATACCGGCGTACCGGTGATTTATTCCACCAGTGATCCGGACTTCAAAGCGGCCTTCGGCAATGCCACCAAGCGAGGTGTCGACAAAACCGATTTCGAGAAACTCGCCGTTGAGTTTCCTGAGATGATCAAGCCCCGCGATAATGAATTCATCGTACGCAAGGCGCGCGCCAGCGCTTTTTTCGGCACGCATCTCATCACTTATCTCGTGCGCAAGAACATCGATTGCCTGCTGGTCGCCGGCACCAGCACATGCGGCTGCGTGCGCGGCACCGTGCTCGACGGCTACTCTTTCGGCTATCCGGTGTTCGTCGTCGAGGAGTGCGTTTTCGATCGGTCGCGCACCTCGCACTTGGTCAATCTCTTCGAGATGAATGCGAAATACGCGAGCGTGATTCAACTCGCGGAGGCGTTGCAGTACGTGAACAACCTCAAACGCGTGGAAGGAAGAAAAACGCTAGCGAGTTGACGCTGCTCACCGTCAAACAAGGAGATCACGATGGCCACCGAAGCGCCGTTTCCTGAGGAAGAGTACTTGGCCCGCTACCAACGCGCTCAGGCGCTGATGCAGCGCGACGGCGTCGACGCTTTACTGGTCTCCGAGAAAAATAATTACTGGTACTTTAGCGGCCTGATCAGCTACCAACTCGATCACATTCAGCGACCGCAAATCCTCGTCTTACCGAAAACGGGCAAACCGCTGCTGCTCGTCTACGGCAACGACAAGGCGAAAGCCAAGGCTCTGCCGTGGGTCGGCGAAGTCCGAGCTTATACCGATGTGCCATTTCCCGAAGAAATGATCGCCGGCTGCATCAAAGAAATGGGGCTTGGCGAAGCCAAGATTGGTTTCGAGCTCGGCGACGACCAGCGTTTGGGATTTCCGGTAAACTATCTGACTCGCCTCACCGAAGCCTTGCCCAAAGCCGAGATCAAAGACGGCACCATGGCGCTGACTGAAATGCGGATTCTCAAGAGTCCGCGGGAAATCGATTTCATGCGCCGAGCCTGCGACATTTCCGTCAAAGCCTACGAGCGCTGCTTGCCGCAATTGAAACCCGGCATGACTCGCCGAGAAGTCGCGGATCGGCTTTACATCTCGATGATCGAGGAAGGCGCGCATCCGCGCCATCCGGGTTTTCTGATGCTCAATGCTTCCACCCGGTATGATGATCGGCGCTATAACAAAGGCGACCGCATGATCGCCGACTTTGGCGCGTGTTATGAAGGCTATTATGGCGACGTCACGCGCATGGCGATTTTCGGCGCACCGACCGACGAGCATCGCCGCGATCACGAAACCGCCTGCGATGTGATCGACCTTTGTTTCGAGTCCATGCGGCCGGATACGGCGCTTGCGGAAGTTTCCCGGGTTGCCAACCGTGAATTGGTCAAACGCGGCTACGAAACTGTCGAGAGCCCGAAACGCATTGGCCATGGCATCGGCATGTCGCGGGCAGAGCCGCCGTCGCTCAACGAAGTCGAGACCGAGCTTTACCGCCCGGGAATGGTGCTCGCACTGGAGCCGAAAGTCCGCTCCGCCAAGAGCGCGGTTCACCTGGAAGAAGATATCCTGATCACCGACAAAGGGCAGCAATTTCTAACCACCGGCTGCCGTAGATTAGACGTGATTGATTGAGACTAATCGACCGAGGAGTGTAGGTTTCCATCCTCTCCCACCGGAGAGGACAGGGCTCTTTTCGCGAGCACTGAAACCGTCACCGCCCTCTCTTAAAGGGCGAGGATTAGGAAGCGGCGAGAGATAAAGCCCGACTGGATAAAGCGATAATGGATCAGAAAGGCATTCTTTACCTATCCAACGATGACGTAAAAAATGTCCTCGATCTCGGCCGCGCCATCGAAATCACCGAACAGGCGCTGCGCGATCATAGTGAAGGCCGCGTGATCTGGTCGACGCCGGAAGATCTCGCGATCAAACCCGAGACCGGCTGGCAGTCCTGGGTCACCGGCTGCGCTCTCGCCACTGAACCTGTCGCCGGGTTTCGGATTCGCTCGATCAAAGCCGCTGGCGGCAGCCGCGATGCTTCGCGTGCACCGCGCGGACCCCGAAGAATTTTAATTCTCGGCGACCGCGAAGGTGGTGAGATCCGCGCGATCATGGACGAAGACTGGTGCCATGCGGTGCGCACCGCGGCCGCCGCGACTGTCGCCATGCGTCTGCTCGCGCGCAAAGACTCGGCGGTCATGGCAATGCTCGGCGCCGGCGATACCGCTCGCGCCGCCGTACCGGTCATGGCACAGGCGTTTCGCTTGAAAGAAATCCGCGTTACCTCACGCACGCCGGCATCGCGCGAGAGCTACGCAAAAGAAATCGGTAAAGAGTATTCTCTCAATGTGCGTCCCGTGGAATCGACGGAAGAAGCGCTCAAAGGCGCCGATGTCGTCGTTTCGGCGACCACCACTTCAACGCCGTTCGTAAATGAGAGTTGGCTCGGCGCCGGAATCACGGTTTACTCCATCGGCAAAAATCAGGAGATGGAAAGCGAAGTCTATAAGAACTGCGACAAGTTTGTCGTCGACAGCTGGCTCCACTGCAAAAACAAATCTGACATGCAGCGCCTGCTGAAAGAAAATTTCCTGAGCGAAAAAGACCTCTACGCCGAGCTGCCGGATCTGCTCTCAGGCAAAACGCCGGGACGGCAGTCGGACAAGGAACGTATCTTCATTCGCGCCATCGGGCTCGTCAATCAAGACATCGCCATGGCGAACTGGATTTATCGGGCTGCCTTAGAAAGAAGCGTTGGGACGCGCCTGCCGTACTGATTTATAGAGCTAATCGATTTAAATAGCGCGCGCCTTTTCATCCTCAGCCCAGAAAAAATTTCAACAGGCTGAGGTCCCCGGATCATAAAAGAGAGTTAATAGACTTAGGCAAGTCGGTCACTAATAGTTCTCACCAACGCCGGAGGCGTGGAGGGGGCCGCAGGCGCCGCCGTCGGTTGATTTTGTTAGGCGGCTTTGCCAGCAACTTTGAGAGCCCCGAGCACCGTCTGCGCGTTGAGAGGCTGGCGACGGATGCGGACGCCGGTGGCGTCGAAGACGGCGTTCGCAATGGCCGCGGCAGTAGGCCGCGTAGAGGGTTCCCCTGCGCCGCTCGGCGGAATAAACTTGCCGTCCGGGCCCTTGCCATCCGGGTTGACCAGAAAGGCGTTGACCTCCGGAACGTCCCGGATATCGATGGTCGGATAGGTCAGCCAGTCGACCGCGGTCACGCGCTCGGCGTCAAAAGTCACTCCCTCGTGAAGTGCCCGGCTCATGGACTGCATCAGGTTCGCCTCGATGACGTGGAGAACGTTCCTCTGGTGCACCACCAGCCCGCAATCCTGCCCACAGGTGAACTTCGTCACACGTACCTCACCAGTTTTGCGGTTGACGGTGACCTCGGCGACGGTGGCGACGTACGAGCCTCCGCGCGGCTGATAGGCGAACCCGCGCCCGCTCACGATCTCGGCGCCGGAGTTGTTGCTGGGATTGGGCGAAGGCCGCGATGCCCAGCCGGATTGCTTCCGCACCTGCTGGATGATGTTGATATCTCGCCCGGCGGCCGCGGGGTCGAGATAGGCGAGGCGGAACTCTATGGGGTCCATTTTCAGCGCGGCGGCAACTTCGTCTACGAACTGTTCGCTCGCAAACGACACCTGCGGGCCGTTGGGATCGCGAAGATGCGCCGTGCGTAAGCCGGTCTGATAGGCCCATTCCGAGGGGATCACGTTCGAGATGCGCCGCTTGTTCGGGAAAGCGTAATTATCTGCCGGAACGCCGTGCTCATTACTATTGAGCGGTTTGTAGCCCATGGCCTGACCGATGAGCGTATCGCCGGCGATGAGCGCGCCAGGGGCCCGCTGAGTGCCGGTCAGCATGCGCGCATCGTAGTCCCACGCCACCACTTTGCCATTGGCGTCAATTCCGGCGCGCATGGTGGTCAGATGCGGCGGCCCTTTCGGGTCCCACGCGATACCTTCGTGGCGCATCCACTGTAACCGGACGGGCTGGCCGACCTGCTGTGAGATCCACGCGGCCTCCACAGCGACGTCATCGGTGTCATTGGTGCCATAGGCGCCCGCGCCCTGGTAAAAGATAACGCGTACCTTCGATTTCGGGATGCCCAGCAAGTCTACAATCGCATTCCTCACGCGATAGGGCTTCTGTCCACCGAACCACACCGTCGCGCCGCCGTCCTTCACATCGGCCACACAACAGCCGGGTGTCATGGAGGCGTGCGACTGGAAGGCGGACTGATAGGTTGCTGTGATGGTGTGCGCGGCCGAAGCCACCGCCGCTTCGATGTCATCGGCCTTGAGAGGCGTAGAGACATTTTGTGGCGGAGTCTTAGCGAGATAGTCGTACAGCGCGTCGTAGCCATTGGGGAACAACGGCGCCGCCGGTTTTTTCCAGGTCACCTTCAATGCTTGCGCCGCCTGGATGGCCTGCCATTCCGTCTTCGCGACGACCGCTACATAGTTGCCCTTGGAGAGCACTTTCACCACCCCGGGAGGCGTGCCGCCATTGAAGCCGTCGACACTGACCAGCGTGGCGCCGGCCACTGTCGGGCGCACGCTGCGGGCATGCAGCATCCCCGGCAGGCGCACGTCCTGGGCGAACTCCAGGCTGGCTGTGACGATCTTGGCGATCTCCGGCCGCTGCGGTGTTGTCTTGCCAACGATCTTGTATTGCGACGGGTCTTTAACGGGCGCTGTATTGGAAAACTTGAGATCGAACTCATGATCGCCAATCAACTCGGCGTAGGACACCGACTTCGCGCCGCCTGGTCCGCTGACCACGCCGTCTTTCACCGTCAGGCTCTCCACAGGAAGGTCGAGTTTGGCGGAGGCCATCTTGAGCAGCGCTTGTCGCGCCGTCGCACAGGCCTGCCGGAGCGGATTGTACACCGAGGAAATGCCGTTTGATCCGCCCGTGCCGCCCTGGTCTGGCGTCTCGGCGGTGTCCCCGAAGCGCACCTGCACGCGATTGAGCGGCACGTCAAGTTCGTCTGCGGCAATCATGACCCAGGAGGTAGGCGTGCCCTGCCCGTTATTGATCTTGCCAATCTTGATGAGAACGAAACCGGCATGGACCTCGAGGAAGGAATCCACGGCGGCGAGATCGAATTCGGGATAATCAGCGACGGCCACTCCCTGCGCAGCCGCGGCGAGCTTCTCCCAGGGGGCAATGGCGGCCGTCGAAAAACCAACGACGAGAACGCCGCTGCCCTTCAGGAACTGGCGACGGGTGAAAGCGCCGCGCTGTTGTTCATCAGTCATTTTCTGAGTCGTTGTTCCCATTACGCCTCCTTCATCAATCCAGCAGCGCGCCGCACGGCGCGGAGAATTCCCACCTGGGAGCCGCAACGGCATTTCAGCCCGCTCAGCGCTTCACGAATCTGGCTGTCCGACGGGTTGCGAACGGTTGCCAGCAGATGCGCGGAGTACATGATCCACCCGTTCTGGCAACTCCCGCACTGCGGCACCTGCTCGTCAATCCAGGCCTGCTGCACGGGATGCAGATTCGAGGCATTGCCTGGCTGTGTCGCCGCCAGACCTTCGAGCGTGGTGATCTTGTGCCCGACGGCATTTCCAACCGGCGTGATGCAGGAGCGGATCGGCTTGTCATCCAGATGCACGGTGCATGCTCCGCACTGCCCCAGGCCGCATCCGAATCTCGGCCCGGTCAATTCCAATTGGTCGTGCAACACGTACAACAGCGGCGTGTCGGCCGCGGCGATCACGCTGCGCTCCTGGCTATTGACGGTTAACTTGAGCTTCTTCTCAGGCTGACTGATGGTTGCTTGCATCTGGGCTCCTTTGTCATTCTTGCTGGCATGAGTTTGCTTGCTCCGGCAGCTCCATACCTCTGCGGTTTAACGTTCCGCCTAAGCTAGGTTTAGGGTACAACCGTTCACGCAGGACATCAATTTACTGGTTTGGCGGATACAATAGAGAGAATAATTTGGGTGGCTCCCGTCGCCGTATGCCTCTGTTTGCTGAATAAAAAGCGGTCGGGTCGTTCTCATCGGCCTCCGTACACTCGCGCTAGAAATCCTTCCTTTTCGAGCTGTCCGACAAACCGATTGTTGACGTAGTCCTTCGCCTGTAGGTCCTTGGCCTCGGGTAGATTTTTTTTTAAAATCTGAGCCGTGAATTCGATCCCTTCAAGGGTGGCATACGGCTTGGAAGAAAAAATCTTACTGTAATAACGATACGTCTCTTCAATTTGATCTCGGTTTTTTTCCGGATCCAGTCTGAGATACTTTGCCACGAGCCCGATGATTACGCCTTTTTTCGCCTTATCTTTCCACTGGGCTTGGCCCTCGATCAAACCGCGAAGCGTTCTCATGACGAGATCGGGATTGCGGTCGATAAAATCTTTCTGCGCAACAATCTCTTGATGCGCATAGGCAATTCCGCTTTCCGAAAGATCGATCACCTCGTTAAGGCCGAGGGCCCGTCCCGCGAGATTAAGGGGCGGGCTGACGATGGCGGCGTCCACGGCTCCCGCTCGAAGTGCTGCAAACCGCTCCGTCTGACCTCCGCCCTGCAGGATAATAACGTCCTTGTCCGGACGCAGTTTGTATCTTTCCAGGACGGCGCGCACCGCCGTGTCGGAAGAAGAGCCATACCGGCTGATGGCGATTTTCTTTCCACGCAGATCGCCGGGGACCCGGATCTCCGGCTTCGAGAGAATCAGGAAGGGGAAGCTGTTGATCATCCCTGCTAAAAACTGAAGATTAGCGCCGCGAAGATTGGCTTGCAGTCCGGCCAAACCGTCCTCAGTCGCGAACTGAATATCGCCGGCAAGCAAAGCCTGAAGTCCCACCGTTCCTCCTGGAAACGTGATCAATTCCATATTGACGCCGTGTTTCTGAAACAGACCCAGCTTGCTGGTCACGTAATAGTGACTGTTGGTTCCCGATATCGCTTCGATGCCCAGGCGCACTGTGGGGAGATTCTTTTGCGACCAGGCTCGTTGGGCCGGCAATAAGATCAGGACCCAAGTTAGACCAATCAAAAAACGGCGAAACAGATTGGTCTGACGCTTCCGCCGAACGTGCTGGCGAGAGCGGATCCGGTGATTAGGTGAAAGCGAACCACTGCTCGGACGGAAGTATGTAGTGTTTGATTCGCGCGTGCTCATACCGTGTTTACCTTTTATCCTCGCTTTTCTCGATTTCGGTCATCTCCTCCGCCTCCTCCTCGGTGATCGCTTCCACTTCGCCCAACATCCGGGCTAATGCGATATCGCTTGTGTGCTTCACTCGGTTCCGGTCGAGGATAGCCGCGATCTTTACAATCGTCGGCGATGCAAACAGTTCCCATAACGGCAGGTCGATGGCAAACGCACTGCGAATAAGCGATACAACTTGAGTGGCCAGCAATGAATGGCCACCCAAATCGAAGAAATTATCTTCGATTCCGACTCGATCAAGCTTGAGGGCCCGGGCAGCGCTATCCTCCAAGCTAGCGCGACGACGGAATCGAATCAAAAAGAGCCCAATACTCCCAATAGAGTATGTGTGGCCTATGGGGTCAAATCTGGAGTTAGATAGTTAGCGGTACTTTTTGTGTACACACTAGATCTGCCGCGTGTGGCGACCCGGCGGATTTACTTAACTCCCGACTTGATCCGTTTAGTGTTCACCATCCGTCATGGCGATGCTCGGCGCCGGGGACACGGCTTGCGCCGCCGTGCCGGTGATGGCCCACGCTTTTGCGCTGAAAGAAATTCACGTCACCTCGCGCACGCCGGCGTCGCGAAAGCTACGCCAAAGAAATCGGTAAAGAATACGGCCTCAATGTGCGCGCGGTGGAATCGACGGAAGCCGCGCTCAACGGCGCTGATATCGTCGTCTCGGCGACGACCACGTCAACGCCGTTCGTGAAAGACAGCTGGCTCGCCAAAGGAATAACGGTTTACTCCATCGGCAAAAACCAGGAGATGGAAAGCGAAGTTTACAGGAACGCGGACAAGTTCGTCGTCGACAGCTGGCTGCACTGCAAAAACAAATCGGACATGCAGCGCATGATCAAAGAGAACTACCTGAGCGAAAAAGACCTTTACGCCGAGCTGCCGGAATTGCTCTCGGGCAAAAAGCCGGCGCGCCAGTCCGATCACGAGCGCATCTTCATCCGCGCCATCGGCTTGGTGAACCAGGATATCGCCATGCAAACACGATTTACCAAAGCGCGGTGGAAAAAGGCATCGGGACGAGGTTGCCGTACTGATTTATAGGGCTAATCGATTTAAGAGCGCGCGCCTTTTCATCCTCAGCCAGAAAAATTTCAAAGTCGTCACACCTCGCCAACAATCGCTGTTGAAGTTCTTCCGAGAGCGACCTTCACAGCTGCTAAATTCCAAACGGTAGACCCCTAGATTAAGCAGCTCATGGGACCGAGACCGGGAGTGTTAGACCTTGTTCTTGCCTGGGGACCGGGATCCGGCCGGCTTTTTCGACCGCTTGGTTGCGCGCGCTGAGGGCTTTTTCGGAGTCGGCTTTCGCGGCACACGCGCTGCCACAGGTGCAGCGGCCGCGACGCGACTGGGCGGACGTCTCCGCTTGCTGCTATCGAGGGACCCGGCCATCGTGTCGGTCGGGATCGGCTCGACATTGAACCGATCCTCCTCGGCTTCTTGTTCCCGCGCGAATCTGTGCTC
>Ga0207650_10001236_pt1 | contig 18596 bp, 18 predicted proteins | sample KBSS63metaG_FD_184325 | JGI IMG/M metagenome (GOLD analysis project Ga0207650, IMG submission 184325) | Switchgrass rhizosphere microbial communities from Kellogg Biological Station, Michigan, USA - KBS S6-3 metaG (SPAdes) (version 2) | ecosystem: Host-associated > Plants > Roots > Rhizosphere...
TCGAGCTGGTGCTTCTGATCTGGGGTCGCACCGCGGTCGAATTCCCGCCGCCCGAGATCCTGCGCGGCCCGGCGTTCACGCTCATCAACTCGTCGGTCACCGGCTTGCAGCTCGTCGCCGGCGCCGCCCCTGCGGCGATGTGCGCGAGCGCGGACGCCGCTGTCCGCATCGTCTGTTCTCCGTTCCCGGCGACGCGCGGCTTCATGATGCTGGTCGCGTTGGCGATGCTGGTCGCGCTCTGGCTGCTGCTGACGCGAACCCGGATCGGCCTCGTCATTCAGAGCGCGCTCACCCACCCGGAGATGGTGGAGTCGCTCGGCCACAACGTGCCGCGCGTCTTCATGCTCGTCTTCGGTGCCGGTGCCGCGCTGGCCGGGGTCGCCGGTGTGATCGGCGGAACGACCTTCGTTACCGAACCCGCCATGGCGCTGACGGTGGGCTCGGTGATCTTCGTTGTTGTCGTCGTCGGTGGCATGGGCTCGCTTGCCGGCGCCTTTGTCGCTTCGCTCCTGATCGGCATCCTGCAGACCTTCGCGGTCGCGCTCGACTACTCGCTGGCCAGCGTCTTCCGATCGGCGGGCGTTTCGCTGACCTCGGACAACTCTCTGCTGAAGCTGACGATCTCCCAGGTCGCGCCGATCCTTCCGTACCTGCTGCTCGTGCTGATCCTGATCTTCCGGCCCAAAGGGCTGCTCGGCACGCGAGAGGGCTGAGTGGTCGCGACTGTCGCCCCTCCTGCCGCTGCGGCGCCGCGCGCCCGCCGCGTGCCCACCGGACGGGTCGTCGTCTGGGGCGGGTTCGCTCTCGTGCTCGCGGTCGCGCCGCTGATGTTCCCGAGCGGCCTTGGCATTTCGATGCTGTCGCAGGTCGGCATCGCGATCGTGGCCTGCCTCTCGTACAACATGCTGCTCGGCCAGGGCGGCATGCTGAGCTTCGGCCACGCGGTCTATACCGGGCTCGGCACGTTCGTCGCGGTGCACGCGCTCCTCGGCATCGGTGACGGCAGCCTGCCGATCCCGGTGAGCCTGATCCCGCTCGTCGGCGGCATCGCCGGGATGTTCTTCGCCGTCATCCTGGGCTACGTGACGACCAAGAAGGCGGGAACGCCATTCGCGATGATCACCCTCGGCATCGGCGAGCTCGTGACGGCGATGTCGCTGATGATTCCCGAGTTCTTCGGCGGCGAGGGTGGGGTCTCGGCCAATCGCACTGTCGGCAAGGCGTTCATGGGGATCACCTACGGGCCACAGATCCAGGTCTACTACCTGCTCGCCATCTACACGCTGATCTGCACCGCGGCGATGTACGCGTTCACGCGGACGCCGCTTGGCCGGATGCTGAACGCCGTTCGCGACAACCCCGAGCGGGTCGAGTTCATCGGCTACAGCATGCAGCGGGTGCGCTACCTGTCGTTCATCATCGCCGGCTTCTTCGCGGGCGTCGCCGGCGGCATGTACGCGCTCAACTTCGAGATCGCGACTGCCGAGGTCGTCGGCGCGGGACGCTCCGGCGCCTACCTGCTGTTCACGTTCCTCGGCGGCGCGACCTTTTTCTTCGGCCCGATCATCGGCGGCGTCCTGATGATCCTTGGCTTCGCCCTGTTTTCGGAGCTGACCAAGGCGTGGCAGCTCTATCTCGGCCTGATCTTCCTGTTTATGGTGATGTACGCGCCGGGCGGCATCGCCAGCCTGATCATGATGAACGTGCGCGTCGCTGCGTACAAGAAGCTGCATCGGCTCTGGGGCTGGTACGCGGCGTTGACAGCGACGGCGCTCCTCATGCTGGTCGGCGCGGCCGCGCTCGTCGAGCTGATCTATCACCTCCAGCTCGCAGCGACGACCGGCTCGACGCTGCACTACATCGGTCTCACGCTCGACACGCACCAACCGTCGAGCTGGCTCGGTGCGCTCGCCGTTACGCTGATCGGTTTCGCGGCGTTCGAATTCGTGCGGCGGCGCTTTGCCCTCGAATGGGGCCGGATCCAGGGCGAGATCGAGGCCACGATGTCGTTCAAGGAGCCGCACGCCGCTATCCCCGAGGGCGGCGAAGCGGCGGCGCGGGAAGCGAACATGGGCGCGCCATGAGCGAGCCGACACCGGCCGTCGAACTGAAGGACCTGCGCAAGTCCTTCGGCAAGACCGAGATCATCCGCGGCACCGATCTCGTCGTCGCGCCGGGCGAGCGCGTCGCCATCATCGGCCCGAACGGCGCCGGCAAGTCGACGCTGTTCAATCTCATCAGCGGCCGCTTCGGGCCGACCAGCGGCGAGATCCTTCTCAACGGCAGGCGCATCGACGGCCTCAAGCCGTACGAGATCAACCGCCTCGGCCTGGCGCGGAGCTTTCAGATCACCAACATCTTCGGGCGCCTGTCGGTGTTCGAGAACTTGCGTTGCGGCCTGCTGTGGTCGATGGGCTACCGCTACGCGTTCTGGAAGTTCCTGGCCGACCTGAAGGATGCCAACGATCGCGCCGAGCAGCTGATGGCGATGATCCGCCTCGAGCGAAAGCGCGACACGCTGGCGATGAACCTCACCTATGCCGAGCAGCGCGCGCTCGAGATCGGCATCACGATCGCCGGCGGCGCCGGCGTGATCCTTCTTGACGAGCCGACCGCCGGCATGAGTAAGAGCGAGACGACACGCTTCGTCGAGCTGATCCGTGAAGTCACGGTCGGCAAGACGCTACTCACCGTCGAGCACGACATGGGCGTCGTCTTCGGCCTCGCCGACAAGATCGCCGTGCTCGTCTACGGCGAGGTGATCGCCTTCGACGTGCCGGAGGCGGTGCGCGCCAACTCGCGCGTGCAGGAAGCGTATCTCGGCTCCGTCGCCGAGCACGCTTGAAGCGAAGCGACGACGATGCTTGAACTCGCAGGCCTGCACGCCTACTACGGCAAGAGCCACATCCTGCACGGCGTCGACATGCGGGTCGGCGAAGGCGAGATCGTCAGCCTACTCGGTCGTAACGGCTCGGGCAGGTCGACGACGATCCGCACGATCATGGGCCTCGTCCACGGCGAGGGGTCGATCCGCCTGCGCAACGAGGAGATCCTCGGCCACAAGACCTTCGACATCGCGCACCGCGGGATCGGCTACGTGCCCGAGAACCGCGAGATCTTTCCCAAGCTCACGGTCCACCAGAACCTGCAGCTCGGCGAGAAGCGGGGCAAGCAGAACCCGCGCTGGAGCTTCGCCGACATGTACCGGATGTTCCCGCGCCTGAAGGAGCGCGAGCACACGGAGGCCGGCGTCCTCTCGGGCGGCGAGCAGCAGATGCTGACCCTCTGCCGCACCCTGATGGGCGACCCCGACTTGATCATGATCGACGAGCCGACCGAGGGCCTGGCGCCGAAGATCGTCGAGCTTGTCGCCGAGTACCTCAACACGCTGAAGAGCCGCGGCGTTTCGGTCCTGCTGGTCGAGCAGAAGCTGACGATCGCGCTGCAGATCTCGGAGCGCTGCTACGTCATGGGCCACGGCTCGATCGTCTTCGAGGGAACGCCGGCGACGCTGCTCGCCAACGCCGAGATCCGCAAGGAGTGGCTGGAGGTCTGAGCCCGCGTCAGTGGCTGAGCACGTTGGCGAGAAACTGGCGTGCGCGCTTGGTTCGCGGCGCAGCGAAAAACTCGGCCTTGGCGACGTCCTCGAGGATCTCGCCGTGGTCCATGAAGAGCACGCGCTCGGCGACGCGCTGGGCGAATCCCATCTCGTGCGTCACGACCATCATCGTCATGCCGTCGAGCGCGAGCGCCTGCATGACCTCGAGCACTTCGTTGACCATCTCGGGATCGAGCGCCGAGGTCGGCTCGTCGAACAGCATCGCCTTCGGGTCCATCGCCAGCGCGCGCGCGATCGAGACGCGCTGCTGCTGGCCTCCCGACAGCTCGTCGGGTCGGCTGGCCAGCTTGTCGGCCAGGCCTACGCGCACCAGCAGCTGCTCGGAACGCCGGTCGGCCTCGGCGCGCGAGCGGCGCAGGACATGGATCTGCGCCAAGCTCACGTTTTCGAGCGCCGTCATGTGCGGATAGAGCTCGAAGTTCTGGAACACCATGCCGATGTGCGTGCGCAAGGCCGGGAGGTCGGTGCGTGGGTCGGTGACCGAAACGCCGTCGACGGTGATCGTGCCGTGATCGATCGGCACCAGCCCGTTGATGCACTTGATCAGCGTGCTCTTGCCCGACCCAGACGGGCCGCAGACGACGACCACCTCGCCGAGGCGGACGGTCGCGCTGCAGTCGCGCAGGACGGCGGTGCGTCCGTACGATTTGCCGACGTTCTCGAGCACGATCACGTCGCGCGGGCCTTTGCGTAGTGTTCGACCGCCTTCGAGAGCGAAAAGCAGATCGCCAAGTAGACGACCGCGACGAGGGTGTACATCTCGGTCGGTCGGCCATCGCGCGAGGCGACGACGCTGGCCGTGGTCATGAAATCGCGCAGCGCGACCACGTACACGAGCGAGGTGTCCTGGAAAACGATGATGATCTGGTTGAGCAGCAGCGGCGTCATTGCCTTCAGGCCTTGCGGCAGGACGATGTAGCGCATCACCTGCCATCGCTTCATGCCGGTGGCGAGGGCAGCCTCGGTCTGTCCGGCGCGAACGCTGCCAATCGCCGAGCGGATGATCTCGCAGTAGAACGCCGCCTCGAAGAGGACGAAGGCGATCAGCGCCGAGGCGAGCGAGCCGACGGGGCGGCCGATGACGAGCGGCACCAGGAAGTAGAACCAAAACAGCACCAGGATCAGCGGCACCGTGCGCATCACGGTCACATAGGCGGTCGCCGGCCCGGCGATCAGCGCGTGGCGCGAACGCCGCATCAGCGCGAGACCGAAGCCGAGCACGAGACCGCCCGCGGTCGCGACCGCGACCAGCAGGGCACTGAGCGCCATGCCCTCGGCAAGGAACGGCCACGAGCGGGCGATCACGCCCCAGTCGAAATCGCTCACGGCGCTGCCCGTCGATAGGCCGCCGCGCCGAAGCGGCGGTCGAGCGCGCGCATGAGCGCCGTCACGGCCAGGCCGACCAGCAGGTAGACGACGGTCGCCACCGCGAAGGCCTCGAGACCGTGGAAGGTGTAGTTCTCGACGTGCCGGCTCTGGGCGGTCAGCTCGAGCATGCCGATCGTCAGGCTGATCGACGACATCTTCACCGTGATCAGGAACTCGGACGTGAGCGGCCCGAAGATCGCGCGCAGGCCGAGCGGCAGCATGATCAGCCGATACGCCTGCAGCGGCCTCAGGCCAGTCGCGAGCGCCGCCGGCATCAGGTGCAGGCCGACCGCGGCGACGCCGGCGCGAACCTGCTCGGCGACACGCGCACCGGCGAACAGGCCGATGCCGACGATCGCGGTCACGAACTCAGGCTGGGGCAGCTCCCGCTTGATCCACAGCCCCACCGACTCGGGCGCGATCTCCGGGAAGACGAAGTACCAGAGGAACAGCTGGACCAGTGGCGGAATGTTGCGGAACACCTGGATGTACACGCTCGCGACCGCCGGAAGGAATCGCGTCGGCATGGTGCGCGCCACGCCGGCACCGATGCCGACGACGAGCGCAAGCGTCCAGCTGCCCAGGCTGATCAGCAGGGTCCAGCCGAGACCCGACCAGAGCCAGCCCCAGTAGGGCTCGCGGAGCAGGATCCCCCAGTCCCAGGTGTAGTTCACGGCCCCGGCGTCATTCCGGGTAGGAAGCGGTCTCCCACGCCGCGCGCAGCTTCGGCGAGACCTTCGCGCCGAACGGGCCGAACCACTTGTCGAAGATCTTCTCGGCCTCGCCCGACTTGAACATCTTGCCCATCGCGTGGTTGACGATCCAGAGGAACGTCGGATTGTTCTTGGGCACCATGAAGCCTTGCGGCGAGTAGCCGTACTCGGGTCCGACGACTGCGAGGTTGGCGCCGTTCTTCGACTGCTTGATCAGGCTGAAGAACGCGGCGTTGTCGTTGAAATAGGCGTCGGCGCGCCGGCTCTCGACGGCGATCAGCCCGGCGGCATGGTCGTCGACGTTGATGACGCGCACGTTCAGCTTGTTGGTCTCGATGATGTGCTTGAGCTCGGGCTCGCTGCTGCCGCCGGTGGCGACCGCGACGATCTTGCCGTTGAGGTCTTCGAACTTGGCGATGTGCGCGCTTTTCAGCACCAGAAGCTGGCTCGCGGCGACGTAGCTGACCGGCGAGAAGTCGACCTGCTTGTTGCGCGCGAAGGTGTTGACGGTGCCGCCGCATTCGAGCTGGACCGTGCCGTTGGCGACCAGCGCCTGCCGGTTCTGGATGTTCACCGGCACGTAGTCGACCTTGATCTGCGGCAGCTTCAGCTCGGCCTTCACCTCGTCGAGGATGCGCATGCACATCTCGATGGCGTAGCCGGTGGGCTTCTTCTGGTCGTCGAGGTACGACGTCGGCAAGAGCGTCTCGCGGTAGCCGAGAGTGATCGAGTTGGTCGCCTGCAGCTTCTTGACGACGCTGTCGATCTCCTGTGCCGCCGCCGTCGAGAGGCCTGCGACCGCGCATGTGGCGGCCATGAGCCTGATCAGGTTTCGTTGCATATCGCTTTTCCTCCGTGGGTTTGAGATATCGCTTGCGCTGGCCGCCGGCAAGCTCGTCATGGATCGGCGCGGCCGTAGCCGGCGCGCGCGAGGCGCTGCAGGTCGGCTGCCGACAGCGCGTCGAAGCCGAGCGCGGGCAGCAAATCATTGTCCTGGGTGAAGTCGCCGCCGTAGGCGGCCGAGAAGATCGCCAGCCCGGCCTCGTGCAGGACCGCCGGCCGGCCGGCAAGGCGGCCGAGCGCCACCGTTGGCACGAGGCCGAATGGCACGTCCTCCAGGACGTAGCGGCTCTGCGCCGTCTTCGGCCCGAAGCCGCCCCGGCCCTGAGCGTGCATCTCCTGGTTCATTGCCGAGACGCTTGCGAGCGTGACGTGGAACGACAGCGAGAAATGCTCCTGCACGGTCTTCACGCGCAAACCGAACACCTCGGCGATGGCGAGGCGCTCGCGGTCGAGGGCCTCGATCAGGCGGCCGACGCCCGGGGTGACGTTCTCGCCCTGACCCCAGGTCTCGCCGCGCTCCATGCGCGTCAGGTTGAGCAGGGCGATGGCGAGGTGGTTCTGCGGGTTGAGGTTGCTGAGGGCGATCGCGAGGAGGCCATCGCGCTTGACGAAGTGGTCGCCGAAGAGATCGTTGCAGAGCGCGTAGCCGGCGTCGACGTCACTCTCCGGAACAGTCGCCATGTCTACGCGCTGGCGCACCGTCGCGACGCTGACCTCGGTCGGACTCTCCTGGCGTCCGGTCGTCAGCGTCGTTCCCCAGGCGACGATCGGCGCGCGCACCGCGCGCGCGGCGAGCAGCCTCGACAGGTAGAGCGCGCCGAACGACGCGTGCGAGCTGATGATGACTGGCTGGTCGGCGCGCAGGTGCGGCGCCAACGCGTCGAGCACGAGCTTGTGGCCGTTGGCGGGCAAGGCAAGCAGGATCGCATCGGCGTCGAAGACGGCGTTCGCACAGGAAGAAGCGACGCGGACGGCGAATGTCCCTTCGATCGCATTCCTGGCGACAAGCGGCTCGCCGGCCGCCAGTGCCGCTGTGCGTTTGCCCGACGGCGACCAAAGCAGGGGGTCGTGCCCGGCGCGGGCGAGAAAGGCGGCGGCGCCATAGGCCACGGCACCCGCACCGAGAATGCTGACGCGCAACGGTTCCCTCGAATTCTGTGTCTGGAGCCGGCATCTGCCTGGGCGCGCAGGCTCCTCGATGGCGGCAAGCTTAGCAGTCGGTCGCACGCCTAGAATCGAACGAACGTTCTTTTTGTCCCGCCCGGCCCGCGGCGGGCGCTTCCACGAGGACCTTCCAAATGAGCGCGAACTACGAGCTGCGCGGCGACGTCGCCGTCATCACGATGGACAACCCGCCGGTGAACGGTCTGGGCTACGACACGCGCCGCGGCGTCATCGACGGCCTCGACCGTGCGCTCGCCGACGCAGCCGTCAAGGCGATCGTCGTCACCGGCGCGGGCAAGGCGTTCTCCGGCGGCGCCGACATCCGCGAGTTCGGCTCGCCGAAGGCGATCGCCGAGCCGAACCTGCTCTCCCTGATCGCCGCCTTCGAGGCGAGCCCGAAGCCGATCGTCGCCGCGATCCACAGCGTCGCCATGGGCGGCGGCCTCGAGCTTGCGCTCGGCTGCCACTACCGCGTCGCCGCGGCAGGCGCCCAGATCGCGCTGCCGGAAGTGAAGATCGGCCTGATTCCGGGCGCCGGCGGCACGCAGCGGCTGCCGCGCGTGCTCGGCGTTGAGACCGCGCTCAACATGATCGTGAGCGGCGAGCCGGTAAAGAGTGAGATGCTCGCCAAGCTGCCGGGGCAAAAGCTGATCGACAAGATGGTCGAGGGCGATGTCGTCGAAGCGGCGGTCGCGTTCGCGCGCGAGAAGGCCGACGCCCGGCCGCTGCCGATCGTCTCGAAGCTCAAGGTCGAGTACCCGAACGCCGACGCCTACTTCCAGTTCGCGCGCAACACGGTGGGCGCGATGTCGCGCAACTTCCCGGCGCCGCTCATGTGCGTCGACGCCGTCGCCGCGTCGGTGAAGATGAAGTTCGAGGACGGCATGAAGCTCGAGCGCGAGCTCTTCATGGCGTTGATGCTCACGCCCGAGTCGAAGGCGCTGCGCCACGCCTTCATCGCCGAGCGCGCCACGACCAAGATCCCCGACGTGCCGGCCGACACGCCGGCGCGCGCCATCAAGAAGGTCGCCATCATCGGCGCCGGCACGATGGGCGGCGGCATCGCGATGAATTTCCTCAACGCCGGCATCCCGGTCGTGATGATCGAGATGAAGCAGGAAGCGCTCGACAAGGGCACCGGCGTCATGCGCAAGAACTACGAGGCGCAGGTCAAGAAGGGCAAGCTCAAGCAGGACAAGCTCGACGAGCGCATGGGCCTGCTGAGCACCACGCTCAAGTACGACGACTTGAAGGATGCCGACCTCGTCATCGAGGCGGTGTTCGAGGACATGGGCGTCAAGGAGCAGGTCTTCAAGACGCTCGACGAGGTGATGAAGCCGGGCGCGATCCTGGCCTCGAACACCTCGACGCTCGACCTCGACAAGATCGCGTCGTTCACGAAGCGGCCCGAGGACGTGATCGGCATGCACTTCTTCAGCCCGGCCAACGTGATGAAGCTGCTCGAGGTCGTTCGCGGCAAGAAGACCGCCAAGGACGTTCTCGCCACCGTGATGCAGCTTGGCAAGAAGATCAAGAAGACGACGGTCGTCTCGGGCGTCACCGACGGCTTCATCGGCAACCGCATGATCGAGCAGTACTCGCGCCAGGCCGGCTTCCTGCTGGAAGAGGGCGCGACGCCGCAGCAGGTCGACAAGGCGATGGAGAAGTTCGGCATGGCGATGGGCCCCTTTCGCATGGGCGATCTCGCCGGCAACGACGTCGGCTGGTACATCCGGAAGCGTCGCTACGTCGAGAAGCCTGACATTCGCTACTCGAAGACCGCCGACCTGCTCTGCGAGCTCGGCCGCTTCGGGCAGAAGACCGGTGCCGGCTGGTACGACTACGTGTCGGGCAAGCGCGACGCGATCCCGAGCAAGGTCGTCACCGACATGATCGAGAAGCACCGCGCCGACCTGGGCATCACGCCACGCAAGATCAGCGACGAGGAGATCGTCCAGCGCCTCGTCTACGCGCTCGTCAACGAGGGCGCCAAGATCGTCGACGAGGGCATCGCGATGCGCGCCAGCGACATCGACATGGTCTACCTCACAGGCTACGGCTTCCCGCTCTTCCGCGGCGGGCCGATGAACTACGCCGACCAGCAAGGGCTCTTCAACGTCGTCCAGTCGATGAAGCGCTTCTCCGCCAACCCGCACGACGACCAGAAGTTCTGGCAGCCTGCGCCGTTGCTGGCGAAGCTCGCCGCGGAAGGCAAGACGTTCAGCTGAGCGTCCGGCCCGTCTGACCATGCGAAAGTGGCTCGCGCTGCTCGGGGGCATCGTCCTCGCGCTCGCGCTCGTGGTGGGCGTGAAGACGGTGACGATGCCCTCGCGGCAGGTCGCAGCGACCGCCGTCAAGCCGGTCGCGGTGGACGTTGCGGCCGCGAGCGAGCGACTCGCCGCGGCCGTGCGCCTGAAGACCATCGCCTCCGCCACCGACGTCGATGCCAACGCCGGCGAGTTCCTGGCGCTGCAGGCGCACCTGCAGGCGAGCTTCCCGAAGGCGCACGCGGTACTGCGCCGCGAGCTCATCGGCAAGTACGGCCTGCTCTATACCTGGGCCGGCAGCGATGCGCAGGCCGCGCCGATCGCGCTGATGGCGCACCAGGACGTCGTTCCGGTTGCGCCGGGCACCGAGGGCGATTGGCAAGTCGCGCCGTTCTCCGGCGCGCAGAAGGACGGCTTCGTCTGGGGCCGCGGTGCGTGGGACGACAAGGGCAACCTGATGTCGATCATGGAGGCGGTGGAGATGCGCGTCGGCGCCGGCTTCCAGCCGCGTCAGACGATCTACCTCGCCTTCGGACAGGACGAGGAGCTCGGCGGCGAGCGCGGCGCACGCACGATCGCCGCGCTGCTGAAGGAGCGCGGCGTTCGCCTGCGCTTCGCGATTGACGAGGGCATGCTCATCACCGAGGGCGCGCTCCAGGGGCTCGACAAGCCGGCGGCGCTGGTCGGCGTCGCGGAGAAGGGCTTCCTGACCGTCGAGCTGGTGGCGACGGCGACGCCGGGTCATTCCTCGATGCCGCCGGTCGTCGCCGGCACGTCGGCGATCGGCATGCTCAGCACGGCGCTGGCGCGCCTCGAGAAAGAGCAGATGCCGCTCGAGATCCGCGGCATCGCGCGCGAGAGCTTCGAGAGCCTGGCGCCCGAGATGAGCGGCCTCAACCGGGTCCTGCTGTCGAATCTCTGGCTCTTTCGTCCGCTCGTCGAATCGCAGCTGAAGACCATGGCGGGCGCGAATGCTTCGATGCGCACGACGACCGCGCTCACCGTCCTCAAGTCCGGCCAGGCCGAGAACGTGCTGCCCGGGCAGGCGACCGCGCTGGTGAACTTCCGCCTGCTGCCGGGCGATACGAGCGACGCCGTCGTCGACCACGTCGTGCGGACCATCGCCAATCCGGCGATTCGCGTCGGGCGCCTGATGCCGTTCACCGAGGCGTCGCGGGTGGCGGCGACGGACGCGCCCGGCTATCGCGCGATCGCGCGGACGCTTGCCGAGCTGCATCCCGACATCGTTGTCGCGCCCGCGCTCATGATCGGCGCGACCGACTCGCGCCACTTCGACGGCGTCGCGGCCAACGTCTACAAGTTCTCGCCGGTGCGCGCCACACCCGAGGACCTGAAGCGGTTCCACGGCACCAACGAGCGCATCTCGACGGCGAACTATGTCGAGATGATTCAGTTCTATCACCAGCTGATCGGCAACGCGTCGGCCGACACTTCCCAAGACAGGAGCCTCCCATGACCAGCGCCGTGATCGTTTCCACTGCCCGCACCCCGCTCGCCAAGAGCTGGAAGGGCGCCTTCAACATGACCCATGGCGCGACCCTCGGCGGTCACGCGGTCAAGGCCGCGGTCGAGCGCGCCGGCATCGACGCCGCCGAGGTCGACGACGTCATCATGGGCTGCGCGACGCCCGAGGGCGCGACCGGCAGCAACATCGCGCGCCAGATCGCGCTGCGCGCCGGCCTGCCGATCACGACCAGCGGCATGACCATCAACCGCTTCTGCTCGAGCGGCCTGCAGACGATCGCGACCGCGGCGCAACGCATCATCGCCGGCGAGAACGATGTCGTCGTCGCCGGCGGCGTCGAGTCGATCTCGTGCGTGCAAAACGAGGCCAACAAGCACATGCTCGCCGACCCGTGGCTGGTCGAGCACAAGCCGACGATCTACTGGAACATGCTGCAGACCGCCGAGCAGGTCGCCAAGCGCTACAACATCCCGCGCCAGCGCATGGACGAGTACGGCGCGGCGAGCCAGCAGAAGGCGACCGCCGCCAAGGAAGCCGGCCGCTTCGACGCCGAGATGATCTCGGTGACGACGCTCGCCGGCGTCGCCGATGCGCAGCTGGGCCTGCGCACCAAGGAAGTGACGATCAGCGCCGACGAAGGCATCCGCCCCGGGACGACCTACGACGGCATCAAGGACATCAAGCCGGCGATTCCGGGTGGCGTCATCTCCGCCGGCAACGCCAGCCAGTTCAGCGACGGCGCCGGCGCGGTCGTGGTCATGAACGAGAAGCTCGCCGAGCAGCGCGGCCTCAAGCCGCTCGGCCGCTTCCTCGGCTTCGCGGTCGCCGGCTGCGAGCCCGACGAGATGGGCATCGGTCCCGTGTTCGCCGTGCCGAAGGTGCTCAAGCGCCTCGGCCTCACGGTCGCGGACATCGACCTCTGGGAGCTCAACGAGGCGTTCGCGGTGCAGGTCCTCTACTGCGCCGACAAGCTCGGCATCCCGATGGACAGGCTCAACGTCGACGGCGGCGCGATCGCGGTCGGCCACCCGTACGGCGTCAGCGGCCAGCGCCTCACCGGCCACGCACTGATCGAAGGCAAGCGCCGCGGCGTCAAGAAGGTCGTCGTGACGATGTGCATCGGCGGCGGCATGGGCGCGGCCGGCGTGTTCGAAGTCCTGTGATCGCTGCCGGCCGGTCGCGCGCCGGTCGGGCGGCGCCTTTGCCATGAGCTACCGCCAGACCGTCGACTTCCTCCTCCACGACTGGCTCGACGTCGCGGCGCTGCGTGAACGTTCGCGCTTCGCCGAGCACTCGCGCGAGACCTTCGAACAGGTGCTCGACACCTGTGAACGGATCGCGCGCGAGAAGTTCGCGCCGTTCAACCGCCTCGCCGACACCGAGGAGCCGTGGTTCGACGGCGAGAAGGTGAACCTGCCGCAGGCGAGCCACGATGCAGCGCGCGCCTACCAGCAGTCGGGCATGCTCGCCGCCGCGCAGGACTACGAGATCGGCGGCATGCAGCTGCCCTGCGTCGTCGAGATGGCGGCCAACAGCTTCTTCTCGAAGGCCGGCATCGGCATCGGCGGCGGCGGCATGCTGACCAGCGGCAACGCCAACCTGCTGATGGTGCACGGCACGCCGCTGCAGCAGGAGGTGTTCGCGAAGAACGAGTTCGCCGGCCGTTTCTCGGGGACGATGTGCCTATCGGAACCGCAGGCCGGATCGAGCCTCTCCGACATCGTCACGCGTGCGGTTCCCGACGGCGCCGATTTCGCGAGCGATCCGCTCGGGCCGCGCTTTCGGCTGCGCGGCAACAAGATGTGGATCTCTAACGGCGAGCACGAGCTGAGTGAGAACATCGTCCACCTCGTCCTCGCCAAGATTCCCGACGACGACGGCAAGCTGGTGCCCGGGACGCGCGGCATCTCGCTCTTCATCGTGCCGAAGAAGCTGGTCGACGGTGATGGCCGCCTCACCGGCGAGCGCAATGATGTCGCCTTGGCCGGCCTCAATCACAAGCTAGGCTATCGCGGCATCCCCAACACGCTGCTCAACTTCGGCGAGGGCAAGTTTCCGGTTCGCGGCGCTGGCCTCGACGGCGCCGGTGCCGGCGCCGTGGGCTATCTCGTTGGCCAGCCGGGCCAGGGCCTGCGCTGCATGTTCCACATGATGAACGAGGCGCGCATCGCCGTCGGCCTCGGCGCGACGATGCTCGGCTTCGCCGGCTACGAAGCATCGCTGGAGTATGCGAAGAGCCGGCCGCAGGGCAGGCCGATCGGCCCCGGCGGCAAGGATGCGAGCAAGCCGCAGGTCCGCATCATCGAGCACGCCGACGTCAAGCGCATGCTGCTTGCGCAGAAGAGTTACTGCGAAGGCGCGCTCGCGCTCGAGCTCTATTGCGCCAAGCTCGTCGACGACCTCCACACCGGCGACGACGACGGCCGCGCCCGCTCGCACCTGCTTCTCGAAGTGCTGACGCCGATCGCAAAGAGCTGGCCGAGCGAGTGGTGCCTGGAAGCGAACAGCCTGGCGATCCAGGTGCTTGGCGGCTACGGCTACACGCGCGACTTCCCGGTCGAGCAGTACTGGCGTGACAACCGGCTGAACATGATCCACGAGGGGACGCACGGCATCCAGGCGCTCGACCTGCTCGGACGCAAGGTCGTGATGGATGGCGGTGCCGGCCTCGACGTCGTCCGCGAGGCGATCGACGCGACGATCGAACGCGCGCACCCGGTCGCGACGCTCGCCGAGCACGCGGAGGCGCTTCGGCGCGCTGCCGACGACGTCGCAGCGGCGACGCGCGACGCCTGGTCGACCGGCGTCCCCGCCGAAGCGCTCGCCAACGCGACGCCCTACCTGCAGGCGTTCGGTCATCTGGTCCTGGCCTGGATCTGGCTCGATGTCGCGACGTGTGCGGCCGCCACCGTGCCCAGCGATGCGCAGCGCGGCCGCCTGGCGGCCTGTCGCTACTTCTTCCGCTACGAGCTGCCGCGCATCGGCGCCTGGCTCGGCGTCGTCGCCGCGCGCGACGACACCTGCCGCACGCTCGCGGAGGAATCGTTTTGAACGCTGGCTTGCGGCGCATCGGCACGCTGATTTGGGTGCTGATCTACGGCGGCCTGTTCGCTGTTGGCCTCGGCGTCGCCCTCGAGCGCTCGGGCGCGTCGTACGGCTGGGCCGTCATCTGCGCCGGGACGGTCGGCATCGCCGTCGGCTGCGTGCTGGTGTGGGTCCGCTCGCGCATGCCCGGGCCCTGACGCTCGCGTCGGCAGTTCGCTTTCCAGGAGAGAAAGACATGAGCACTTCCATCCGACAGCTGTTCGACCTGTCAGGCAAGACCGCGCTCGTCACCGGCGGCTCGCGCGGCCTCGGCCTGCAGATCGCCGAGGCGCTCGGCGAGGCCGGCGCGCGCGTGCTGCTGACGTCGCGCAAGGCCGGCGACCTCGAGGAATCCGCGGCGCACCTGAAGGCCAAGGACATTGAGGCGATCTGGATCGCCGCCGACCTGAGCCAGCCGAGCGAGATCGTCCGCGTCACGCAGGACGCGATGGCTCGCCTCGGCCAGGTCGACATCCTCATCAACAACGCCGGCGCGACGTGGGGTGCGGCCGCCGAGGATCATCCGCTCGAGGCCTGGGACAAGGTGATGAACCTCAACGTGCGCTCGATCTTCCTGATGAGCCAGGCGATCGGCAAGCACAGCATGATCCCGAGGAAGAGCGGCAAGATCATCAACATCGCGTCGATCGCCGGGCTGGCGGGCAACAGCGCCGACATGTCGATGGTCGCCTACAACACGAGCAAGGCGGCGGTCGTCAACTTCACGCGCACGCTCGCCGGCGAATGGGGCAAGTACAACATCAACGTCAACGCGCTCGCGCCGGGGATGTTTCCGAGCAAGATGACCAAAGGAACGATCGAGCGGATCGGTGCCGAGAGCCTGGCCGGCCACGCGCCGCTCCTGCGCATCGGCGACGACGACGACCTGAAGGGCGCGACCTTGCTGTTCGCGTCGCAGGCCGGCAAGCACATCACCGGCCAGGTGCTGCCCATCGATGGTGGCGTCTCCGCGATCATCGCGGCCTAACCCATGGGACCCCCACGCTCACTGTGTTCGCTGCCCCCCGAGGGGGCGCAGCCGGGCTTGGGGCGGCCCGGCGCCCGGCTGTGAAGTTCCAGATCCACATCCCGTTCGTCGAGATGCTCGGCTTCGAGCTGTTGCGCTTCGACCCGGGCATCGCCGAGATCGCGGTGCCGTTGCGCGAGGAGCTCACCAACTCGTGGGGCGTCGCCCACGGCGGCGTGACGATGACGCTGCTCGACGTCGTCATGGCGCACGCGGCGCGTACGCCGAGCGTCGACGGGGTCGTGGAGACGTCGGGCATCGTCACGATCGAGATGAAGACGAGCTTCCTGCGCCCGGGCCTCGGTCGTCTCGTCGGCACCGGCCGTCGCCTGCATCGCACCGCGTCGATGGCATTCTGCGAAGGCTCGCTGGTCGATGCGGGCGGCGAGATCGTCGCCCATGCGACCGGGACGTTCAAGTACCTGAAGGGCCTGCCGGCGGGCGGCAAGCGCATCCAGCGCCTCAACGCGTCCGACTGAAGGAGTTGCCATGGCAGACATCAACCACCAGATCCACCTCGTTTCGCGCCCGAGCGGCGAGGCCAGCACCGACAACTTCCGCCTCGTCGAGCAGCCGGTCGGCACGCCCGGCGAGGGCCAGGTGCTCGTGCGCCATCACTTCCTGAGCCTCGATCCGTACATGCGCGGTCGCATGGACGACGCCAAGAGCTACGCCCAGCCGCAACCGCTCGACAAGGTGATGCAGGGTGGCACGGTCGGCGTCGTCGTTGCCTCGAAGCATCCCGAGTACAAGGCGGGCGACAACGTCGTCGGCTTCGGCGGCTGGCAGGAGTACTCGATCGTCGACGCCGGCCTCCCGGGCTCGCTGCGCAAGGTCGACACCAGCAAGGTGCCGGTCTCGGCCTACCTCGGAGTGGTGGGCATGCCGGGGGTCACGGCGTGGTACGGCTTGATGAAGATCTGCCAGCCCAAGCCGGGCCAGACCATCGTCGTCAGCGCCGCCAGCGGCGCCGTCGGCAGCGCCGTCGGCCAGCTCGCCAAGATCCGCGGCTGCCGCGCCGTCGGCATCGCCGGCGGCGCCGACAAGTGCGGGTACGTGACGCGCGAGCTCGGCTTCGACGCCTGCATCGACTACAAGGCGCACAAGGATCCGAAGTCGCTGTACCAGGCGCTGAAGGAAGCGACACCGGACGGCGTCGACGGCAACTTCGAGAACGTCGGCGGGCCGATCCTCGACGCCGTGCTCGCGCGCATGAACGCGTTCGGGCGAATCGCCCTGTGCGGAATGATCAGCGGCTACGACGGCCAGCCGATCCCGCTGCAGCATCCCCAGCTGATCCTGGTGTCGCGATTGACGATCGAGGGCTTTATCGTCGGCGAGCACAGGGAGGTGTGGCCGGAAGCACTGAAGGAGCTGGGCATGCTCGTCGCCACCGGCAAGCTGAAGTACCGGGAAAGCGTCGCCGAGGGGATCGCCTCGGCACCCGAGGCGTTCCTGGGGCTGCTGAAGGGCAGGAACTTCGGCAAGCAGGTCGTCAAGCTCGTCTAGCGGCCGGCGCAGCAGGGAGCCGGCATGGGCGATCTCATCCTCCATCACTACGGCACGTCGCCGTTCTCCGAGAAGGTGCGCCTCGTCCTCGGCATGAAGCGGCTGCCGTGGCGCTCGGTGTCGGTGCCGAGGATGCTGCCCAAGCCCGACGTCGTCGCCCTGACCGGCGGCTACCGGCGCACGCCGTTCATGCAGATCGGCGCCGACATCTACTGCGACTCGCTCCTGATGTGTCGCGTCATCGATCGCCTTGCGCCGGAGCCGCCGCTCTATCCGCGCGAGAGCGCCGGCCTCGCGGAGGCCGTCGCCCAATGGGCCGACTCGACGTTCTTCTGGACGGCCGTCCCCTACACGATGCAGGTCGGCGCAGCGGATCTCTTCGCCGGCGCGCCGCCCGAGTACCTGAAGGCGTTCGGCGCGGATCGCGCGGCGATGACGCCGTCGCTGCGGCGCGCACCCCCGCACGACGGCGCCGCCGCGCTTACCGCGTACCTGCGGCGGATCGAGGCCATGCTCGCCGACGGCGGGCCTTATCTGCTCGGCACCACTGCGTCGATCGCCGACTTCTCCGCAGTGCAATCGATCTGGTTCATGCGCCGCGCTGCGGCGAGCGCGGCGAAGCTCGACGACTACCCGGCCATCGGAGCCTGGTTCGCGCGGGTGACGGCGTTCGGCCACGGCGAATCGACGCCGCTCGAGAGCGCCGACGCGATCGCGCTGGCCGCCGCAACCAAGAGCCATGCGGCGACATCGGTGAGCGAGGGCGCCGGCTTCTCTCCCGGCGACGCCGTCACCGTCAGCGCCTCCGACTATGCGCACGACGAGATCGCCGGTGCGCTCGTCGGCCTCGACGCCGACGAGGTCGTCGTCGCGCGAGACGACGCGCGTGCCGGCCGCGTCCACGTCCATTTCCCACGCATCGGCTTCCACGTCAAGGCGGCCAGGAAGGAACTCTGATGAAGACATTCAAGGGCGGCACCGCCGTCATCACCGGCGCCGGCTCGGGCTTCGGCCTCGAGACCTCGCGCCTGGCAGCGCAGCGCGGCATGAACGTGGTCATGGCCGACGTGCAGCAGGATGCCCTCGATCGCGCCGCCGCCGACGTTCGCGCGCTCGGCGCCGAGGTGCTGCCATTCCGGCTCGACGTCGCCCATGCGGCCGAGGTCGAGGCGCTCGGCGCGGCGACGAAGGCCCGCTTCGGCGCGCCGAGCATCGTCTTCAACAACGCCGGCGTCGGTCCGGCGGCCTGATCTGGGAGAACACGGCCGCGGACTGGGCCTGGGGTGCTGGGTGTGAACGTCATGGGCGTCGCGCACGGCATCCGTGTCTTCGCGCCGATGATGCTCGAGGCGGCCGCGAAGGATCCGAAGTACGAAGGACACATCGTCAACACCGCGTCGATGGCCGGCCTCCTGAACCCGCCGAACATGGGCGTCTACAACGTCAGCAAGCATGCCGTCGTGGCGATGAGCGAGACGCTGTATCAGGATCTCCAGCTCGTCACCGAGCAGATCAG
>Ga0207650_10001237_pt1 | contig 18593 bp, 18 predicted proteins | sample KBSS63metaG_FD_184325 | JGI IMG/M metagenome (GOLD analysis project Ga0207650, IMG submission 184325) | Switchgrass rhizosphere microbial communities from Kellogg Biological Station, Michigan, USA - KBS S6-3 metaG (SPAdes) (version 2) | ecosystem: Host-associated > Plants > Roots > Rhizosphere...
GCGAGCTCGCGGAAGTGAGCGGAGACCGCCGCAAGAGCGTCCAGGTCGAGCCGGTGCGAGAACCCCTCGGCCTCGAGATTGCGCAGCGTCGTCTCGGCCGCCGGATTGGAGGTGCCACGCGCCAGCGGCTCGACGGCGGTGTGCAGGACCCGAAAGCCCGCGCGGAGCCCCTCCATGTAGACGAACGGGGCGAGCCCGATCGTGCAGTGGCTGTGGAGCTCGATCGGTCGCTCGCCGGCCGCGCGCAGGAAGTGCGGCGCGAGCTCGCGGACGGCATCCACGGTCACCAGGCCGCCGGGATCCTTCAGGTAGAGACGGTCCATCTCTGCGCAGTCGGCCAGCGCGGCCGCGCGCTCGGCGTAGTAGGCGTGCGTGTGCACGTCGCTGACGGAGTAGGTGAGCGCGATCGCGATCTCCTCGACGCCCTCCTCGCGTGCGACCACGGCCACGCGCCGCAAGCGGCGGGGGTCGTTCGACGGATCCGCCACCTGGAAGCGGCGAATGCCGTTACGCACGACGCAGCGAAACGCGAGCCGCATGACGTCCTCGTCGACGGGAACCCACGTGATGAAGCGCATCCCCGTGGTGATGAAGCTCAGGGGCGTGGTCGGCATCGCGGCGCTCACGAGGCGAAGTCGTTCCCAGGGGTCCTCGTGGTGAAAGCGCACGGCCACGGCCATGTGCGTGCTCGACGTGAAGTCCACCGCGTGGAAGCCCACGCGGTCGATCGTCGGTGCGATCGCGACGATGTCCTGCGTCGTCAGGCCCGTCGCGCTCCACAGGCTCTGATTGCCGTCGCGCGTGGTCGTGTCGACAACGTCCACCAGCACGCCGGTTCGCGCGGCACTCATCGGTCCGGCTGCACCTGGAACAGCGGCGCGCCGTGCTCGACGAGCTGTGCGTTCTCGGCGCATACCTCGACGACCGTCCCGACGACGCCTGCGGGAACGGAGTTCATCATCTTCATGACCTCGATCAGACACACGATCGTGTGCGGCTCGACGCGTGTTCCCACGTCGACGAACGGCGCTGCTCCGGGTGCCTCGGCACGGTAGAAGGTGCCGAGCAGCGGAGACGCCACCGTATGCAGAGCGCCGTCGACGCTCGGGGCGGCGGTCGCAGACAGGTCCCGCTCGACCGGGGCAACCGCGTTCTCGTGACCTCGACGAACGTAGAGCGAGAAGCGACCGGTCTCGACGCGTAGCTCCTCGTCGTCCGAGGCGTCGATCAGCCGGAGGATCTCGTGGACGTCGTCGTCGCTCAGGGGCATGGGCTCACGATCGGGACTCGCGCTCGCTAGGTGCGCCGAACGCCCCCAGCACGAGCGAGAGCGCAGAGGCGGACGGCTTGGCCTTCGCCGTCGCACGGGTCGTCACTGGACGCGCCTGGAGGACGAGCAGCGCCTCCGGCAGGGGTTGCGACCGGGCGATCGCCCACTCCACGTCCTGATGACTGCCGTAGTGGCGCTCGATGCGGCGTCCGACCTCGACCAGCGCACCGAGCTCCGCGTCGCCGAGGCACGGCTCGTCGCGCCGCTCGGCGGGCACGTCCCGGCGGATCGTGCCTCGGCCGGCAGGGTCGGGTACGTACTCGACGTGCTTCGTGCTCACGGTCCGGCGAACGACCTCGCCCGTGATCTTGCTCACGAGATAGTCGTCCGGCGTCAGCTCGCCGCCGACGACGCCGATCCCGAGGCCCCAGCTCGCGTTGAGTGCCACCATGCTCGGGTCGCCGCTGACCGGGTTGCAGGTGAAGAGGACGCCGGACGTCTCCGCGTCGACCATCGCCTGCAGCGTCACGCCCATCGCCGCCTCGTGCTCGGACCCGAGCGCCAGGCGATAGCTGATCGCCTGCGGCGTGAAGAGGCTCGCCCAGCAGTCGCGCACGGCGTCGCAGACGTGCTCGACACCGCGTACCCAGAGGAAGCTCTCCTGCTGGCCGGCGAACGAGGCGTCGGAGCTGTCCTCGCCGAGCGCGCTCGAGCGCACGGCCACGGGCGGATCGGCCTCTCCCGTCGCTCGCGCCAGACCCTCGTAGCCCTCCGCGACCTCGCTGCGAACGGGATCGGGCATCGGCGCAAAGCGCATCGCCTCGTCGATCGCCTTCGAGGCTGCCGAGAGCGTGTCGACGTCGTCGGGGTGCGCGCGGGCCAGAGCCGACGCGAGCGCGCCGGCGAGGCCGGTCTCGTCGACGAAGACCTGGTAGGCCTCAGCGCTCAACGCGAAGCCTGGCGGGACCGGGATGCCCGCGGCGAGCAGCTCGCCCAGGTTCGCGCTCTTGCCTCCGAACGCGTCGGCGTCGGCTCCACGGAGCTCCGCGAGACCTCGGGTGTAGACGGCGGCGATCTGCCTCTCCTCCTTCCTGGACGCTCGCCTGTATACAACACGGCGGATGACCAGCGAGACGACGATGCTCGCCATCCGCCAGGAGGCGCTCGGAGGGCCGGAGGTGCTCGGGCTCGTCGAGGTTCCGCGGCCGAGCCCGCCGCCGACAGAGGTCCTCGTGCGCACCGCGTCGGCGGGGGTCAATCCGGTCGACTGGAAGACCCGCGCGCGCGGGGGCTTCCTCGGCGAGCCGCCATTCACGGTCGGCTGGGACGTCGCGGGCGTCGTCGAGGAGATCGGCTACGGCGTGACGACGCTCTCCGTCGGAGACCGCGTCTTCGGGATGCCGCGTTTCCCCCTCGAGGCTGCCGCGTACGCCGAGTACGTCACGTCGCCGTCACGCCAGCTCGCGCGGATCCCCGACGGCCTGGACGACATCGGCGCAGGCGCGCTCCCTCTCGCCGGGCTCACGGCCTGGCAGGCGCTGGTCGAGACCGCGAACGTCAAGCCGGGTCAGCGCGTCCTCGTCCTCGCCGCTGCGGGCGGGGTCGGGCACCTGGCCGTGCAGGTCGCGAAGGCAGGGGGCGCGTACGTGCTCGGGACCGCGCGAGCGGAGAACCATCCGTTCCTGGCAAGCCTCGGCGTGGACGAGGCGATCGACTATACGAGCGAGAGCGTCGCCGAGCGCGCAGGGGAGGTCGACGTCGTGCTGGACGCGGTCGGGGGCGACACAGCGAACGACGCGCTTCCGGCGGTCCGGGATAGCGGCATCGTGGTCACGCTCTCCGGCGCCTCCGTCGGACGCCTCCGCGAGCTCGCCGGTGACCGCGTTCGTGTCGAAGGCATCCTCGTCGAGCCGGATCGGGCGGGCCTGGAGGCGCTCGCCGAGCTCGTCGCAGGCGGTGCGCTGCGCCCCCACGTGGCGCACACGTTCCCGTTGGGCGACGCCGCCCGTGCCCACGAGCTGGGCGAGACGGGCCGCACGCAGGGCAAGCTCGTTCTTACGGTCGGCTAGCGCGCTGCGGCGGGCTCGGCATCCAGGACCCAGAAGAGGTCACCGCGGTCGGCCTCGAGCTTCGCCAGCTGCTCTCGGTGGATCTCGCGCACGCGCGCCGGCGTGATGGCCTCGTCGGGGCTCACCTCTTCGATCACGAGGCTCGTCTTGTCCTCGTACAGGTTCTCGCCCATGAGACGCGCTCGGTCGTCGTAGGGCCAGACGAACGCCTGCCGGCTGGACGTGTGGTAGGTCGCGTCGGGATCGTCGACCTCGTACCCGATCGCTCGGAGGTCGGCGCCGCGAGCGATCTGGTGGAACGTGAGCTCGTCGCAGATCCCCCAGTCGGCGACTGCAAGGAGATCGTCCGAGTTCCACAGCACGGCCTCGCCGACGCTTCGATAGAAGGAGAGCACGCCTTCCTTGCCCTCGATCACCGCGGGATTCGCGCCCCAGGTGACGCGATACACCGGGTCGTCGACCATCATGTCGGGCGCGACGATGCGCTCGTACTGACCGGAGCCCTCGAGGTGCACATGGCGCCAGAAGTTGAGCAGCATGGCTCGATGAAGCGGGTTGGCCGTGCGTTCCAGAAGCTCGGCCGTCGGATTCATGCAGTCGTAGACGGCTTGCTCGAAACGGTTCATCCCCGGCTCCTCTCCTCGGAAGGTGCGACCTCGGCCAACCTAACCGGTTTGGAACGCGTCTGCGACACGGCTACGATCGCACGCTGAATGGCCCGCTTCGTCCTCGTCCACGGTGCATTCGGAGGCGCGTGGTGCTGGGAACCCGTCACCGGGCCGCTCGAGGAGGCTGGGCACACCGTCGATACGCTCGACCTTCCCGGCGGCGGCACCGATCACACGCCGGTGGCGGGCATCACGCTCGCGAGCTGCGCGAAGCGGGTCTGCGACGTGCTTGCAAGCCGGCCCGAGCGGGCGATGCTCGTCGGTTACAGCATGGGCGGCGTCGTCGTGACCCAGGCGGCGTCGAACTGCCCCGAGCACGTCGCGTCTCTCGTCTTCGTCGCCGCCTTCATGCCCGCAAACGGCCAAAGCCTGCTCGACATGACGCACCTCCCAGAGGCGGAGGGTGACCTCATCCAGGCGAACATCGTGATCCAAGGCGAGCCGCCTGTGGCGACGCTCTCTGCGGAGGCCACTGCTGCGGCGGTGTACAACGACTGTACGAGCGAGCAGACCGCATGGGCAGTCGCGAGACGCCGTCCGCAGGCCGTGGCGCCGTATGTGACTCCGGTCGAGGTCGACGAAGCGACCCTCGCGTCGATCCCCCGGTACTTCATGCTCACGGCCAGGGACCAGGCGATGATGCCGGCGCTTCAGCGTCGGATGATCCGCGAGCACCCGTGCGAGCGCGTGTTCGAGCTCGATGCGGACCACGCGCCGTTCCTCTCGGCCACCGACGAACTCGTCCAGGCGCTGCTCGAGATCGCCGGCGAACCGGTCGAGATGTCAGTGGCGTAGAGCGTGGCTCAGCTCACGCCCGCCTTCGTGCGCCAGCCCTCGTGGTACGAGCTGCGCGCGACCTCCGAGTACGGCGCCGGGCTGACGATCGCGCGGATCTCCGCCTGCGCGTGGCGTTCGACGACGGGCTTGGACGAGCCACCGTCCTCCTCGCCCCAGACGAGGGTGACCTCGGTCCCGAACTCGACGTCGACCTCCACCATCCCGAGCGAGAGGTACGAGCGCTCGTTGTAGCTGTAGCCGGAGAAGGTCGAGAGGCCGACGAGCTCGCCGTCGAGAAGGAGCTTGTCGTTCGGCCACGTCGAGTAGTTCGAGAGCGGGATGTCGATGTACTTGACCGGGTCGCCCTTCTCGAACAGCGTGCCGATCGAGCGCGCCACGTCCTCGCCGTTCCACGCGAGCGTGACCTTCTTCCAGCGCGGCTCGTCGGCCATCGCCTCGAGCGCATCGCGACCGATGAAGTCGTGGTCGAACTTCACGAACGGCCAGTAGCCGAGGTCGTGCGGCGTGCGGTAGTAGTCGGCGATGTCGTCCGAGTAGTAGCTCCCGCCGAGTGAGCCCGTCCCCTCGTAGCCGTCGGCGGGTAGCCACTCGCGGTACGCCTTCAGCTCCTCACCGGTGAAGACGGCCGGGAGTGGGCACGGGATCCAGCCGGACTCGAGCGTGTTCGTCGCGTATACGCGGGAGCCGACCTGGCACAGGCCGAAGTCATCTCCGGCCGCGACGATCGCGGCGCGCACGTCTTCGCGCTCAACCCACGGTCCCCAGAGCTCGAGGCCGGGAACGCCCGACATCCCGTGGTGCAGCGCACGGACCTTGTGGCCTCCGAGCGTGAGCTCGCCCATATTGAAGAACTTGATCTCCGGCAGGGAGCCGCCGTTCGCCTTCTTCAGGACGTCGAGCGCGGTCGGGCCCTGCACCTGGAACCGGTAGAGCTCACGTCGTCCGCTCGGGTTGACGGCGGTCCGCTCGTCTCGCGAGACCTCGACGTCGTAGTCCCCGGTCTCCGCGTGGTACTGCACCCAGTTGTGCGCCGACGGTCTCCCGACGAGCCGCACGCTGTTCTCGTCCAGGTGGAAGAGGATGCCGTCGCCGATGACGTACCCGTCGTGGTTGCACACGACGAGTTGCTTGGCCTTGTTCGGTGCGAAGTTCTCGAAGCTGTTGACGCCGAGGTCGGAGAGCAGCCTGATCGTGTCCGGGCCCTGGATCTGGAGATCCAGCATGTGGTGCGACTGGTCGAAGAGGGCGCTCGTCTTCGCCCACGAGATCTGCTCGTCGCGCCAGTTGGAGAACTCTCCCGGAACCGCTGGATAGACGTACGGGCCGATCTGCGAGTTGCGCGCCATCTCCACCGCGCTACCGACTGCCTGCAGCTTCTCTTCCAGGTTCTGGTGACTCATGTCCTCGTTCCCTCCTTCGTCGAAACAGCTCCGCTCACGCAGTGCCGATCGTGTTTCAGCCAAATCATTTGCCACATCGATCCTAGAACGTTCACGATCCTGCGACCTCGACGTCGTGTCGGCGTGCGAGGTGGTCACGGCCGAGGAACGTGTTCGCCCACGCGCTCGTCCCCGCGAGGGCGTTGTCCTTGACCACGACGGGGCCGTCGAGCATTGACTCCTCCTCTCCGAACGCCTTGAGGCGCTCGTACGCCTGCGACCAGATGCACTCCGTGTCGTAGACCTCGCAGAGGCCGTCGCGGGTGCCTCCGCACGGTCCGTTTCGCTGGTTCTTGGCGCACTGCGACTCTGGGCACACATATGCGATCTCCGAGAGCGAGCAGTCGCCGCAGTCCTCGCACCCGAAGAGCGGCACCTTCGCGGCCTGCTCGACGGCATGCGCCACTCGCTGCACGGGGCGCGGCGCTTTCTCGACGCCGCGATAGAACGCCCTGGCAGCCGGGAACAACGGCGCCTCGTTTGCGAACACCGTGTCGTGGAAGCGGCGGCTGAAGCGGTACGTGAACGGAACGCGGAGGTCGGTCCTGCGCTCGCTCTTCGACTGGACGTACGAGCGGCTGACGACGTCGGACGAGAGGCCTGTCTCGGGATCTCGTTCGAAGAGGTAGAACTCGCCCGCGAGCGGGTAGCGGATCTCACGCGCGAGCTCGCGCCAGTCGCCACCGGCGAACGTGCCCGCCAGCTCGAGGATCTCGCCATAGGTCTCGGCCGGCATGTGCCCGCCGAGGTAGACGCCCTTGTAGCCGAGTCCGCGTGCGACCGCGATGTGCTTGGCGGCGAGATCGACGAAGAACGCGCGGCCCCTGTCGGGGCTCGCACCGTGCCGCTCGGCGAGCTCGAGCAGCGAATCGCTGACGACGACGCCCGGGATCTTCCCCGCGCGAAAGACGCGCGCGGCACCACGCGAGAGGAGGTAGACGTTCGCGACCGCGTGCAGATCGAGGCTCTCCCGCCGGATGTAGCGCAGGAGCTCGTCGTCCTTGCGCGTGTCCCAGCCGATCTGCTTGATCACGAAGCGGGCACCGGCGTGAGCCTTCTTGCGGAGCTTGAAGTACTGCGGCATGACCTCCCGCTCGTGCCGCTTGTGGTTCGTGACCACGCAGCCCAGGAAGAAGTCCGTTCGGTCGAGGCGCCGACCCGGCCTGCGCTCGTCGCGGAGGCCCGCGTTCATGTCGGAGAAGAGGCCCAGGAGGCCGACCGAGTCGATGTCGAACACGGGCGCTGCGAGCCCCCTGTGACCCATGACCGGGTAGTCGCCGGAGAGCGCGAGCACGTTGTGGAACCCGGCCGAGGAGAGCTGCCAACCGCGGCTCTCGAGCGCGTTGCGGTTCCAGTCCTTGCACGCGAGGTGGATGATCACCTCCTGGCCGCGCGAGATCATGTCCGTGCCGAGCGCGTCCGGGGAGAACATCGCGTGACCGCCCGGATTGTCCGTGATCGAGAGCACGTCGATCCGGGGGTCGTCGGCCAGTTCGCGCGCCAAGGCCAACAACTCTCCTCCGCCGTTCGCCGTCAGCAGCCCGCGACTGGTGACGACCTCGGCGGCGATGACGAACGAGCCTGGCTGAGCGAGGTGCTCGCGGAGCGTGACCATCGGACGCTAGGCGGACGCCTTGGCGGCGAGAGCGTGGCGGATCGCAGCGCCGGGCGTCATCGAGGTCAGCGGCGGTGCACCGGACTCCGCGATGACGTCGAGGAACCGCCGGGCGTCGGGGTGGAGCGTCACCGCTCCTCCCGGGCGGCCACCGCCGCGGCGACGTCAGGCGTCCCGTACGTGTGGAAGCTCTCGATCGTCTTCACACCCCAGAACTGGCCCCGCGCGCGCTCCTCGGCCGTCCACACGATCGGCTCGAAGTCGGGGTCGTACACGAAGTAACCGCCGGTCGTGACCTCGATGCGGTTGCCACCGGGCTCGAACCCGTACAGGAAGAAGCCCTGCGCGACACCGTGTTTCGAAGGAGCGGCCTCGATCGGGACGTCCGCGTCCACGAACAGGTCGGCGGCGCGCAGGCACTCCTCGCGCGTGTCAACCCAGAACGCGAGGTGGTGCAGCCGGCCGCGTGCGCCGTACGCATCGGCGACGTAGATGAGCTCGTGGGCGGCGATCGAGAGGCTGAGCCAGGCGCCTTGCTCGGTGCCGTCGTCGAGCTCGATCCGCTCGTACAGGCGGTAGCCGAGAAGCTCCTGCGCGAACACCCGGCTCGCCCGCACGTCGGCGGCGAGGACGTTGACGTGGTCGAGCCTCTTCACGGCGGCGCCGCGGCCGACGTAGCGCTGCGGCTGGTTCCTCCACGACGGCCGGAGATGCTCCGGCGGCTCGTACCGCTCCGCCTCGTAGAAGAGCTCGAAGACGTGGCCGTCGGGATCTGTGAAGCGGTACGAGCGACCGTGGCCCACGTCGCCGTCGGTCCAGCCCAGCCCATGATCGGTCGCCTCGATCGCGGCGACGCGCCGGTCGAGCGCTTCGGGGCTCCAGGCACGCAGTGCGATGTGGCCGAGCCCGGCCTGCGGCGACTCGGTGAGCTTCAGGCTGTAGCGGAGGTAGTCGCCCCAGCCTCGGAGGAAGACCGACTGCCCGTCCTGCGCCTCCTCCTCCATCCCCAGCACGTCGACGAAGAAGCGGAGGCTCTCGTCGGGCTTCGGTGTCAGAAGCTCGGCGTGCGCGATCCTTGCGACGTCGTGCAGCGGCTCGCTCATCTTTCGACGAGCTCCCGCAGGCCGTCGAGGTCGTAGGAGAGCTCGCCCGCTTCGAGCTTCGCGCGCTTCTCACGCTCGCGCTCTGCGCGCGCGCGTGCCGCCGCGAGCACGTCGTCGACCTGCGCGCGCTCGACGACGACAGCCCCGTCGGCATCGAGCACGACCACGTCGCCGTGTCGGATCGTCGCCCCTCCGACCTGCACGGGCTCGCCGATCGTGCCGGGGACACGCTTCTCCGCTCCGGAGACGCGCACGTGGCGGGCCCAGATCGGCACGCCCACCTCGCGCAGCTCCTCCACGTCGCGCACCGCGGCGTCGACGAGGACTGCGGCCACGCCACGCGCTTTCGCCTGCGTCGCCAACAGCTCGCCCACGAGAGCCACGGGCGTCGGCTCCGGCATCGTCAGCACGAGGACCTCGCCGGGCTCCGCCTCCGCGACGGCCGCGTGCACCATCAGGTTGTCGTCCTGGCCGCATCGAACGGTCCGCGCTGGCCCGGCTGCACGCGAACCCGGGAGGATCTGGATCAACGGGATGTCGACCACAGGTGCGCGGCCAGCCGCCTCGTGGACCGTCGCGCTCCCCAGCTGGGCCAGCTCGGCGAAGACGTCCGTCACAGTGCGCTCACGACCTGCGGTGTCACACGCTGGAACGCCTCGGCGTACCGGATCGAGGAGTCGCCCGACGAACGTCGCGCGTGGTTGCCGCGCTGCTCGCCGCGCTGCGTGTAGTACGTGACGAGGTACGCCTGCGCCTTCATCTCGGCCATCGCCGCGTTCTTCTGCTCGATCACCGGCGTGATGTCGACGAACGTCGTCGGGACGAAGTTGCACAACTCCGGCTGGTGCGGCTCGAAGAGGAGCAGCTCCGGTGGCTGCACGGTCTCGAACGCGCTCGGGACGCCGGCGCCGGCAGCCAGTGCGCGGGCCCGCTCGACCGCGAAGAACGCGCTCGCATGGTCGGGGTTGAACGGATCGCGGTCCGTGTGCGTCAGCACGACGTCCGGCGAGAACTCACGGATGTGGTCGGCGATGGAGACGAGCGCATCGCGGTCCACCTCGAGCGGATAGTCGCCCAGGTCGAGACAGCTGAACTCGGCTCCCAGCGCGGCCGCTGCGCGCTCCGCCTCGATGTGGCGGAGTTCCTTCACGCGCTCGACCGTCTGGCCCGGCTCCTTCCAGAGCTCCCCCGACTCGCCCCGCTCGCCGTAGGAGAGAGCGAGGACGCGGGCGTCGCCGCCTCCGGTGGTCGTGACGGCGATCGCACCCCCCGCCCGCCAGACGAAGTCGGCCGAGTGCGCCCCGACCACCAACAGCTTCTTGCTCACGAGGTTCCGGCGAGGCGACGTGACTGCCCGACGATCATCTCCCGCACCTCGTCCTCCTCGAACTCCGCATCGAGCAGGCGGTCGGCCCAGAGTGCGAGCCCGTCCTCGACGGGCGGGTACTCGGGGTTCCCGCAGTCGCTCGAGAACAGCGTCCGCTCGATGCCCACCGCGCGCACGCCCGCGAAGACGTGCTCCCAGGACGTCTTCCCGCTGAGCGGCGTCGTCAGGCAGCGCTCGAGCAGGCAGCCGCGCCGGGCGAGCTCGACCTGGTCCTCGATCGAGAAGTTCTGGCAGGGGAACTCCGGGTGAGTGATGACGATCTCGCTGACGCCCTCCTCGAGCGCGCCGTCGACCACGGCGAACGTGTCGTCCCGGGCGAGGTGCCCCGTGGCCAGGATCAGGTCGTGCCGAGCGATCGCGCGGAGCACGTCGCGCGTCTCCGGCAGCAGGCGACCGTCGGCCGCCGTCACGTGCACGGGCTCGACGCCGAGACCGAGCTCGCGGAGCTCGTGCTGGAGGCGCGCCCACTGCGGGACCTTGTCGCCCGGCTTCGGCTCCGTGCGGCCCGCCGTCTCCGCCGGGGAATCGACGGTCGGCATCCACACGATGCGTGCGCCCTCGCGGGCTGCGATCTCCACCGCGAGCGCGTTCATGCCGCCCACGGCCTGGTTGAGCGTCAGGCTCCCGACGACCTCGAGGCCGGTGACGGCCGAGACGACCTGTGCACGCTCCGCGGTCGACGTGTAGTGGGACTTGAGCCCGAACCCGGCGAGCCCGTTCTCGACGAAGCGGCGCGCGAGCGAGACGTCGTCGATCCGCCTCGGCGGTACGTCCGGGGCGATGTGCACGTGCAGGTCGTACGCGCCACGCACGAGCGTGTGTGCGCGCGCGGTCGGTGGCGTCATGACGGCTGCCTGCGTCGCCATCGCGTTCGACCCTATCGATCCTCGATCGTCGCGAGCTCGGCGAGCTGCGCCGCGCACGCGGTCGCGATCAACGGCTCGACTCCGAGCTCGAGCAAGAGGTCGCGGGCAGCTTCCATCTCGTCGACCCGCCGCACCGCGTGCTTCCGGCTCCCCTCGAGTGCCCGCTCGAGGAACGACCGGCCGATCATGGCTTCGATCTCCTGCTCGAGCCACGCGGCGCGGCCCAGCGCCTCCGCTGCCTGCATGCTCTCGACGACCGCGGCGGCGAGTCCTTTCATGAAGACGGACCGCACGAGCTTCAGCGCCGCCGCGTCGCCCGCCTCGTCCGAGACGACCTCGACCGGCATGCCCAACGGCGCGAAGTGTCCTGCGAACGCCGCCGAGGCGGCTCCGGACACGAGCACCGGAGCGGTGAGCCCTCGCGTCGGGATGGGGCCGAGCAGCGCGACGTCGGCGAAGCCGACGCCCGCCTCGGCGGCGAGCCCAGCGAGCTCGCGCTTCAACTCTGGCGTGGCGGTGTTCGCGTCCGCATAGATTCCGCCTGCCTGCAGTTCGGGGAGGGCGGCTTCCGCAGCGTCGAGCGCGGCCTTGGCGCTACAGACGCTGAGCACGACCTCGCAACCGGCCACGGCGGAAGCGATGTCGGAGGCCCGGGAGATCGACGGAACGTCGCGGGCAGGGTCGGGATCGAAGCCCTGGATCTCCACTCCAGAAGTCGCCAGATCCGCCGCGAGCCTCCCGCCGGCCTCACCGAGCCCGAGGACCGCAACCCGTCTCAGGCTCGAGGGTTGCTCCCGCTGCTGAACTCCGACAGTGTTCATCGATTCTGGGTGTCCGCGAAACCTATCCGAGAGTGAGACAGAATTGTTGACGATCTTCTCAACCTTTCGGCAGTATGCGTGACGCGATGGCGACGACGACGAACTCGAGCTACGACGCGCTGCGCGAAGCGATCGTCCGCGGTGACATCGCACCCGAGGCCCGTCTCGTCGAGTCGGAGATCAGCACGAACTTCAAGATGTCGCGCGGAGCGGTGCGAACCGCGCTCATTCGCCTGGAGGAGGAAGGACTCGTCGTCCGCGAGCCACACCGCGGGGCTCGAGTACGGAAGGTCTCGGACGCCGAGGCCGTCGAGATCCTGCAGGTCCGTGCCGTCCTGGAGGGCCTCGCGGTCCGGCTGACCGCCGAGCGGATCGACGACGCCGGCGCCACACGTCTGCGTGCGCTGCTCGAGCGCCACCGCGAGCTGCTCGAGGGCGGCGACCTCCTCGGCGCGTCGGATGCGAACGCCGACCTGCACGCGGCACTCCTCGAGCTGTCCGGGCACGGAACGGCACGCCGCCTCATCCGCGCCCTGAACTCGCAGACCGTCCGCTACCAGTACCGGACGATTCTCATCCCGGGACGCCCCGCGGCGTCGGTGGCGGAGCACACCGCCATCGTGGAGGCCGTCGTCGCGGGCCGGGCGGACGAGGCGGAGGCCGCGATGCGGAGCCACCTCTTCAACGTGGCTCAGGCGGTGCAGCGAGCGGTGCTTCCGGGAGGCATCGACAACGCGGCTCGCGGTGTCCTGTAGTCGGCGGAGAGAAGGAGGAACCACGTGAGCCACCGGAGCCTCGAAGACCTGCTCGGGACCGTCGAGAGCCCGGTCGAGCTGCTACGCAACTCGCAGACCGGTGCCAACGTCTTCCCCGGCGTCCCGCCGGAGTTCACGAACTGGCGCGACGAGCAGCACGCGTGGCAGACGACCTGCCTCCTCTTCGACCAGTCGTTCCACATGAACGACCTGCTTGTCCGAGGGCCGGACGCGGTGCGGTTGCTCTCCCAGCTCGGCGTGAACAGCTTCGAGGGCTTCGCCTTCGACCGGGCCAAGCACTTCGTGCCCTGCACGCCCGACGGCTACGTGATCGGCGACGTGATCCTCTTTCCGCTCGCCGAGGACGTGTTCAACCTCGTCGGCCGCGCCCCGGCGCTGAACTGGGTGACCTACCACGCCGAGACCGGCGACTACGACGTGGAGGTCGAGCTCGACCTCCGGACTGCGCTGCGGACCGATGGTCGCCGGCGCTCGTACCGCTTCCAGCTGCAAGGCCCGAATGCGATGCAGGTGACCGAGAACGTGCTCCGTCAGGCCCCGCCCGATCTCCGCTTCTTCCACACGACGACGGTGACGATCGCGGGCAAGACGGTCGGCGCGCTGCGTCACGGCATGGTCGGTCAGCCGGGTTGGGAGCTCTTCGGGCCGTGGGAGGACCGCGAGGCCGTGCTCGAGGCGATTCTGATCGCGGGCGAGGACCTCGGGCTCAGGCGCTCCGGCGGACGCGCCTACTCGTCGAACACCGTGGAGTCCGGCTGGATCCCGTCGCCGCTTCCGGCCGTGTACTCGGGCGGGAGCTTGAGGGCATATCGCGAGTGGCTCCCGGCGACGGGATACGAGGGCTCCGCGTCGGTGGGAGGCAGCTTCGACTCCGACGCGATCGAGGACTACTACTTCACGCCCTGGGACCTCGGGTACGGGAGCTACGTCAAGTTCGACCACGACTTCGTCGGACGTGAGGCGCTCGAGCGGATGGCCGAGGGCGAGCATCGGGAGAAGGTCACGCTGGCCCTCGACGACGAGGACGTGACCCGCACGATCGGAACGATGTTCCAGACGTCCGACCGGGCCAAGTTCATGGACTGGCCGGCCGCCGTCTATTCGATGCATCAGTACGACAAGGTCACCGTGGATGGGGAGGCCGTGGGCATCTCCACGTGGATCTCGTACAGCTCGAACGAGGGCAAGATGCTCACGCTGGCCGTCCTCGACGCCGAGTACGCCGAGCCGGGCACCGAGGTGACCTTCGTCTGGGGCGAGGAGGACGGCGGGACGACGAAACCCACCGTCGAGCCCCACGTCCAGGTCGAGATCGGCGCGGTCGTGTGCCCGGTCCCGTACGTCGAGGCGGTACGGACGTCGTATGCGCCGGGCGGTTGGAGAGCAACCTCCTAGGGCCGGCCGGGCGGGTTCGACCTCGGTTCGAGGGCGGAATCGTTGCGCTCGTTGAGCCCGAAATTGTTGACAACATTGGTGCTGATCTGGTTGAGTCGATCATTACGTCAGCTCGGGTGCTCATACGCCATGTCGTCGCGGTCGGGGGGCGGACCGTGTCGTTGACGACCAAGTCACGACTCACGTGGAAGGAGAGCCATGAATCGCTTTGCCCGTAGCACCGCGCTCGCCGGTGCGGCGCTGATCGCGCTGGTGCTCGCGATCGCCGCCTCGGCCACGAGCGCGGGACCGGATACCACCGCGGCGCCGAGTGCGACCGGGGCGGTCACGAACTACCTCACGTACGTCAAGGGGAAGCGCGGGAGGGCCAACCCGAAGAAGTCGAAGATCTACATCGGCTGGGTGAACCAGCAGGGTGGCCAGGTGGTGATCGGCGGGCTCGCGACGGCAGGCGCCGAGCTCGCGGTCAAGTACGTGAACGACCAGCTCGGCGGCGTCGACGGCCATCCGGTCGCGCTCGTCGAGTGCTTCATCAAGTCGAACGAGGAGGAAGGCACGACCTGCGGCCAGAAGCTCGTCAACAACAAGAAGATCTCGGTGATCGCGTCGGGCGCGGTCGCCACCGGAGCACAGTCGTTCGCTGCGACGGTCCGCGGCGCGAAGCCGGTCGTCACGGGTGTCGCCATCACCCCGATTGACGGAGCGCAGAAGAACGGGATCGTCCTCTTCGGCGACGGCCCACACATCCTCCTGCCGTTCGGCACGTACGCGAAGAACGTCCTCCACGCCAAGACCGCAGCGGTCGTGTACCCGCAGGCAACGGGAATCACGGAGTCGGCGCTTACGATCGCCGCGGGTCTGAGGAAGGCCGGCATCTCGACGAAGGCCGTCGGGTACACGCAGGGGCAGACCGACCTGACCGCGCCCTTGACCGCGGCCGGGGCGACGACGGCGGACTTCATCGCACCCTATGGCTCGGCGGCCGACTGCGCGAACCAGGCGAAAGGGCTCAAGCAGCTCGGCATCACCGACTCGCGCAAGATCATGACCGCACCGCTCTGCCTCAACTCGCTGGTGATCGACGCCCTCGGCGACTGGCCGCTCTGGACGTACGCGATCGCCTCGTCGCTCTACGGTGATCCGACCGACAAGGGCATGCCCGCCTACCAGGCCGTGATCAAGCGGTACAAGGCGGAGAAGAACGCGCCCGATCCGTGGCACATCGTCGCCTTCGGCCAGCTCCTGACGACCGTCCGGTTCCTCAACGAGGCCAACGCGGGCGCAGGGGGCATCACGCCGAAGACGGTCCTGGCGCGTGCGAAGGCGTTCAAGGGACCGCTTGCGCTCGGGTCGCCGAAGCTCCAGTGCGGCAAGTACAAGGCCGCACCGGCCATCTGCAACGACATGTTCCAGGCGTTCACGTACCAGGGCAAGTTCGCGTTCAAGCGGGCGTCCGGCTGGATCGGGCCGCCCAAGTAGCGCGCAGAGAGCAACAGAGCTCACGCCGACGGGGCCGGGTCGACTCCGGCCCCGTCGGCTGATAAGCACCGGACGACATGAACGAGACCCTCCTCTTCCTTCTGCTCGGGCTGGGGACCGGGGCGACGATCGCCGCGATCGCCGTCGGCATCGTCATCACGTACCGGGGCTCCGGCTACATCAACCTGGCCGCGGGCGCGATCGCCATGCTGGCGGGCTTCTCGTTCTGGGCGCTCCGTACCGGGGAGCTCGGATTCACGCTCGCAACACCCCTCGCGGTCGCGGTCACCTACGTGTTCGTGGTTCTCGTCGGCATCGCGATCGAGCTCGCGGTCTTCCGGCCACTGCGTACCTCCCCTCCGCTCGCGAAGCTCGTCGCCTCGCTCGGCGTCCTGCTCACGTTGCAGGCGACGATGCTGCTCGCGTTCGGGACGTCGCAGCATCCGCAGCCGACGATCATCCCGATCCATGTGTTCTTGATGCTCGACGGTGCGGTGCCGCTGTTCGACTTCGTGCTCAGCGGCGCGGTCGTCGCGATCACCATCGTGCTCTGGGCGCTCTACCGCTGGACGCGCTTCGGGCTCGCGACGCGCGCGGCGTCGGAGAACGACGTCGCAGCGCGCCTCGCGGGCCTGTCGCCGGACGAGCTCTCCCTCGCGAACACGCTGCTCGCCAGCCTCCTGCTCGGCACGCTCGGCATCTTCGCCGGCTCGGTGGCCGCACTCGACACCACCACGTTGCCGTTCCTCGTCGTGCCGGCACTCGCGGCGGCCCTCTTCGCCAGGCTCACGTCGTTCGCGATCGCGTGCGCGTGCGGTCTCGGGATCGGGATGCTCGAGTCGCTGATCGAGCTCCAGTCGACGAAGTCGTGGTTCCCGACCACCGACGGAGCGGCGTGGCCCGGCGTCAAGGAGCTGCTCGTGTTCGCGCTCATCGTGGCGGCCATGTTCCTGCGGGGGGCATCGCTGCCGACCCGTGGTGAGCTCGTCGAGCAGCGACTGCCCGACGTGCCTCGTCCGAAGCACCCGTTCGCCCTCGCAGTCCCCTCGACGGTCCTGTGCGCCGTCGCGCTCGTCGTGCTGCCGTTCGACTTCAGGCAGGCACTGACGAACTCGCTGATCGGGATCGTGATGGCGCTGTCGCTGGTCGTGATCACCGGCTTCGTCGGCCAGATCTCGGTCGTCCAGCTCGCGCTGGCCGGCGTCGCCGGCTTCACCGTCTCGCATCTCGCCGTCGACGCCGGCATCGGCTTCCCGCTGGCGCCGCTCGCAGGCATCGCGGCGGCGGTCGCGCTCGGGCTCGTGACGGCCGTGTCGGCGTTGCGCGTGCGCGGAGTGGCGCTTGCCGTCGTGACCATCGCGGCCGCCGTCGCCGTGTTCACCTTCGGATTCCAGAACGGCACGTGGGGCGCAGGTCCAACCGGGTCGCCGGTGCCGGACCCGCATCTGTTCGGGATCAACCTCGGGCCGACTGCGTCGTACCGCGGCCTCGACGGGAACCTGCCCAGCCCGGTGTTCGGGTGGGTGGCGCTCGGCGCCACGGTGCTCCTCTGCCTGCTCGTCGTCTCGGTGCGCCGCGGGACACTCGGTCGACGCATGCTGGCCGTCCGCTCGAACGAGCGTGCCGCAGCCGGAGCGGCGATCGACGTCCGGAACGTCAAGCTGACCGCCTTCGGCATCAGCGCGCTGATCGCCGGCGTCGCGGGGACGCTCTACGCCTACAACTTCGGCTCCGTGAGCGCCGACCGCTTCAGCGTGCCGCTTGCGCTGAGCCTCATCGCATTCGCGTACGCGGGTGGGATCACGCTGGTCTCCGGCGCCGTCTTCGCCGGGCTGATCGCAGCGCAGGGCATCGTCCCGTACTCGCTCGACAAGTGGTTCGGGCTGTCGGGGAACTGGTTCCTGCTCTTCGGCGGGGTGGTGCTGATCTTCACGCTGATCCAGAACCCCGAGGGCGTCGCGGGCTCCTTCTACCGCACAGCGCAAGCCTGGCTGCGCAAGAGAGCGGAGGCAGCGTCAACGTGAGCGCCGTGCTCGCGACGGCCGGCCTCTCTGTCCGTTTCGGCGGCGTGCATGCGGTGGAAGACGTCGATCTCGCGGTCGAGGAGGGGCAGCTCGTCGGGCTGATCGGTCCCAACGGCGCCGGCAAGACGACCTTCGTCGACGCCATCACCGGCTTCGTGGGCTATTCGGGCCGAGTCGAGCTCGACGGCCGGGATCTTGCGGGACTGCCGCCGCATGCCCGCGCGCGCCTCGGGCTCGCGAGGACGTGGCAGAGCACCGAGCTGTTCGACGATCTCACGGTGTACGAGAACCTCGAGGTCGGAGCGGAGCGGCCCTCGTTCTTCGCCCTGGCTGCGGAGGTCGTGGGGCGACGGATCCCGCCCGGGGAATCGCCCGACGAGGCGCTGCGGTTGCTCCATCTCGACGGCCTCGCGGATGCGATGCCGTCCGAGCTGACGCAGGGTCAGCGGAAGCTCGTCGGCGTGGCACGGGCGATCGCGATGCGGCCGCGGCTTCTCTGCCTCGACGAGCCTGCTGCCGGCCTCGACACGCGCGAGAGCGCGGACCTCGGCCGGCGGCTACGGCAGATTGCGGACGCCGGCACGACGACCCTGCTCATCGACCACGACATGGGGCTCGTGTTGACCATCTGCGACCGCATCGTGGTGCTCGAGTTCGGCAAGGTGATCGCGGCCGGGCCGCCGGACGACGTGCGTCGCGATGCCCGCGTCGTGAAGGCGTACCTCGGCGGCGGCGCCGCCGGGCAAGAAGCCGAGGCGATTGCCGCCGACCGCGACGAGGCGGGGGCGGGACGGAATTGAGCGCGCGGGTGCTCGAGATCGACGGCCTGACGGCTGGCTACGACAGCGCCGCCGTGATTCGCGACATCTCGCTCGAGGTGGCG
>Ga0207650_10001244_pt1 | contig 18515 bp, 14 predicted proteins | sample KBSS63metaG_FD_184325 | JGI IMG/M metagenome (GOLD analysis project Ga0207650, IMG submission 184325) | Switchgrass rhizosphere microbial communities from Kellogg Biological Station, Michigan, USA - KBS S6-3 metaG (SPAdes) (version 2) | ecosystem: Host-associated > Plants > Roots > Rhizosphere...
GCGATTCAACGGAGAGGAAAAGGAATAACAGTACGAGAAGTTTCTTCATTTACGATCCTGCAACAGCGCCGTTGTGAGTTCGCGAGCCAGGTTGTCAACCTGCGAATCCAGTCTACTGCTGGCCGCCTCAGCCTCGGACAAGAGTCGGACTCGTGCTTCCTGAACCGTCTTGTCAGTTTCGCCTTTGGTTCGACCGAGCAGCTCCGTTCTTTCGGCCAAGGCCTGCTCTCGCTGCAATTCCTGACGCCGGAAAGTTTCGGCGCGTGCAGCTTTCAGCGTATTTTCGTATTCGCCAGCCTTCCTGTCCGCTTCGGCAACACTTTGCTGTGCAGCTTGAATTCGTCCTTCGATCAGACGGCGCCTTTCATGCAACACACGCACGATCGGCTTGAAGAAGAAATGGGTCATGAAGACGTAGAGAACTACGACGTAGAAGATCGTAACGAACAGCGTGTAGTCCAGCTTAATCATCGTTTAATTCTGATCGTTGCCCCCGCGGACGGACGGGCAAGGACGCCCGCGCGAACACCGCGACAAAACTGGGAAAGTAGCATCCGCAGGAAGCAGGTGTCAAGCGGCAGTGTGAAGAAAGAGTTCTGGAGTTGGAAATTTCCGAGTGAATACGAATGAACCGGAATTCAAATGCGTCTCTTCGAGATAAAGCACTTTGCTATAACTAGCCTATTGCGATCCTGTTCGATTGTCATGAGGCCGGCGTTCATTGTCCGATTCCTCGTGGACTATTTGTGTGGACTCCCGAAACTGGTCCGCAGAAATTTGGGAATCGGAATTCATATGACTATGTCCATCGAAAACACCGCCAGGATGGATGATCAGAAGAGCGGTGTGAATGTCGCCTCGGAAGCTGCCGGACGAGTGGATCTCAGCTCTGCCGCCAGCTTCGATATTCCCAAATACCTGTCCGTGAATTTCGATTTCGCGCACGCGGATGTCTGCATGAATCACAGCATTGCTGCCCACGATCAAGGTCTCACCGCCGTTGATGGTACCGTGAAAGCTACCGTCAATCCTGACCACGCCTGAAAACTGAAGTTCGCCAGTAAGACTAGTGCCCTGATCGAAAAATGCCGCGATTTGCTGTTCCTTGTTGCGCCAAATCTTCATCGTTCACCGCCTTCAAAATTTCGATCGAATGAGACCTTCGTAGAGCCGGTTCATTTCTTCAAATGAATAAAAATGGAGTTCAATTCTGCCCTTCCCATCATTTTCCTGAATCGTCACCTTCGTACCCAGCGCCAGCTCCAGAGCATGTATGGCGGCAGATACATTCGGATCGAGCACATTGCGGTTCTCCGCGGAGTTCTTCTTCGGGTCGCTTTTTAGCGATCGCGAAACCAATGCTTCAGTCTGTCGGACCGAGAGTGTGCCTTGTAAGATCTTACGTGCGGTATCGAGTATCGCACCGGGCTCGGGCAGCGACAAGAGGGCTTTTGCATGACCTGTAGATAATTTATTTTCACCGATCCAAGCTTGCACTTCAGGTGGCAAGCGAAGAAGCCGGAGCGTATTTGTGACAGTGGCTCGGCTCTTGCCGACGCGAATGGCAACTTCTTCCTGAGTGAGACCAAGGTCAACGATCAGTTTTTCAAATGCCTGGGCTTCTTCAATGGGATTCAAGTCTTCCCTCTGAAGATTTTCGATCAAAGCAATCTCCAGTGAGGATTCGGCACCGACCTCGCGAATAATAGCTGGAATTCGAAGCAGGCCCGCCCGCTGCGAAGCTCTCCATCGTCTTTCACCGGCAATGATCTGGAAGAAGCTGTCCGGCAATGGCTGCACAACGATGGGTTGAATTACCCCGTGTGCTCGGATGGAATCCGCCAGTTCGTTCAAGGCTTCTTCGTCGAAATTTTTTCGGGGCTGCTGAGCATTCGGCAGAATGCGGTTAATATCAACTTCCCGTAGTTCTTCGGATTCCTGTTCAGGCGTCCCCAGCAGGGCGCTCAGTCCTCGTCCCAGAGCCTTTCTCTGTGCCATGAATAATCTCCTTTGCGAGGCGAATGTATGCCTCAGCTCCTTTTGATTTGATGTCGTAAAGCAATATTGGACGGCCATGGCTTGGCGCCTCACCAAGCCGGATATTGCGAGGAACGATGCTCGAGAAAACCTTGTTTCCAAAGAATTCCCTCAGATCATTCATCACTTGATTGGAGAGATTTGTCCGTTCATCAAACATGGTCAGCAGAACCCCTTCAATCTCAAGAGTGGGATTGCGAACGCGCCGTATCTGCTGAAATGTCTCCATCAATTCAGAGACTCCTTCCAGTGCGAAATACTCACACTGAATTGGAATCAGGAGGCTTTGAGCAGCTACCAACGCATTGACCGTCAAGATATCGAGCGAAGGTGGGCAATCAATTAAAATGAAGTCGAATTGCGGCAGCATGGGCGCCAACGCGCTCGCCAACCGTTGATGCCGATCTTCTTTCTGGGACAGTTCCATAGTTGTTCCGACGAGTTCCCGACTGGCAGGCGCCACAAACAATGCTTCAAGCTCAGTAGATTGCAGAACAGATTCCAAGGGCGTCCCGTGGACCAGAACGTGGTAGGTAGAACGGGCATAGGTCCCCTTTCGGATGCCCAATCCGGAGGTGGCATTGGATTGAGGGTCCAGGTCAACCAGAAGTGTCCGCATATCCGCGGCCGCGAGGGAAGCAGCAAGGTTGATGGCGGTGGTCGTCTTACCAACCCCGCCTTTTTGATTGGCAATTGCAATGATCCGTCCCATAGTTCGTGTGGAACTTCCTTCAATGTTCCACGTGGAACAGTTTGCCGATGGCGCGGTCAAATCTGGTCCAGCCGGAAAACCCATATTTTGGTTTTGCTGCCGGGAATTTCGAAGCTTTGGGCATCCATGGCCGGGGCGGTTACCACAGAAGTAATCCATACTACACGCGTCGTTTCAGTTCCGATCCGGCGCAAATATCCTTTCAGGGTGGCAGTGGGATGGACCGCCTGAAGCGTGATCCAATCGGAAAAGAGCGTATTTTCCGGAATTTCTTCTACACGGCACCGGTGCACGCCAATATCTGTCAGTCTGAGCTTTGCGATCACATGACGCAAAAACACGCTCCGCTTCAACCTTGGCTCGATCAATTTGGTCGATGAAAACCTTCGCGTGATGCTTAGAGGAATCCCAGGGGATCCATTTCCGGACCCCACATCGCAGACGACACCGTCCATCTGCAAATATTGGCCGATCCAAACCGGTTCGACAATCAGCCGGCGCACCAAGGCAGGACCACTCAAAGAGGTGAGATTGACAGCTTTATTCCAATGTTCTATTTCCGAGGCATACGAAGCCAATAGTTGCTGCGAATCCAGGGGAACATCCAGCTTAAGATCATCCAGCTCCCGTCGAAGGATCTCAACAAAAGACACTAGACAGCGCTTTCAGACCGAACGCGGCTTCGCAACATCTCAATGTGGAACAGTACGATGGATACAGATGCAGGGGTAACACCAGGAATGCGGCTCGCCTGAGCTATCGATTCCGGACGAATGCGGGTAAGTTTTTCCACCATCTCGTGCGACAGGCCTGGCATCGATGAATAGTCCAGATTTGGCGGAATACGCCGGGATTCCGCCTTCCGCATGCGGGCGATATCCCGTTCCTGGAGCTTCATATATCCTTCATACTTAATCTCGGACTCGATGGACAACAGATCTTCACGCCGCAAGTTCGTTCCATCCACGAGCCCCTCCTGAATCAATTCCTCAAGCCGAATTTCCGGACGTCGCAAAAGCGTCGCCAGAGTTGGGTGGCGATGAAGCGTTACTCCACGAGAAACGTAATACGGATTTTCAGGATCTTCCCTGGGACACGCTAACCTGCTACGCATGTCATTCAGACGAGCCAGTCTCTCCTGAAACTGACTCCAATGTTCATCCGAAACCAATCCGATTCTTCGTCCAATCGGAGTCAGGCGCCTATCCGCATTATCGATTCGTAAGTTCAGTCGAAACTCCGCCCTCGAAGTGAACATCCGATAAGGCTCACTAGTTCCTTTTGTAACGAGATCATCGATCATGATTCCGATGTATGCGTCGGCCCGATCCAGCAAAAGTGGAGACCCGCCAGTGATCTGAAGTGCTGAATTGATTCCAGCCATGATCCCTTGCGCCGCCGCTTCTTCATATCCGGTCGTTCCATTAATCTGGCCAGCCAGAAACAAACCGGAAATCTTTTTCGTTTCCAGCGAACGATGCATTCCCGTTGGTTGAACGAAGTCGTATTCGATGGCATAGCCCGGACGAATCATCTGGGCCGATTCCAGCCCCTTGATGTTTCCAAGAATTTCGCGTTGCACATCGATGGGCAAACTTGTTGAAAGCCCATTCACATAAATCTCGTGGGTGTCGATTCCTTCCGGTTCGAGGATGATCTGGTGATGATCCTTATTTGCAAATCTAACGACTTTGTCCTCAATAGAAGGACAATATCGTGGTCCTATCCCTTGAATTTGACCGCTGTATAGAGGCGAGCGCGCCATGTTGCGCCGGATGATGTTATGAATACCTTCATCTGTACGCGTGATGTAGCACTGAATTCTGTTCTCCCGCTTGCCAATGGTCCGAAACGAAAACGATGTCGGCTCGGCATCGCCTTCCTGTTCTTCAAATTTTGAAAAATCAATCGTCCTCCGATCCAGCCGCGGTGGAGTGCCGGTCTTTAATCGACCCCATTCAAATCCCATACCGCGAATACAATTCCCCAGACTAATCGATGCCGGTTCACCACTTCGACCGGAGGTAAATTGTTTTTCGCCGATGTGAATCAGTCCGTTGAGGAAGGTCCCCGTCGTCAATATCACGGCTTTTGCGGAGACACGGCGACCGTCGAGGAGTTCGATTCCCGAAACCAACACGCCATCCACAAGAATTTCCGTAACTTCCGCCTGCTTGATGAAGAGATTTGGCGTGCGCTCCAAAACTCTACGCATCGCCGTCCGATATTGCGCCTTGTCCTCCTGCGCGCGAGGCGACCACACTGCAGGTCCGCGTCCCGTATTTAAAAGCCGGAACTGGATTCCAGCCTCATCTGCGACCAGACCCATGAGGCCCCCAAGCGCGTCAATCTCCCGAACCAGATGCCCCTTGGCAATTCCACCCACAGCCGGGTTACACGACATCTGCGCAATCAGATCCGCATTCATTGTGTAGAGTGCCGTCGTCCGTCCCATGCGGGCAGACGCGTGCGCCGCCTCACAGCCGGCATGACCGGCACCGACAACTACGACATCGTAGGATTCGTCAAACATTCTTACTTTCCAATACAGAAGGTCGAAAAAATTCTCCCAAGTATATCTTCTGCAACAACCTCTCCAGTCAATTCATTCAAGTGAGACAGCGCTTCATACGCATCCAGCAGCACCATTTCCTGTGGTGCGCCTTCCAACAGAGAAGTGCGTCCTTTATCCAGGGCTCGGCTTGCTCCGGATATACTTTCAAATTGACGGGCGTTGGTCATGATCGCAGTCGATACGCCCTCGGGCCTGATTCCCAGAAATCGTCGTATCGCATTCTGCAGGTCCTTGAACCCTTCGCCGGTTTTTGCACTCACTCGAATCGGACTTGTCTCCCCGGGAACAACTGCGGCAGTGAACTGCGTCAAATCACATTTGTTGATGATCGTAATGTGCGGGGTTTTTTCAATTCGAGCCTGGATATTTCGATCGAGATCATCCATTGCTGCAGATCCATCCAGAACAAACAGCACCAGATCCGCCGCACTCAGTGTCTCCACGGTTCGTTCCACGCCGATTCGCTCTACCACCTCTTCTGTTTCGCGCAAACCGGCCGTATCGAAGAACGTCAGTGGTACTCCATCCAAACTGGCGCTTTCACTCACGACATCACGCGTCGTCCCAGGAACATTTGTAACTATCGCGCGATCCCTGCCGACAAATCGATTGAACAAACTGGATTTTCCAACATTTGGCTTACCGACAATTGCCATTTGCAAGCCTTCAGACAGTAGCTTACCGTAGGAATACGACTCCTGTAGTTCCTTGAGTGCGTCATCAACCTGGCGAATATCCTCTGCTATCTCAGCCGCATTCGGAGGTGGCACGTCATCTTCCGCAAAATCAATCCCCGCCTCCATTCTGGCGATGATGTCCACAAGCTTTTCCTTTGCGGGGCGCATTTTTTTCGAAAGTGCACCTTCGATTTGCAAAAGAGCCGTGCGTGCCTGTTCATCGGTTTGAGCATCGATGAAACTTCGAACTGCCTCTGCCTGAATCAAGTCCATCTTGCCATTCACTACCGCCCGCAAGGTAAATTCACCGGCAGTGGCCCTCCGGGCGCCTAACTGCAAAATTGTTCCGACAATTCGATCAAGAATCAGGGGATTTCCGTGTGCACTGATTTCAAGAATGTCTTCGCCGGTGTATGTTTGGGGAGCTTTAAAGAGCGTCGCAACGACTTCGTCAATGACGTTTCCGTTCGCATCCATCCAATGGCCAGGTATCGAGTGGCGATGAGCGAGAGAAGTCTGCGCCCTGAACAAACGGTTTGCTATGGATTCAGATTGGCCACCAGATACGCGCACAACGCCAATGCCACTGCGGCCGTGCGGTGTCGCTATCGCGACAATCGTGTCGTCGGTCGGGACAACTTTCTCGAGCCCCTCGCGCATGGCGACATCAACACGCGGAAGGTGCCGGGAGGCTTCCAACGGATTTCAAGATCATCGCGAGTTTCCTTGCGAAGCTTTCACCAGTTTGACCTTCGTGTCCCCACCCCAGTATTTCCTGATGAACCACTGCTGGCCAATGCCGACCAGGTTGCTTGTCAGCCAATACAAAGTGAGGCCACTTTGAACCCAGAGAAAAAACACCGTCATGACAACAGGCATGATCAGCATCATCTTGGCTTGGGCGGGATCGACAGTCGTGGGCGTCATCTTCTGTCCGATGATCATCGCGATCGCCATGAAGATCGGAATGATGTAGTAAGGGTCGGGACGGGACAAATCATGAATCCAAAGGATCCACGGTGCTTGCCGAAGTTCTATGGAAACCGACAGCATGCTGTAAAACGACAGCATCACCGGCATTTGTAGTAGCAGCGGAAGGCAACCACCGATGGGACTACCATGCTCCTGATAAAGCTTCATGATTTCGGCCTGAATCTCGGCCCGGCGCGGATCATTTGCTTTCAATTTCTTGTATTTGTCCTGGAGCGTATTGATCTGCGGCTGAATCTTTTGCATTTTCTGCATCGAAATCTGGGACTTCAGTCGCAAAGGGAACAACACCAGATTCACAAGAATCGTAATCAAAACAATGGCCCAGCCATAGTTTCCAACGTAGCCATGAATCCATTTGAGTACAGGCAGGATGACGGGCTTCGAGATAAAACCAAAAAAACCATAATCCAGAATTGCGCCAAGTCGAGGATCTGCCTGCTGAAGGCGCGCTTCATCCTTGGGGCCGACATAAATGCGAACGGTCTCCCCTCCTGGCACTGCAATTTTGAGTGCCTTCGAAGGTATGTCTGCTGCATTGAAGTCTGTCTCGCTGATCTTGACCGGGACGGGTTGAGGCAGCATAAACATCGAAATGAAATACTGATCCTCAGCGGCGACCAACGATGTCATGACATCTACCGGGGCCTTAATCCCGGAAAGGACCACCCGAGTAAACTTCCCGTTGGCATCGTAAACCGCGTTTTTCTTCTTTGGCTCATCTGGCACGGATTGGTCGCCAAACCCGCCCTGCCAGACAATCTGATGCGGCACCGGCTGGCCCTCGCGCTCCAGTAGAGTCGTTATCGTGAACTCATAATTGGACCGACTAAACTCCAGCGACTTTCGAACATGGATTCCCTCACCTGCAAATTCCAACGACAGGTTGTCGCCGTCTTTATGGACAACGAAGACCGCATGAGAGAGGAACGCATCCAGCTTAGGGTCTTCCGTTGTGATCGAAAGCGGCCATCCGACGGAGTTCGCGGAAACGCCGTTGATCAGCTCCAACGGATGTCCCGTACCATCAAAGTAAGGTGCCTTAATTAGCTGAAAGCTCTTAAGGACGCCGCCTTCGTTGTACACCGTCGCCTTGTACAGCGAATTCTCAACTACAGTGCCTTCGGCGCGATCCGCGTGCAACTCCAGCAGCACCGGAGCTCCCGCGGTTTGGCCTTTTGGCGCAATGGGCGGCTGTTTTATATCTGGTGGAGGAACCGTTGTCGCTGCCGGAGGAGCAGCAGACGGTGGAGCGGGCTGTTCGGCTGCGGGGGGAAAAGCCCAACGGAATGCGATCAGAACAGCAAATGAAAGAATGAAGGCCAGCAGTACTCTCTTATTATCCATCGAATATTATTGCTCTCAGATTACCGGGTCGAATCCACCGCGATGAAGAGGATGGCAACTTCCGAGACGCCGGATCGCCATCAAGCTTCCACGCCAAACTCCGTGACGCGAGATCGCTTCATAGGCATACGCCGAGCACGTCGGCGTAAAGCGACATGCCGGCCTCAGCCAGGGCGAGACCACGCGCTGATAAGCACGAATTACGGCGAGGCCAACGATGCGTCCGACCGACATCCTCATATTGAACATCCGAAGAGCGAAAGCAATTCTGTTCGTAACTCGCCCAACTCTCGATCCCGAACAGACCGGCGCGGATTCACAACGACGTCTACGCCGGCCGGCAGAACGGATCGAGACGTCCGGATAACTTCACGAAGTCTTCTCTTGATTCGATTTCTATCATGAGCCGGCCCGAGCTTGCGCGGCGTCGTGAATCCAAAGCGGCTGTGCTCGAGACCGTTCTCCACGGTAAATACAACAAAGGAGCGCGATGTCATTCTCGCGCCCCTCTTGTAGACCGACTGAAATTCTATCGAGTTTCGCAACCGGAGATATTTGGGGAACGAGTACTTCCGGATCAAGGCAACCCGAGTTAGTAGTGCTCGACCGCGACGCGCTTGCGACCTTTGTCTCGCCTTGCTTTGATGACCAGCCGGCCGCCTCTGGTCTTCATCCGCTGGCGAAATCCATGGGTTTTAGCCCGGTGCCGGTTATTGGGTTGGTAAGTTCTCTGTGGCATTCGCTGGTCTCCTTGAAAACCTAAAATGCTAACACTCCAGAGCGAAGCCCGTCAAGGAACGCGCGGACTCGGCCTCTCGAGAACCGCGCTCATTCCAAATGGAATCGAGACAATGAACAGGAACAATATCAACGGCTCTGAGTCACCGAAATTGAATTCCGCCAGACCCATCACCAGAAATCCCGTTAAAGCAGACATCGCAGACACCGCAGTCAAGCGGCGGGTTTCGTCGCTGCTCTTTGCGAACTCCCAAAGGCTGCGATACAGAACAAACAAAAACCAAAGGAAGGCTGCAAGACATATCAGCCCGCGTTCTGCAGCAATCTGCATGAAATCGTTCTGCATGTGGCCGATATAAAAAGTATTCAGGTCATTTCCCTTATAGTACTTCGGGAACTCTGCGGGAATCCGCTCCAGTCCCACTCCAAACAGGGGATGTGCACGAACCATCTCGAGGCCTACTTTAAGGAGCTTTAGTCGTCCGACATCGCCACCGGATTGTCCTTTAACCGTCATTGAGACACGATGATAAATAAACGGCGAAGCTAGCAGACCGACAACCACGATGGGAACAATCAGGCGAGCCAGTTGTTTCCTGGGAATCCAGAAGGAGGAAACTGCAATACCGAAAACCGCCCCAAGCCATGCCCCTCGCGTGAAGCTGAACACGATGGCAATTCCGATCATGGAAACCGGAATAATCCAACGCCTTCCAACCAACACGATGAGTGGAAGCACGGCGCACCACACAAGAAGCTGTCCACCACTGAAAGTCATCCAGTGTCCCATGAATCCCTTCACGCGATCGAGCACCATGGGATCGTATTCAACAGCCTGTGTTTCAAGAAATCGCCGTTCTTTCAGCACGAATTGAACGATGGACGTGGCGGATCCCACGGCCGCAACAACAAGAAGGAGCTTGAACGTCAGTTTGACGCGGCCGGAGTCACAGATGAAATTCGCTGCGAGAAGTCCCATCGGAAAGAGAACAAACTTCCCGAGCTGATGTCCTCCAACACTCCGATCCGGCGACATCGAAAAAGAGAGCACGGTGGTCAGCATGAAAGCAATAAGTGGCACCGTGTACGCAGGTATTTTTACGGGACGGGGTCGAATCACAATCCACAATAAACATGCCCCCGCGAGCAGGATTTCGGATGCTGCAATGGAGACCAGCGCAGCAGCCGCACTGAGCAATGTCAGACTAAAAATCCACGACTCGCGCGGGCTTTGCATGGGCATGGATCTTACTTGATCGCATGAAATTCCATGACAGTTTTGCGCTGTTGAAATGGAAAATTGAAAGTGTTACCCTTGCGCCTCTTCTCACGCCAGAAGACACCAAAAGCAGGGACCCGAAACAGTTCGTTTGGACACAGCTTTTCCACGCATGTGGAAAAGCTGTGAGTATCTCACCTTTTTTATTGAAGTGGTTCTACATGGATAGTTGGCAACAAGTACTCAGCATTCTCGAACAGAAAGTGAACCAGCAAAGTTTCAATACCTGGTTCAAACCGACCCAACTCATCAAACACGAAGGACGCGCACTCTATGTACGAGTGCCGAATGCGTTTTTTCAGGATTGGCTCAACGAACACATTGACGTCGTCATTGAGGGTGCCAAGGCAGCCGGAATCGGCGAAATAGATGTTGTTTATATTACAGAGCGCGGCGCATCCCCACCGCCGGAGTCCCCGGTGCAGCGTAACCTGGATTTCGAATCCATTGACAACACGCTTAACCCCAAGTACACGTTCGACACATTTGTCGTCGGATCATCGAATCAGTTCGTTCATGCGGCAGCATTGGCTGTGGCTGAACGACCCTCCAAGGCATACAACCCCCTGTTCATGTATGGAGGTGTCGGACTTGGAAAGACTCATCTGATGCACGCCATCGGACACGAAATAAAACGCCGCAACCACAACTTACGTCTCACTTATATTTCGACTGAAAAGTTCACGAACGAAACCATCAACGCGATTCGATACGGGAAGATGGAAAGCCTTCGTGAACGCTATCGGAATAATGACGTTCTGCTGATCGACGATATTCAGTTCATTGCAGGTAAGGAGCGGACCCAGGAAGAGTTCTTCCATACGTTCAACTCGCTTTACGACACTCACAAACAAATCATCATTTCCGCCGACTGTCCTCCACGGGAAATCCCGACAATCGAAGAACGACTTCATTCACGATTTGAATGGGGATTGATTGCCGACATTCAGCCACCCGATCTCGAAACGAAAATTGCCATTATCAAGAAGAAGGCGGACCAGCAGAACATTGAGATCCCAGACAATGTTGCCCTCTATATCGCGAGCAAAATTAAATCCAACATACGGGAGCTTGAAGGCGCTCTGGTCCGGCTGATTGCCTACTGCTCACTTAAAGGACTGGAGATCTCTCTTCCGGTCGCCCAGGAAACGCTGCGCGATATCCTCAGTTCCGATGAACGCGTGATCACCATCGAAATGATACAGAAAACCATTTCGGATTATTACGGCATGCGAGTGCAGGACCTGAAGGCCAAGAACAATGCAAAGGCAGTAACTGGTCCTCGCCAGATCTGCATGTACGTCTGCAAGAAAATCACAGGCGCATCTCTGCCTCAGCTCGGACGCGAATTCGGAAATAAGCATCACACGACAGTTCTGCATTCCATAAATAAGGTTGAACTTATGCGGCAGCAGGACAAGGACCTGAATCGACAGATCCAGGCGTTTATTGAATCTTTTAGGTAGATTGCCGTGTGGACCTGTTGTGGAAAAGGTTCACGGTACTTTCTTGCACAGACTGTTCACAGATGTGGATCCGTATTATTCACAAGTCTGAAACTTTCACGACAAGCAACAGACGGCGTATTTGGAGATTCGCACAGGATCCACAGAAACTACGACTAGGGGTTAAATAGTACTGTATGGAATTTACAGTTAGAAAATTTGATTTCTTACAGGAGCTGACTCTCATCCAGGGAGTCGTCGAGCGTAAGACGACAATTCCTATACTCGCCAATGTCTTGCTGCGCGCAGAAGCCGACGGCCTGGGCATTATTGCGACCGACCTTGAAATTGGACTGAAATCCGTTTGCGCCGCCAAAACAACCACGCCCGGAGTCATGACACTCCCAGCCAAAAGGCTCTATGAAATCATCCGGGCGTTACCCGACAAGGAAATCAAGTTCAAGAGAGGCGACGCCAACTGGGTCACTGTCACGTGCGGAACCAGCCGTTTTCGAATTGCAGGACTCCCCCAGGAGGACTTTCCCGTATTGCCGGAACCCAAGGCAATCAATGTCCGGATTCCTGCAGAAATACTTTCTAAACTAATCACCCGAACGATATTTGCGATCAGCACAGAAGATTCAAAATACACGCTCAGCGGTGCGCTGCTTCTCCTCAAGCCGGGTTCGATAACCATGGTTGCAACCGACGGTCATCGCCTTGCGCACGTCGAAAAGACCGAAGAACTTGAAGACGTCAGTGAAGAAATCCGCGTCCTGGTTCCCAAGAAAGCCATGGGGGAGCTGGTCCGCATGATCAGCGAAAGCGCCGATACGGAAAAGGTCGGTTTTTCACGCGACGATAACCATCTATTTTTCGATCTGGGAAAACGGCTTCTGGTGTCGCGTATGCTTACGGGACAATTTCCAAACTATGAAGCGGTTCTGCCTCGCAATAACGACCGGACCTTTGCCGTTGATCGGGAAGAAATCACCTCAGCGATTCGACGCGTCGCCATCCTCTCGGATGAACGTTCCCGAACAGTCAAAGTGGCCGTAGCCGGCGGAAGCCTGGAAATTACCGCTAGCCATTCGGATCTTGGAGAAGCACACGAAACTATTGAAATTGAATATAACAAGGAGGATCTCCAGGTAGGATTCAACTATCAGTATCTTCTTGATTTTCTGACGACTGCAGATGAAACCCAAATCAATTTCGAGTTCAAGGACAGCGAAAGTGCCGCCCAGTTACGGAGCATTCCATCTACGGACTACAATTACCGTTACGTGGTGATGCCGATGCGGATCTGAACTCTACCGTTTCATACAACATATTGGTGTTGCCTAGAGCTGGAACCACTACTAATTTTTGTTTCAAGCCGTACTTTTCTAGACTAAAACAACCCCGCGGTTTGTTAGAATATCGGGTGCGCATAAAGGGCCGATCTTCTCTATTTCCCTTTATTTCTCTGACTGTTACCGGCGACCTCGTCGCTCAGAACGTCCCCTGACCGGGATGGGATAGGCAAACCTGCAAAATGGCGGAAAGACTCGACCCTGAAGTTTCAGAAAAAGCCACGCAACCACCACGTTCGAATGGTGACTACGGTGCCGATCAAATCAAAGTTCTTGAAGGACTTGAAGCTGTTCGTAAGCGTCCGGCAATGTATATCGGATCGACTGGCATCGATGGATTACACCACCTCGTCTATGAAGTGGTCGACAACTCCATCGATGAAGCGCTCGCCGGCTACTGCACTGAGGTACACGTTACGATCCATATTGATGGATCGGTCACCGTCATCGACAATGGTCGCGGGATTCCAACGGACATGCACCGCGATGGAGTATCGGCTGCGGAAATCGTCTTAACGAAGCTTCACGCGGGCGGCAAATTCGATAACGACGCTTACAAAGTTTCTGGTGGATTACACGGTGTCGGTATTTCCGTCGTCAATGCATTGTCCGAACAGCTGGATCTGGAAATCTGGCGGGATGGGAAAGTTTTCGTTCAAAGCTTCAAACGAGGAACTCCAACCGACCGGTTGCAAACAACAGGTCATACCGATCGCCGTGGAACGAAAGTAACGTTCAAGCCGGACACTCTGATTTTCGAAACAACGGAATTCAGCTTCGACACCCTCTCTCAACGCCTGCGCGAGCTCGCGTTTCTTAACAAGGGCCTTCTCATCACAATTGATGATGAACGGGTTGAGAAGAAGCATGAGTTTCACTATACGGGCGGAATCATATCTTTCGTTGAGCATCTCAACAAGAACAAGACGGTTCTTCACGACAAAGTCATTTACTTTCAAGGGCTTCGTGACGGGATCGATCTTGAGATCGCCCTTCAGTACAACGATGGCTATCAGGAACAGATCTTTGCCTTCGCGAACAACATCAACACACACGAGGGCGGAACGCATCTGATCGGATTCAAATCCGCATTGACTCGCACCGTGAACAACTACGCAGTCGCTAACAACCTGTTTAAGGAAGTGAAAGAAAACCTTTCCGGCGACGATGTTCGTGAAGGCATGGTGTGCGTGATCAGCGTCAAGCTTCCAAATCCTCAATTCGAAGGACAGACCAAAACCAAGCTTGGCAACAGCGAAGTGAAAGGAATTGTCGAGACTCTCGTCAATGATGGACTCGGCCGCTATCTGGAGGAAACACCGGGTCTCGCCAAGCGCATTATTGGAAAAGCTCTCGAAGCGGCTCGCGCTCGCGAAGCGGCTCGCCGGGCGCGCGAACTTGTCCGGCGAAAAGGCGCACTCGACAGCATGGCGTTACCCGGTAAGCTTGCCGATTGCCAGGAGCGTTCACCCGAACTGGCGGAGATCTTCATCGTCGAAGGAGATTCGGCAGGCGGATCCGCAAAGCAGGGACGCGATCGCCGCACGCAGGCGATTCTGCCGATCAAAGGAAAAATTCTCAACGTCGAGAAGGCACGTTACGACAAGATGCTCACCCACACCGAAATCGCCGCGATGATTACGGCGCTTGGAACGGGGATTGGCATGGAAGATTTTGACATCACCAAGCTTCGCTATCACAAGATCATTATCATGACCGACGCCGACGTGGACGGTTCGCATATCCGAACACTGCTGCTCACCTTCTTCTATCGCCAGATGGTGGAATTAATCGAGCATGGTTACGTTTATATCGCGCAGCCCCCGTTGTTTAATGTGAAGAAGGGTCGGAGCGAGCAGTACATCAAGGATGAACGACAAATGGCTCGATATCTCTTGAAGAAGGCCACCGAGGATCTGACGATCGGAACCGAGAAGGGCCACCAGATCAAGGGCCGCGATCTGACCAGCTTTCTCGAAAAACTCATTGAACTCAACGCTGTTTATTCAAAGGTCGACCGGCATCTGCGCGACTCGCGGGTACTGGATCTTTTGCTTAGCGAGGGCGCCGAATCGAAAGAATATCTGGCCCACAAAACCAAAATGGATGCCCTGACGAAGAAGATCCAGACATTCGGTTACACCACGGAAGTCATATTGGACGAAGAACACAGCGTCCAGAAGATTGTTTACCGAGAAGGCAGCCAGACGCCACGCACGATTGGATATGAATTGCTGTCCAGCGCCGAATACCATCGATTGGTCGATCTTCATAAATCCATTGGCGAAATGGATCAGCCGCCGTTTGTTGCGACAACCGCATCCGGCAGCACCAAACTGAGCAGTCGTCAGGAGTTGGTGAGTCATCTGATGGAACTCGGCAAGAAAGATCTCACCGTCCGACGGTACAAGGGTCTTGGTGAAATGAACCCCGAGCAGCTGTGGGAAACCACGATGAATCCGGAGAAGCGCACGCTTCTGCAGGTCCAGATAAACGATAAAGTATTCACTGACAATATCTTCACGATCCTGATGGGGGACGCCGTCGAACCGCGCCGTCAATTCATCGAAGACAACGCTCATGAGGTCAAGAACCTCGACATTTAGGAAACTTCATGGCTGATCCCGTTACACCAGAACCACCTGAACCGCCGCAACCTCCAGTACCGCCATCGTCGAACCTCGTGCCGGTGAACATCCAGGACGAGATGCGGCGCTCGTATGTCGACTACGCCATGAGCGTAATCATCGGCCGTGCGCTGCCCGATATTCGTGACGGCTTGAAACCCGTACATCGCCGCATTTTGTACGGTATGCGAGACATGGGGCTCGCGTCGAACCGCGCCTACCGCAAGTGCGCGAAGATTGTTGGCGAGGTGATGGGAAACTATCATCCCCACGGTGACAGTCCCATTTACGACGCTCTCGTCCGGATGGCCCAGGAGTTTTCTTATCGCTATACGCTAGTCGATGGCCAGGGTAACTTTGGATCCGTCGATGGGGATCCACCCGCGGCAATGCGATACACCGAAGCTCGCATGACGGCGCTTTCGGAAGCGCTCCTCGAAGATATCGACAAAGACACCGTCGACTTCGTCCCCAACTACGACGAAGATCGCGAAGAGCCGTCGTATTTGCCAAGCCGTATTCCAAACCTGCTGGTGAATGGCTCCGGCGGTATCGCCGTCGGCATGGCGACCAACATGCCGCCCCACAACCTTACCGAGGTTTGCGAGGCCCTGGTCCATCTAATGAGCCATCCCAGCTCCAGTTTGGAGGACATTACCAAACACATCCAAGGCCCCGATTTTCCGACGGCTGGCTTTATTTATGGACGTTCTGGAATCCGGCAGGCCTATGCCACCGGCCGTGGTTCTATCACCATGCGGGCCCGCGCGATCATCGAGCGACAGGGCAAGGACCGAGACGTTATCGTCATTACGGAAATCCCCTATCAGGTCAACAAGGCCCGATTGATCGAAAAAATCGCGGAGCTGGTGACAGACAAGAAGCTCGAAGGCATTTCCGATATTCGTGACGAGAGTGATCGCGATGGTATGCGCGTTGTCATCGAACTCAAACGCGGCGAGCAATCCCCCGTTATCTTGAATAATCTCTACAAGCTCACGCAAATGCAGACGACGTTTGGCGTGATCAATCTCGCTATCGTCAATGGACAGCCCAGGGTTCTAAGCCTGATGGAGCTGCTTCGCCATTTCGTCGAACATCGTGTCGATGTCGTACGCCGGCGCAGCCAATACGAATTGCGGCAGGCCGAAGCTCGAGCGCATATCCTCGAAGGACTCCAGAAGGCTCTTGATCACATCGACGAAATCATCAAGTTGATCCGCGCCGCGAAGTCCACCGCAGAAGCACGCGCAGGCCTGATTGCACAGTTCGAATTCAGTGAGCTTCAAGCCAAGTCCATTCTGGAAATGCAGCTGCAGCGCCTGACGGCCCTGGAGCGGCAGAAGATTATCGATGAACTGAACGAGCTTCGAGAGCGAATCGCGGAACTTCGGGACATCCTGGCAAACGATGCGAAGCTTCGCCAGGTCATCATCAAAGAACTTCGCGAGGTTCAGAAGAAGTTTGGTGATGAGCGGCGAACCGCAATTGTGGATGAAGAGGCCGAAATTCGCATTGAGGATCTTATCGCGGAAGAAGATGTGGTCATCACCGTCACGCATACCGGCTATCTCAAGCGGACTCCGCTTAGTGTTTATCGCAGTCAGGGACGTGGCGGCAAAGGTCGCATCGGCATGAAGACGCGCGACGAAGACGCGGTCACCAACGTCTTTGTCGCAAATACCCACAGCTTTGTCCTGGTGTTTACGGATCGGGGCCGGCTGTATTGGCTTAAGGTATACGAAATTCCAGATGTTGGAACCACGGGCAAGGGCAAAGCCATCGTCAATCTCGCCAATCTTTCGGCAGACGAAGGAGTAAGGGCACTGTTGTCGGTGAAGGAATTTGATCCGGCAGTTTATGTCGTCATGACGACGCGAAAAGGCCAGGTGAAAAAGACATCCCTGGAGAATTTCAACAACCCCACCAGCCGCGGCATCATTGCCATGGGTGTGCCCGACGACGACGAACTCATTGCTGCCCAGCTCGTGTCCGCCGCAGAAACAGTCTTCATCGGAACACATGATGGCTTGTGCATCCGTTTCAATCACTCCGATGTCCGTGAAATGGGGCGTCAGGCCTACGGCGTGATCGGAATCCGACTCGAAGAAGGCGATTACGTTGTCGCCATGATTGTTTCCACGAGCGAAAACGACCTGGTGCTTTCAGTCACCGAGCACGGCTTTGGCAAACGGACCAACGTGGACGAGTATCGCGTTCAAGGACGTGGAGGTAAGGGGATCATTAACGTCAAGACAACGGCGAAGAATGGTAAGGTCGTCGCGATCATGCCCGTTCAGGAAGACTCCGACGTTCTCGTGATGACGGCCAATGGAAAACTCATTCGCGTGCGATCTACGGACATACGCGCCGTCGGCCGCGCCAGCCAGGGCGTCCGCCTGATCAATCTGGATGATGACGACAAGGTCACAGCAGCTACAACTCTCGTTGAAGCCGAGGTAGAAATACCACCTGTCGTAAACTAGCTATCTTCCCGTTGTGGGCGCTGTCATAGGCCGTACCCGCAACGGGTTTACTTCCCCTCTTTGATTCTTTTTCCATCCGCTGCGGTGAGCCATCGATCCCTGAGCAGACGATCGACTGATTGCGACACCTTATCGGCGTAGACCTTGTCCGAGCTGTAAAGCGCTGACATTCGCGCTGCATCAAACGAAATTTTGTGGCCCAGCTCGCGGCACGTAGACGGCCCGGGACTGGTTGTCGTGTATGTTG
>Ga0207650_10001248_pt1 | contig 18474 bp, 17 predicted proteins | sample KBSS63metaG_FD_184325 | JGI IMG/M metagenome (GOLD analysis project Ga0207650, IMG submission 184325) | Switchgrass rhizosphere microbial communities from Kellogg Biological Station, Michigan, USA - KBS S6-3 metaG (SPAdes) (version 2) | ecosystem: Host-associated > Plants > Roots > Rhizosphere...
CATCGTCCCTCGCCGTCTTCCTCGCGCAAAACCCGGCGTCCGTCCTCGTCGAGATCATCGGCACGCAAGGGTCGACGCCGCGTGAGGCCGGGACCTTTATGCTCGTTTCTGCAGACGATATCTGGGGCACGATCGGGGGTGGGCAGTTTGAGTTTATGGCGATCGCCAATGCCCGGGCGATGCTGGAGGGTGGCGGCCTCGCGGTCATGGATATTCCGCTTGGCCCCGAGATCGGCCAGTGCTGCGGCGGACGGACGCAGCTCAGCTGCCGCGTGGCGAGCGCGGAGATCATCGCCGATCTCCGCCGGCGGCTGGAGGGCGAGGCGCAGGCCTTTCCGCAGGTGACGTTGTTCGGTGCCGGCCATGTCGGACGCGCACTGGCGGTAGCCCTGAAACCGCTGCCGGTGACGACGCTCGTCGTGGAAACCCGGCAGGCGGAACTCGACGTACTGCCCGATGGCATCGAGAGGCGGCTGGTTGCCATGCCGGAAGCGCTGATCGCGGACCTTCCGTCCGGCAGCGTCGTGCTGATCCTCACCCACGACCACGCCCTCGATTTCCTGATCGCCCGGGAGGCGCTGGCACGAAGCGACCTAGCCTATGTCGGCATGATCGGCTCAGCCACCAAGCGCGCCACCTTTGCCCATTGGCTGGCCCGCGAGGGCGGTGCGCCATCCATGATGGAGCGCCTGACGCTGCCCGTCGGCGGCTCCACCGTCAAGGACAAGCGCCCCGAGGTGATCGCCGCCATGACCGCCGCCGAGATCCTGACAACACTTGCCGCCTATCGCGTCCGCTCATCGACATGACGCGGATCGCGACCGTCGAGAAACCCGAGGTCGCGCTTGACCCGGTCGGGCATGGCTTCGAGATCGAGCTTTCCCATAGGAAGCGACTTTCGCGTGATGATCGCGAGTAGACGGGCGAAGAGACGGCTGCCCTGCTCCGCCGGTGACGACGTTTCGGCGATACTGCGTGCCATCGGCTTTCCTCTGATTTATTGATCCTGAGGATTGCAGTGTGCGACCGGAAATGCTGCAATTCCAATCGAACAACCGTCTGCATGCATAAAGAGATTTGATCCATGGGACTATCGCGGCAGTTTCCGCTCAACGCCCTGCGCGTGTTCGAAGCGGTGGCCCGGCTGGGCAGCTTCACCCGGGCCGGCGAGGAAATCGGCATGACGCAGACGGCCGTCAGCTACCAGATCAAGCTGCTCGAGGAGAATATTGGTGAGCCGCTGTTCCTGCGGCGGCCGCGGCAGATCAGCCTAACCGAAACCGGGCAACGGCTGCTGCCGAAGGTCGCTGAGGCTTTCGGGATCCTGCAGGAGGCTATGGCTTCCGTCCGGGAGGCGACCGAGGAGACCCTGATCATCCACTCGACGGCCACCTTCGCGCAGCAATGGCTGGCGCGCAATCTCGGTTCGTTCCAGATGCTCCATCCGAATATCGCGGTTCGGCTGAAGACATCGGACGACGTCATCGCCTTCACCCGCGAAGCGGTCGACGTCGCAATCCGGAGCGGAAACGGGCAATGGCCGGGACTTGTTGCGGACCGACTGATGATCGTCGATTTCACCCCGATGCTCAGTCCCCGCCTGGCTGAGGAGATGGGCGGCATCCACGCGCCGGAAGACTTGCTGAAGCTGCGGATCATCGATGCCGGCGATCCCTGGTGGGCCGAATGGTTCAAGGCGGCGGGCGTAGAGAACCCGGATCTTGCCAGCCGCCCCCGCTCCCGGCTGGGTGCGCAGGCCTTCGAGGCGAGTGCGGCGATTGCCGGCCAGGGCGTGGCCATCCTGACCCCGGAATTCTACCGGGACGACCTTGCCTCCGGACGGCTGCTACAACCCTTTCCGCTCGTCTGCGACGAAGGCCGAAACTACTGGCTGGCCTATCCCGAGAGCCGGCGCAACATCCCGAAGATCAGGGCTTTCCGCAACTGGATCACGGCTGCGATCAAGGGCCAAGCCCCGTGACCGACGGCGCAGTTCTGGCCCGAGCCTTCCCCGTCGGCACGGCCAACTGTAACCGAACCGTCACATCTCTCCACAGCGTGTTCGCAGGCGCAACAAACAGCGCCGGATTTGCCGCTGTCCCCTTCCCTCCGGGCTGAAAATTTTTCAATGTGACGGTGACGACGACAGGGGACGCACATGTATGAATACGCTATCGCGTGGGAATGGCTGGCCTTTGCGGCCCGCTGGTTTCACGTCATCACCGCCATCGCCTGGATCGGCTCGTCCTTCTATTTCATCGCGCTGGACCTCGGCCTGGTGAAGCATGCCAACCTTCCGGCCGGCGCCTATGGCGAGGAGTGGCAGGTGCATGGCGGCGGCTTCTATCACGTGCAGAAATACCTGGTGGCACCGGCCAGCATGCCCGAGCACCTGACCTGGTTCAAATATGAGAGCTATTTCACCTGGCTCTCCGGCTTCCTGATGCTGGCGATCGTCTATTACGGCGGCGCCGACCTGTTCCTGATCGACCGCCATGTGCTCGATGTGAGCGCCCCCGTCGCCATCCTGATCTCGCTGGCTTCCCTCGCCGTCGGCTGGATCGTCTACGACCAGCTCTGCAAATCGCCGCTCGGCAAGAACACCTGGGTGCTGATGGGGCTGCTCTACGTGGTACTGGTCTTCATGGCCTGGGGCTATACCCACCTCTTCACCGGCCGCGCCGCCTTCCTGCATCTCGGCGCCTTCACCGCGACGATCATGTCGGCCAACGTCTTTTTCATCATCATGCCGAACCAGCGCGTCGTCGTCGCCGATCTGATTGCCGGGCGGACCCCGGATGCGAAATATGGCGTCATCGCCAAGCAGCGTTCGCTGCACAACAACTACCTGACCCTGCCGGTCATCTTCTTCATGCTGTCGAACCACTATCCGCTGGCCTTCGGTACGGCCTACAACTGGATCATCGCCGCCCTGGTGTTCCTGATGGGCGTCACCATCCGTCACTGGTTCAACACCACCCACGCCCGCAAGGGTCGCCCGACCTGGACGTGGCTCGTCACCGTCATCCTGTTCATCGTCATCATGTGGCTGTCGACCGTGCCGAAGATCCTCTCCGGCGAGAAGGATGCGGCTGTCGTTGCCCCGGCCTTCCAGCAATTCGCAAGCGACGCGCATTTCCCGGCGGCCAAGGCCATCGTCTCCACGCGCTGTTCGATGTGCCATGCGGCGGAGCCCGCCTATGAGGGCATCGTCCGGGCGCCCCAGGGCGTGCTGTTCGAGACCGATGCCGAGATTGCCATGCATGCCCGGGAGATCTATATCCAGGCGGGCCGCAGCCATGCCATGCCGCCCGGCAATGTGACCGACGTGACGCCCGAGGAACGCAAGGTGCTCGTCGCCTGGTTCGAAAGCGCCGTCAACCAAGGCAAGACCCAATGACGTCTACTCTCCTGCGCGGCCGACTGCTCTCCTTCACCCGCGCGCCGCACGACCTCACAGACACCGGCAGCTATGTCTATGAAAGCGACGGCGGCCTGCTGCTCGCCGATGGCCTGATCGTCGCCAGCGGCCGCTATGCCGAGATCAAGGCGCAAGCCGCAGCGGACGCTTTGGAAATCGACCACCGCCCGCACCTCATCATGCCCGGCTTCATCGACACCCACCTGCATTTTCCGCAGATGCAGGTCATCGCCTCCTATGCCGCCAACCTGCTGGAATGGTTGAACACCTACACATTCCCTGAGGAATGCCGTTTCGTCGAGAGCGCCCATGCCGCGCGGATCGCCACGCATTTCTACGACGAGTTGATCCGCCACGGCACGACGACGGCGGTTGCCTATTGCTCGGTCCACAAGACCTCCGCCGATGCCTTCTTCGCCGAAGCCCTCAGGCGCAACATGCGCATGGTCGGCGGCAAGGTGATGATGGACCGCAACGCACCGCAGGGCCTGCTCGATACCGCACAGCTCGGCTATGACGAGACCCGCGCCGTGATCGCGGAATGGCATGGCAAGGGCCGCAACCACGTCGCCATCACCCCCCGCTTCGCCATCACCTCGACCCCTGAGCAAATGCAAGCAGCCGGCACGCTCGCCCGCGAATTCCCCGACCTGCACATCCAGACGCACCTGTCGGAAAACCACGACGAGATCAGGTTCACCGGCGAGCTCTATCCGGAGGCCATCGACTATACCGACATCTACGCCCGCTATGGCCTGCTCGGTGACAGGACGCTATTCGGCCATTGCATCCATCTGTCCGAACGCGAAGCGGACGCGATGAGCGAGGCCGGCGCGATCGCCGTCCATTGCCCGACCTCGAACCTCTTCCTCGGCTCCGGCCTGTTCCCGCTGAAAGCACTGGCGCGGCGCGATAAACCGGTGCGCATCGGCGTTGCGACAGACATCGGCGGCGGCTCGAGCTACTCGATGCTGCGCACGATGGACGAGGCCTACAAGATCCAGCAGCTGCTCGGCGAGCGCCTGAACCCGCTGGAGAGCTACTATCACATGACGCTCGGCAACGCCGAGGCCCTGTCGCTCAGCGACCACATCGGCACGCTGGCGCCAGGCAGCGACGCCGATCTTGTCGTCCTCGACGCCGCAGCGACCCCTGCCATGGCATTGAAGTTGGAGGTCGTATACAGCCTCGTCGAAGAACTCTTCCTACTGCAGACGATGGGCGACGATCGTGCGATTGCGGAGACCTATGTCGCAGGCGTCGCCATGAAAAAGTCGCTCTGACCGCCCTTCGTGGTGACCACAAGGTGATCGGCAAAAGTGTGGGGCTTAATCTTATTTAAACCATGCGTCCCTAACACTCAGGTCGACAAAGTATTTTCTGGCAGCCATGACGGCGCTTTCCGTTTGTCATTTACCTTATCATCTCGCCGGATCTCCCGCATTCCGAGTTGTACAGCTTGGTAGGCATTGCCTGCCATCGCCTGTGAATGCGCCGAATTCGTTGCCAACCGCATTCACCAGAGGTCAGATGTCATTTCTTAAGAACGCCAGCATTCGCACAAAGATACTGTCGCTTATCATCCCGCTTTGCCTGGTCGGCGCCGGGTCGATGGCGTTCGTCGCAAGCCGCTACAAGGCGGCCGACACCGCCTACTCCGATTTTATCGCCAATGACAACGTCGCCGCCGTTGAGATGGCGCGGGCAAACCGAAACCTCGTTGCGACCGCCTACGGCGCTTATGAGGCACTGGTTTATTCCGCAAAGGACCCGAGTTTCAAGAAGGCGCAGAGCTTCTACGAGACCAGCAAAACACAATTGTTTGAACGGATGGACCATATAAAGGCAAGCATTCCGGATCGGGCGAACGAAATGGACGCGCTGATCGGCCGGGTAAAGTCGATGATAGCCCTTACCGACGAGTCCGTCCGGTTGAGCGCTTCCGACCAGGATGACGATGCGAAGGCACTGTTGGCCAAGGCCGATGCGTTGATCCTGCCCCTGACAGTCGATACCGCAGCGCTTCTCGACGAGATCACCAAGGCCGTCGGGGCCAAGAGCGACGACCTGTCGAATCAAACGAATTCTACCATCGTCTCGTCGCTCATCGTCGTCGGCATTGCGTTCGCTCTTGGCATTCTCGCCTCTTTGTTCGTCGCATCGAGGGGCATTACCACGCCGATCGTGCGGCTGCGCGACCGCATGACATCGCTGGCCCAGGGCCAGACAGAGGCCGTCGTCGAAGGTCAGGACCGTCGCGACGAAGTCGGCCAGATGGCCGCGGCAGTTTCGGTTTTCCGTGACAATGCAATCGAACGACTTCGTCTCGAAAATGAAGCGGAAAGCAATCGCAGCTTGACCGATCGCGAACGCATGGCGCGCGAGAACCAAAAGGCCGAAGAAGCGGCAAACACCAAATTCGCCGTCGACCATCTGGCCGCGGCACTCGACCGCCTGTCGAACGGCGATGTTGCTCATCGTATCGAGACACCGTTTGTCAGCCACCTCGACGGGCTCCGCACCAACTTCAACGGCTCGGTTGCCAACCTGCAGGAAGCCCTGCGCGCGGTTGGCGAGAATGCACGCGGCATCGATGCCGGCGCCAACGAGATCCGGTCAGCGGCGGACGACCTGTCGAAGCGGACGGAACAGCAGGCAGCCTCCGTCGAGGAAACTGCGGCTGCGCTCGAGGAAATCACCACCACGGTGAAGGATTCCAGCCGGCGGGCCGAAGAAGTTGGCGGCCTCGTCGCAAGGGCACGCGAAGGCGCCGAAAAATCCGGCTCCGTCGTCCGCCAGGCTGTGACTGCGATGAACGAGATCGAAAAATCGTCGGGCGAGATCACCAACATCATCAGCGTCATTGACGAGATTGCCTTCCAAACGAACCTGCTCGCTCTTAACGCAGGCGTCGAGGCCGCACGTGCAGGTGAGGCCGGCAAGGGCTTTGCGGTGGTCGCGCAGGAGGTTCGCGAATTGGCCCAGCGCTCCGCCAAGGCCGCAAAGGAGATCAAGGCGCTGATTACAGCCTCCGGCGAACATGTCCGCTCCGGCGTGCAGCTCGTCGGCCAGACTGGCAAGGCGCTCGAGGTCATTGTCACAGAAGTCCAGGACATCAACCGGCACATCCACGCGATTGTCGAATCCTCGCGCGAGCAGGCGGTCGGGCTCCAGGAGATCAACACAGCCGTCAACACGATGGATCAGGGGACGCAGCAGAATGCCGCCATGGTCGAGCAATCGACGGCCGCAAGCCACAGCCTTGCGCGCGAGGCAGCGTCGCTGAACACGCTGCTGTCCCGCTTCAACATCGGCCGCAGCGAGGCTGTCGCAGCACCTGCGGTTCGGACGGCGTCAGCTGCTTCACGCCCAGCCCCTTCGCCAGCCCACGCCCTCGGCCGCAAGGTCGCCAAGGCCTTTGGTGGCGGTGCAACGGCAGCTGCCCAGAGTGCATCCTGGGAAGAGTTCTGATCCAGGGAAAAACAGCGGGTAGCGGGCACCACACTGCCCGCTGCCCCCGCCGCAAACTATGAACGTGCAGCGGACAAACGGCCAATGATCTTATCTTGCCACCCGTCCTCGGCGTGGCCGATCGGGACGTCAACTGACCTTGACGGGATCTCTGGAGCCGCCGAAACTCGGTGACAATGCCTGCCATTCCATGTCATAGGCAAAGACCGTTTTCACCCCTGAAGGCACCCCCGATGTCCACACCGCTTACGATCGCCGACCTCAAGGCTTTGGCGAAGCGCCGCGTTCCAAAAATGTTTTTCGACTACGCCGATTCCGGCGCCTGGACGCAGTCGACCTACGACGCCAACGAGAGCGACTTCCAGAAAATCAAGCTGCGTCAGCGCGTTCTGGTCGACATGACCGACCGCACGCTTGAGACGACGATGGTCGGCCAGCCCGTATCGATGCCGGTGGCGCTGGCGCCGACCGGCCTCACCGGCATGCAGCACGCCGACGGCGAGATGCTGGCCGCCCGCGCAGCGGAAGAATTCGGTGTGCCCTTCACGCTCTCGACCATGAGCATCTGCTCGATCGAGGACGTCGCCTCGGTAACAACAAAGCCCTTCTGGTTCCAGCTCTACGTGATGCGGGACAAGGACTTCGTGATGAACCTCATCCACCGCGCCAAGGCTGCCAATTGCGGCGCCCTGGTCCTGACGGCAGATCTGCAGATCCTCGGCCAGCGCCATAAGGACCTGCGCAACGGCCTTTCAGCGCCACCGAAATTCACGCCCAAGCACATCTACCAGATGGCAACGCGGCCGATGTGGTGCCTGGGCATGGCGCGCACCAAGCGTCGTTCCTTCGGCAATATTGTTGGCCATGCGAAGAATGTCTCCGACCTCTCCTCGCTGTCCTCCTGGACGGCGGAGCAATTCGACCCGAAGCTCTCCTGGGACGATGTCGCCTGGATCAAGAAGCAATGGGGCGGCAAGCTGATTATTAAGGGCATTCTCGATGTGGAGGACGCCCGCTCGGCGGCGGCAACGGGAGCCGACGCCATCGTCGTCTCCAACCACGGCGGCCGCCAGCTCGATGGCGCGCCCTCGACCATCTCGATGCTGCCGCGCATCGTCGACGCCGTCGGCGACAAGATCGAAGTCCACCTCGACAGCGGCATCCGCTCGGGCCAGGATGTGTTGAAGGCGATTGCACTGGGTGCCAAGGGCACCTATATCGGCCGCCCCTTCCTCTACGGCCTTGGCGCCATGGGCAAGGAAGGCGTCTCGCTGGCGCTCGCTATCCTGCGCAAGGAAATGGATGTCACCATGGCGCTGTGCGGCAAGCGCGATATCAACAACGTCGATTCGTCGATTATTTCGGACGTCGCCTGAGGTCACACGCTAGCGAAGCCAGCCCGTCGCCAGGCCACTTGCCCAATCCTCGCGGCCGTTGCGCGCCGCGAGATCGGAAGCGGCCATGTGGTCATAAGCGACCGTGCGGAATGTCGCCGTCCAGTCCGCGCCGCTTTTATCCAGGATTGCATAGGATGCCATCGGATGGCCGGCTTCGACCTTATGAGGATAAGGCGCGTCGTCATCATAGGCGGGGCAGCCGACGCTGCCGGGATTGACGATCAGCCGCCCGTCGCCCAGCCGAACCATCCTTGGAATATGGCTATGGGCACAGAGGATCAAGCCGTGCTCGATCCCCTTCGCAAGGCCCTCGATCGCTTCCAGTGGCTTCAGCGACACGGTGCCATCGGGAGATACCTGTTCCAGCCAGTATAAGTTATCGTCTCCGGGCGTCGCATGGCAGAGATAGGCCTCGTCACGATAAACGAGGCTTGAAGGCAGGCGACGCAACCATTCGAGATGACGCGCCGACATCTGGCGAAAGGCGAAACTGTCCGAGACCTCCATGTCAGAGACATCGCGGTCGATTAGGTAACGGTCGTGGTTGCCGCGGACGGTCACCATATCCCGCTCGAGCAGCACGTCGCCCACCCGATCCGCTTCGAGCGGTCCGCTGAAGCAGTCGCCGAGATTGACGATGTCATCGATGCCCAGTGCGCTGATATCGGCAAGCACCGCCTGCAGAGCCTGGAAGTTGCCGTGGATATCGGCGATCGCCGCGAACCGCATGATCAACTGCCGCGATAGGTGGAATAGCCGTAGGGCGAGATCAGCAGCGGCACGTGATAATGCGCGCTCGTATCGGCAATGCCGAACCGGATGGGCACCTGATCCAGGAAAGCCGGCTCCGGCAGGGACGCGCCCGTCCGGCGCAGATAATCGCCGGCCTGAAACAGCAACTCGTAGGTGCCGACAACGAAACTGTCACCGGCCAATATCGGTCCGCCATCGACGCGCCCGTCGGCGTTGGTGACCAGTGTCTTCAACAACATCCGCGCCTCCCCGTCGATCCGGAAAAGGGCAATGGTCAGACCCTCGGCCGGCTTGCCGAGGGCGGTGTCGAGCACATGGGTTGTCAGTCCTGTCATGGCGTCGGCGCTCCGATGGTGTAGGGAATGTCGAAGAAGAATTCCTGCAGATTGTTGCCGGGGCCGTCACGGTCGACGACGAGGAAGTCGCTGACCTCGCCCAACGCCATCAGCGGATGATGCCAGACATTCCGGCGATAGTTGACCCCCTGGTCGCCGCGCGCAAGAAAGACCTGCGGCTGGCCGGGCCTCCCGTCCTCATCCTCCGAGACGACAACGAGATAGGGCTGTCCGGACAGCGGCGAAAAACTCTGGCTACCGTAGGGGTGCCGCTCCATCATATCGACCGCATAGGGAAACGACCGCGGCTGGCCGCGAAACAGGTTGATGATCACCCGTGCGCCATCGCCAGCCGCTTCCGGGCTCGCCAGCGCATGGAAGCGCTCTGTGGTGCCGCCATTGATCAACCGCATCCGAGCGGGATCGGCTTCGATCACATCGCCATAGGCTGAGAAAGCGGACTGGCTGAGGGGGTGGATGGTAAGGGAGTTGGTGATTGCCATTATTCGCCTTGAGCCCGCCAATGGCGAATTGCATCAATTTTATCGACGATATCCATAGCCTCGATTTGAGCCGTCGCCCACACCTTCTCCAGATCGATGTCGAAATATCCGTGCGCGATCCTGTTGCGCATGCCGCGCATGGAATCCCAGGGAAACTCAGGATGCTCCTCCAGAAATTCCGGATACTTCGTAATCAACTGAACCGCGAGTTCCGACGTCATCAGCAGGCTCATGCCCACAGCACGCTGAAGAATGACATCCTGCATAAAAGCCGTCTTTTCGGCGCCCGCCACGAAGCGGTGGGCATCGAATGCTGCCTCCCGCATGCGGTCGAGCATAAAGGCTGCACGGTCCCCACTCATATCGGCTTGGCTTCCGCGAGCACCCTTGCGCGCACTGTTTCAGGGAAGTCGCCGGGCGTGAGAAGATGCACGGGAGTTCCATGCATCATCTGCTCCAGCGCAGCCTGCAGCCCTCCGAGCGAAAGCAGGGTGCTGCCCGGCAGCGCGTCCACGAGGATATCGAGATCACTGTCGGAGCGATCTTCTCCGCGCGCGACGGAGCCGAAGACCCTTGGATTCGCAGCATTGAAGCGCCCCGCCACGTCGCGGATCGCCTGCCTGTTTCTCTCCAGCACGTCCGATGGCTTCATCGTCAATACCCCTGGTGAAGCGACCCTGCAAAAGTAGAGCGTCGGAGCCGACAACTCAAGCCTTTGTCCCGAACAGACGCATCCGCATGATGCCACCATCCGGATGCATCGCGAGGCGGACATGGGTGATCGGGCCGATGTCGGAAAGTGCCTCGCTGCCGAACGGATGGATGTGATCCATCTGCAGCTTGGTGCGGGGCAGCAGCGGCTTCCACTGTTCGGAAGCATCGATATCGGCCCTGGTCAGCACGTCGCCGAGATCGGGCAGATAGGCGCCGAGGATCTCGCAGCTGTCCGGAAAATTGCCCTTGTAGAAAGCCGTATCGACGATGGCCCGCTGGATTCTGCCGGCATGACCTAGGCGGATAATCGCCCAGTCGTGGCCGGGGCCGCGACGGCGCTTGGTCTCCCAGCCATCGCCCATGTTCTGACCGCGACCCGGGCCCAGAACTTTGTCGGGATGACCGTAGTGGGCGTCCGACCAGGCCAGCGCCTTGGCGCCATGGAAAACATAGGCCAGATCGATCTCCTCGTCCGCGCCGACCTTCGACCAGTCGAAAAAGGCGGCCCCATAGACCCGCAAGCGGGCAATGCCGCCATCCGGGTAGATGTGCAGGCGCAGATGGCTCCAGACCTTCTCCTTGTCCTGCAACTCGAAGAAATGGTGAGCGCTCGCGCCGAGCGGCGACTTTGCCAGCACTTCCGTCCACACCGTCTCGGCCGTCGGATCGCCGGCGTCCACGAAGGCGGCTTCGATGGAGCAATGGGGAGGATAGTTGCCGGTGAAATAGGCGGTGTCGACGTCGAAACCGAAGATGCGGCCCGGCATCGCTAGGCGAATGATCGACCAGTCATGGCCCGGAACGCGCTTGCGGCGGCTTTCCCAGCCATCCATCCACTTGCCGTTGTCGTCGTAGGCCGTCGCATCCCAATGCGGCGGCTCGTCCTGCAGCATGCGGCTGAGAGGGGCGAAGAAATCGTCGGAGACATCGATGCCCTTGGCGCCGAGCCGCGCAGAGGCGAGATTGATGGCGCCCTCGGTGAAGGACGGCATTTCGATCAGGTCGGTATAGGTCATTCAAGTCTCCGGAAGCATGGTTTTCAGGCGCAGCAGAGCGATCTTTTCCACCTGCGCGGTGGCCGTCGCAAACTCTGTCTCGCGGTCGTTGTTGATCCGCAATTCAAACGCCTCAAGGATGTCATCCTTGCTGAGGCCTTTGACGGCGATGATGAAGGGAAAGCCGAACTTCGACACATAGGCGCCGTTCAATTCCGTGAATCGGGCATGCTCCTGCGGGCTGAGACGGTCGAGCCCTGCCCCGGCCTGCTCCTGCCTGCTCTCCACCGTCAATTTGCCGGCGATGGCAAGCTTGCCGGCAAGGTCAGGATGCGCCCGCAGCACGGCCAGTCGCTCGGCGGCCGTGGCGGCACGAAAGACCGATACCATGGCTGTGTGGATGCCGCTCGCCGTCAGCGGCTCCTTGATGAGGCCCGCATCGACAGCACGTTCGGCGATATAGGGTGAATGCTCGAAGACACCGCCGAAGCGCGTTACGAAATCATAGCGCATGATCATCTAAAGTACGCCCGGCTGGTGATGCTGATGCCAGTGGCGAGCGATCTCGAGCCGCTGCGGGATCCACACCTTCTCATGCGAGAGAACATATTCCATGAACCGCTTCAGCGCCGCCGCGCGAGCCGGCCGGCCGACCAGACGACAATGCAGCCCGACCGACATCATCTTGGCGCTGCCGGCCTTGCCTTCCGCATAGAGCGTATCGAAGGCGTCCTTCAGATAGGTGAAGAACTGGTCACCGGAGTTGAAGCCCTGCGGGGTGGCGAAGCGCATGTCGTTGGTGTCGAGCGTGTAAGGGATGATGAGGAAGGGTTTACCGTCGGCACCCTTCACCCAGTAGGGAAGATCGTCGGCATAGGAGTCGGAGGAGTAGAGAAAGCCGCCCTCCTCCATCACCAGCCTCAGCGTGTTGTCCGACGGCTTGCCCTGGTACATGCCGTAGGGACGCTCGCCGGTGAGTTCGGTGTGCAGGCGCACCGCCTCGAGGATATGCTTGCGCTCGAGCTCCTCGGGAAAATCCTTGTATTCGAGCCAGCGGTAACCGTGACTGGCGATCTCCCAGCCGGCTTCCTTCATCGCCGCCACGGCTTCCAAATTGCGGGCCATGGCAAGGGTCACGCCATAGACGGTCGCCTGGACTTTCAAATCCGTGAACAGCCGCCACAGCCGCCAGAAGCCGGCGCGGGAGCCATACTCGTAGATCGATTCCATATTGAGATTGCGCTGGTTAGGCCAGGCGGCGGCACCGACGATCTCCGACAGCAGGCTCTCGGAGGCCGGATCGCCGTCGAGAATGGAGCTTTCCCCGCCTTCTTCATAGTTGATGACGAACTGCACGGCGATGCGCGCATCGCCAGGCCATTTGGGATCGGGCGTATTCCGGCCGTAGCCGGTGAGATCGCGCGGATAGATATCGGATACCATCGAACCACCTGTTAAAGTCGATCAGACGGTAAGCATCGCAAGCAGCGTTGTCGAGACGGAAAGTGCGCGTTGAAGAATGCCGCCCTCAGGCGGATTTCCGGGCACTGACCTTGCCCATGGGATGCAGCGAATGAACCCGGAACGGTCCGTCGCTGCTCTCCTCCATCATCAGGGCAATATTGGAGACCATGATAGGTTCGCAGAGCACCGGCTCGAACAGATCGCGCAGCACCCGCTCCATGCGCGGCAGGTCGGTCGAATGCACCGGTCCCGTCAGCTGCATCTGGAATCGGAATTCGTCCATGACATTGGCGCAGCCCCAGCGATGAAGGTTGGCAAACTGCGTTGCCGACAGCAGGTCAGGATCGCAACGGTCGATTTCAGCCTCGGTCAGCTGCGCGCGAAAGTGGTCAAACTCTTGGGTGAGCACAGAGGCGAGATAGTTGACGGCCGCAAGAGGGTAGGATGGCACCAGACCGAAGGTATTCCCGAGCCGAGCGACCTCCAGACGCGGGATCTGGAAAGGCTCGAGAGTACCCGAATAGCGCATCAAATCACGCAACAAGGCCGCTTCGGCCGTCGGCTCGGCGAGCCGGAAAGGCGCCTTCAGCGCAGCGTGGAAACCGTAGCGACGCGGCAGCGCCGTGTGGAAGGCAACCTCCCGCAAGCCCAGACCGCCAGTCTCTGATTCGTCGACGCGCTCGCCGGTGTAGACATTGCGGCCAAGCCAGCTGGCAGCCACCATTGTCAGCGGATCGCGCGGAGGGGGTGTGAATCCAATGATATAGCGCATGATCCCTCCTCCGGTATGCGGCGCGCACGAACCGGTTCATGCACGACGATGCAGATAAGCGATTTGCGTGACAGAATGACGAACGCGGTAGCGGAAACCTCACGCTTTACGCGAAGCCACGCGAATATGGCTCGTCAGAGTAAAGCTTTCAGGCATCGTCGAGGCAAACAAAGCCTGGCCAGATATTTCTCCAACGGCAATGGCAGCCAGGCGATGAGCGAGCCCGAACGTGATCTTGAAGCCACCCGTCAGCGCAATCACCGACGGATGATCGGGATGGCAACCGACCATCGGATCCCGGTCGATAGCCTTTGGCCGCAGCCCCGCCCAGCGCTCAACGACATCGGCTCTGGCCAACGCCGGCACCATGATCCGGACCGCATCCAGCAGCGCATCGAGCAGCCCATCCGTCGACAACGGCGCGTCGAAATGATTTTCGCTGGTGCTGCCAACGGCGACATGGCCGCCCTCGTGCGGAACGATATAAAGCCCATCGCGAAAAATAACCGGCAGATCCGGGTCTACATCCGCCTTGAGGCATGCCGCCTGCCCCTTGACTGCCTGCCCCAATGGCTTTTGCAGATCCCCCGTGAGCTTACCCAGCAACGGAAAACTCGAATGCCCGGCCGACATGATGCAGTGGCCGAAGCGGATGTCACCAGCGTCTGTCCGTGCCACGCCGAGTGCCGGCTCAAGGCCAAGCAGCGCGACGTCTTCGACGATTCGAACGTGCCGTGCCGTTTGCAGGAAAGCCGACAGCACAGCGATCAGCCCACGCGGCGCGACCCTTGCGGCAAGCGTATCGTGAACGAAACCGCTTTCGCCGGACGATGGGTCGATCCAACCGGCTCCAGGCTCGTCGATCACATTCCAGTGAAACTGCCGGCCCTTTTCTCGCCAATGGGCATCGGCATCCCGTGAATGTCCTTCGGCAATCCGCCGCAGATGCGGCTTTGGCAACGGGATGAGGCGTCCTGAACGGCGATATCCGGCGGAAAGCCCCGTCTCCAGCGCGAGTTCCGCGATATCGTCCTCAAGTTCGACAAGCGATTCCAGCTGGAACTGCTTCTTGTTGTCCCAGCGGTCGGGCATGTAGGGCATCAGCGCGCCCAGCACGCCGCCGCTTGCACCATGGCCCAAGCGACCGGCATCGATGAGCAGCGTGTCGATCCCCTGCCGTTCGGCATGGACCGCGGCCCACAAGCCCATGATGCCGCCGCCGACGATCAGGAGTGCTGCAGACGATTGACCGGCAGGCTTTGCCGGATTAACGGCTGTTGGCATGACAGATCCAGTTTCCGATGACGCGCCAGGGACGATGAGCCAGCCGCTCGAATGGCGCGACGGCGATATGCCCTATTCGACCGCTTTTGGCGATCATTTTTATTGCCAGACCGATGGCCGCCTGGAGTGCAGCCACGTCTTTCTCGACGGCAACGGCCTGCCCGGCCGCTGGAGCCGACAAGCGCAATTCACGATCGGCGAGCTCGGCTTCGGGACCGCCTTGAATTTCTGCGAGACGTGGCGGCAATGGAAGAGCGAGCGCACTGAGGGGGCGACGCTGCATTTCATGTCGTTCGAACTCTATCCGATGCATGCCGACGAGATCGACCGGGCTCTGTCGCACTGGCCGGAGATCGATGAGGAGCGCAAGGCCCTCGTTGCTCTGTGGCCGGCGGTGCCGCAGGGCATCGTATCGCTGCAGCTCGACCAACAGACGCAGCTGAGCGTCGTCTGCGGGCCAGCCTTCGATGGCGTAGCCGCTGCCGATCCGATCTTCGACGCATGGTTCCTCGACGGGTTTGCGCCATCCCGCAACAGCGAGATGTGGTCGCCGGAACTGATGCAGTCGGTTTATCAGAAGACCGTGCCGGGCGGCACCTTCGCCACCTATGCCGCAGCCGGCTTCGTGCGCCGCAATCTGCAGGCGGGCGGCTTCATCGTCGAGCGTCGCCAGGGATTTGCCGGCAAGCGGGAAATGCTCTGCGGTGTCAAATCTGCCTTATGATCCCGACCGGCTCTGTCGATCGTTCCTGTCGAGCCACAGGCGGATCTTGCTCTCCAGCAGCTCCGGGCTGACGGGCTTGGACATGTAGTCGTCCATTCCGGATTCGATGCAAAGATCGTGATCGCTTGCGAGCGCATGGGCGGTAACGCCGATGATTGCGACCGGGCGATCGATCTGCCCTCCGGCCTCGATCTGACGGATCTCCCGGGTCGCCTGCAGACCATTCATCACAGGCATGGAGACATCCATCATGATCAGAGCCGGCAAATACCGCCTGTAGGCCTTAACGGCTTCCTCGCCGTTCGCGACGATCATGAAGCGCACCCCCATGGTCTGCAAGATTTGCGTGAAGACGATCTGGTTCACCTCATTGTCTTCGGCCACCAGAATATCGATAGGGCGATCCATCGCTTCGGTTTCATCGGGCATCGCGATAGCTGAGGCGTGCTCGAATCGTTTGACGCCGGGTGACGTCTGCACCTGCTGAACGTCCTCACCAGTTGCCAGACGCTGGCGGGCAGCGCGCACTACCTCGATCACCGTGTTGCGCAGCACATTGGCCCGCGCGGGCTTCATCAGATGCGCATCGCCGCTCCGGGTCCACGCGGCATCCTTGCTGGCGATGTCGATCGATGTGAGGAAAATCAACGGAACTCGATCGAACCGGCTGTCCCGCCGCATGGCGCCCGCCACCTCCGCGCCGTTCATGTCCGGCATGTGATAATCGAGAATGACAGCGTCGATGGAGACAGCCATGTCGGCTGCCGCTCCGAGTATGGCGAGGCCCGCCGGACCGTCGGCGACGGCAACACTGTCGAATCCCCACATCCGCAGCTGTTCCGTCAGGATCTGGCGGTTGGTAGGATTGTCGTCGATGACGAGGATCTGCGCGCCCTTGACGTTGACAGGAATGGCTGCCTGCTCACGTCGTGCGGCTGTCGCCGGCAATGGCAGATGGACCTTGAACGCGGATCCGCTGCCGAGGACGCTTTCGACCTCGAGATAGCCACCAAACAGATCGACCAGGCCTGCGGTTATCGCCAACCCGAGGCCGGTGCCCTCGTGCCGCCGCGTCGAGGACGAATCGACCTGGGAAAACTTGTCGAAGATCGTTTCCAAGCGCTTTTTGGAGATGCCGATACCAGTATCGGAAACAACAACGGAGACCATTTCACCGCCATCGACGCTTCGCCCGGCATCGATCTCGACGAGCACGTGGCCGTGCTCGGTGAACTTGACGGCGTTGCCGACGATATTGGTGAGAATCTGGCGGAACCGGCCGGCGTCGCCAAGCACCATCGGCGACAGGCGCGGCGAACCACGCACCAGCAGCTCCAGGTTCTTTTCCCTCGCCTGCGACGACAGCAATGTCGCGACATCCTCGGCGGCCTCGAGCGGATCGAACGGAGCCCTGCGCAACTGCATCTGGCCGGCGTCGATCTTGGAGAAGTCGAGGATGTCGTTGATGATCGTGAGCAGCGCGTTTCCGGATTTGACGATGATGTCGACAAAAGCCTTCTGACGCGCATCGAGACCGGTCCGCGCCAATAGCTCCGCCATGCCGAGCACGCCATTCATCGGCGTGCGGATCTCATGGCTCATATTCGCAAGGAATTCCGACTTCGCCCGGTCTGCGGCCTCGCTCCGGTCCAGAAGGCGCCGAAGCTCCTTCTCGCGCGTCTTCATCTCGGTGATGTCGGTGACGACCACAAGCCAGCGGTCGGCGGCACTCATGGAGGCGTCCAGCTGTAGCCAGACGTCCTCGCCGATGCGGAAGGCCGCGGAGATCGGCTGCCGCTGGCGAATTTTGTCGGCCCACTCGGCAAGAACGGCGGTTGGGTCGGGACCGAGATCGCCGCGTGCTGCACATGTCTGGAGAACCCGAAGCCAGCTGTTGCCGGCAGCAAGCGCCGCCGGCTCTATGCGCAGCATCCCCGCCAGCGCCTCGTTCGACAGAAGGATAATGCCGTCCTTGACGATCATCAGCCCCTGCGACATCGCATGGGTGGCATCCTTCATGAGTTCGCCCAGGCGTTCGAGTGCCTGGCGTCCTTCCGACAACTGCCGGGCCTGCCGGCGGAGCGACGATATGTCGGAATAAGACAGGAGAACGCGCCCATCGGACATCCGTCGTCCATCGACCAGGACACATCGGTCATCGCCGAATAGGATTTCAAACTGAAGATCGACTTCGGGATTGCGCAGGGCCTCCACCCGCGCGCGATAGAGGGCGTCGAAATCGCCGGCTTCGGCGCCGTAGTGTCCGCGCATGTAGTTGCGGTGCATCAGTTCATGCAAAGTCAGGGCTTCGCGACGATCGACCTCGGACAGCTGCCAGATCTCGTAAAAGGCATCGTTGGTATATTCGACGTCGAGATTGCGGTCGATGATCAGGATACCGGCAGGCATGGAGCCGATCATGGTTTCCAGATCTTGACGCAACTTCTCGGCCTGCGTCCTAGCCTCGATCAGTTGCGTCGCTCGCTGCTTGATTGTCGAGACATCGACCAGGGAGCCGACGAGGTATCGCTGACCGTCGGAATCGGACACGCCCTTGATACGGGTTACAAGCGCATGCTGGCGCCCGCCCGGATTGAAAATCTCGTGCTCATATTCGGAAAGCCCGTCGGTCTGCAGCGAG
>Ga0207650_10001249_pt1 | contig 18464 bp, 21 predicted proteins | sample KBSS63metaG_FD_184325 | JGI IMG/M metagenome (GOLD analysis project Ga0207650, IMG submission 184325) | Switchgrass rhizosphere microbial communities from Kellogg Biological Station, Michigan, USA - KBS S6-3 metaG (SPAdes) (version 2) | ecosystem: Host-associated > Plants > Roots > Rhizosphere...
AGGCCTGAAGGAAGGCGACACCGTCGTCGCCAAGGCCGGCGCCTTCGTTCGCGATGGCGACAAGATCACCCCTGTCACCGAAGCCGTATCGGCACAATCGAACTGACCGAGGCCAATCCATGAATTTCTCCGCATGGTCGATCCGAAATCCGATTGCGCCGCTGCTCGCCTTCGCGCTGCTGGTGTTCGTGGGCATGCAGGCTTTCTACAAGCTGCCGATCACCCGCTTTCCGAACATCGACGTCCCCGTCGTCAGCATCACCGTGACCCAGAACGGCGCCTCTCCCGCCGAACTGGAAATGCAGGTCACCAAGGAGATCGAGGACGCCGTTGCGAGCATCAACGGCATCGATGAGATCCAGTCAACGATCAACGACGGGGTCTCCCAGACCGTGGTCGTCTTCCGCCTGGAGGTGCCGACCCAGCAGGCGGTGCAGGACACCAAGGATGCCGTCGACCGCATCCGCGGCAGCCTTCCCGGCAATGTCGACGAACCGATCGTTTCCAAGATTGATGTCGAGGGCCAGGCGATCCAGACCTTCGCGGTCTCGTCACCCAACATGACGCTCGAGGAACTATCCTGGTTCGTCGACGACACCATCAAGCGCGCGCTGCAGGGCCAAAAGGGTATCGGCCGCGTCGACCGCTACGGCGGTGCCGACCGAGAAGTGCGCATCGAGCTCGATCCGAACAAGCTGAACGCCCATGGCATTACCGCCGTGAGTGTCAACCAGCAGCTGCGCGGCACCAACATCGACCTCGGCTCGGGCCGCGGCCAAGTGGCCGGCAGCGAGCAGGCCATCCGTGTGCTTGGCGATGCCCGCAATGTCGCCCAGCTCGCCGATACCACGATCGCACTCTCCAATGGTCGCTTCGTCAAGCTTTCGGACCTTGGCGCCATCAAGGATACCTACGAGGAGCCGAAGTCCTTCTCGCGCTTCAACAACAATCCCGTCGTCACCTTCGGCGTCTTCCGCGCCAAGGGCGCGAGCGAGGTCAGCGTTGCAAAGACGGTCTCAGACAGTCTCGCCCAGCTGAGGACGGAGAACCCAAACGTCTCGATCGAGCTGATCGACGATTCCGTCTACTTCACCTACGGCAACTATGAGGCGGCGATCGACACCCTGATGGAAGGCGCACTGCTTGCCGTCATCGTCGTCTTCCTGTTCCTGAAGAACTGGCGCGCGACGCTGATCTCGGCCATCGCCCTGCCGCTTTCGGCCATCCCCACTTTCTGGATCATGGACCTGATGGGGTTTTCGCTCAACCTCGTCAGCTTTCTGGCGCTGACGCTGGCGACCGGCATCCTCGTCGACGATGCCATCGTCGAGATTGAGAACATTGCCCGCCACATCAAGATGGGCAAGACGCCCTACCGCGCGGCGATCGAAGCCGCCGACGAAATCGGCCTTGCAGTCATCGCCACCACCTTCACCATCATCGCCGTCTTCGTGCCCGTCTCGTTCATGCCGGGCATCCCCGGACAGTATTTCATCCAGTTCGGGCTGACCGTCGCCTTCTCGGTGTTCTTCTCGCTGATGGTCGCCCGTCTCATCACGCCGATGATGGCAGCCTACCTGATGCGCGCCGAAGACGGCATGGACGACCACCATGACAATGACGGCCGGATCATGCGTGGCTACACCCGGATGATCCGCGTGACGACCCGCTGGCGCTATACGACGCTTCTTGCCGCCATCGCCTTCCTGATCGGCTCCGTCTACTTCCTCTTCCAGGTCCCCGGCAGCTTCCTGCCGCCGGACGACGCATCGCGGATTGTGCTTTCAGTCGAGTTGCCACCCAATGCCCGGCTTGACGACACCGACAAGGCGACGGATGCGGTCTACAGCCGCGTCAAGAACATCAATGGCGTCGAGAGCGTCTTCGTGCTTGGGGGCGCATCGCCGAAGGGCGATCTCGAATTGCGTCGGGCGACCGTGACGCTTGGTCTTTTCAAGCGCGACCAGTCGCTGATGACCAGGCTGGTCAACGATGTGCTGGGCTCGATCCCCTTCGTTGGCCCGCAGCTGCCGAAGGTGGAACCGAAGGGCCGCATCAGGCCGCAATGGGATATCGAGAAGGAGGTGTTCGCCAAGTTGCGTGACATCCCGGACGTGCGGATCACCAAGCTGAATGACCGCGGCGAGCGTGACATATCCTTCAACTTCCTGTCACGCAGCGCCAAGGATTTGAATCAGGCCATCGCCATTCTTGAAGCCAAGCTCCGCGCCGATCCGCTGCTTGCCAATGTCAGCCCCGATGGCGCCCTGCCCCGACCCGAACTTCAGATCCATCCACGCAAAGACGAGGCAGCCCGCCTCGGCATCACCGCGCAGGCCATTTCCGACACGCTGCGCGTCGCCACCATCGGCGACAGCGATGCACTGCTGGCCAAGATCTCGCTCGATGATCGCCAGATCCCCGTCCGCGTCCAGGCGTCGCTCGATATGCGTCGCGATCTCGCGGCCATCCGCGCGTTGCGCATCCAGACGGCCGGCGGCGCAACCGTGCCACTCTCCACCGTTGCCGACATCGACTACTCGGAAGGTCTGAGTTCCATCAAGCGCAACAACCGCTACCGCGTGGTCGCCATCGGCGCCGACCTGCCGCAGGGCGTCGCCCTTAACAGCGCCTCCGACCGGTTCCGCCAGATCGTCGCCGACGCCAAGATCCCGGCAAGCGTGCATCTGGCCGAAAGCGGCGATGCCAAGATCCAGGGCGAGATGCAGCAGGGCTTCATCAACGCCATGCTGCTCGGGCTGCTGCTGGTGCTGTCGGTGCTGATCATCCTGTTCAAGGATGTCATCCAGCCCTTCACCATCCTGTTGTCGCTGCCACTCGCCATCGGCGGCGTGGCGGCCGCCTTGATCCTCACCAACAATCCGCTGTCGATGCCGGTCTTGATCGGCATCCTGATGCTGATGGGCATCGTCACCAAGAATGCGATCCTGCTGGTCGATTTCGCCATCGAGATGATGCACAAGGGCATGCCGCGCGTCGACGCCATGGTCGAGGCCGGGCGCAAGCGTGCACGCCCGATCATCATGACCTCGATTGCCATGTCGGCCGGTATGCTGCCCTCGGCGCTGGGCGTTGGCGAAGGCGGTTCGTTCCGCGCACCCATGGCGATTGCCGTCATCGGCGGCATCATCGTCTCGACGGTGCTGAGCCTGATCGTCGTACCGTCCTTTTTCCTTATCATGGACGACCTGTCGCGCCTGCTCGGCTGGATGTTCGGCCGTCTGGTCGGACGCCGCGATCCCGATGACGTCGTTGTCACCCAGGAGAGCCTGGCCGCAGCGACGGCCGCAAACCGTGCCGAACTCCAGGACCTTGAGCAGCGATTCGAGCGACTGGAGCAAAAGGACCCCGCCAACCGGGGCGCCGACAAGGCCAACCTTATGAACCTGCCCCATCACGCCGCCGAATGACGTCAACGTCGGCGTGACGGATTGCACGGAAATAGGTCACTCGTGTTCGGAGCCTCGCCTCTTGATCGAGATCAATCTGTTGCACTTGCCGGGCATCTATAATGGAGCGGACAGATTGGAGGTCCGCACCATGCAGAGATCGTTGCCGATGAGCGAGGGCGACAAGGCGCTCCTGAGGGAAGTGCCGTTCATCAGCCTGCTGACCGTCGAGGTTCGGCAAAAGATGCTCGATATGGCGACGAGCATTCACTACGAACCGCGCGACATCATATTCCGCGAGCGCGAGCCGTCGGACTTCTTTTTCTGCGTGCTGAATGGCTATGTTAGGCTTTATCGTCTAGCCAAGGACGGCAAGGAGGCAGACATCCGCCTCTGCGGCCCCGGCGAAACGTTCGCGGCTTGCTTCCTCTATGCAGAGGGCGGCTATCGCTACAACGCAGAGGCGACAGCCACCACCGTCGTCGTACGCTTCGAAACCAGCAAGGTCCGAGCGCTGGCCGAGCGCTACAGCGAGATCGACAAGGCGCTGGTCGGCCTGATCGCCGCCCAATTGCTCGACAGCATCGACTGTCTCGCCAATGACAGACTGCGAACAGCACCGCAACGTGTGGCGAATTACCTGCTAGGCGCCTGCGCTGGGGATGGACAGGCGGCCTCGATCCGCCTTCCCTTCTCAAAAAGCTTGCTTGCCGGCAAGCTCGGCCTCGCACCGGAAGCCTTGTCGCGGGCTTTTTCGACGCTTCGCGGCTCAGGCGTTACCGTCCACGGTCGCCTCATCGAGATCGAGGACCCGGAGGCGCTGAGAAGCCTCTAGCGGTCAGAGCCCGCCATGCAGCTTCAGAAAGTCCACGATGGTGCCGACACCGTCGCCACGCTTCATGTCGGAGAAGACGAAGGGCAGATCGGCGCGCATCCGCGTCGCATCGCGGTCCATCACCTCCAGATCGGCGCCCACATGCGGCGCGAGATCCTTCTTGTTGATGACGAGCATGTCGGACTTGGTGATGCCGGGACCGCCCTTGCGCGGGATTTCCTCTCCCTGGCAGACCGAGATCACATAGATGGTGATGTCGGCCAGGTCTGGCGAAAAGGTTGCGGCCAGATTGTCGCCACCCGATTCGATGAAGACAACGTCGAGATCCGGAATGCGCGCGTTCAGACCGGCGATGGCCTGCAGGTTGATGGTGGCATCTTCGCGGATGGCGGTGTGCGGACAACCGCCCGTTTCGACGCCGACGATGCGATCGGAGGGCAGCGCCTGCATCCGCACCAGCGCCTCGGCGTCTTCGGTCGTATAGATGTCGTTTGTGACCACGGCGACCGAATAGTCGTCGCGCATGGCCTTGCAAAGCTTCTCGGTCAAGGCTGTCTTGCCGGAGCCGACGGGACCGCCGATACCGACGCGCAAGGGACCGTTTCTGGATTTCATGGTGTGAGACTCCTGTCGAACGATAGATTATCGGAAGGCGCAGGCCGCGGGTAGCGGCAAATGACGGAGGCCTGCCCGCTTGACATGTTGCGAAACGGCCGGGCCTATCACGAGCGAAACAGCCGCACGCGTTGCGTCTCGTGACGCAGCGAGACGATATCCGCCTGGATAGTCGCAGAACCGAGATCGTCGAGCGTCGAACATGCCGCTCTTTCCGCTGTCCCGGCAACGAGGCCCTCCATCGCTGCAATCACCGCCACACCATCCTTCTGGCCGCAGACCCCCAGCCGGATGGCCGCCGAGACGCCTTGCGAAACGAAGGCGTGCAGATAGGCTGCCACCGCCTGCTCGCATCCAATTTCATGAACCGACGCGGTAGCGCCGACGGCCACCGAATAGGCAACGGCAGTTGAAATCGCAGCCGTCACCTCCGGCCACGCGCTGGCAGCCGTGAGAAAAGCCTCGCCGAGCAACATGGTTTCCTGGTGCCGTTCGCGCGAACCGGCCAGGGCTTCTGCGAGTTCGGCGCAGGCGGCAAGGCCCAATGCATCGCGCGCGGCCCGATGTGCTTCGCCCAAAAGGACGCAATCGTTCCAGAGCGCCCCATGGTCAACGACGGCAGACAACCACGCCTGGAGATCGCTCGCATCCCTGACCAAACCATCGTGTACCGCCCGTTCGAGCCCGCCGGAATAGGCAAAGGAGCCGATCGGAAAAGCCGGCGACAGCCAGGCCATCAGGCGCAGCAGCGCACTCAGTTCAGTGGCGTCGCTCATTCAATCATGCGCCGCATGACCGTGGTCGTGCCCGTGCGAATGATAGGCGCCTCGCGCCGGCTGGAATGGCTCGGTCACGTCAGCGACTGCAGCGCCAAGGCCTTCGAGCATCGAGCGGATGACGTGATCGCGCAGGATCAGGATGCGATCCTCCTCGATCTGGGCAGCAAGGTGTCGGTTGCCAAGGTGCCAGGCGAGTTCGATCAGGTGCAGCCTGTCGCGCGCCTTGATCTCGAACAGCTTCTCGGGCTCCGCAACGATCTCTATCAGTTCGCCGTCATCGCGCACCAGAAGATCGCCATGGGCAAGCAGCACCGCTTCCTTGAGGTCGAGCATCACCATGTCGCCGCTCTCCAGATGCAGCAGCTTGCGACGCAGATGCCTGAGGTCATGCCTGAGGACGACCTTCTCGATCGGGTGTGACGACGGGGTACCAGCCGGGATATATGAGGTGACGCGCTGCATGGAAGCTTCCGTTTCTGTGATGCCCGACCATGCAAAATAGCCACGCCTCATGCAACAGGAATGCATCGACAAATGTGAGGTTTCTAGGTCCCGAATTGGTAGCGAGGCGGTTCGACGAGACACTCAGCGGAATGCGCAAAAGTCACCTCCTCCGACCCTCTCAGGTGACACGACACTGCGCTATGCCTCTCGCTCTCGTGGACAACGCGATTGCGACCCAATGCCTTCGCCAGGTAAAGCGCGTTATCTGCCGCCGCATAGACCGCCTCCGGCCCGCGCTCGGCTTCGAAATCCGCGATGCCCGCCGATATGGTCACATTGATTTCGCCGCAGGCCGTCGCGATGCTGGTGCTGCAGATCAGCGCCTTGGCGGCCTCGATGCGCGCAATGCGCTCGGCGACACTGTCGCCATGGACGAGCACGCCGAACTCTTCGCCACCGAGGCGCCCTGTGACGGCGTTATCCTTGAATATCAGCGACAGCTGGCTCGATATGGCAATGATCACCGCATCGCCTGCTGCATGCCCGTATCGGTCATTGACCGCCTTGAAGCGGTCAACATCGAAGATGACGAGCGAGGCATTGCCGGCAACGGTCGACAGCGCTTCGGCAAAAGCGCGGCGATTGAAAAGGCCGGACAGCGTATCGGTGCGGCTCAGCCGCTCGAACTCGGCACGGGACACGCAGATTTCGTGGATGGAATGTCCGGTGACGATTGCAAGAACGCCGGACACGACGCCACCGATCAGCCACGACAGTAAAATTCCGAGCTTGATCGATTGGGGGAGCGGCATCGGCAGCCAGCCGCACCAGGACAGGGCCGGAAGAACCGAAACAACCAAAAGTAGGGAGAAAAGAACCGACTGCAGACTCACTTTCAACGCGAAGACGTAAATCGTTCGTCTTTCCTGAAAGTTACCAAGCTCTGCCTGAAGCGGTACCCATCTAGACATCGAAACCACTCCACAACCCCTTTGGACCTTGGAGTTTTGATAGGCTTGCATCTCATTCCATGCCGTTAACGAAATCGATCAAATGCCACGCATTCTCGACTTGTGAACGGTGATATCTTGGTTCGAAAATCTGCCGCTGGAGGGACTTGGGAGGCCTGCTCCAGAATAGGATCTTAAAGCCTCTGGTTGCCGCAGGAAGTACGGGTGTCGCGTCGCAAACTGACACATGGCTGTACCGGATAAGCACAACCATGTGCCAGGGTATCAATTCTGGGAGATCTTAACGAATCCCCAGGTTTCGCAGGTCTTCGCTGCGACGAAACGCTTAGGCCGCGACCTGGAGCGACTTCAGGTTTTCGAGGATGTTCTGCGGAGAGGAGACACCATAGGGATCGGCTTCCGCATTGTCGGAGTAGCCTTCTTCCTCGAACCACTGTTCGACAACGCCGTCGTTGATGATCGCTGCGTACCGCCATGAGCGCATGCCGAAGCCGAGATTATCCTTCGAGACGAGCATGCCCATCTTGCGCGTGAATTCGCCGGAGCCGTCTGGGATGAGCTTGATGTTCGACAGGTTCTGCGCTTTGCCCCAGGCATTCATGACGAAGGCGTCATTGACGGAAATGCAGTAGATTTCATCAATCCCTTCGGCTCGAAATTCGCCATGAAGCTTCTCGAAATCGGGCAACTGAAAAGTCGAGCATGTCGGGGTAAAGGCGCCGGGAAGCGAGAAGATCACAACGCGCTTGCCCGTGAAATAATCAGCGGAGGTCATGTCCTGCCAACGGTAGGGGTTGGCGCCACCGATGGATTCATCTCGCACGCGGGTGCGAAACGTAACGGACGGGACTTTCTTGCCAATCAACATAACTCTACTCCTAGGGTCAAAGGGCGCGGCACGTCTCGAACGAACGTCCGCTGCCGGATGTTATCCTTCCCTAGCGAAAATCTTGCTGCAATGCAGCACAAAAACTTGCGTTGGAGACCTCCGCATGCCTGACATGCGGACCTTGCATGGCAGCACGTGCAGCGTTTGCGCCTCAATTGGTTTGGAGCGACTGCCACTCGGTTATGTCGTCGGTTTGAACCCAGATCGTATCTTCCTCGCCAGCCCGACCATGCTCGAGCTTGAAGGTTGCGACATCCAGGAAGAGCGAGCTGTACTGAGATAGGCGATCGAGAGATGCATCCGGCGGTTCCGCAACGTTTTCCATCGCCTCGCGGGTGACGATGACGAGCCAATGGCAGTCTCCGTTTTGGACGGGGATGTGACCGTTTTCCTCGGATAAAAAGGCTGGGAAACCCTCTCGCGTCGATAATGCCATGGTTCGCCCTTTCAGGTCGCTTTGCGTGGATCGCCTAAGGCTCGCAAGCCAGGCGCCCTTCGATCAGTCCGCCAGTGCTACGCTTTCCGACGCACCACGCAGCTTGATATCGCCGTTGTCGGGAAAGAAGCGAGGCCCCACGATACGGACGGCCTTCGTGCTTTTGACCTCCGACACGTTCCGGGCCTCCTCGTGGGAGGTATGCTGGCTATCGGCTTGGAGGGCAGCGGGACGGTCGAGTGCCACGCTGTTGCCTGCAGTCGCCCCGTAGACACCGATGCTGGTCACGGCCGCCAGAAGGCCAGCGATAAGGAATGTCGTCCGGGTAAAGCTTCGCATGGTATTTCTCGCAAAAGTTGGTATTGCTGCGAAAATGCATGACGCGGCCATAGGTTCCACCCAATGGTTTAACGCCAACCAGCAATGCTTTCTCGGTCTATAACCAGTTAATCCGAGTTGTCGGCACCGCGACATGCGACAGGCGCTAGGCGCACTTGTCTTTCGTCAACCCGCGCAATTTGCATGGCTGCACTGATATATGAAGGTATTGTGACAATGCTCGCGAGCGGGTAAATGCAACTTTCTTAAAATACCAACACTACGAAAAATCATATGATCGATATTAAGACCATCTTCCGGGCGAACCTCGTTCGCCGAGCCATCTGTCGCGCCAACGTCGTCGGTAGGCGCCGTAAGCGCGCCGAAGATCTGGCCAAGAACGCTGTTCATCCTTCGATGTTCGGCGACAGCCTCGGCTGAAGGGCACCTCGCCCCAGATCAACGTCCCATAAAGCGGCCCGCCTGCACATGAAGATGCAGGCGGGCCGTTTCTATTGCTAGAACAGGAAGTAGCGCTGCGCCATCGGCAGCACCGTGGCCGGCTCGCAGGTCAGCAACTCGCCGTCGGCCCGCACCTCGTAAGTCTCCGGATCGACCTCGATATGCGGCAACAGGTCGTTATGGACCATCGACGCCTTTGAGATGCCTCCGCGGGTATTCTTGACCGCGAGAAGCTGCTTGGCGACGCCGAGCCGGTTCTGAATGCCGGCATCGAGCGAGGCCTGTGACACGAAGGTGACGGACGAGTTGGTCAGGCTCTTGCCGAAGGCGCCGAACATTGGCCGGTAGTGCACCGGCTGCGGCGTCGGGATCGAGGCATTCGGATCGCCCATCGGTGCAGCGGCAATCGTGCCGCCGATGATCACCATGTCGGGCTTGACGCCGAAGAAGGCAGGGCTCCACATGACGAGATCGGCACGCTTGCCGACTTCGATCGAACCGATCTCATGGCTGAGGCCATGGGCGATCGCCGGGTTGATCGTGTACTTCGCGATGTAGCGCTTGACGCGGAAATTGTCGTTTTCTCCCCGCTCCTGCGCAAGGCGGCCACGCTGGCGCTTCATCTTGTCGGCCGTCTGCCAGGTGCGGATCGCCACCTCGCCGACGCGGCCCATGGCCTGGCTGTCGGAGGAGATGATCGAGAAGGCGCCAATATCATGCAGGATGTCTTCGGCGGCAATCGTTTCCTTGCGGATGCGGCTCTCGGCAAAGGCAATGTCTTCCGGGATCGACGACGACAGGTGATGGCAGACCATCAGCATGTCGAGATGCTCGGCAATCGTGTTGACCGTGTAGGGCCGGGTCGGATTGGTCGACGATGGGATGACGTTCGGCTGGCCGCAGATCTTGATGATGTCGGGAGCGTGACCGCCGCCCGCACCTTCCGTGTGGAAGGCATGGATCGTGCGGCCCTTGATCGAGCCAATGGTGTCCTCGACGAAGCCGCTTTCGTTCAGCGTGTCCGTGTGGATCATCACCTGAACGTCAAACTGGTCGGCGACCGACAGGCAGCAGTCGATGGCGGCAGGCGTCGTGCCCCAGTCTTCGTGCAGCTTCAGCGCTGAGGCGCCGCCGAGCACCATTTCCTCGAGTGCGCCGGGAAGCGACGCATTGCCCTTGCCGGCAAAGGCCAGGTTCATCGGAAAGGCGTCCGCCGCCTCGATCATCCGGGCGATGTGCCAGGGACCGGGCGTGCAGGTGGTGGCGAGCGTGCCGTGGGCCGGCCCCGTGCCGCCGCCGAGCATGCAGGTGATGCCCGACATCAGCGCTTCCTCGATCTGCTGCGGCGCGATGAAGTGGATATGGCTGTCCATGCCGCCGGCCGTGATGATCTTGCCTTCGGCCGCAATCGCTTCCGTGCCGGGGCCGACGATGATGTTGACGCCGGGCTGCATATCCGGATTGCCGGCCTTGCCGATGGCAACGATACGACCATCCTTAAGGCCGATATCGGCCTTGACGATGCCCCAGGTGTCGACGATCAGCGCATTGGTGATGACGGTGTCGACCGCGCCGTTGGCACGCGTCACCTGGCTCTGCCCCATGCCGTCACGAATGACCTTGCCGCCGCCGAACTTCACCTCTTCGCCATATGTAGTGAAATCCTTCTCGACCTCGATGAACAGCTCGGTATCGGCAAGGCGAACCTTGTCGCCGGTCGTCGGGCCGAACATGTTGGCGTAGGCAGCGCGGGAGATCTTGTAGGCCATCGTCTTTTTACCTCTGGAGCTCGGAAAATTGCGGGGAACGGGCGGCCGCCCTGTCGAGGGTCGGTGTCGTGCGGCAGCCGCTCTGTTCGTTGATGGTGCCGATCAGGTGATCGGAAAAGTCGCCGGGGTATTCATGCGGCGCATCATCGCGCGGCAACGCATCGTCCCTCAACCAGCGCAGCAGGATATTGGTAATGAGGCCGATCATTGCTCCCCGGTCCCATACCCTGAGGATCGCGCCTCTGCGATCCAGCGATCAATATCCGCTCCGGTCACTGGGTCCACCGATTTGACGATACCGCGAAGATCAGCCAACGTCCCATTCCGCCCCCGCAATTCGAAATTCCCTGCGGCGGTGCGGACGAAATCCACGCGATCACCTGGCGCCAGGCCCAGCGACTTACGCACATTGGCCGGAAGGGTTATCTGGTTCTTGGAGGTAATTTTCGCGGTTTCGGACATGGCGATCCCTTACCCCTCCACCGAAATGTGAGGCAAAGCCTGTTGAGCAGCAGTGTTTTCGAGGCTGCCCAGACGATCCCCTGCCCGATGTGATTCGATACGCCCTCGCCCGGCATCAAACCGTCCGTTCCCAGCAATCACGATCGTTCGCCCTCGATCCACGCAGCCCCTAATTGCCTGGCCCATCAGCCATTTCCTTGAGCTCCTTGATCCGCAGACGGGTCATGGTCGCCTTGCAGCTGGAGACGAGCATTGGCTCCATCGATCCGCCGCGCACCTGAAATCCCCCTGCCTCGCATTCGCCGTCGCGGTAGGCAATCCAGCCGCGTTGCCCGGCGAGCAGTGCCTTTTCGGCGCCCTTCATCTCCCCCTCGAGATCGGCATCCGTTGCCTGCATGGCTGCGCGGGTTTTCTTGTACTGCGCATTGAGTGCCGCATCTGCAGTCTCGTAGTCCTGCTCGGCGCAGCTGTTCATGTCCGCCTGCGTTTCCGCTGTGCTGCAATCCGGCGTCTCGTCGGCGAGCGCCACCCCGTGCACCAGAAAAAGGGCCAGCCCGGCTGCCGCCATGGTCATGACAGTCCGCGTCTGATGTCCTCGGTGGCGGGCGCGCATCAGAGCTTGCCCATGACCAGCTGGCGGAAACCGTAGACCTCGCGCTTGCCGGACAGGGGAATGAGCGTCACCGACCGGGTCTGGCCCGGCTCGAAGCGGACGGCGGTGCCGGCCGGGATGTCGAGGCGCATGCCCTGCGCCTGTTCGCGGTCGAAGCTGAGCCCGCCATTGGTCTCGGCGAAATGGTAGTGGCTGCCGACCTGTACCGGCCGGTCGCCGGTGTTCGACACATCGATCGAGACCGTCACGGCACCGGAATTCAGTTCGATATCGCCGCTGGCGGCAATGATTTCACCGGGGATCATCGGATGTTCCTCTTCATGCGGCCCTGGGCGCGCAGCCCTCGGCCTTCAAAACGCGTTTTGTCGAGGCCGGATTGGCCGCAAGCTTCCCCGCCGGTCGCACAGGGCGGCGCACCAGTTCACCGCCGCAATTCGGGCAGATGCCGTTGAGCGTACCGGCAGCGCAATCGGCGCAGTAGGTGCATTCGAAGCTGCACATCATTGCCTCCAGGCTATCCGGCGGCAGATCTCGATCGCAGCACTCGCAATTCGGCCTGAGCTCCAGCATGACAGCCTACCGGATCGGTTCGTGGACGGTGACGAGCTTCGTGCCATCGGGGAACGTCGCTTCGACCTGCACATCGTGGATCATCTCGGCAATGCCTTCCATCACCTGGTCGCGACCGATGACATGGGCGCCGGCCGACATCAGGTCGGCAACGGAGCGGCCGTCGCGGGCGCCCTCGACGACGAAGTCGCTGATCAGCGCGATGGCTTCCGGATAGTTGAGCTTGACGCCCCGCTCCAGCCGCCGGCGCGCCACCATCGCCGCCATGGAAATCAACAGCTTGTCTTTTTCTCTCGGAGTGAGGTTCATCGTCTGCCTATTGCTTGAACTAGAGATTCCAGACTTTCGGCACTGGCGCGCCATTGCGCAAGGCCGAAATGATCGGGATGAGGATTTTTCTGAGCGCGAAGCCGTCCGATGCCGCAAGCCGGATGACCAGCTTGTCGTTCCACTGGCTGACACCGCCATTGTGACCCTCCAGCATCGGCCGGACGGTCGACAGATAGCGTTCCGCAGAGGGTCCCGCGTAGAGCACGGTGACGAAAGCCACCTGCCCGCCCAGCACCGCCTGCTCCGCCGTAAGGGCCGTCACATCGCCATCGAGCCTGAGATCCTCGGCATGGATCAGCCTGCCGCCCCGGCGCACCCGCCAGCGGTCGCGGAACAGCCCTGTCGCCATCGTCTCGCCCATCGCCTTGCGGCCGAGCAGCACGGCTTCGACGGCCAAAAATTCGGCGCTGTCGTCGAGTTCGACATCCAGCGTCCGCGACAGCGCCGCCCGGTCGAACAGGATCGTTTCCTGCGGCAGCCAGTCGACCCGCGCACCCGCGCCGACCTCGATCCGCGTCCTGATCTCGGCGACGCCCGCAGACGCCTTGTAGATCTTCTCGCAGGCCTGCGTCGTCACGTCGATCCGCGTCTGCGGCCGCGCCGTCACGCTCCAGTCCATGCGATCGCCGCCGGTCAAACCGCCGGCCGTGTTGATGATGACGGCTTCCATCGAGCTGTCGAAGGTATCCGGCAACCGGATCTTCGCCGCACCTTCCTGGAAGAATTCGGCCAGCCGCGTGCGACCGCCGATCCACTTCGCGGCCAGCTGGCCGCGTCCCTCGGCCCTTTGCGGCCTGGTGCTCGCTGCCATCGTCGTCATCCAGCTCCCCCTGCGATAAGCTTACACAATAGCCGCCATTCAACCCCGCAAGCCTCTGAATGCAAGCTCTTTTTCGCGCCTCCGCCGTTCCGGGCGGTCACCGTCAGACGGTCAGGTGGCGCCGCGCCTCCGGCGTATCCAGCGTCTCAGCCAGCCCCTCATGCACGATCTCGCCCCGGTCCATGATGTAGACATAGTCGGCAAGCTCCCGGCAGAAATCGAGATATTGCTCGACCAGCAGGATCGCCATGCCGGTGGAATCGCGTAAGTACTGGATCGCCCGGCCGATGTCCTTGATGATCGACGGCTGGATGCCTTCCGTCGGCTCGTCCAGCACCAGGATCTTCGGCCGCGTCACCAGCGCCCGGCCGATCGCCAGCTGCTGCTGCTGCCCCCCGGAAAGATCCCCGCCCCGCCGCGACAGCATGGATTTCAGCACCGGAAACAGCTGGAAGATGTCATCCGGCACCGTCCGCTCCCGGCGCGCCAGCGGCGCAAAGCCGGTCTCCAGGTTCTCCTTCACCGTCAAGAGCGGAAAGATCTCGCGCCCCTGCGGCACGTAGCCGATGCCCTGCTTGGCGCGGGCATAGGGGGCGAGGCCATTGAGCTTATGGTCGTTGAAGCTGATGCTGCCGCCGCTCAGCACATGCTGGCCGGTGACGGCGCGCAGCAGCGAGCTCTTGCCGACCCCGTTGCGCCCGAGCACGCAGGTGATCTTGCCCATCTCGGCCTTGATCGAAATGCCCCGGAGCGCCTGGGCGGCGCCGTAGTGGAGATTTGCGTTTTCGACGGTCAGCATGGTGGCATCTCCAGGTAATATGATTGCGGCATGGATCCTCGGGTCGAGCCCGAGGATGACCCCCACGGTGAGAAAGGAGACACCGCTTTCACCGGGTCATCGAGTTGACTGCGAGCCCAGACGCCCGAAGATGGCGAGTCTCCAAAGAATGCATCCTTTACGAGCATTGCTCCATGGAGCATTATCGGTGAGGACACGTCGACGATATGATTGGCAAGTTCCAAACTCGGGGTGTCATCCTCGGGCTTGACCCGAGGATCCACGGCTCCAGGAAAACCATGAGCGGCTATGTCTACATCGTTACCAACAAGCCAAAGGGGACGCTCTATATCGGCGTCACATCCAACCTCGAACAACGCATCTATGAGCACCGGGAAGGGTTGACCCAAGGCTTCACGAGCCGGTACGGCTGCACGCGTCTGGTCTGGTACGAGGAGCATTTCGAGATCGGCTCCGCCATCCAGCGTGAAAAATCGCTTAAACGCTGGTATCGCGCGTGGAAGATCGCCCTGATCGATCAATTCAATCCAACATGGCGAGATCTGTATGAGGAGTTCGGCTGATTGCGGCATGGATCCTCGGGTCGAGCCCGAGGATGACGCCGGGACGGAGTGGGTCGATCGATCAAAAAAGTCCTTTTCACAGAACTGGCCCATCGCGGTCACCGCCCCAGATAATTCTCGATCACCTTCGGATCACTGCTGACAAAATCGATCGAGCCTTCGGCCAGCACCGAGCCTTCGGCAAGGCACGTCACCTTGACACCGAGATCGCGGATGAAGCCCATGTCGTGCTCGACTACCACCACAGAACGGGTCTTGGCGATTTCCTTCAAAAGGATCGCCGTCTCCGCCGTTTCCGCATCTGTCATCCCGGCCACCGGCTCGTCGACGAGCAGAAGCTTCGGCTCCTGCGCCAGAAGCATGCCGATCTCCAGCCACTGCTTCTGGCCGTGGCTGAGGTTGGCCGCCAGCTCATCGCGCCGGCGATGCAGCCGAACGGTGTCGAGGATTTCATGGATGCGGGCGCGATCCGTCTCGGTCATCCGGTAGAACAGCGTCGAGAACACGCCGCGACTGCGGTTCAGCGCCAGCTCGAGATTGTCCCAGACCGTGTGGCTCTCGAACACGGTCGGCTTCTGGAACTTGCGGCCGATGCCGAGAAGCGCGATGTCGGCCTCATCCTTCTTGGTGAGGTCGACGGTGCCGTTGAAGAACACCTCGCCCGAGTCGGGCCTGGTCTTGCCGGTGATGATGTCCATCATCGTCGTCTTGCCGGCACCGTTGGGGCCGATGATGGCCCTGAGTTCGCCGGGCTCGATCACCATCGACAGCGAATTCAGTGCCTTGAAGCCGTCGAAGGAGACAGAGACGTTGTTGAGATAGAGCATGCTGGTGGGTTTGCCGTCCGTGATCATGCTCTTACTCCGCTGCCTTCAGGGGTTCGTCGCTCTCGCCCTTTTCCGCCGCCACGGATGCGCGGCGCGATCTGCCGGCGCCGGTGCCGTAGTGGGCGATGGTGCCGACGACGCCGCGCGGCAGGAACAGCGTCACGGCGACGAACAAACCGCCGAGCGCAAACAGCCAGACCTCGGGAAACAGGCCGGTGAAGATGGTCTTGCCGCCATTGACGAGGATCGCCCCGATGATCGGCCCGATCAGCGTCCCGCGCCCGCCGACGGCGGTCCAGATGACCACTTCGATAGAATTGGCCGGCGCGAACTCGCCGGGATTGATGATGCCGACCTGCGGCACGTAGAGCGCGCCGGCAATGCCCGCCATCATCGCCGAGACGACGAAGGTGAACAATTTGATGTTCTCGACGCGGTAGCCGAGGAAGCGCGTCCGGCTTTCGGCATCGCGCACGCCGACCAGCACCTTGCCGAATTTCGAGCGGACGATGCCGGACGAAATCAGCAGCGCCAGCGCCAGGAACAGGGCCGTCAGCGCAAACAGGGCAGCGCGGGTGCCATCGGCCTGGATGTTGAAGCCGAGGATGTCCTTGAAGTCGGTCAGCCCGTTGTTGCCGCCAAAACCCATGTCGTTGCGGAAGAAGGCGAGCAGCAGCGCATAGGTCATCGCCTGGGTGATGATCGATAGGTAGACGCCGTTGACGCGGGAGCGGAAGGCGAACCAGCCGAAGACGTAGGCGAGCAAGCCGGGCACCAGGAGCACCATTAGCGCCGCAAACCAGAAATGGTCGAAGCCGTACCAGAACCACGGTAGCGCCTTGTAGTTCAGGAACACCATGAAATCAGGAAGGATGGGATTGCCGTAGGAACCGCGGGCGCCGATCTGGCGCATCAGGTACATGCCCATGGCATAGCCGCCGAGCGCGAAGAAGGCGCCGTGGCCGAGCGACAGGATGCCGCAAAAGCCCCAGACGAGATCGAGCGCCAGCGCCAGCAGCGCATAGGTGAGATACTTGCCGAACAGCGACATGATGTAGGTCGGCACATGCAGCGCGCTGTGCGGGCTGGTCAGCAGGTTGGAGGCCGGCACCAGGATCGCCAGCGCGACCAGGATCAGGATGGCAATGATGATCTTGCGGTCGAGAGACCGGAGCAGGAAGGCCGTTATCATGCTTCCACCGCCCTTCCTTTGAGTGCGAAGAGCCCACGCGGTCGCTTCTGGATGAACAGGATGATGAGGACGAGCACCAGGATCTTGCCGAGCACGGCACCGGCATAGGGCTCGAGGAACTTGTTGAGGATGCCGAGCGACATGGCGCCGACCAGCGTGCCCCAGAGATTGCCGACCCCACCGAAGACGACGACCATGAAACTGTCGATGATGTAGGCCTGGCCGAGGTTGGGCGAGACATTGTCGATCTGGCTGAGCGCCACGCCCGCCATGCCGGCGACGCCGGAGCCGAGCGCGAAGGTGAAGGCATCGACCCAGGCGGTGCGGATGCCCATCGACGAGGCCATACGGCGGTTCTGGGTGACGGCCCGCATCTGCAGACCGAAGGCCGAACGCTTGAGGAGAATCAGCAGCGCGAAAAACACCACCAGCGCAAAGGCGATGATCCACAGCCGGTTCCAGGTGATGTCGAGGCCGCCGAGATCGAAGGAGCCGGACATCCAGGAGGGATTGCGAACCTCGCGGTTGGTCGGGCCGAAGATGGAGCGGATCGTCTGCTGCAGTATGAGCGAGATCCCCCAGGTGGCAAGCAGCGTTTCAAGCGGCCGCTTGTAGAGGAAACGGATCACCGTGCGCTCGATCAGGAAGCCGACGGCGCCCGTGAACAGGAAGGCGGCGGGCACGGCGAAGGCCAGTGAATAATCGGCAAGCCCCGGTGCGTAGCGGGTAATCGCTTCCTGCACGACATAGGTCGTGTAGGCGCCGAGCATCACCATTTCGCCATGCGCCATGTTGACGACGCCCATGACGCCGAAGGTGATGGAAAGGCCGATGGCAGCCAGCATCAGCACCGAACTCAGCGACAGGCCGTACCAGATATTCTGCGCGACATCCCAGAGCGCCAGCGTATCCTTGATGGAATCCATGTCCTTCTGGATGGCCGGCTGCAGGTCTGCGGGCGCCGTCTGCAGCGCCGCCGTCAGGATGGTCAGCGCTTCGCGGTCGCCGCGTGCCGCAATCGTGTCGATGGCCGCCTTCTTGTCCTCCGGGCTCGCGTCGGTCTTCAAGAGCACGACGGCGCGCGCCGCCTCCATGGTCTTCTTGACCTCGGCATCCTTTTCCTCGGCAAGAGCCGAATTCAGGAGATCGATATTGCTCGGATCGGCATCCTTCAGCATGCCCTCGGCCGCCGCGAGGCGCGCGGCGCGATCCGGGCTCAGCAGCGTCAGCTGGTCAATCGAGGCGCTGATGACGCCGCGCAGCGAATTGTTGACCTTGACCTTGACCATCGTGTCCGGATCGATATCGGCGACGGGCTCGCCGGTGACCGGGTCGGAGAAGGTCGGAGCATCGTCCGTGC
>Ga0207650_10001254_pt1 | contig 18427 bp, 16 predicted proteins | sample KBSS63metaG_FD_184325 | JGI IMG/M metagenome (GOLD analysis project Ga0207650, IMG submission 184325) | Switchgrass rhizosphere microbial communities from Kellogg Biological Station, Michigan, USA - KBS S6-3 metaG (SPAdes) (version 2) | ecosystem: Host-associated > Plants > Roots > Rhizosphere...
GGTGCGCCGCTCGTCATCGACATGTCGCTCACCCAGGTCACGCGCGGCCAGATCCTGCTCTATGCGAACGCGGGCAAGCCTATCCCCGAAGGCTGGGGCCGCGACAAGGACGGCAACCCGACCACTGACGCGCACAAGATTATGGTCGGCGGCAGCCTGCACGCGGTCGGCGGACTCAAAGGCACGATGCTCGCGTTCGCGGTAGAAATCCTGTGCTGTGCGCTGATGGGCGCCGCGCTGTCGCACGAAGTCGAGCCGATGCTCGTCAACAACGGCAAGCCGATGAACCTCGGGCAGGCGTTTTTGGTGATCGACCCTGGCGCACTCGCTGGCAACGAGCGTTATCTCGAGCGCATCGAAACGCTCATCGATGCGATGCTCGAAGATGATGAAGTGCGCCTGCCGGGCGCGCGGCGCGTCGATGAATCCGCGCGCGCGGCGAAAGACGGCATCGAAGTTCCAGAGGCGCTGGCCAGGCAATTGCACGAACTTGCGCGTCGATAATTTGCGCGGTCCGCAGGCTGGTCGTTGGTGCATTAAAGGGGGAAAGAATGCGATTGGTCGATAAAATTGCCCGCGCGCTGCTGCCGGGTGCCGGCCTTGCGCTTGTCTGCTTACTGGTGGGACGCAGCGGCGTGACGCATGCCGCCGGTGATACGAAGCTGGCATCCGATCCCGTCGTTTACTCTTTCGTTTTCCTGGGCTGCAACCGGCTCGACAGTGCGGGCATCGCGGCGACCAAGTCGAAAAGCTCGGCCAACGTGATTCAGCTGCAGCAGGACTTAATTGAAATCGCGGCGCTCAGGCCCGCGCCGCGATTCGTATTTTTTGCCGGCGATATCGTGAACGGCTTGACTGCGGGAACGCTCGACTTGCAAAAACAGCTCCCCGCCTGGGTGGAACTGGTCAGGAAGAACAATTCGCTGAATCTCGAGGCCACGCGCATGGTCGCGTTCACCGGCAATCACGAACTGCTTAAATGGACCGGGCGCAAGCTCGAGGTGCCGAACCAGCCGGCGTGGGCCTATTGGGTCTCCGTGATGTCGCCGGGCAAGTCGTCCGCCAAGACCTATGACTTTATCGGGGGCAGCAACGGCCCTGTCAATACAGGAGTAAGTCCGGACCGCGTTCTGAACGATGAAAGCCGGTTCTCGTACACGTTCCAGCATGGCGAGTACCTGTTCATGATCCTGAACACGGACACGCAGGTCGATGCGACCACCGACGGCAACGTGCCGCTCCACTGGGTGGCCGCGCAGTTGCGCAAGACGCAGGCGAACCCCGCAGTCCAGCATATCTTCGTGATGGGCCATAAACCCATCGTGTCGCCGGATACCGACGACGTGAGCATCCAGCCCGCGCAGGCCGCACAGCTTTATGCGTTGCTCAACAATCCGGCCGGCGACGGCTCGCCGGGCAAGGTCCGCGCGTATCTGAGCGCGCATGCGCACGAATGGAAATACTATCCCTCGCTGCCGCTCAAGGACGGCATGGCCGGAAAAATTCCGCAAATCGTCGCGGGCAATGCCGGCAGCCCGCCCGATAAAAACTGGCGCGGGGACGATGCGTATTTCGGCTACACGCTGGTCGCCGTCACGCGCGGCGGCGCGATGACGGTGCAGAGCTTCGGTCGCAAAATCCCGGTGCCGTATTACCGCCAGGTTGCAGCGCCGACGACGACGCGCGCGACGCACGTTATCTACGCGCCGGCGGCGAAGCCGCAGTGAACCAATAACGCTGCAGCGTCAGGCGATTCGGGCAAAGCCGTCCGCGCTCCATTCTTCGCTGCCGACGCCGTTATGCACGAAGAACAATCCCGCCGGGTCGTATTTCTTCTTCACTGCGGAGAGGCGCGGGTAATTCGGTCCCCAGTACGCGGTCTGCCATTGCTTGTCGAAGAAATTGGCTTCCGACACGTAAGCGCCCCCATGCGGCGCGACTTTGCGCAGTTCGCCCATCGCCGCGTCCACGCTTGCGGCATTTTTGCGCGCCGTCGCGACATTGGGCTCGTGGCCCGGCAGGCCGGCGAAGGCGGGCGGCCCGGCGCTCGCGATGATCGCGAGCGCAAACGCGTTCTGCACCGCGGGGTTCGTCGGCATGTCTTTGGCTTCTGCGATCGCCTGCGCGGGGGCGCCGGCCAGCCCCTTGTTGAAATGCAGCGAAGCGCGCCATTGCCGGCTCGATGCGAACAGCGATTCGACCAAGCGCGCCTGCGCGCCGGGCTTCAACAAATCCGCGGGCAGCCACACCGAATCATAAGCGTGGAGGAAAAATCCGACCTGGCCGTGATCGCCTGCCCAGTACACGTTGGTCGCGGGAGCGCCGGGGCGGTCGTCGGCGATCACGAATTCGGCATGATTTCTCCGCAGGTAATCGGGATCGAAAAAATGGCGTGATGGAAGCGCCGCGATCAGGGGCGGCTCGTCGACCGCGTAATCCTCCGGCGCCGCTTTGACCCAATCGAGCATGGGCTGCCACGTGCGCTCCGCTTGTTGCTGGTCGATCCCCTGAAACACCATGCTGACCGTCAGCGTGTTGTCGCGGCCGAACGCGACTGACTCGCCCCACGTCGGATTGAAGAGGCTGTCGTGGTAAAAAGCGATGAAGCGGGCGATCAAGCGCCTGAACGCATCGTCAGACTTCGCTTGGACTGCGCCGAAAGCCACGCCGAAAAATTCCGGCAGTTCGCGCGTGCGCAGCGTGAGTTTCGTCACTACGCCGAAGCTGCCGCCCCCGCCGCCCTTGAGCGCCCACCACAAATCGGGATTCGTGCACGCGTTCGCGATGCGCACGCTGCCGTCGGCGGTAACGATCTCGGCCTCGATGAGGCCGGCGGCCGCCATGCCGTAGCGTTTGGAAAAGCTGCCGAAGCCGCCGCTTTGAATGAGCCCTGCAACACCGACGGTGCCGCACCCGCCGCCCTGCACGTAGCGTCCCGCTTTGGTAACGGTGTGATAGATGCGCATCCACGTGGCGCCGGATTCGATCGTGACCGCGGGTTGCGCCGCCTGCGTGCCCGCGCAGCCTTTGCCGACGAACGCGTCGTGCATCATGATGCGATCCATCTTGCGCGTCCAGACCAGCAGCGCATCGGCCGCGTTGGATGTGCCCTGGTAACTGTGGCCGCCGCCTTTGACGGCCAGTCGCAGATTATTTTCGCGCGCGAAATTGACCGCCGCGACCACGTCCGCGGTTTTTTTAGCCGCTACTGCATACGCGCTCGGCGCGGAATTCCAGGCGTCGACCCAGCCGGATGTTTGCGTGAGGCCGGGATGATCGCCGACGTAATAGGGATTTTTGAGCTCTTTGACGACGGTGCTGCATGCGGCGCTGCCGGCGCCCGTGCGGCAGGGTTCCAGCGGAGACTTCACCGCGATCAATTGGCCGCCGACTTGTTTATTCAACTGCGCCCAGCGCTCGGGTGAGGGCCATGCCGCGTCACCCGGGCGGCAGCGCTTGAACGGAGTTCCGCTCGAAGTGCCGGCCGCGCTTGCCGCGGCGGCAAATTTTCCGAAGACGGACATCAGGGGGAGTGCGGCCGCCTGCTGCAGTATTTTTCGGCGATTCATTGAATTCCTTTTTTTTATTATCGGGAAGCGCCCCGCAGAATACTGGCACTCAATTAATCTCGCAAGAACCGGATTTCCGCGTTTGCCGAGGCGTACAAACTGCGGCGGACGTTGCCATGCGCAGCGTGCGGGCGTAACGTATGCAGATAGAACAATAATTCGATACGACTAACGGAGGGACTGCATGATTACCAGACGTGATTTTGTGCTCGGCGCCGCGGCGGCGGGCACTTTGCTGCACACCCGTTTCGGTTTTGCGAAAGCTGCGCAGCCTTCGACACCGGTGAATTTCGACGTGCCTGCGGGCGCGTGCGATTGTCATACGCATATCCACGGCGATCCCGCCAAGTACCCGTGGTTTCCCGGCCGCACGTACACGCCCGAGATGGCGCTGCCGGAGGAAATGACGGCGCTGCACAAGGCGCTGCACATGCAGCGCGTCGTCATCGTCACGCCCAGCGTCTACGGCACCGATAATTCGGCGACGATCCTGGGCATGCAGGCACGCGGCAAGGATGCACGCGGCGTCGCGGTCATCGACGACAAGACGACCGATGCGGAGCTCGACCGGCTCGCCAAACTGGGTTTCAAGGGCATCCGGCTCAATCTGTCCACGGCCGGCGTCAACGATCCCAACGTCGCGCGCCAGCGTTTTCTCGCTGCCGCCGAGCGCGTGAAGAGCCGCAACTGGCACGTCCAGCTTAATACAACGCTGCCGGTCATTGCCGCGATGAAAGACGCGCTGGCCGCATCGCCGGTGCCGATCGTTTTCGACCACTACGGTAACGCCAACGAGGCGCTCGGTGTGCAGCAGCCGGGATTCTCCGATCTAGTTGATCTCGTGAAGTCCGGCAAAGCCTACGTGAAGATTTCGGTCACTGCCGGTCCGCGTCAGAACTACGCGTACTTCACGCCGCTCGCGCAAATGCTGATCGCCGCCAACGTCGATCGGTGCGTGTGGGGTACTAACTGGCCGCATCCGAATTCGGTGAACGGCAGCACGGAAAAAGTGACGCCGTTGTGGCAGGTCGATGACGGCCTGGTGCTCAACCTGCTGCCGGTCTGGGCGCCCGACGCCGTGACGCGCAAGAAAATCCTCGTCGACAATCCCGCGCGGTTGTACGAGTTTTAGTTTTGTCGGTGTCTGCACGCGGATGGACATGCATGAGTGCGGCGCAATGCGTGCTAAACGTGTTAAGTGCAGTGGCGTTGATGCCGTCGCTGTCGTCGGTTGCGGCGGACGTTTCTTATCCGACCCGGCCGGTGCGCGTCATCGTCCCTCTGGCGCCGGGCGGCGGCACTGACAATCTGAGCCGAATCATGGCGCCGCGGTTGATCGAATTACTCGGTCAGCAAGTCGTGGTGGAGAACCGGCCCGGCGCCGGCGGTCAGATCGGCACGGACTTCGTTGCCAAGGCAGCCCCGGACGGCTACACGATACTCACGGTCGAAAGTTCGTTCGCGAGCAACCCGAGTCTTTTCAGGAAACTTCCGTACGACACGCTGAAAGATTTCGCGCCGATCTCGTTGCTGGCGGTGACGCCCAACGTGTTGATGGTTCATCCGTCGGTGCCCGCCAGATCGCTCAAGGAGTTGATCGCGCTGGGCAAAGCGCGGCCGCAGCTCTTTACGTTCGCGATGGGCGGGCTGGGCACTGCGACGCATCTGGGCATCGAGCAATTTCGCGCCGCTACCAAAATCGATCTCGTGGTGGTGCCGTACAAGAGCGGCGGGCTCGCTACCGCCGACGTGCTCGCCGGTCAGGTGACGATGTTGTTCGGTGGCACGAGTTCCGCCTCGGGCTATGCTCGGGCGGGCCGGCTGCGTGCCATTGCGGTCACTGGCGAGAAACGCAATCCGTCATTGCCTGATACGCCGACGTTTGCGGAGCTCGGCATGACGGCGGTGGATTCCCAGAGCTACTTTGGCGCGGTCGCGCCGGCCGCGGTGCCGAGAGATGTCATCAACGTTCTGAACGGTGCGATACGCGCGGCGCTGCAGGCGGCCGACGTGCGGCGGCTGCTGGTCGAACGCGGCTACGACCTCGTCGGCAGCACGCCCGAAGAATATGCGGCGAACATCCGCAGCGAAATGGCGAAGTGGGAGAACGTCGTCAAGACCACCAATATGGCGCGGTTGAATTAGGCGCGTCACTTCGCGTCCTATAATCGAACCTTACATAGTCAACGAAGGTTCGACTCACATGCGCACCAGCAAGGTCCGGTTACTCGCTGCAACTATTTTGCTAGCTGCGTTGCCCGTCTCCACCCCGGCGCAGGAATTTCCCTCCAAATCGTTGCGCATCATCGTGCCGCTGCTGCCGGGTTCCGGCACCGACGTCGTCGCGCGCACCTTCGCCAATGCATTTGCGCAGCGGCTGGGCCAGCCGGTCGTAGTCGAGAACAAGGCCGGCGCCGCGACCACGCTCGGCGCCAATTTCGTGGCGAAGAGCACGCCCGATGGCTACACGCTGCTGGTGGCGACGACCAGCACGCTATCGGTATTGCCGACGGTTCAATCAACGCCGTACGACACCGTCAAGGATCTGACGCCGATCGCCGCGTTTTCGATTTCGCCATTCGTGCTGTGCGTGTCCGCTGAATCCCGACTGAAGACGCTCAATGAGCTGATTGCTACTGCGAAAGCCGAGCCCGGCAAGCTTACGTACGCGTCGAGCGGCACCGGCACCCTGACGCAAATGGCCGTCGAACTCGTGAGCGCGGTGGCGAAAATCAACCTGCTGCACGTGCCATACAAAGGCGTCACCGGCGCCTATCCGGATGTGCTGGGCGGCCGCATCGATCTGATTGCCGATGCGCCCGCGTCGACGCTGCCGCAGATCAAAGCCAATAAATTTCGTGCGCTCGCGGTGACGGGTGTCAAGCGCAGCCCGATGTTGCCCGACGTGCCGACCGTTGCCGAAGCGGGGCTGAAAGGCGCGGAATCGGATTTTGTAACCGGGATCCTGGCGCCGGCGGGCACGCCGCGCGCCGTCATTACGCGATTGCAGAACGAGGCATTGAAGGTCGCGCAGAGCGCGGAGTTTCGCGAATTTCTCGCGCAGCAGGGCTACGAGCCGTTGTCTTCGGACTCCGCGGATTTCACCAAGCGCGTGCGTGACGGCCTCGTCAAGTGGACGGCCGTTGTGAAGGAACGCAACATCAAGGTCGAGCAGTAACGGCGAGATCATCCCGCTCGCGGCGCAAAGCGCAAGATGCTAACCTGCGTCGTATATCAACTTCCGGAGCGCCGTCGTGCGTAAATTTCCTTATGTTGCCGCAATCGCGCTGCTGGCGGGCACGGCGGCAATCGCGCAAACCTATCCCGCCCGCGCGCCGCGCCTGGTCGTTCCGTACGTAGCAGGCGGGATTGCGGATTTCATGGCACGCGTCACGGCAGAGGGCGCCCAGGAGCCGTTGGGGGTTGCGATGGTGATCGACAATCGCGGCGGGGCAGGCGGCAACGTCGGCATCGAGCACGTTGCGAAAAGCGCTCCCGATGGCTACACGCTGGCGCTCGGCTGCCTTGGGTACGTGAGCAACGCCGTGCTCCAGTCCAAGATTACCTACGATCCGATCAAGGATTTCGTGCCCATTACGATGATCGGGTTCACGCCGCAAGTGGTGGTCGTGCATCCTTCGTTGCCGGTCAAGACGCTCAAAGAATTCATCGCGCTTGCCAAACAGCGTCCCAACGAGCTCGCATTCGGGTCGTCGGGCCCGGGCGGTGGAAGTCATCTCTCAGTTGAGCTCTTCAAGGCCGCGACGAATACGCAGATGACGCACATCCCGTACAAAGGCACGGCGCAGGCAATAGTCGACCTGCTGGCTGGCCGCATTCAGTTCATGTTCGATTTCCTGAATACTTCGCAGCCGCAAATCCAGACCGGAAAATTGAGAGCGCTGGCGATCACGTCCGCAAAGCGTTTTGAATCACTGCCGGACGTGCCCACGGTATCGGAAGCAGGCGTCAAGGGATTCGAAGCTGGAACCTGGTGCGGCATCATTGCGCCCGCGGGCGTTCCGCAGCCGGCGATCGACAAGCTGAACGCGAGCATAGTGAGGGCGCTGGAGTCTCCCGCAGTGAAGTCGCGGCTGGCTGCGCAGGCGATCGTGCCCATGCCGATGACGCAGCAGCAGTTTGTGGCATACATCCGCGCCGATTCGGAGCGCTGGAAAAAACTGCTGCGCGAAGGACGCCTGCAGATGCTCGACTAACTGCGCCTTCGATTCAGGCGGAGAACAATGGAGGCGCTATTGGCGAAGGAACCACATGTGCGCGCGGCGGACGTCGTGCTTCACGGCGGCAAGATCATCACCGTGAACGCGGGCTTCGCCATCGCCGAGGCGGTGGCAATTGCCGGCAACCGCATCGCCTATATCGGCGCCAACGCGGGGGCGCTCGCCATGGCCGATGCGCGCACGCAGGTGATCGATCTCAAGGGGCGCGCGGTGATGCCCGGACTTATCGACGGTCACGCGCACATGGACCGCGAAGGATTGAAGCAGGTTTTTCCGTCGCTCGCCAACGCGCGCTCCGTCGCGGAGGTCAAGTCGATGGTGGCCGAACTCGCGCAGCGCACGCCCAAGGGCGAGTGGATAGTGACCATGCCGCTGGGCGATCCGCCGTACTATTTTGACGTGCCCGAGTGTTACGCGGAAAAGCGCCTGCCGACGCGCCAGGATCTCGACGAGGCCGCGCCCGACCACCCGGTGTACATAAGACCCATCTGGGGTTTCTGGCGGCATACGACGCCGCTCGTCTCGGTGGCGAACAGTCGTGCGCTCGCGCTGGCCGGCATCACCAAAAATACGGTTGCGCCATCGGACACCGTTGTCATCGACAAGGATGCAACGGGCGAGCCGACGGGAATTTTCTACGACAACACGATCATGTCGGTCGTTGAAATGACGCTCATGCGTGCCGCCACCGGGTTCTCGCTGGAAGACCGCACGCGAACGCTGCCGGCCGCAATGCGGGCCTATCATGCGTTCGGCACGACGAGCATATTCGAAGAGCATGGCGTCGCGGGCGAGCTGCTGCGTGCCTACAAAATCGTGCGCGAAAGCGGCGCGCAGACGATGCGCGCCACGCTGGTCATCAGCCCGAAGTGGAACGCCGCTGCCGTCGAGAAGTTCGAGCCGGTGGTCGAGGCGTGGGCGAGCTGGCTTGCCGGCCACGGATTCGGCGACGACTGGCTGCGCGTAAGCGGTGTATTTGTGGACATCGGGCCGTCGCGCGAGGATGAATTGCGTGCCGGGACCTGGCCGTACACGGGCTGGGCTGGATTCAATTTCGCGACCGGCCTCGCGCGCGAGCGGGCGAAGGAGCTATGTCTCGCCTGCGCGAAGCACAAAATACGCGTCGTCGCGATCTGGCCGAATATGCTGGAGGTCTTCGACGAAGTAAATCGCGAGATCGATATCACCGGGCAGCGCTGGGTGCTGGGCCACATCAGCGCGCTGACCCCGGCGCAAATCGCCAAGGTGCGCGAGCTCGGCCTGGTCGTGACTTCGCATACCAATCGTTACGTCTTCAAGGAGGGCCACCTGCTGAAGGAGAAGCTGGGGCCGGAGCGCGAGAACGAGATCGCCCCGCTCAAATCGTTGATCGAAGCAGGCGTGCGTGTTGCGCTCGCCACCGACAACGTGCCGAACTCGATGTTCTATCCGGTCTGGCAAAGCATTTACCGCAGGAACCGCTACACCGGAGAGGCGGTGGCGCCGGCGCAGGCGCTGACGCGCGAGCAGGCGTTGCGCGCGGCGACCATCAACGGCGCCTACGTGACGTGGGAGGAGGACAGCAAGGGGTCGATAGAAGTGGGCAAGCTGGCTGATCTCGCGGTGCTCTCGCACGACCCGCTGACGGCGGAGGAAGTAGTATTGAAGGACATTCGCGCGGAAATGACGTTCGTCGACGGCCGTATCGTTTACAACGCAACAAGCTGACGAGCGCGTTGCGCCGTGTTCACCTTCCCCTTTAAGGGGAAGGGTGGGATGGGGATGGGTAATAACCTTGCGTTAATCCTCTGGACGGCCGCTTATTCCCGGATCTGCACATTGAACATCGGCTCGCCGCGCGCCATGTGGCCGAAATTCGCGATGAACATCTCGGCGCAGCGCTGCTCGTTGCCGGTCGAGGCCGACGCGTTGTGCGGCGACACGATCACATTGGGCAGGTCCCATAGCGGCGAATCCGCCGGCAGCGGCTCTTGGATATGCGCGTCGAGCGCGGCGCCGCCCAGATGCCCGCTGCGAATCGCGTCGATGAACGCGGCTTCGTCCATTACTTCGCCGCGCCCGATGTTAATGACGTAAGCGCCTTTCTTCATCCGCTTGAATGCGTCGGCGTTCACGAGAATGCGCGTTTCTTTCGTGAGCGGGCAGGCGATCACGACCCAATCGGCGCGCGGCCACAAATCGGGCAGCTCCGACGGCGGATGCATTTCATCGACCGGGTCGCCGGCCTGCATGGGACTGCGTCGCACGCCTATCACCTTGAGGCCGAACACACGCGCGTAGCCCGCGAATACTTTACCGATTGCACCGACGCCGATCAGCAGCAGCGTCTGCCCGCGCAGGTCGAGCGGCAGACCCTTGCCGCGCATCGGCCGCCATTCGTGCTTGTGCTGGCCCTGCGCAAAACCCCAGAATCCGCGCGCGAGCATGAGCAGGCCAGCGAATCCCGTCTGCGCGACCGGTTCGGCGTTGGAGCCGGTCGAGCTCGTAATAGTGACGCCGCGGTCGGCGAGCGGGTGCATGAACTTTTGCTGCCACACACCGGAACTCGCAGAATGCAGCCACTTGATGCTTTTCGACGCGAGCGCGGCGTCGATGCACGCGGTGTAAAGCTGCTCGCTGAACCGCAAGTCGCGATCGATGAACACGCAATCGACGCGATCGCAATCGGCCTGCGACAGGCGCGCGCCTTTTTCTTCAGGCAGCGTCATGAATTCGACGGATTTGTTGCCGGTGTGGCCGGCGGCTTTAAATGCGTCGCCGAAGGTGGCGATGAATTGCTTTGATACCAGTGCGGTGGTCATGACAACTTTCTGGATGGAGGAATTTGCCTGCGATGCTGCGGCTGATGCAATCGGCCCGCAGAATAATGAATGATGCTTGCCTGTGTCAAATTTGAACTGCCGGAAAACGGTCGGTCATGACCTCGAAATATGTCAATTCGCATCATATATCGACGCGCCGGGTATTCGCGCCGATAATCGGGCGGATATCATAAGAAACGGCCCAGGAGGAAATATGAAGCGTTTGAGAACATATGCGCCCGGCGTGCTATTCCTGATGAGTGCGTTTGCGGTCGCTCAGACATTTCCCGACAAGCCCATCCGCGTGGTCGTGCCATTCGCCGCCGGCAGCGGAACGGACATACTGGCGCGCATCGTGACGGAGGAAATGCGCACTTCGATGGGCGCGAATTTCGTGATCGACAATCGCGCGGGCGCGTCCGGCCAGATCGGTGCGGAACTCGTCGCGAGGGCAAACCCCGACGGCTACACGCTTTTCCTATCCACCAATACGCCGCATTCGGCGAACCCGTTTCTGTTCAAGAAGATTAATTACGATCCCATCAAAGACTTCGCCGCAGTTTCGCGCATGATTTACTACGTGTTCATCCTGGTCGTGAACCCGAACTCGGGCATCAAGACCGTTCCGGAACTCATTACCTACGTTAAAGCGAACCCCGGCAAGATTTCCTACGCGTTCGGCAACAGTACGGGTCAGGTCAACGGCGCGTACTTCACAAGCGCGGCGAAACTCGATGCGCTGCCGGTCCCGTACAAGAGCACGCCGCCGGCGATGACGGACCTGATTGCGGGGCAGGTCCATTACATGTTCGTCGATGCCGCGTCGAGCCAGGGCCACGTGAGATCAGGACGGCTGCGTGCAATCGCCGTTATGTCCGATAAACGCTCGGACCTGTTCCCCGATCTGCCGGGGGTGGGCGAGACGGTGCCCGGTTTCGATACCGTGCCGTGGGCCGGCATGTTTGCCCCGGCGGGCACGCCGAAAGCTGTCATCAACCGGCTGAATACAGAGATCGTCAAAGCAATCAACAAGCCGACGGTCAACCAGAAGCTCGCCGAGTCAGGCCTGCAACCCGGACCGAGCACGCCGGAGGAACTTGACCGCTTCGTCAAACAGCAACTCGCGGCATGGGGAAAGAAAATCAAGGACGCGGGGATACAGCCGGAGTAGGGCGGGCGTTATATTTGGGCATAGAGATTTTTGGCAACTAAATTGTGTCATCTAATTGTTGCCAATCAACAATAGTTAGGGCCCGTCTCGTGCGCCATATTGTTGCCGGCGTTCTATCAGTTCCGCTGGTCTTCATGATGGTCAACGCAGAAGCTGCCAACTGCACTCTGCGGTCAGACATGTTGAGAGGTGCGTGGGTGCAAGTAAATCGAGCAGGCTTCTTCGAGCAGATGGAATTCACCTCAAAAGGTGGAAACAACTCGTTTAGCTCGTGGCTTCACGATCGTCCTGAGATCGCTGGCGCCACGTGGATACTCGAAGACTGCGTCCTCCGAATCACCAAGCAAGACGATAGCTCATTGTCGTTCGTGTATGCCGTCAGCATGAAGGGAAGTCGGCTGGAATTGCGGGAACCGGGTCAACCTGTCGCAAGGTACAAGCGAGTTAAGGAATGAGCCCCTAACCTCTCCATCGAGCGGACGTCCCAAAGACCTCTTCGCGCCCTTTGGCCCGTCGCTCATGTCGAACGTTACGCAAGGAGCATCGATGAAGGTCAAGCGCATCGTCTCAAATGTCGCTGCGTCCGACGTAGAGAAGGCAAACGCCTTCTATGAAGAAATTCTCGGCCTCAAAGTCCTCATGGACCTTGGCTGGATACGAACATACGGCTCTAGTTCAAAGATGACGATTCAGGTCAGCGTGATGTCCGAAGGCGGGTCTGGCACGGCTGTTCCGGATATGTCGATTGAAGTGGACAATGTTGAAGAGGCTCTAATGAGAGTCCGGAACGCGGGTATCGTTATCGAATACGGTCCGGCGACCGAGCCCTGGGGAGTGCGTAGATTCTACGTCCGTGATCCGTTCGGAAAGTTGATCAATATCCTGCAGCACGAATAACTAGCGTGCACCCTAACAGCGCATTGTTGATCGGCACCTCCAACTTGCGGCGCTGCGCATGTGCGCGGGACAATGCGGACATTAGCCGGAACGGTCGAAAATGTTGTTCGTAGTGACATCACAGGAGGGAGTTATGAAGATGAAAGCAAAGTTGGTTTCAGTAGTCGGAGCCGCGGTGGTCGCCTGCTCGCTGGGAGTCGCGATAGCCCAGGGTAAGAAGGAGCCGGTTTTCGTGGATTCCGGTAAGGCGGATTTCAAGGAGGTCGTTCCGGGGATCAAGAAAAAGATCCTGTGGGGTAATTACGATGTAGGGCCTTATGGTGGCTTCACGAAGTTTGATCCAGGCCATACTAATCCGCTGCATACCCATACCAATGAAGTCCGGATCGTCGTGCTGCAGGGCGCCTACATTTACAAGCCCCAGAACGGCACCGAACGACGGGTTGGTGTCGGGTCCTATCTCTCCATTCCGGGCGGTGACGTGCACGTGAGCGCGGGAGACCCGAAAGAAGGCGCGCTCCTCTACGAGGAGTCGCCCGGGAAGTTTGACCTCAAGGTCGTGGATCAAAAAGGCAAGAAGTAGCGGGTCGGCTCGAGGTCTGAATTCCGCGTTCCACGATGGTTGGGCAGCGTGATTGTCAGCCTCGCATGAAGCGAGTAGCCATCTTCGGCAACGCCGGCGGCGGTAAATCGACGCTGGCGCGCGAACTGGCGGCAATCACCGGATTGCCGCTGCACGTGGTCGATATGCTTGAATTCAGGCCGGGCGGTGCTGCCGTTCCGCCGGAAGAATATGTGCGGGCGCATGGCGCTCTGATCGCTGGTGAAGAATGGATAATCGACGGCTATGGGGGAAAGACCGTATGGGAAAGATTGGATGCGGCCGATACCCTGATCCATGTTGACTTGCCCCTCGCAGCGCACGCAATCGGGGTCACGAAGCGGCTCGTGAAAGGTTTGTTTTCACCGCCGAAAGGGTGGCCGGAAGGCAGCCCGGTTATTGCGAGCTCGCTTAGCAGTTACCGCGTGCTGTGGCCATGTAACCGTCACCTGACGCCGAAGTACCGTTCGTACGTGTCAGGAGCAGCGGAAAAGAAGCGAATCTTTCACTTGCGCTCCAGGCGGCAGATAAAGGAGTTTCTCGAAGCCACGAACCGTGAAGTGAGTTTGGCCCGAAGTAATGCGGCCTAAGATAGAGTTCAATGCAATGACGCGAGGCAAAAACTTGATACTTTATCTTGCATTGCTGATTTGCGGCGGTGTGTTGGCAGCCGTGTACGGCGGTGATGCCCGCTCGCAGAACAGCGTCGAGGCATCGAAGGAGCGCCCGCATACGGATAAGGCCACAGCAAAAAACATGGAAGGCTTCGACTGCGGGTCCGGCAAGCCCGGATGGAAACGAGCAAAAGCAATCACGCCCAACCTCGTGCCTCCGTGCAACACGGGTAGCGGCGGAATGTGCGAGCAGTTTTTCGAGTATGTGCCGGGTACCGGCTGGTGTCGTCCGCGCTGATGGCCGCTCGATCGGGTGCGCATGTCCCAAACAAGCCGCGCATCGCAGTGCTTGGTTCGCTCGCTCTGTTGCTCGCGACGGCAGCTGCTTCGGCCCAAACCTATCCAGCTAAACCCGTCAGGCTGCTGATTGGTTTTGCCGCGGGCGGAGGTGCGGACATCATCGCGCGCTCGCTGAGTCCGCGGCTTACGGAAGCGCTCGGCCAGCAGATCATCGCCGACAACCGGCCGGGCGCCAACGGCATCATCGCTGCGGAGCTTGCCGCCAAGGCCGCGCCCGACGGCTACACACTGCTCATTGCCCCGGGGAATTACGCTTTTGCGCCCGCGATGTACGCGAAGCTGTCGTTCGATATGGCGAACGCGTTCGCGCCGGTCAGCAAGCTGGCTGAGACGCCGCTGCTCGTCGTCGTCCACCCATCGCTGCCGGTGAAGACCATTCCGCAGCTCGTCGCTCTAGCCAAGGCGCGGCCCGGCGGACTTGCGTACGCATCCGGTGGAATTGGTGGTTCCGCGCATCTCGCGACGGAGCTCTTTCGCTCGATTACGCAGGTTTCGATGGTGCATGTTCCATACAAGGGCACCGGTGCAGCGATTACCGACCTGATCGGCGGCCAGGTGCCGCTGTGCTTTTGCACCTTGCCTTCAGTGTTCCCCCACACCAAAAGCGGCCGGCTGCGCGCCATTGCCGTAACGACCGAGCGGCGCTCGCTCGCTGCGCCTGATATACCGACAGTCGCGGAAGCCGGCGTGCGCAACTACGAGATGAGCCAGTGGTATGGCCTGCTTGCGCCGGCCGGCACATCACCGGCCGTGATCGAGCGCCTGAACGCGGAAATCAGTAAAGCACTCAAGCATCCGGACGTGCTCACTCGCATGCAGGCCGAAGGCGCTGATCCGGCAGGCAGCTCGCCGCAGGAATTCGGCGCGTTCTTCGCGGCGGAGATTGCCAAGTGGACTCAGGTCGTGCAAAAAGCGGGAATCCGCGCCGACTAACGTCGCGACAATCGCCCGGCCGTTAAATAAACGCGGGCCATCGCTGAAATTCGTGAACCTCACTGCTCAGTTCAACCGCAAGCTCTTCTGGCGGATGATCGCGCTCGGCGTCGTCTGCATCGGCGCCGGCGGGACTTTCGCGTGGCTCGACCATGCAGTGAACCAGGAGTCGGAATACCGCCGTGGCTGGGTCGACGGCGAAGGGCGTTTGTACGAAGTCGGAATACGCCGGGCCGCGCCGAATACCGGCGCCGATTATGAGATGACCGCTCGTTACCTGTTGACTGTCGGCGGACGCGACTACGAGGGCGCGCAAATCGCGGGCAGCTACCGCAGCAAGTCGGCGGCCGAAGTAAGGTCGCTGATCGTGCCATTCGCAGCCGAGGCCGCGGAGTTCAGCCTGCAGGACTTGGGCCCGCTCAATCCTCAGCGCACCTGGAACGTCGCCTACCGGCCGGTGAAGGCCCGCTACGATCCGCGTGATCCTGCGCGTTCGGAGATCCTGCTCGCCCCTGACGATTGGCTGCTGGGCGGCACCGGGATGGTGTTATTTTTGGCCGGCGCAGCGCTATGCGTGTTTGCGCGGCCTGCGGCACGGCGCCGCAAAAGCAATCCACGCCGGTCCTGATCCCAGCATTTCCGCAGACGTTGCATCGCCTCAGTCCTACGACAGTTTAGGACTAGCGCTTAGGGCGGCTCCGCGGCAAAGCCGCTAGGCTCCACCGTAGAGTGGATCCAAGGCGCCCATCGTTTTCCTTCAAACGCAGCCACGCAATTTTGCTGGGTCTTCTGCTGGCATTCGCGGCCGGCGTGATGCTGTTCGACTGGAACTGGCTGCGCCCCTCGCTCGTGAATTACCTCGCCAAGAAATCGGGCCGCGAAATCCGCATCGACGATTTGCACGTGAATCTTGGCTGGCCAATCGCGCCGACCGTGCGCTTGCGCGGAGTGCGTGTCGGGAATGCGCCATGGGCATCGCGCCAGCCGATGGCGGTCGCGGCAGAGGCGGCGTTCACCTTTTCCGCCAAAAGTCTGTGGTCAGACCTGGTCGTCATTACGCGACTTGTGCTGGTCGACGCCAACGTCAGCATGGAAAGAAAAGCCGATGGCCTGCGCAACTGGCGGCTGACGAATCCCGAGGACCGCGGGCCCGGCATCATTCGCGTGATGACGCTCGATGCGCGGCGCTCCACGATCCACTTCATCAATGAGGCGATCGATTTCGAGATCGTCGCGAAGACCGCGCCGATAGACGGCAGCGCGAACGTCCCTGCGGTCGACGACGCATTGCTCAACGATTTAACCGTCAAAGGAAAATACCAGGGCGTGCCGTTCACTGGCGCGGCGCGCATCGGCACGTTCATGAGCTTTCGCGATTCGCTCCAGTGGTTTCCGCTGCGCGGCCATTTGAGCGCCGGCAAGACGCGCCTCGACATTGACGGGAAGCTCGCGGACATTTTTGATCTGGGTCCGGTCGATGCGCAGATCCGTCTCGCCGGCGACTCGCTGGCGCACGTTCACCCGTTCCTGCAATTCAAGCCGCCGCCCACGCGTGCGTACCGGCTCGAGGCCAAACTCCGGCAGGAGAACGGCAAGTACGAGTTCACGCAGCTCAAAGGCAAAGTCGGCGAAGCGGACTTCGCGGGCGACGCAACCTATGATCGCAAGCCCGAGCGGCGGGTCGCGACCGCAACGCTGGACAGCGGCTCGGCGGATTTAATCGATCTGGTTTTTCTTGCCGGCATGGATTACCGCAGGCTACAGTCACAAAATGCTTCTGCTCCCGATAACACCGATGCGAAGGGCGCGCGGATTTTTTCGGCGCGGGTGCTTAATATCGGGCCGATGCAAAAATTCGACGCGCATGTGAAGCTCGCGGTAAAGAAGTTTCGCGCTGCCGCATGGCCGGTCGACAGCTTGCGTTTGACGGCGGACCTAGTCGACGGCGTGCTGCAGGTGAGCGAGCTCGACCTGGGTGCGGCCGGCGGACACGTCGCCGGCTCGCTCGAGTTCGATGCTAAGCAGGAGCCGCCTGCTGTAAGCGCGAACCTCGATGGCCGCAATCTGCGCCTGGCAAGAGTGATGTTCCCGAAACCAGCCGAAGTCACGAGCGAGGGAGGCGTACGCGCGCAATTGCGCGCAAGCGGCCGCGGCAAGTCGTTTGCCGCGATGGCGGGCAGCGCTACCGGCACGCTGGCCGCGGTGGTCGACGGCGGCAGCATTTCGAATCTGGTCGATGCTAAACTCGCGCTAAATCTCGGCAAGGTGCTGGGCCTGCGCATCCGCGGCGACCGGCCGATCCCGCTCCATTGTGCCGCGGCCGCGTTCGATTTCCGCAACGGCATCGGCAAATCGCAGGCGCTGGTATTGGAAACCGCGGAGACGCATACCGACGGGACCGGCGTCGTCGATCTGCGCAATGAGACATTTGAATTGCTGTTGACGCCCCAGCCGAAAAAGCCGGGAATCTTTTCGCTCAAGTCGTCGATCCGCGTGCAGGGCGCTCTTAACAACGCCAGTTACAAAATCGACGATCGCGTTCCGCTCAAGCCGGGCGGCGCCGCGGCCGCGCCATCGACCATCGCGACATTATTCAAGCCGCTGCTGAACGAGCGCCGGCAAACGAGCCAATGCGCCCATTTGCTCGCTCCACTGGCCACCGCGCTGAACAACAAATGACGCGCTGCTGGCTACTCGGCACCGAGCGTTTGCATGACCCAGTTCGCGGTCGAGCAGAGATTGCCGTCCTGATGATCGATGCCAAGCAACTGGAGGCCGAACGGCAAGTCTCCCGCCTGCATCACCGGCAGCGAGAATGCCGGGAAGCCGAGCCACGAGCCTGGCACGATGAAAGTGCGGCTGCCGCTGAATTCCAGGCCCTGGATCGCCGGGCCCGATGACGCGAGCGTGATGTAAGCGTCGGCGCCGATCTCGGCGGCAAGCCGCCGGCAATGCGCGCGTATGCTCTGCCGTTTTTCGAGCACCGTCAGATAATCCGCCGGGGACATCTTGCCGGCGCGATCCATCAGTCCGTGGATGCGCTTGCCGATCGCTTTGCCGTAGCGTGCGATGTATTCCTGAAACGGCCATTTCATCTCGTAGGCGACGATGTCGAGCGCGGTATCGATGTCGCGGTCGAGCGCCGTTTCGAACGCGGCGACGCGCGGGTCGTCGTCCTTGCCGATGATAGCGACACCCGCGGCGGCCAATGCTGCGATCACCTCTTCAAATGCGTCTTCG